>ERZ1022756.129-NODE-129-length-26731-cov-9.471023_pt1 | contig 26731 bp, 20 predicted proteins | sample MGYA00520902_ERZ1022756 | MGnify/ENA primary metagenome ERZ1022756 (study PRJEB33162, sample SAMN09537601) | freshwater metagenome | isolation source: freshwater | place: Canada:Alberta | collected 2017-07 | study: EMG produced TPA metagenomics assembly of the...
GAAGGGGAAAGGGCCGCCGCGGCCGACCTCGCGGCGCTGCTGCCGCAAGGCGATGCCGCTTTTGCCGAGCTCAACCGCCGCGCGCTCGAAAGCGCGCCGACACTCGGCGCGGCACTCGCGCGGATCGATGCGGCACGTGCGGGCCTGCGCGGTGCTGGCGCATCACTCGCGCCAAGCATTGATGCCGCAGGGTCGGTTTCCCGCAATGAAGGCAATGCCGCACAATTCGGTGGGGCCCCCATCCCGGACACCGGCCAGACCCGCTACAGCCTCGGCCTCTCCGCCAGCTGGGACGTCGACCTGTTCGGTCGCCTGCGGGCCAGCCGTGATGCCGCTGCCGCCCGGCTCGATGCTGCCAGTGCCGATGCTGATGCCGTCCGCCTGTCGCTGTCGTCCGACATTGCCGTTGCGGTCATCGACTGGCGCACGCTTGCCGCGCGTGAGGCGGTGGCGCGGCAGGATGCGGCGAGCGCGGCCGAACTGGTCGATCTGACCGGCGTGCGCGCCCGTGCCGGCCTCGTGCCGGGCTTTGATCTCGTCCGCGCCCAGTCGCTCGCTGCTGACGCTGCCGCGCGCATTGAACCCTTCGCCGCCCAGCGCGCCGAAGTGATCGGCCGGCTTGTGCGCCTGACTGCACTCGCCCCGGCGGAGGTTGTGACCTTGCTCGATGGCAGCCCCGGCGCTCCGGCCACGGCCCGCAGCCTCTCGGTGGTTCCGTCCGCTCTGCTGCGTAGTCGCCCGGATGTGGTCGCTGCTGAACGCCGCCTCGCCGCAGCGGATGCGGAAATCGCCGCTGCCGCTGCTGATCGCTTCCCGCGCCTGTCGATCAGCGGCACGCTCGGCCTCTTCTCGCTCGGCTTCTCCAGCCTGTTTGAGGAAGAGGCGCTGATCGGCTCATTGGGCGCCGGCCTCGCCGGTCCGTTGCTCGATTTCGGACGCGTGGGCGCCCGCATCGACGCACGACAGGCCGATGCGCGCGCCGCGTTCGAAACCTATCGTGGCACAGTCTTTCAGGCGCTCGGGGAAACCGAAGCGGCGATGGGATCGATAGCCGCGCTCGATGCACGGGCGGCAACGCTTGAACGTCAGGCGACCATTGACGCTGACGCGGCCGGCCTCGCGCGCCAGCGCTACCGGCTCGGGCTCGATCCGCTGCTCACTGTGCTCGATGCCGAACGCACGCTCAACGCCTCGCGCAGCAATGCCTTGGCGGCGCGCGGTGATGCGGCGCGGGCGCGCGTGGCGCTGTACCGGGCGGTGGGCGGTCCGTCCCGCTAAGCCCTGCGCCGGTTCAGCCGAACACGGAGACTCCGGCGGCAGGCATCATCCGCGCACCGACCAGCGCCTCGCCGCCAATGCCCGCCGGAACCGCTTGTACTTCGGCCGCATAATTGACCACGAAACTGCGTCCGCCACGCCGCCGCACGCGCATCCCTTCGGGCATGGCCACGGGGTGCAGCCCGCCTTCGATGGCGGCGCTGGCGATCACCCGGTCGGCAAGCACCGCATCGGGCAGGCCGCTGCAATAGCGTACCCGACCCTGCCGCCATACCGCTACGCGCCCGTCCGCGCAGATATGCTCTGCTTCAGCCCCGGTCTCGACCGTCTCGATCCAGCCCGTCACCGCCCAGCCATCGCCCGCGTGCGCCAGGCCGGGCCGCAGCGACTCCACATGCAGCACGCGGGCTGGAAACAGCCGCCCCAGCGTGCCCGGCGGCAATGTGCCGGGAATGGCGAAATCGGCGGTCTTGCTGCCGCTCCTCGGGCCGATAACGATGGGGCATGCGGTTCCCTCCAGCCGCGTCACCAGCGCTTCGCTGACAATCGGCAGGCAGGGGATCAGGATCAGCCCATAGCCATCGAGGCTCGCGTCCGGCCCGACCACGTCGATATCGAGCCCCAGCGCACGCGCCGCGCGATACCAGTCGAACGCCGTGCGCAGCGCGGAAAGGCCGCCGCCATGTGGCTGGGTCGCGGTCACCCACTCGCCCTCATAATCGAAGATCAGCGCCACTGATTTGGGCGCATTCCCGCCATCCCCGATCGCAGCGAGATCAGCGGCGGCGGCGCGCACCTCGTTCGCGCCCGGCGCTTCGCTACCGTCAGGTCGGTGCAATCCGGCGTGCATCTGCTCCTGCGCGAAGGGCGCCTGCCGCCAGCGGAAATAGCTGACCAGCTCGGCGCCATGGGCAAAGGCCTCCAGCGTCCACAGCCGCACCATGCCGGGGAGCGGCGCGGGATTATATCGCGCCCAGTTCACCGGCCCCGGCTGCTGTTCCATCACCCCCCAGCGCCCGCCTGAACAGCCGCGGTAGAGATCATGGTGGAATGCCGCGATGTCCGGATGCCCCTGACGGGCATAGGCGCGCTTCTCCTCCTCGCTAAAGAAGGGGAATTGTTCGAGAAAACCGAGCGGATAGCTGTCCCACGTCGTCAGATCGAGGTCCGCGCCGAGTGCATGGTGATCGAATTCGGTCACGAACCCCATGACATTGTGGGTGATGTCGGTCGTGGCCGCATGGGCGCGGATCGCGGCCATCATCCGCCGGTTCCAGGCGATCACTGCGTCCGACGAATAGCGCCGGAAATCGAGCCAATGCGCCGGGTTCGCTTCGGTGGTGGTGAGGTGGGGGAGCTCGACTTCGCCAAAGTCGCGCACTTCCATCGACCAGAAGACATTGCCCCAGGCGGCGTTGAGCGCAGCCGCGCTGCCATATTTCGCCGCCAGCCAGCGACGGAATCCGTCACGCGCGGCCTCGGAATAGCTCAGTACCGTGTCGTGGCAGCCATATTCATTGTCGGTCTGCCACATGACGATGGCGGGATGTGCGCCATAACGCTCTGCCACCGCAGCGCTGATCCGCTCTGCCTCGCGGGCATAGCCCTCGTGACTGAAACAATAGTGCCGCCGTGATCCGAAGGTGCGCAGCCGCCCCTGCCGGTCGCGGGCGATCATATCGGGCATCGCATCGACCAGCCATTTGGGCGGAGTCGCGGTCGGCGTTCCCATGATGATGCCTAGCCCCGCGTCGCTGAGCGTCTCCACCGCGCGGTCGAGCCAGCCCCAGTCATAGCGCCCCGGCTCCGGCTCGATCCGGCTCCAGGCAAATTCGCCGATTCGCACGCGGGAAAGGCCCATCGCCGCCATCGCCGCCGCATCCGCGGCCCAGCGGTCCTCCGGCCAATGCTCGGGATAATAGCAGACGCCGAGGTGCATCGGCTGGTTGCTGTTCGAAGCGGGGCGGGGATCGTTTGCTTTCATCATTGGCTTTCGTGGCCTGATGCGCCAGCAAGGCGCAAGGCCCTATGCAATAATTGACGAATAGTGCAATAAGAGCCCGGTCAGGGAGGGCAAGGCATGGAATTGAAACTGCTGGTGCAACTGGGGGTGGCACTCGCGCTCACCCTGTTCATGGCGCTGATCACCGTGTGGAAGGTGCGTCAAATGACCGCGAGCGCCGGCGGCGGCCATGCGGGCGGCGGGCATGATGGCAGCAGCAAGGATGTGTTCCTCGCCGGCGGGGGCCTTTCCTGGCTCTATGTCGCGGGCTCGATCACGCTCACCAACCTTTCGACCGAACAGCTTGTGGGCATGAACGGCAACCAGATGCTGTTGCTCGCTTGGTGGGAAATCTGCGGCTTTTTTGGCCTGCTGATCCTCGCCTTCGTGTTCGTGCCGGTCTATTACCGCCATGGCGTCACCACGGTCACGGAATTGCTCGAACGGCGCTATGGCGGGCGCAGCATCCGCACCGTCATCTCCTTCCTCTTCATGTTCGGCGCGATCACCATCTATCTGCCCGCCGCCCTCTATTCGGGCAGCCTGTTCCTGAAATCGATGCTGGGCGTGGAATGGTCGTTGCTGTGGTTTGCGGCACCGATGGCGATCATCGCTGCGGCCTACACCATCTACGGCGGCCTGCGGGCGGTGGCGGTGATGGATACATTCTCCGGCATCGGCGTGCTCGGCTTTGCCTTCCTTGTCGTCATCCTTGCGCTCGCCGCCGTCGATTTCGACCTTTTCTCCAATGTCCCCACTGAACGGGTCAGCATGATCGGCGCCATCGACAGCCCGATCCCCATCCACACGCTGTTCACCGGGATGCTCTTCATCCAGATTTTCTACTGGTCGACCAACCAGATCATCACGCAAAAGGCGATGACCGCGCCGACGGTGCGGGAAGCGCAAAAGGGTGTGCTGGCGGCTGCGGCGGTGCGCATCCTCATCATCCCCGCCATCGTCGTCATCCCCGGCGTTGTTGCCTATCAACTGTTCGGGGACGTCAATGATGCCGCCTATGGCATGATCGTTTCCCACGTCCTGCCTGACTGGCTCTCCGGCGCCTTTGCCGCGGCGATGGCCGCTGCCGTGATCGCGCACACCGCCGCGATCCTCAACGGCACGGTCGCGCTCTACACAGTCGATTTCCATGACAAGTTCGTCAGCCCGCTCAGGGATACCCGCCGCATTGCCACCATCGCGACTGTGGCGCTGACGATCAGCTCGATTGCGCTGGTGCCGGTGTTCCAGAATGCGGAAAGCATCATCAACCTGCTGCAACAGCTCAATGGCCTTGCCTCGATGCCGATCCTCTCGGCCTTCATCGTCGGGCTGATGTTCCGCAACGTTGATGCCCGCGCGGCAGTCGTAGGGGTGATCTGGGGCTTCGCCTTTTACGCAACCTTCAGCGCGGTGCTCCAGCCGCAGGGCATCACGCCCGCCTGGTTCCACTATATCGATGCGATGCTGGTCACGCTGGTCAGTTCGGTGATCGCCGCGCTGGCGGTGAACCGCGCGGTGTTCGGTAACCGCGCGCACTATATCGGCTTTGCCGCGTTCAGGAGCGGCGGGGAAACGACGCAGTGAGTGGCTGCACTTTGCTGTTGGCTTGCCAGCAGACCATCGTGACTTAGCTGCACCGTCCCGGCGCGTGGCGATCGAAGAAGCGCTGTATAGCGGTGTTGGCTTCAGCCGGGCGCTCCATCGGGGTCCAATGCCCGATACCGGGTAGGCGGACTATCTCGAGCGTGCGGGCGTGATTTCCTGCGCGATCCAGCCATGCCGGGACAAAAGTCTCATCTGCCTCGCCCCAGATGGCCAGCACTGGAATATCCGTTGTCGCGCTGGCGGATGGCCAGATGGCTGAATCCTCGATCTGGTCGAACGGCGGCACATTGGCGCGGTACCAGTTCATGCCGCCGTCCATTGTTGCAGGATCAGAGAGGACGGCAGTGAGCAGCGCGGCACGCTCCGTATCAATATGCCCGCGCGCGGCCAGATCGGCATAGCCGCCGGCTGCAATGCGCCCCGCTATCCCGCTTTGCAGCATCCCCCGATCGATGGTGCGAAAACGCTGCATATAACCGGATCGCTGCTGCTGCTCGGCATCGTCGCGGACCAGCGAGAGGAACAGGTTGGTGGGTGGCGCACTCATCGCCACCACCGCGAGCATCCGTTCGGGATAGGCCTGCGCCATCGACCAGCCGAGCGCTGCACCCCAGTCATGACCGACAAAGGCGTAACGCGCTTCGCCGGAAAGATGCCGCGCTAGCGCATCGATCCGGGCTGCCAGGCGGTCGATACGATAGGGCTCAAGGCTGTCGGGCTTGGCGGAAGCTCCGCCGCCGAGTCCGTCTACCGCTACCACGCGATAGCAGCGCTTGAGCGCCTCCATCTGGTCGAACATCGACAGCCAGAAGCTCGGAAACCCATGATGCAGTATGACAAGAGGGCCTTCGCCCGCCTCGACATAATGGAGCCGTTCGTCGCCTTCGCCAAAGTCGCCGCCACGATAGCGCAGGCCGCCCTGGCCGTTCGCGTTGGCCCAGTCGATTGCTTGCGCGGCGAAGGATGGTGCGCGCGGTTCCGGTGCGGCCGCCTCGATCACCAAGGGCGGTGAAACAGAGGGCGCGGTACAAGCTGCAACCATAGCGGCCAATGCCGCGGCTATCCCTCTCACTGCCACATCGCGCATGGCTTTTCTCTCCTGTGACTTTCTGTCGCCAAAATGCTTGCCAGCAGCAGTTGGCGCGTTATTGTATCAATCGTCAATAGGCGTGCTGCACCAGATGCAGCGAATAGAAAGCGGAGCTCTACGGCACTCGATGCGAACGTTGGCAAAAGTCTCTGCCCTTGCACTGGTGGCGCTGCTTGCCGCCTGTTCGCCAACCGGCGAGGCAAGCGTCGAAGAGGCTGCAGCATTGGCACCAAGTGGCCAAGCGGCGCACAGTGAAGGACTGTATGCCGCCAACTGTGCTTCATGTCATGACAACGGCGCGGCAGGGGCGCCCAAGCGCGAAGCGATCGAGCGCATGGCTCCCCGCCGGATTCTTGCGGCGCTAACCAGCGGCGTGATGCAGGCGCAAGGTGCCGCGCTGTCGCCGGTCGACCGTGTGCTCCTCTCGGAATATCTGGGGCGCAATGCTGCGCTGGAGGTGGCAGAGGCCGGCCGCAGGTGCGAAGGCCGACTGAGCTTTGCCGGCCGCCCCTTGTGGAACCGCTGGGGCAACGGCCTCACCAACTCCCGTTTCCAGCCAGCCGCGGCGGCAGGCATCAGCGCGGAACAGGCGCCGCGCCTCGAACTCGCCTGGGCCTTCGCCTTTCCCGAGGCGGCGCGTGCGCGTTCGCAGCCTGCCGTCACGGCAGAGGCGATCTTCACCGGCAGCCAGTCGGGCCGTGTCTATGCGCTCGATACGCAGACCGGGTGTATCTGGTGGAGCTATGATGCGGGGGCGGAGGTTCGTTCTGCGCCCACTATTGCCACCGATGCACGCGGGCGGCCGACGCGACTCTATTTCGGAGACTTTGCCGGTACCGTCCACGCCATCGACGCCGCGACGGGTGAAGGCATTTGGCAAAGGAGCGTGCGCGATCATCCCGACGGGACGATTACCGGTTCGGTGACGTTGCACGAAGGGCGCTTGTTTGTGCCCATGTCTTCGACGGAGATCGTCAGCGCGATCAATCCGGACTATGCCTGCTGTACCTTCCGTGGCGGGGTGACGGCGCTTGCTGCGGCGGATGGCCGTCCGCTTTGGCGGATGCATACGACAGATGCTCCGCGCCGTGTCGGCGTCACCCGCGTTGGCACGGCGATTATGGCGCCATCGGGCGCGCCGGTCTGGTCGACACCCACCGTCGATGCGCAGCGCGGCCTCATCTATGTCGGCACGGGGGAGAATTACTCTTCCCCCGCTAATGCCATGAGCGATGCGATCATCGCCATAGAGGCCGCCTCGGGCCGCGTGCGCTGGGTACGACAGACGACATCGGGTGATGCATGGAATGGCGCGTGCGGTCGTGTCGCCGGGCCCAATTGCCCGGCAGAGGACGGACCCGACTTCGATTTCGGCGCGCCGCCGATGCTTGTAACGCTGGCCGACGGGCGCGACATCATCCTTGCCGGACAGAAATCGGGCATGGTCTACGCCCTCGATCCAGAGCGCGACGGGGCAATCATGTGGCAGCGTCGTGCAGGCATGGGCGGCTTTAACGGCGGCATCCACTGGGGCATGGCGAGTGACGGTCGCACGCTCTACGTCGGCATCGCCGATACGCCGGGCCACACCCGCCCTACCGGCCCACCGCGGCAGGGTCTGCATGCCTTCGATGCCGCAACCGGCCGCGAGCTGTGGAGCCGTATCGAACCCCTCGTCTGCAATGAATTGCGGCACGAATGTATGACTGCGCTGTCGGCGCCGGTCACGCTGACGCCCGGCATCGTCTTTGCGGGCGCTCTGAACGGTCGGTTGATGGCCTATTCCAGCATCGACGGTCGCACGCTGTGGCAGGTCGAGACACATCGGCCATTTACTTCAATCAACGGCGTCGAGGCCGCAGGCGGATCGATTGACAGCGCCGGGCCAGTGGTCGCTGGCGGCATGCTGATCGTCAATTCGGGTTATGACAAGTTCGGGCAGATCGCGGGCAATGTGCTGCTTGTCTATCGTGTCGCCGATCGGGAGAGCCGCTGATGAAAAGTCTGATGCTGGCCGCAGCGATGCTGATGGTGGCGGCGCCTGCGGCCGCCCAAGAAGGCGAAGCGATGCTCGGTGTCCGCCATGTCGGTATCACCGTGTCGGATATTGACGCCACGGTGGCTTTCTATGGCGCGACGGTGCCGTTTGAGGTGGTGCGGCGGGAGCGTGTGCCGGCCAGCAGATTTCCGCATTCGGCCTTGTCCCGCAGGGCAGGATATGTCGATGTCGCGCTCATCCGAACGCCGACTGTCTTCCTTCAGCTCATGGATTTCGATCCCGGTTCGCCATCACCGCCCCAGCATTTGCCGGTTAATGGCCCTGGTTACACACATGTCTGCTGGCAGGCACCTGCCTCCGCTCCCGTCTGGACGCGGTTGATCGCGGGTGGGTTGAAAATGGTGACGCGCGGCGGTGCACCGGTCGACCTCGGCGGCTATGGGGTTACCTACGCTTATGGTCGCGACCCTGACGGGACGATGATTGAAATGGAGACAATGGATCGTCCGGTGCGCGCCGACCGCGCCTGGGCGACGCATGTCGCGGTTGTAACGCCGGACCTGGACCGGTTGATTGCTTTCTATCAAACAGTGCTGGGCCAGCCGCCACGTCGCCGTGCTGGCCCTGTCTCTGGTGCGCGCTTCGATGCCATTGCCGATATCGATGGTCTGTCACTGTCGGGCGGCTGGTTCACGCTGCGCAATTTTGAGATCGAGTTGTGGCAATATCACATCCCGGAGACGCCGGCACCGGCGACGGATAGACAGATCGACAGACTGGGGCACAGCCTCATTGCCTTTGAGGTCGCTGATCTCGCCAATGCGACCCGTCGCCTCCGCGCCGCCAATGTGCGGCTGGTGGGCCGACCAGTCCGCATGATGGGGTGGCGCATCCAATATGCCCGCGATCCCGACGGGAATCTGATTGCGGTGCAACAGCGTGCCGGGGCGAGCGAAGATGAGTCGGTCGTGCCGCTCCATTACCTCGACCCAGCGGCCGGGCCGATGCGGCGGACCTGAGGGCGCTTGGCGTCCCGCCGGTTGCACAACGCTGCTAGTTGCGGCACCGTTTGCTTATGGCTCTTGACGACCCTGCACCGCGCCGACGCTACAGTCCGGAAAAGCGCCGCGCGCTGATCCTCGACGCTGCGGCTGATCTTGTAGGACGAGAGGGGGTTTCGGGCCTCAATGCCGAGCGAATCGCGCGGCATGCCGGCATATCCAAATCCCTCATCTACAATTACTTTCCCAACATCACGCTGCTGCTACAGCATCTGCTTGAGCGCGAGTTGCGCCGCTTGCGGCGACGCCAGCTTGAAGCCGCGGAGCAGGCCGATAGCTTTGAAGGGCTCGTGCGTGCAGTGACGCACGTCTACCTCGAATATATCGATGAGCGCGGTTTGATCATCGAGCGATTGCAGTCGGAGCCGTCCGTCGCCGCCGTGCATGACCCGACCGAATATGGGCGCGCGGCTGCGGTCGATTACCTTGCGGGCATTGTCATGCGCCAGTTTGATATGGCCGAGGATGTAGCCCGCGCCGCGACCGACATCAGCCTTGGCCTGCCGGCAACAGCGGGGGCTTATCTCCTTCATCACGGCATGGACCGAGGGCAGCTGGAGGACATTACAGTCACCATGATCCTCGGCAGCTTTGCCGCAATCAAGGCGGCGGATACCGCCCGCCGCCCGCTCGCCCGACCCTGAATTCTGTCGTCGATGTCCCGTTACAGCGGGAAAATCGTGTGCCCTCCATCGATCACGATCGATTGGCCGGTGATCATCCGGCTTTCAGGTGCGGCGAGGAACACCGCAATTCCTTCCATGTCGGCGAGCGTGCCGACTTCTCCGGAAACCGCGCGACGCTTGCAACCGTCCCGGAAATACTGTGGCGTATCCATCGACATTTCGGTTTCGATGAAGCCAGGCAAAATGGCATTGGCCTGAATACCTGCGCGTCCCAGTTCGACTGCTAGGCTCCGGATCAGTCCGTTGACTGCCGCTTTCGTCGCTGAATAGCCCGCGCCCGTGGGGATGCCCACCAGCCCCGCGACAGAGGATGTGACGATGAGGCGCCCGCCACCGCCGCGCGCCAGATAATGACGCACCGCCGTCTGGAATGTCTCGACAACGCTGGTGAGATTGAGATCGCACACGTCCTGCCAATCCTTTGCGGACAGTGTGTGGAACGGCGCACGCACGCCGGAACCACCGGCATTGGCAAAGCAGCTGTCAACGCGCCCGAAACGCTTCAGCGTGGCGGCCATTGCCTGTTCGATGTCGGCGGCGTCTGTAACGTCGCAGGCAAATCCCTCGGCATCGGCGCCGAGTGCGCGCAATTCATCGACCGCCACTGCATTTTTTGCCGTGTTGCGACCCCATACAGCGACCGAGGCACCCGCCTTGGCAAGCCCACGCGCCATGGCGAGGCCGAGGCCGCCATTGCCTCCGGTAACGAGCGCGACATGGCCGTTGAGGTCGAACATGGCTTTGGTGATCCTTTTCTGGGTGGTGCGTTGGGGCAAAAGCGGGGGCGGACGCGAACGCGCCCGCCCCCCAAGGGGAGGATGAACGGCTGCAAACCGTTCGTCTAGAAGCGGAAAGTCGCTTCGAGGCCGAAGGTCCGCGGTTCCAGCACCACCAGGCTGCGGAACCGCCCGACCAGCGGGCCTTCCTGCGTGATGCGGGTGATATCGTCGTTGTTGAACAGGTTCTTGGCGTAGAAGCGCAGGTCCCACTGCTCGCCCGGTGGGGTCAGCAACAGCTTGAAATCGGTTTGGCTATAGCCGGGGAAATCCTCGGACGGCTTGTTGAAGGCGGTGCCGAAGAAATTGCCCTGCTCATAATGGTCGATGCGCGGGGTCAGCGTGAAGCCGCCACCCAGCGGAATCGCATATTGCGCGCCGATGGCAATCTTCACATTGGGGGAGAAGGGCAGTTCATTGCCCTCCAGATCCTTCAGCACCAGCCCGCCCGACGTGCGCACTGGATTGCCTGACGCATCGCGCACGATGGCCGATCCGCCGGCGATGGCGTTGGGATCACCCTCGTCACCCGACTGGAAATTGCTCAGCCGGGTGTTGAGGTAGGAAACAGCCAGGTCGACCTGAAAGCGCGGGGCAGGGCGGAGCAGCACTTCTGCCTCGACGCCATAGACGCGCGCGTCGGTGTTGACCGTGTTGGCGCTGGTCACACCCACCTGACCGATCTGCAGCCCGTTATAGTCATAATAGAAACCGGCCAGGTTGGCGCGGAAGCTGCGGTCGCTGCTCTCCAGTTTCAGCCCGACCTCGGCCGCGTTGAGAAATTCGGGGTCGAAGGTCGGCACCAACGCGCCGCCCGGGTTGATGCCTCCCGCCTTGTAGCCGCGCGACAGCGAGACATAGCTCATAATGTCGTCACTGAAATCATGCTCGAGCACGGCGCGGCCAGTGAACACGCCCTTTTCAAAGCTCCCGACGGTGAATGGTCTGACACTTCCATCGGCCAGCGGATCGAGGAAAATCTGTCGGGTCTGGATGAACTTCTCGTCATGGCTGTAGCGCAGGCCACCGGTCAGCCGGGTGCGCTCTGACAGATCGAAATAGACTTCGCCGAAGACGCCCCAGCTGGTCGTGTTCGACGGATTGGATTGAATGGTGAACGCCTCGAACGGCGCGGAAAAGCCGCGCTGCTGCTGCCGTGCTGCCAGCGTCGGGTGCGTGATCGACACGAAAATGTCGCCGTTGAAATCATAGTAATTGCCGCCAACCACGAAATTGAACGGTCCGGCAAAATCTGAGGCAAGGCGCAGTTCCTGATAGAATTGCTCGGCGTTGCTGACATCCCGCCGTACCGACAGGATTGAGCTGGTCGTCACCGGATTGCCGTTGGCAAACGCATCAAAGGTCACGGGGCGTGTCAGGCCGAGCGATGGTGCGAAACGATCGAAATCGTTCATCACGTCGCGGTGCAAATCCTGCCAGCTGGTCAGCGACGTGAGCGATAGGTCGCCGAAATCATGCTCGATCTCCAGCGTCACATTGTATTCGCGCACGAAATATTCGGGGTCGACGTCCTGGTTCACCACGCGCAGGTCGGCGGGGTTGATCGTGCTTGCGAAGTAGTTTTGCGCAGTCGGCGGGCCGAAGCCGGTGGCAATGGTGCCGGTTACCGCGCCAAGCGTGTTGAAGATGGTGGTGCGGCTGTCAGGCGTCTCAAAGCCGGCTGACAGCGCGGAACATCCGGTCACCGCGTCGCGTGTGCAAACGCCCTTGGTGGTGTTTGATTTGGAATCATCCTCCTCAAAATAGGAGGCGATGAGGTTGATGCGCGTATCGCCGAGTTCGAGGCGCGTGCTCGATCGGAGGCCGAACATCCGGCGGTTGTCGATGTCATTGCCGTTGAAGATGTTGGTCGTGTAGCCATCGCGCCGCAGATAATAGCCGGCGAGGCGGGTGGAGAAACCTTCGGCAAGCGGCAGGTTGACCGCGCCGCGCAGGCGCATCGTATCGTAATTGCCATAGCCTGCGGTCAGATAACCTTCGAACGCATCAGTGGCTCGCTGGCTGATGATGTTGATGACGCCGGCGGTGGTATTGCGTCCATAGAGTGTGCCCTGCGGTCCACGCAGAACTTCGATCCGCTGGATGTCGTAATACTCGCTCTCTGATCCGGGATTGCCCAGATAGACGCCGTTGACATGGTAACCGAGCCCGCTCTCTGCGGTCGATGATATTGCCAAGTTTCCGACCCCACGCAGTGAGGCATTGCCGTTGTCGGATACGGTGAGATTGGGAACCGAGAAGCTGAGGTCCACCGCGTCGTCGATTACCTTGTCCTCGATCGCCGCGCTGCCGAACGCTGATACCGCAAGTGCGGTGTCCTGAAGGCTTTCTTCACGCTTCAGCGCGGTCACCACGATGTCATCGCCGAACGCTTCGGCGGTCGTGGCCGCGCTAGTCTCTTGCGCCAGAGCGGGCATTGCCAGCGATAGCGCACCCAAAGAAATGCCAGCGGCAACTGCTGCGAAACGCGTCATGATCCTCTCCCTCCCGAGTGCCGCTCTAGGGCGGCCTATCCGGGGACAGAATTGTCACAAATGGACTAAGAGTCAATAAGGGGAGGGTGTTAGGCAGTTTAGCGGCATAAAAGCGGGTTAAATTATGCCTTTGTTGGCTTTTCTTCCATCAAGGATAGGGCGGGCGCTGCTGATGGCGATTCCTGCAGAGGTGCAGAGTCCCCTCAGGCGGGTACGAGATCATGGCGATCACGCCTGCGCAGAAGCCCCGCCGGTGCATGCTTTGGACGCAGCGGCGAGCAGCCATCCAGTGCTGTAACAGCTGCTACCCCTCGACACCGTCAGCGGCATCGGCAATGGTCAGGGCATGGCCCCACCGCTTGGCATCATCGAAGGCTATTTCGGACGGCGCTGGAGTTGGGCGGACCGTGCGGCGGTGGTGCGCATCCTCGCGCCCGCCGGTTACAGCTTCTTCCATTACGCGCCCAAGGGCGAGGAGAAGCTTCGGCGCAAATGGCGTGAGCCGTTCAGTGACGCAGATGCCCGGCAGCTTTCTGATTTTGCCGAGCTATGCCGCAGTTCCGGAATGCGTTTCGGGGTCGGCCTGACCCCCTTTGGGTGTAACGCCGGTTTCGACGCTGAGGATCGCGCGGCACTCAAGACCAAGCTGGCGCAGCTCGATGATATCGGCATCGACGATCTTGCTCTGCTGTTTGACGATATGGAGGGCAGTTTCGACGCCCTGGCCGAGCGGCAGGCGGCGATTGCCGATGTCGCGTTCGGATCCAGCGGCGCGAGCGCCCGCTTTCTCTGCCCCAGCTATTACAGCGACGATCCGGTGCTCGACCGCGTCTTCGGGGCGCGGCCACCGCGCTATCTTGAGGATCTGGGTTCGGCGCTCGACCCATCGGTCGCGGTCTATTGGACCGGAGAGGAAGTGTGCGCGCGAGCTATCAGCCCCGGGCATCTGGGGGATGTTGCCGAACGGCTCGGTCGCCGGCCTGCGCTATGGGACAATTGGCCGGTCAATGATGGCCCGCGCATGTCCCAGCATCTGCATCTGCGTGCCTTTACCGGACGCTCCTCTGCCGGGGGCGAGCTGTTGAGCCACCATGCCATCAACCCGGCTTCACAGCCGCAGCTCAGCTGTATTCCGGCGCTTACATTGCCGCGCGTCTATGCCGAGGGCGATGGCTATCGCTACGGTGCGGCGTTCCGCGAGGCGGCTTTGTCGGTCTGCGGCGAAGAATTGGCCGCCATGCTGGAGGCCGATCTGCTCACGCTCCAAGATAGCGGCCTTGACCGCTTTGCTGAGGAGCGCAAGGCGAAGCTGATTGAGCGTTACGCGGCTGTTGATCACCCCGCAGCGCGCGAGGTCGTCGAATGGCTGAAGGGTGGCTATGCCATCACCGGCGAAGAGTTACAGACACAATAGATTTCGTAAGGGGAGAGCGAAAATGGACAACCGGATCACGCGGATGCTGGGCGTGCGCTATCCCATCGTGCAGGCCCCGATGGGCTGGATCGCGCGCTCGCAGCTCGCCTCTGCGGTGTCGAACGCGGGCGGCATGGGCATTATCGAAACCAGCTCGGGCGAGCTCGATGCGGTCCGTGAGGAAATCCGCAAGATGCGCACCCTCACTGACAAGCCATTCGGTGTGAATATCGCGCAGGCTTTCGTCCGCGATCCCGACATCGTGCCGTTCGTGGTCGATCAGGGCGTGACGTTCGTCACCACATCCGCCGGTGATCCCAACAAATATTGTGAGCCGCTCAAGAAGGCCGGGCTGACGGTTTTCCACGTCGTGCCGACGCTGGCGGGCGCGTTGAAAGCGGTCGAGGCCGGCGTCGACGGTTTGGTCGTCGAAGGGGGTGAGGGCGGCGGCTTCAAAAACCCCCGCGATGTAGCTTCGATGGTTCTGCTGCCGCTGGTGCGCGAACATGTCGATGTGCCGATCATCGCCGCTGGTGGCATGCTGTGCGGGCGGACGATGGCTGCTGCTTTCGCGCTGGGCGCGGAAGGGGTGCAGCTTGGCACGCGCATGGTTTCTGCTGCGGAATCGCCGGTGCATGACAATTGGAAACAGGCGATTGTCGGCGCGAAGGAAACCGATACCGTGTTCCTCAACCGCCACGGCCCCGGCCCCGCGCTGCGGGCACTGCGCACGGAAAAGACCACGCGCATCGATCTCCACCCCGAAGGTGATGTGCGCGCAGAATTTGCGCGGGCGCAGGACCTTTACTTCGGCGGCGATATGGAAGCGTCGATCGCGCTGACCGGTCAGGTGGCAGGCCGTATCGAGGCGGTGCGCCCGGTGGCGGACATCATCCAGGACATGATGGCGGATTTTCGCACCACCATGTCGGGCCTTGCCGCCAGCTATGCCGAGCCGGTCTGAGCCGAGGAGAGGATCGACGCGCCTTCGCTGGCGCGCTCGATCATGATCAGCGGTTCGCTGCCGGCTGGTGTGCGATAGCCTTCGCGCACCGCGGCGGTAACCTGTTCCACGCGTGATTGCGGCATCAAGGCGACGCACGCTCCGCCAAAGCCGCCGCCGGTCATGCGGGCTCCGCCCTGCGTGCCGATGGCGCCTTGCAGCAGCGCAACCAAGGCATCGATCGCTGGCGTGGTGATGGCGAAATCATCGCGCATCGATCCATGGGATGCGGCCATCAGCGCGCCCATCCGCCCAAGGTCGCCGGCTGCAAGCACGCTGGCGGCTTCAAGCACGCGGGTGTTTTCGGTGATGACATGGCGGGCACGCGCCATGGCAACGGGGTCGATCCGGTCTGCCGCCGCATCCAGCATCGCCATGTCTGCATCGCGAAGGGCCGTCACCCCCAGCGCCCCGGCCACCGCTTCGCACTGCGCGCGGCGCTCATTATACGCCCCCTCGACCAAGCCCCGGCTGATCCCGGAATGGACGATCATGATCGCCAGCCCCTCGGGCAAGCGCACCGGCGTGCAGCCAAGGCTGCGGCAATCGATCATGATCGCATGGCCAGCCTCTCCCCGCGCGGAGACCAGCTGGTCCATGATGCCGCAATTGGTGCCGACAGCCTCAATCTCTGATGATTGTGCCAGTTGCGCGATGCGAACCGTGTCGAGGTTGGTCCCGGTCGAATGATAGAGCGCCATGCCCAGCGCGACCGCCAGGCTGGCGGAGGATGACAGGCCCGCCCCCTGCGGGACATTGCCGGCTATGGCGATGTCGAGCCCCGGCACGGCCAGCCCTTCTTTGCGCACCATCGCGATCATGCCGCGGACATGCTGGCTCCAATGCCCTTCACCAGAGGGGGGTAACGCATCGGTCAGCCGCCACTCTGCTGTTTCGCCGATATCGAGCGCGATGACCCGGATGATGTCATCCGGGCGGGGGGCCATGGCGACGCGCGTTTCAACACCGATCGCAGCGGGCAACACAAAGCCGTCATTATAGTCGGTATGCTCGCCGATCAGGTTCACTCGCCCCGGTGCGCGGGAAACGACAGTGGGCTGGCGACCAAAATGGTCGGCAAAGCGGTGAGCAAGGCCGTCGAGCACAATTGTCATGCCCGGCTCCGGTAATGCGGGCCGCGTGCCGCGCGCAATCGCTCTGCCGCCTGCTCGGGCGTCAGATCGCGTTGCGCCTCCGCCAGCATCTCATAGCCGACCATGAATTTGCGCACCGATGCTGACCGCAGCAGGGGTGGATAAAAATGCGCGTGCAATTGCCAATGCGCTGCCTCGCTGCCGTCAAAAGGCGCGCCGTGCCACCCCATGGAATAGGGAAAGCTTGTTTCGAACACATTGTCATAGGCGCGGGTGAGCTCGCCGATCAGCTGCGCCAGATCGTCTCGCTGCACATCATCAAGCGCGGGCATACGGGTGACCGGGAAACGGGGCAGCACCAATGTTTCAAACGGCCAGGCTGCCCAGAAGGGGACGATGGCCAGCCAGTGGTCATTCTCCGCCACACAGCGTTCGCCGCCCGCCTCGCGTTCGGCGGTCATCAGCAGCATTGGCTTACCATGCTCGGCCAGCCAATCCGCCTGTGTCCGGTCTTCGGTCGCGACGATGGCGGGGACATGGCCGCTCGCCCAAATCTGCCCGTGCGGATGCGGGTTGGAACACCCCATCATCGCGCCCTTATTCTCGAAAATCTGGACATTGCGCCATTGGCTGCCCAGCTCGGCCGTCTGCTCGCACCAGCAATCCACCACCGCGCGAATATCGGCATCAGGCAGCTCGGCGAGGCTCCGGCCGTGATCGGGCGAAAAACAGATCACCCGACTGGTCCCTTGCGCCGCTTCCATCCGGAGCAAGGGGTCAGCCTCGACCGGATCCGGCGTGTCGGGCAGCAGCGCCGCAAAATCATTCTGAAACACAAATGTCGCCGCATAGGCGGGGTTGCGTTCCCCGGTGACGCGCAGATTGCCGGGGCAGAGATAGCATTGGGGATCGTGCGCAGGACGCGCGCTCCGGTCGGGCGCATCCTGTTGCCCCTGCCAGGGTCGCTGCGCGCGGTGCGGGGATACCAGCAACCACTCACCTTTCAGCGGATCGTAGCGGCGGTGGGGATGTTCGGCGGGGTCGAAGCTCATGACGCTGTTACCTCGAACATCCTCGCGGCTTGGTCCAGAGCGGGCCTGCCTTTGCCCGTTACGCGGCTATGGCGACCAAGGTTCAGCAGGGCGGGGCACGGTTCCATCCCTGGCACAGCTAGCGCCGCCACGGCCCGGCGTCGACGCCCAAAGATATCATTTCGATGCTGCGGTTTGATGCCGCGCGCGCAGCCCGACCATATTGAAACAGAATCTTCTTGCTATTGCTTCTCAATAAAGTCATTGGCTGTGGGATACCCTTCCGTCCAGGAGCCAGCCATGTCCGCGCGCCCGATTGCCTTTCTCGCTCTTGCCACATTGGCCCTCGCCGGCTGCGCACCGTCCAGCGATGCTGAGGGCGAGCAGGTCGTCAATCTGTACACCGCGCGCCATTATGACAGCGATTTGCCGCTCTATGAGCAGTTCACCCGCGAAACCGGCATCCGCATCAACCGCATCGAGGGCAAGGCTGACGAGCTGGTGGCGCGCATGGAGGCAGAGGGCGCGAACAGCCCGGCGGATGTGTTCATCGCGGCCGATGCCGGGGCCTTGTGGCGCGCGCAGCAGGCCGGTCTCTTCCAACCGGTGACGAGCGATACGCTGAACACCCGTATCCCCGCCAATCTGCGTGAACCGGACGGCAATTGGTATGGGCTTTCACGGCGCGCGCGGATTGTCGCCTATGATCCTGCAAAGGTTCGGCCGGAGGAGATCGACGATTATGCCGACCTTGCGACCCCGCGTTTCCGCGGCAAGATCTGCGTTCGCTCTTCGGACAGCGTCTATAATCTTTCGCTGGTCGGCGCGCTGATTGAGGCATGGGGTCGCGATCGTGCCGATGCGTGGGTGCGCGGGATCGTTGCCAACATGGCGCGTCTGCCAGAGGGCGGTGACCGTGACCAGATCCGTGCGGTCGCAGCCGGTGTGTGCGAAGTGGCGATCACCAACAGCTATTATTTCATCCGTATGGCGTCGGGCGATGATGCGGCGGATCGCGCCATCGCTGCCCGCCTGCGTATCGGCTATCCCAGCCTCGACGGGCAGGGCGCGCATGTGAATATTTCTGGCGGCGGTGTCGCACGCCATTCGCCCAATCGGGCCAATGCTATCCGCTTGCTGGAATTCTTTGCCTCAGCCGAAGCGCAACGCCATGTTTCGGCGAACAACAATGAATATCCCGCTTCGCCCGATGTAGCAGCGCCGCCTCCGGTCGATGCCTATGCGGCCCGACTGACCGCGCATCCGATGAGCGTGGTTGCCTTCGCACGGCATCAGCCCGAAGCGCAGGCGATGATGAGCGCGGCAGGCTGGCGCTGAGAGCAGCCCTCCCTCTGCTTGGCCGGCCTTTGTCCCCGCTGCCGCTGTTAGCGGCAGTGGCGGCCATGGTGGTTGCCCTGCCATTGCTCGGCGTGGTGCTGGCCGCGCTTGGTGAAGGCACGGCGGCGATCGCCGGGCGGGATCTCGCACGTTATGCGCTGACGACAGCATGGCTTGCGCTCGCGGTAGGGACGGGGACGGCCATCGTCGGTACCATTGCGGCCTGGCTGGTGGTCATGCACCGCTTCCCCGGTCGGCGCATCTTTGTCTGGTTGCTGGCGCTGCCCCTCGCGATGCCGGGCTTTGCGCTGGCCTATGCTTATGCCGATCTGTTCGATGTTGCCGGTGCGCTGCGCACCGGGTTGCGCGCGACGGCCGGTTTCGACTTGCCGTTTGAAATGCGCAGCACGGGCGGTGCGGCCTTTGTCCTGACGGCGGCCTTTTACCCCTATGTCTATCTCTCCATGCGGGCCGCGTTTCTGGCGCAATCGGGCGCTGCATTGGAGGCCGCCCGGATGCTGGGCTGCTCCGGCATGCCCGCCCTGACACGCGTGGCATTGCCGATGGCGCGGCCGGCGCTCGCGGCCGGTGTGGCGCTCGCCGTGATGGAAACGCTGGCGGATTATGGCGCGGTCCATTTCCTCAGCGTCCAGACGCTGACCACCGGTATCATTCGCGCATGGTCTGTGTTCGGCTCGACCGCCAGCGCCGCGCAATTCGCCTTGCCGTTGCTGGGTGCGGCGGCCCTGCTGCTGTGGCTGGAACGCGCCAACCGCACTGGCCGAAGCCATGAATCCGCACGCGCCCGCTGGCGGCCGCAGGATGCAACACCCCTCACCGGCATCAAGGGATGGCTCGCCACCGCTTTTTGCTTCGCGCTGGTGTTTGCCGGCCTGCTGCTGCCGGCCGGCTGGCTATTGGCGCAAAGCCTGGATGCGACGCCTGATTGGGCGCGGTTGATCCCTGCCATCCGCAACAGCTTCGGCCTCGGTCTGGCAGGGGCGGCAGTCACTGTGCTGCTCGCGACCCTGCTCGCCATCGGTGCGCGCGGGTTCCCGCTCGCCAGCCGCATCGCCAGCCTCGGCTATGCGACGCCCGGCGCGGTGATGGCGATTGGCCTGCTCGCGCCTGCAGGTCTCATCTGGTCATTCGCGCCGGGCTCGGGCATGGCCATTGCGCTCATGCTGCTGATCCTCGCCTATGCCGCGCGATTGATGGCCGCCGCGCTCGAACCGATTGACGCCGGGTTACAACGGGTGACGCCCGCCATGATGCAGGCTTCGCGCACACTCGGGCGGACCGAAACGGGCGCCGCGCTCGCTGTCGAATTGCCTGTCGCGCGTGGTGCCATGTTGACGGCCGGGCTGATCGTGCTGGTCGATATCCTCAAGGAACTGCCGGCAACACTCATCCTGCGCCCGTTCAATTTCGATACGCTGGCGGTCATCGCCAGCAATTATGCGATGGATGAACGGTTGGGGCAGGCGGGTGCGCCTGCGCTGATCATTGTCGCGCTGTCCCTGCCTGCCGTGATCTGGCTGACGGCGCGGATCGGCAATGCATCGCCGGGGGTGCGGGCATGACGGGTGATCCGCATGCTGTGCTGCGACTGGCCGGAGTCACCCGCCGCTATGGTGCGGTGACGGCAGTCGATCAGGCCGATCTGGAGCTGGGGCAAGGGCGCATCGCCTGTCTCCTCGGGCCGTCGGGCAGCGGCAAAAGCAGTATATTGAGGATGATCGCCGGTCTGGAACCGGTGGACGAAGGCAGCATCCATGTTGCCGGGACATGTCTGTCCGCGCCCGGCCGAACGGTGCCGCCCGAACAGCGCGGGGTTGGCCTGGTGTTTCAGGACAATGCCCTGTTTCCGCATCTTGATGTCGCGGCCAATGTGGCCTTCGGCATTGCCCATCTCCCGGCTGCCGAGCGGCGGGAGCGGGTGGCCCGGCTGCTCGACCAATTCCATATCGCGCATCTCGCGGCGTCATTTCCGCACATGCTCTCCGGGGGTGAACAGCAACGCGTTGCGATAGCCCGCGCCATGGCCCGTTCACCAGCGCTGCTGCTGCTTGATGAGCCCTTCTCCGGACTCGACGGTGACTTGCGGATCCGTGTGCGTGATGCCTTGCTTGACGATCTGCGTGGCAGCGGCACGACTGTCCTGATCGTGACGCATGATCCGCTGGAGGCGATGCTGATCGCCGATGATCTGCTGCTCATGGCCGGGGGCCGCATCCTCCAGTCAGGTCCGCCGGAAAGCTGCTATCACAATCCCGTCTCTGTCGCTGCGGCACGGCTGCTTGGCGATGTCGTGACCATGGCCGGGACGATCGGTGGCGGCATCATCAAGACGCCATTGGGGTCCTTCCCTGCGCTGGGGCTGGCCGACGGGCAGGGGATCGCTGTATTTCGTCCCCACCATTTGCGGCTGGCGGATAAAGGCACGCCGGTGCAGGTCGAAAGCGTTCGTTTCGCCGGTAATGGCTGGCATTTGACGGCAGACCTCGATGGTCAGCGCTTCATCCTCGGCATGATCACCGCGCCCGTAACCTCCGGCGAAATCGTTCATGTCGCAGTCGATGCCGCGGCGGTTCGCGTGTTTGGCGATCAGACAGCCGCAAGCTGATCATGGATTAGCCGCGATCCTCGCCGCCGTTCAGGCCATCGGGGGTCTATTCAGCCGAGAAATGCCATTCGATGGCGTGGCGATAGATTTGGCCGGGATCGAGCCGGATGGAGCCTAAATCCGGCTGGTTGGGCGTATCGGGAAAAGCCTGCGGTTCGAGGGCGACGGCATCGCGCATGCGATAGGCATGGCCCGCCTTGCCGACCAGACGGCCGTCGAGGAAATTGCCCGAGTAAAATTGCAGGCCCGGCTGGTTGGATCGCAGCTCCATGATCCGGCCCGATACGGGATCGCTCAGGCGCGCAATCGGGCGAGCGGCTTCTGTCACCCCGTTCCCGACAATCCAGCTATGGTCATAGCCGCGGCCGATCCGGATCTGCTCGTCGCTCGCGTCGCCGATATGCGCCCCGATCGGCCTCGCGTCTTGGAAGTCGAAAACTGTACCCGCGACCGGCCGGCGCTCTCCTGTCGGGATGGCCGTGGCGTCCGTCGGCAGATAGGCGTCGGCGGCAATCATCAGCCAATGCTCAATCGCGCTGCCGCTGCCTTCGCCGCAGAGGTTCCAATAGGCGTGATTGGTCAGGTTGACGATCGTCGGAGCGTCGCACTCGCCGGTGTAGGTGACGCACAGGCAATTATCCTCGCGCAGCCGCCACGCCGCTTTGACAGCAAGCCTTCCGGGATAGCCCTGATCACCGTCGGGGCTTTCCATGGCAAAGGTCACCGATGCTTGCGGGATTTCCTGTGCTTCGATGATGCGCCAGTTGACCCGGTCGAAGCCATGCGTGCCGCCGTGCAGCGAATTGGGCCCATTGTTGACCGGCAGTTGATAGTCCCGCCCGTCAAGCCGGAAGCGGCCGCCTGCGATGCGGTTTGCAACGCGGCCCACGGTCGATCCGAAATAGGGGTGGCGCGCCAGATAGCCATCGATCGAGGCGAATCCGGGGGTAACGTCGGCGAAATGCCCGTGACGGTCCGGAACGCGCAGCGCCTGTAGCGTCGCCCCGAAACTCAGCACCACGGCCTCCATCCCGCCAGCATTGCGCAGCGTGACCGCTTCGACAGCCTGGCCGCAGGGCAGGGTGCCGAAATGCGAGCGGGAAAGACGCGGGGCGGGAAAGTGCATCACCCCTCCTTCAGCGTGTCGCCATGTTATTGCAACTGTTGCAGCCCGATGGGGCAGGGGCCCAACTGTGGGTTGCGCTCACCATGTCGAATGGCAGGCGAATGCCGCCGGTCAGGTGCCGCCGAAACTCTCCATGTCCCGTTTCGCGTCAACCCGGTTCTGGCGGAGCGATTATTTCATCGCCCGGCCGCAGGGGCAGGTCGGTTGGGTCATCATTTTCTGCTTCCTCGGCGGACTCCTCCTCGCTGTTCCGTGTGGTGCGAGCCACGGTTCCACTGCCGCCCCCGACATAGCGATAATGCCATGGTTCAAAGGAGACGCCTTGCGAATTGCCCTCTGGGAATGACAGGCGGAAACCAAAGCGCGGAGCATTTACCTTAAGCCAACGTCCGACCGGATCATTCTTGAAGCATTGCTCCAAATTGCAGTCGCCACTGCGGCTGCCAAAGTCGATGGCAAGTCCGGTTGAATGTTCGCTAAAGCCTGGAGGAGCGACCCAGCGCGCCTGACCATCATAGCCACGGGAAGCGATGCGGCCTGGATCGCAGAATATCGCCGCCTGTCGCGCGACCGATCGATAACAGGAAATGCCCATCATCGCCCGGGCAACAGCCGGATTGTCGGCGCGCGCCGCTGCCAACATCCGCGACAGGGCATCGGCGGCCGACTGGTGGATCAGGGCGCAATTTCCGCCACCAAATCCGACTGGAGTAGCTACCAGTTCGCTGCGCGGCGCCTCTGCGCTGCGCAAATGGCCAAACACCGATCCTGTTGCCGGCAATCGGCTACCCAATGTGGCATAATCTGCGCGGCACAATTTTTCTGCATCGCTTGCCCCGCCGTCGGTGAGTGCCAGCATGCCACTTGCGGACCCACGCTCCCTCGATTTGACTCCATCACCAATAGGCACGGAGGCCACAACACCATCCGGCCGATAATTGTGCGGGTCGATGACGACCGTCGGTTCGGACTGCAATCGCTCGGCAATCAGAATATAGGCTGCCGTGCCTAGTGCGGAGACAAAGGCGACAAGAAGCAGGATTTTGAATAGGCGCATGGACTGCCTTGCAATCATGGTTTTCAGGCACAGCCGTATCGGGCGCCGGCCCTGATCAACCCTCTCAACAGAAGATGTAATCGCTCAATACCCACCCGACGGGATAGCGGGGGTCCGTTGGCTGTATGTGCACCCATATATAGCCAGCACGGTCATATTGCTCGTCGAAGGCCTGAAAACGAGAACCCTGTGGCATCGCCCCGACCACCGCTCCGCCCGGAGCGCTGCGGATCCTCAGATTGCCGGACTTGGTAGCAACCGAGCAGTAGGTGGCATTGGGTATCGGAGGCCTAACATTCGCCGTTTCCGGCCCCGGCGGCCCGTCGCTTAAATTGACCGCGCTGACAAAGCCCCGGCCGTCGGCCAACTGGAACCAATAACTATCGCCGCTCAACCCACGGCGCATCATTCCACGAACCTGCTCGCCGCGGCGCAGCGTCCCCACAACCCGACTGTCCGGACCCTGCGCCGTCGCAATGTTGCGGATGTTGGCCTGGCTGGTGACATATTTCAGCACTTCTATGCCAACGGCATCGGGGGCCCTCAACATGGTTCCGGCCGACATTGCCCCGCTCGCCTCGTCGGAACGCGTGCCTGACTGATTGCGCGTCGATACCAAATAGGCAACCAGAACGACCACACACACAACCAACAGGAGAAAGACGATCTTTCTGGTGGCATCACGGGCGGCATCGCTTGCCCTGTCGAGACCTGACTGAACCGTCTGGTCGGACTTGCCGGTGAAGCCCGGTTCGATCTTCGGCGTTGCTGGCGATGCGGTTGTGGATGCCTTGTTGGGGCAGTCAGATCGCGCGCAGCCTTGGCCAGCGGGGACAATTTCGTTGCAGATTGTGCAGAGTTTCACCGGCCAGTCCTCACTACTTTTTCAGAACGTGAAAGATCATCGGGAGCCTGTTGAGATGCTCCAGCGGGATGTCTGTGCTCTGACTTTCCAGGAATGACGGCGACACAATGAAGCCGACAACATCATTGCCAGATTCACTCACCGTCACGATGTTCCGCTTGTCGATGAAGAAGAGGTAGGCGACTTGCCGAAGCAGACGTAATCCAGCACGCTCATGCCCAAGGATTCAGGTTCTAAATCATACCAGTCACCGTCAAACCCATCATCACCGATCACCCCACCGGTGGTTTCCCCGGTTCGATAGTAGGTCGTGAATTGCAAGTCTCTTCCTCGACGTCCGGTACAGTCAAATTCTCGCAGAGTTACGTCTCTTGCGACTTCACTGGATGGGTCTAAAGTATCCATTCGTTCTCGCGCTCTTTTGTAATAACCCACTTCTTCTACCGAAATTGGATCTATATAAAGATTGGCACGTTCACCGCCGACCACGAAAACCCAATGTTCTGCTAATTCATTGCTTTCCTGATGGCGCGTAACCAAAAGAAAGCTGACCACAATACCGGTGCACACAACCAACAGGAGAAAGAAGATCTTTCTGGTGGCATCACGGGCGGCATCGCTTGCTTTGTCGAGACCTGACTGAACCGTCTGGTCGGACTTGCCAGTGATGCCCGGTTCGATCTTCGGCGTTGCTGGCGATGCGGTTGTGGATGCCTTGTTTGGGCAGTCAGATCGCGCGCAGCCTTGGCCAGCGGGGACAATTTCGTTGCAGACTGTGCAGAGTTTCACCGGCCAGTCCTCACTACTTTTTCAGAACGTGAAAGATCATCGGGAGCCTGTTGAGATGCTCCAGCGGGATGTCTGTGCTCTGACTTTCCAGGAATGACGGCGACACAATGAAGCCGACAACATCATTGCCAGATTCACTCACCGTCACGATGTTCCGCTTGTCGATGAAGAAGAGGTAGGCGGCGTAAATTCCCAGAGCGAGCGCCAGAACAAACCACACCCAGGCCGACGCGATGCCAAGAAGCATCATGTTGAGAATAATGAGAAGTCCGCTGATCGCCGTCCAAATTGCTGATGGTTCCTCCATCAGAGCACTGGAGCTGAGCCCCGTCAGGTCCGGCTCATACGAAGCTGCAATAACGAGAATGAGCGAGAGCAGTGTCAGCAGAATCGCCTGCACCAGCGGACGCACCAGTCCGACAGTGACGGTGTTCAAGCCATTCATCTGCGACGATGACAGGATTTGCGTAGTGGGCGAGCCAAGTCGTTGGATGCATTGGTTTGAGCTCATCACAAATTCGAAGCGTCGGGAAAGCCCGATATGCTCACGGATGAAATTCCACAGCCCCGCTGGGCGGCCCGTCACGGCGACATAGATGGCTTCGTCACTGGCTTGGTTGGTAATGGGATCGGACAAGTCCACCGTTTTACCGGTTGGCTCTGAGCCCATCGGCTTGAACGAGATGTAGAAGTCCCTGACGACGACCTTCTTCGTGGCCCAATGACCCATATGCCCCCCATGTCCGCCTTGCTTGTCGAGCGGATCACATTGTTTTTAGTATGAAATTTTTCGGGATGCTATAGCCGCCTTGCGCATGGGATCAGCTAGGCACTCCCTTGCCATCTGCCATTCAGCCTTTTTTACGTTGGCGTTCTTGGCGGTGATCTCGCAATGTGCTGACGGTGTCGGGAGGCGGGGGAATCTCCGTTTCAAGGACAGTGCTGCGCATACCGGGAAAACCGTCTGATCAATGGTAGAGTTTGCTTGCCTCCACTCGGCTGAGGCCAGCCTGGTGCTGGAGCTGGGCGCTGACCGGTTGCCCGTGTGGCGACACTGCGGCGCGCGCGTGGCCGTGGGCGGCCTTCCCGCTCTTGCGGCAACCCGCGGGCCGGCGTCTTTCTCGCTGGATCAGGATGTCCCGCTCTCCTGTCTGCCGGGGGCCGAGCAAGGCTGGTTCGGGCGCGTGGCAATGCCGATTGCCGAAGGGCAGCCATTCCGTCCGCATTGCACCGCTGTTGTTGAGACTGCGGAGGATCTCGCGATTGAGCTGAAGGATGCGGCGCTGGGCCTGACCCTGCGGCAGGAATTCGCTCTCCTGCCGGGCGGGGCCTTCAGCATGCGTTCGCGGCTGACCAATTCGTCGGGTGCACCCATCCGGCTGACGGATCCGTG
>ERZ1022756.130-NODE-130-length-26659-cov-23.569275_pt1 | contig 26659 bp, 26 predicted proteins | sample MGYA00520902_ERZ1022756 | MGnify/ENA primary metagenome ERZ1022756 (study PRJEB33162, sample SAMN09537601) | freshwater metagenome | isolation source: freshwater | place: Canada:Alberta | collected 2017-07 | study: EMG produced TPA metagenomics assembly of the...
CTACCATCGGCCAGCAAGTGTGGCTTGCCCGAAACCTTGCAGCAACGCACTTCGCCAATGGCGATGCAGTTCCACGCATAACCGCCGCCGCCGCATGGGCGAGCGCAGGCGCCAGAGGCCAGCCGGCCCAAAGCGCCTATGCCAATGACGAAGCCCGCGTCGCGCGCGACGGGCTGCTCTACAATTATGCGGCGATCAGCGACCCACGCGGGCTATGTCCCAAAGGCTTCCGCATCCCCAACGATGCCGACTGGGCAACGCTGGAAGCGACCCTCGGCAAGGACGTCGCCGCAACCCGGATAAAAACCCGTACGGGCTGGCCCGATACCGAAACCGGCGCCTCCGGAAACGGCACCGACGACGTCGGCTTCGGCGGCCTGCCCTCAGGCTTCCGCACGCAGCGCGGCGACTTCTTCCTCGGCGACCGCGTGGGCTATTTCTGGTCGCTTACCGAACTCTCGCCAACTACCACCACCGCCCACATGCTGTTCGATTACGACAGCAAAATCTTTCGCATCGAATATGACAAGGCGATGGGCATGTCAGTACGCTGCCTGAAGGCGTGAGACGTCACTGCACCGGGACGAAGCGCGCCGCAAACCCGCCGCCCGATGCACGCCGCACAACGAAAACCTCACCCCGGTGATGACCTTCTCCTCGGTCGCCGCGCCGTGCCCGCAGCGCGTACGAAAAAGGGCGGCGCAGTTACCTGCGCCGCCCCTTCTGCCAGCCCCGGAGGGCCGTAGATTACTTCGCCAACCTTACTTGGATTGCGCTTCCAGATAGGCGACCAAGTTGGCGCGCTTCTGCGCGTCCTTCACGCCCGGGAAGGCCATCTTGGTGCCGGGCATGAAGCCCTTGGGATCTTCGAGATATTCAAACAGCACGTCCGGCGTCCAGGTGACGCCGCTGCCCTTGTTGGCGTCCGAATAGGAGAAGCCCGGGACCGAACCCGACTTGCGGCCAACGACCTTGTGCAGCGACGGGCCGACGCGGTTCACGCCTTCGTCGAACACGTGGCAGGTGCGGCAAGCTGCAAAGACCTTCTCGCCTGCTGCGGCATCGCCGGTGAAGCTGGCATAGGTCATTTCGCCGCCAGCCGGAGCAGCAGCGGCAGCAGCCGGAGTTTCCGTCGCAGCCGGTGTTTCAGCCGGTGCAGCAGCTTCGGTGGCTTCAGCAGCCGGGGCGTTGGCATCGCTGCCCGCACCGCCGCCGCAAGCCGAAAGAGTAGCAAGGCTAGCCAGCGCAGCCGCGCCCATCAGGAAATTACGCTTCATGGTGATTTGTCCTCTGAACAACTTGTTCCTCCCGCATCCCAGCGGGCCATAACCCAGTTTTTCGGCCATTGAAAGCGGGACTTCACGTCGCGGCAAGCCCTTGTCCTCAATCGCCGTTGTCGCTGAACGCGCGATGTTGAAAAGGGTTTCCGCACTTCGCAAAGATTGCCTTGCGAGCAGCGCGCGCTATGATTGCGGTTATGACCAATTTACCCAAGCACACCAAGTTCATCCTCGCCCTGCTGGTGTTTGTCCCGCTCTATTTCGGAATCGCCGCGCTCGGCACGAAGATCGGGATATGGGACTGGAAATTCGGTCTGGGGGCCATGATTATCGGTGGGGGTCCGATCCTGCTCGCTGTGCTGGCGCTGGTGGGCGTGGTCTCGTTGGTGCTCGGCATAATTAAGCCGCCGCGCCGTGCCTTGGTGCTCGGTATCGCGGGCACCGCGCTGCTGGTGGCAGGTTTCGCCTTCGGCCTCATGGCCGGAATGCGCGGCAAGGCGGGTGACAACCCGATCCACGATATCGCCACCGATACCGGCAATCCGCCGGTCTTCTCAGCCGAAACAATGGCAGCGCGCGAGGCGGTGGGGGCCAATGCGCTCTCCGACTATCAAACGCCGCTCGGGCAGCTTGCGCTTTACAAGGACCGCGCCTCACCCGAACTCGCTGTCAAATCGCACGCGCAGATCATCACTGCGAAGGCGGACCGCCCCGCCCCGCTGCCGCTTGGCGGGGCGAGCAAGGCCGAAGGCGTGGCCGCTGTCGCTGCGGCGATGGGCGCAATGGGCCTCACCGAAATCCGCCCCGATCCCGAAGCCGGCATCGTCGAAGGCGTGGCGGAAAGCTTCTGGTTCGGGTTCAAGGACGATGTCGTCGCCCGCGTTGGCGATTCGCAGATTGATTTCCGCTCGGTCAGCCGGGTCGGGATCAGCGATCTGGGCGCGAACACCGCGCGCATCAATGATTTGCGCGAGCGGACGGAAGCGCTGCTGGGATCGGCCAGCCGTTAGCCCCGGAACGCTGCGGTCGCCATCGCGCTGCGCTGAACAACGGTGAGCACGCATAGGCCTGCGTAGGCATAGGCGATGGCCGGGAACCATGCCGGAAGCAGACACATGGCGATGAACACCGCAATCGTCTCTGCCCCTTCGGCAAGGCCGGTTGAATAGAAGAAGCTTTTGCGCCCGTGCGCCTGCGTCTCCGCGCCGCGCTTTGCCGCGATGACGGCAAAGGCGAGGAAGCTCACCCCCGTCAGCACGAAGCTGGCGACCAGCACCAACGCGGGCAGCTGATTGGCAGGGGCAAGGATGCCGAAACCCACCGGCACGCTGACATAGAAGGCGAAATCCGCGACGATGTCGAAATAGCCGCCAAGGTCGCTTGCCCCCCGCACCCGCGCCACGGCCCCGTCCAGACCGTCAAGCAGCCGGTTGGCGATGATCAGCGCAAGGCCCCCGCCGATGTGCCCCATCGCAATCAACGCGGCCGCGCCAAGGCCCAGCGCGAGGCCGGAAAAGGTCAGCGCATTGGCCGTCACGCCCCAGCCCGCCAGCACGGCGCCCGCGCGGTTCAGCGGGGGGTCGATCAATGGGCGCAGGCGTGCGTCAAACATAGGTGACCAGCCCGATCCACGCCCCCGTCATGGCACTGGCGAGGTTGCCGGAAATCCAGCTTTTCATACCCAGCCCAGCCACTTCGCTTCGGCGTTCGGGGCACAATGTCCCGATGGTGGAAACCAGCAGACCCACGCTGGCAAGGTTCGCCACGCCGCACAGCGCATAGGCAACGATCAACGTAGCTCTAGGGCCCAATGTCCCGGCGGGCAGCGCGGCGAGTTCCAGATAGGCGACATATTCATTGAGCACCGCTTTGGTGCCCATCAGCCCGCCTGCCACTTGCGCCTCGGCCCATGGCACGCCCAGAAGCCACATCAACGGCGCAAGCCCCCAGCCGAGCAGGCGCTTGAGGGTCAGGGGCGCGCCATCGATCAGGGGCAGCACAGCGAGCATCCCGTCCACCAGCGCCACCAGCGCGAACACCGTGATGATGACGGCGATCACCGCCAGGAACAGTTGCATCCCGTCCATCGTGCCTTTGACGATGGCATCAATGCTGGATTCGTAACGCAGGCCCGAATCTTCCTTTTCGACCTCGGTCGCCTCGTCTCCGGCGCTGCCCGGCACCATCAGCCGCGCGATCAAGAGCGCGGCGGGGAGCGAGATGAGCGAGGCGGAAATCATGTGCCCTGTCGCATCGGGCACGGCCGCACGCAGGGTGGTTGCGTAAAGCACGAGGATCGCTCCGCTGATCGTCGCCATGGTCAGCGTCATGATCTGGAACAGTTCGCTGCGGCTGATGCGGGCGAAATAGGCGCGGGTTACCAGCGGCGCTTCGACCACGCCGAGGAACACGCTTGCCCCGCCCGACAGGCCGACCACGCCGCTCACCCCGAGGCTGCGGCGCAAAAGGAAGCTCAGACCGCCCACGATCCAGCGCAGCACGCCCCAATGCCACAGCAAGGCTGCGAGCGCCGAGAACACGATCACCAGCGGCAGGATCTGGAACGCGATCACCAGCGGCGGCTGGACGCCCGGCTTCAGCGCGAAGGGCAGCTCTGCCCCGCCGAGATAGCCGAACATATAGGCCGATCCCTTGATCGTAGCAGCCTCGACAGCGCTAACCGCATTATTGACGAGGCCGACTGCCGCCCACACGAACGGCACCCGCACAATCAGCACCGCCAGCAGGCCTTGCAACACCAGCGCGCCGAGCATCCAGCGCCAGCCGGGATGGCCCTTGCGGTTCTCGCTGATGGCCCATGCAAAGGCGATCAGCACCGCAATGCCGATCACGCCCCGCAACTGCTCGAACAGCTCCACTCCCATCAGCCCCGCTGCCATGCGTGGTAGCGCTCCACCCACTTCAGCAAGCTTTCCGGCTTGTGCGCTTTCTTCCAGTTGCCCGCGGCAAACTTGTTGGCCTCGGCCATGGTGGGATAGGAATGGATCGTCCCGAGGATCTTGTTCAGCCCGATCCCGTGCTTCATCGCCAGCACATACTCCGCCAGCAATTCGCCCGCGTGTGCACCGACGATGGTGGCGCCCAGCACGGTGTCCTTGCCGCCCGCGGGGGTGAGGATTTTCACGAAACCCCGCGTCTCGCTTTCGGTGATCGCGCGGTCGAGATCGTCGAGGTCATAGCGGGTAACCTCCACCGCTATGCCCTGTTCTGCGGCCTCGCGTTCGTTCAGGCCGACGCGGGCGACTTCGGGATCGAGGAAGGTCACGGCAGGGATGACGCGGTAATCGGCCTTGAACTTGCGGAACGTGCCGAACAGCGCGTTGACGCTGGCGTACCACGCCTGATGGCTGGCGGTGTGGGTGAATTGGTAGGGGCCGGCGACATCGCCAGCCGCAAAAATGTTGGGGAACTTGGTGGCGAGGAAATCGTCGGTGATGACGGTTTTGGCCGTGTCGACGCCAATCGCTTCGAGTCCGAAGCCCGTCAGCCGCGCCTTGCGCCCGATCGCGACGATCAGCGCGTCGAAGGGCACCGGCACTTCCGCGCCGCCGTGTTCGGCGATCAGCGTGCGGCCTTCTATGCGCACCGCCTTGTGCCCGGTCAGCACACGCACGCCATCCGCTTGCAGCACTTCGCGGGCCAATGCCGAGACATCCGCGTCCTCGCGCCCCAGCAGCGCATCCGCCATCTCGACCTGTGTGACCTGCGAACCCAGCCTTGCGAGAGCTTGCGAAAGCTCGCACCCGATCGGCCCGCCGCCCAGCACCGCCACGCGCGCAGGGGCTGCGTCCATCTCGGCAAAAGCCTGCCACATCGTCTCGCTGGTCAGATAACCGCTGCTGTCGATGCCGGGGATCGGCGGCACCACCGGCTCTGCCCCGCTGGCGATGATGATGCTGCGCGTCGTCAGCCGCTGCGTGCCGCCATCATTCAGCGCGATTTCCACCGTCCACGGGTCGATGATCGTCGCATAACCCTTGACCACATCGACGCCGAGACCGGTGTAGCGGTCCACGCTGTCATGCGGTTCAATTGCCTTGATCGCGCCCATCACGCGGGCGATCACCGCCTTGAACGGCACCTCGGGCTGGACAGGCATCAGCCCATACTTGTCCGCGCCGCGCATCATCGCTGCCACCTTGGCGCTTTTGATTAGCGCCTTCGACGGCACGCAGCCGGTGTTGAGGCAATCGCCGCCCATCTCGTTCGCTTCGACCAGCGTGACCTTGGCCTTCACCGTTGCCGCGATCAGCGCGGACACCAACCCGGCAGAGCCCGCCCCGATCACCACCAGATTGCGGTCGAACCTTTTGGGCCGCGTGAACCCAGCATAGACCTTGCGCCGCTGCAATGCGCCGATGATGCCCTTGGCGATCCACGGCACGATGCCCAACACTGCGAAGCTGCCGATCAGCACCGGCGACAGGAGCCCGCTGGTGCTCTCGATCCGCGCCAGCTGCGTGCCCGCGTTCACATAGGCCGCCGTCCCCAGCAGCATCCCAAGCTGGCTCACCCACATGAAGGTCGCCGTGCGGATGCGGGTGAGGCCCATCACCAGATTGACCATGAAGAACGGGAAGGCTGGGATCATCCGCAGTGAAAACAGGTAAAACGCCCCGTCCCGTTCCAGCCCGGCGTTGATCGCCTTCAGCCGCTCGCCAAAGCGCACCTCGATACTGTCGCGCAGCACGTAACGCGATGACAGGAAGGCCAGGGTCGCCCCAAGGGTCGAAGCAAAGGAGACGATCACCGTGCCCCACACCACGCCGAACAACGCGCCCGCCGCCAGCGTCATGATCGCAGCCCCCGGTATCGAAGCGGCCGTCACCACGACATAGGCGATAAAGAAGCCCGCAATCACCGCCAGCGCATTGTCCTGCTGGAAGGCGGCCAGATCGGCAGCAACCGCCTTGATCCCGTCCAGTGTCAGATATTGCCCGATGTCGAAGACGAAATAGGCAGCGACCAGCGCGGCCAGCACGGCAAGGATGGCGAGCTTTTTCACGAGAAGAAAATCCCTTTGTCGGCTGTTCGCGATCCGGTGCCGGATGGTTAGAAGGTGCCCGCAAGGGCGGCGTATTGCGCGATCCAACCTTTGTCGATGCGGTGCTTCAGCGCAAGCACGCAGGCCCCCTCGGCAGTGAATGGGCCATAGCTGGCGATGGCGCGGCCGTCTCCGGTGTTCAGCAGGTAAAGGCTGTGGCGGCGCGGCTGATAGGTGCGTGACGGAGCCTCTCCCGCCAGCACGCTGCGCAGATTAGCCGCAATCACCGATCCGGCAAACACCGCGTGGACGCCCGAATGCGGCAGCGCCCGGTCCGCGCGCGCAGCGACATCTCCGGCGGCGAAGATGTCCGGGTGCGAGGTTGATTGGTGATGCGCATCAACGCTGATGAACCCGCCCGCATCGGTCGCAAGCCCGCTCGCTCGTGCCCAGCCTGGCGCGACGCTGCCGGTGGCGGCGATAACAATGTCCGCCGGTTCAAGCGATTGCGCCCCGGCCATCAGAACGCCTCCGTCGAACCGCGCATCGGCGGCAATCACTGCGATGCCTTGCCGCGCCAGCGACTTGGTCACGCGCCGCTGCACGGCATGGGCAAACCCCGGGAGCAGGCCGCCCGCGCCCGCGGCCAGTGTCACGCTGGGTCTGGCCTTCACGTCGGCGATGTTCCTCAACCCGAAAGCCAGTTCCACGCCCCCCGCCCCGCCACCTGCGACCACCACGCTTGTGAACGCAGGCAGGGCCGCCAGCCGATCGACAAAGGCGCCGATGGGCCGCACGTCGATCAGCCGCGGATCATCGCCGAGCAGGCTTGCCGCCCGCCCGACGCCCCCGGTATCGATTGATGCAACGTCATAGGCAATCCGGGCGCCTGCGTCGGTGCGCACCACGCGGGCTTCGGGATCAATGCCGGTACAGCGGCCCTGAACCATCGCCACCCCCGCCCTCGCCGCCAGCGCAGCCAGATCGACCAACCCGTCATCAAAGCCGTGCTGCCCCGCAATCCAGCCCGGCACCATGCCCGAATAGCGCAAGATAGGGTCCGGCGTAAGCAATACGGCCTGCGCCCCTTGCGGGCGGCCTTGCCTGATCCAGTCGGCCAGCACCGCGACATGGGCATGGCCGCCGCCAATCAGCAGCACCTTGGCGGGCTGATAGCCGGATGGAGCTGTTTGCCATTCCATGAGTTTGCCTTCATTGCCTGCGGTTCATCACCCCGCAAGCTTGGATCGTTAACGGGCGCAAGCAGATCCTTTATTACCTCCCATCGCAACTAACAGATATATCTTCAAAGATTTGAACATAATGATCGGGCAGGAACCGCTGGCATGTTGGGCAATTGATCGCTTGCAGCGCGCTGTGGTTGCAATAGATGCACTCATATCCGGCGCGCGATCGGGCCGGGCATCGGATCGCTTGAACACCAGTTTCGGACGGAAAGGCTGCCATGGCAGGTGAAGGCCAAAGTTACGGCTCACAGATTTCGCTGGCGAAATTCTTCAGGATTTTCATAGATATCTTGAGGCCTGAGGCGAATTTCTACTGGCTGGCCGCAGTCTATGGCGTGGGGATCAGTCTGCTTTCGCTGGCCACGCCGATTTCGGTCCAGATGCTGATCAACACCATCGCCAACACCGCGCTGACCGCGCCGTTGGTGATGCTTTCGCTGTCCTTGTTCGGCCTGCTGTTCATTTCCAGCATGCTTTATGCCTTGCGCATCCACCTGATGGAGCTGTTCGCGCGGCGCTTTTACGCCCGCATGGTGGCTGAGATGTCGCTGATTTCGGTCTATGCCCAGAACCCGTTTTTCGGCGACCAGAAGAAAAGCTCGCTGTTCAACCGCTATTTCGATGTTGTCTATGTCCAGACCGCGATCCCGATCCTGTTCATCGGCGGCTTCACCACGCTGCTGCAGATTGCGGTCGGGTTTGTGCTGGTGTCGCTGTATCACCCCTATTTCCTCGGCTTTACGCTGGTGATGATCGCGCTGATCTGGGTGGTGTGGCTGAGCTGGGGCAGCCGCGCGCTGCGCACCGGGGTCGATCTCAGCCATGCCAAGCACGCGACCGCTGCATGGCTGCAAACGATCGGCGGATCGAACGGCTTCTTCAAATCGCAGCGCCGCATCGATTACGCGCTCGACAAGACCGACGATCACACCCGCCTTTACATCAACGAGCGCAAGCGTCACTTCCGCCACCTGTTTTCGCAGACCATCGCCTTCCTGCTGATGTATGCCGCGGCCAGCGCGGCTCTGCTGGGGCTGGGCGGGTGGCTGGTGATCGAGAACCAGCTGACCCTGGGCCAGCTGGTCGCAGCGGAGCTGGTGCTGTCAGCCGCGTTCCTTGGGGTGGCGCAGCTTGGCAGTTATCTGGGCTATTTCTACGACCTGTTCGCCGCGGTCGAGGAAATTTCGCAGTTCTACGATGTCGAACAGGAACAGCCCAAGGGCGCTGACCCGCTGGAAGGGCCGGATCACACCATCGTGCTGAAAGGCGTGCGCGGCCGCGCGCGAGCCGAGGACGTTCAGTTCGATCTGGAAATACCCTCTGGCGCGATGATCATGGCGTCGGCCAGCCAGCACGGAGTTCAGCGCCTGTTCGCCAACCTGCTCAAGATGCACGTTCTGCCGCAGGGCGGGATCGCGACGCTGGGTGGGATCGACATGAAGGCAATCGAGGCGCACCACCTGCGGAGGAACGTGCAGGTGCTCGACCGACCGAGCATCGTGGAAATGACGATCCGCGAATATCTCGCCCTGTCCTGCCCCGATACCGCGCCGCAGCGGATGATCGGTGCGCTGGAGACGGTGGGGCTGGCGAACACCATCGCCACGCTGGAAAAGGGTCTCGACACGCCGCTCGCCTCGACCGGCTTTCCGCTTTCGGCGGTCGAATTGCAGCAATTGAAGCTCGCCAACGCTCTGCTGGAAAGGCCGCGCATTCTGGTGCTGAGCCGGTTGTTCGATCTGCTCGATCCCGAACCGATCGAGCGGGCTGTGAATGAGCTGCGCTCGCAGGCCTATTCCACGGTGATTTATTTTTCCAACCGCCGCTTCGATCTGGGGTTTGACCGGTTCCTGTATCTGGAACCGCAGCAGCAACGCTATTTCGACAAATTCGAGGAATTCTGCACCGCCATGGGCCGCCCGGCGGGCAACACCACCCCCGACCCGCGCAGCCAGGGAGGCGCATGACCATGGCGACGCTCAAGGAAGACATGGCGCACTTCACCACCCTTGCGTCGATCAAGACGCCGCGGATTATGCGGGTGGTGTTCGTTATGCTGCTGGCCGCGATCGTTATCACGGTCGCGTTCCTCATCTATGTGCCGTGGGTGCAGACGACATCGGGCCGCGGGGTTGTGACCACGCTCAGTCCCAATGAACGCAAACAGGATATCAACGCGCTGGTGCCGGGCCGGATCGAAGAATGGTATGTCCGCGACGGTTCCTCGGTAAAAAAGGGCGATCCGATCGTCCGCATCGCTGACATCGATCCGCAGTTGATTGAACGGCTCCAGTCCGAACGCCGCCAGATAGATTTGCAATTGCAGGCAGCCAAATCGGCGCTCGCCACAGCAGAGCTTGACGTTCGGCGTTCGCGCGAGCTGTTCGAGGCGGGCCTTGCGGCACGGCGCGATTACGAATTGGCGCAGATCAAGATCGCCGAAATGCAGGGCAAGGTTGCCGCGGCCGAAGCCGATCTTAACCGCGCCGATGTCAGCATTTCGCGCCAGTCCGTGCAGATCGTGCGCGCGCCGCGCGACGGTTTCATCCAATCACTCAACGCAGGTGACGCGGCGACCTTCATCAAGGCAGGCGATGTGCTTGCCACCTTCGTGCCTGATGGCGCGGCGCGGGTGGTGGAAATCTTCATCGACGGGCGCGATGTCGCGCTGGTAAAAAAAGGCGACAAGACCCGCATCCAGTTCGAAGGATGGCCTGCTGTGCAGTTTTCCGGCTGGCCATCGGTCGCAGTCGGCACCTTCGGGGGCCGGGTGATCGCGGTTGACCAGTCAGCCCAGATCAACGGCCGGTTCCGCGTGCTGATCGCCGAGGACGAGCTGGACGGCTATGGTTGGCCAGAGGAACGCTATGTTCGTTTCGGCGCGGTGGTACAGGCTTGGGTGCTGCTGGAGACGGTGCCAGTTGGGTACGAAATCTGGCGTCAGCTCAATAACTTCCCGCCTGAACTCACGGCCGAGACAGGCAGCGGGTCGGCGAACTGAGCATGATGCGCCGACTGCCCCCTTTGCGGCTGGTCCCCTTGCACGCGGGTATCAGGCTGAGCGCGGTGCTGGCCGGCACGGCGGCGCTGGCCTTCGCGCCTGTGCCGGGGCTGGCACAGGACATCGTGCCGCTGGCCGATTCGCTTGAGGTTGCGCTCAAGACCGGGCCGCTTTTGCCCGAAGAAGTGCTGCGTTCATCGGCGCTGACCTTCCCCTCTATCCTCGAATCCTTCGAGCGTGAGGCGGCGGCGCGCTCCGATCAGCTTGCTGCCGATGGCGCTTTTGACCTGATGCTGCGTTCCGACGTGTTTGACCGGGTCACCGGTTTCAACGACGGCGGCGCAGTGCGCGCTCAGGTGACGCAGCCGCTGCAACCCTTCGGCGCGCAGATCTTCGGCGGCTACACCCTTTCCGATGGCCGACTGCCGACATCGCAGAGCAGCTTCAACAGCCCCGAATTTGGCCGCGTCAACGTAGGCGCGCTGTTCTCGCTTCTGCGCGACAGCAACATTGATCCGCGCCGCTTCGCGCTTGAAGATACCCGCCTTGCCACCAGCCAGGCGCAGTTTGACGTGATGCTGGTGCAACTCAACGCCCAGCAGGAAGCGCTGCGTTCCTATTGGCGCTGGGTTGCGGCGGGTGAAGAAATACGCGTCTTTGAAGAACTGCTCGAAATTGCCGAAGCGCGCCAGATCGGCCTGACCCGCGAGGTCAACGAAGGCGCGCGCGCGCGCATCGCGCTCACTGAAAACGAACAGAACCTGCTTATCCGCCGCTCGCTGCTTGAAGAGGCCAAGCGCAACTTCGTTATTGCTGCTAACAGCCTCGGTTTCTTCCTGCGCGGGACAGATGGGCAGATGATCGTGCCAACCCGCGAACAATTGCCCGATGTCACAAGGCTGAAGGCTATTCCGCAGATCGAAACGATGCTGGCGATGCCGATCAGCGAAGTGATCAGCGGTCGGCCCGAACTCGAAACCTTCCGTATCGCGCTGGAACGTGCTGCCAACCGGGTCGAACTGCGCCGCAACGATCTCCAGCCGCGGCTTGATGCCACGGTCGAACTGGCGACCAATCTGGGCAACGGGGTGCCGCCGACCTCCGATACGGCAGGTGCGGCGGTGGGCGTGACCTTTTCGGTGCCGCTTCAGCGCCGCGAAGCACGCGGCCGGCTGCAACGCGCCGAAGCTGAACTGCGCGAAACCGAATTGCGCCGCCGCCGCGTTGCCGACCAGATCACTACCGAAGTCGGCAACATCATCGAAAATCTGAGCGCCAACCTGAAAATCGCCACCCTTGCCGATGCCGAAGTCAAGCAGGCAACGGCAATGGTGCAGGCCGAACGCACCCGGTTCCGCCTTGGCGCGGGCGAGTTCTTCCTCGTGAACGCGCGCGAAGAAGCCGCCGCCAACGCCCAGATCAAAGCGATCCGCGCCAAGCTGGCCGGCCGGCTGGCCGAAGCAAGCTATAACGCGGCAACGATGAACCTGCCCGCGCTGGGGCTAGAATAACGGCTCACCGCCCGGTGAAGTCGAAAACCCGCGCCCCTGCGACGCAGCCAAACGGCGCATCTGCACACGCGCTATGATTGCGGGTCACATTTTTCCTCGCAGCGCCTGATAGGCCGCCGCCGACACGGTGTTGGCAAGGTTGAGGGAGCGGATCACTTCTGACCGCATCGGCAGCTTGAACAGGCGATCCGGGTGGCGGTCGATGATGGCGCGCGGAATGCCCTTGGTCTCCTGCCCGAAGACGAGGAAGGCGTCCTCGGGATAATCCGGTTCATAGAAGCTGCGCGCGCCGAATTCCTCGAACAGGAACAGCTGCTCAGGCCGGGGGCTGCGGGCTTCTAGGAAGGCGTCCCAGCTGGCATATTCGGTAAGGTGGACATGCGGCCAGTAATCGAGGCCCGAACGCTTGACCCGCTTGTCGCTGATGTCGAAGCCCAGCGGATGGATCAGGATCAACTCCATCCCCAGCGCCACACAAGTGCGCCCCACCGCCCCGGTGTTGCCGGGAATTTCGGGCTGGATGAGAATGATGGATAGGCCCACGTGGGTGCCTCTCCCTACCCCAACTTCTCCTTCAGAAGCTGGTTCACCACGCCCGGATTAGCCTTGCCCTGCATCGCCTTCATCGTCTGGCCGACGAAGAAGCCGAACAGGGCTTCCTTGCCGCCGCGATACTGTTCGACCTTGTCGGCGTTGGCGGCGATGATCGCGTTGACTGCCGCTTCGATGGCGCCGGTGTCGCTGACCTGCTTCAGCCCTTCCGCGTCCGCAATTTCAGCAGGATCACGCCCGGTCTTCAGGACGATTTCGAAGATTTCCTTCGCCTGCCCGCCGCTGATCTCGCCCTTTTCGGCCATTGCGAGGATGCTGGCCTGCGCTGCCGCCGTGGCGTTGGCTGCATCGGCTTCATCGCCGAGCGCCTTCATCACGCCGGGCGCAACTGACAGCGACCAGTTGGCGACCTGTGTGGCAACGGCGTCCTCGCCCTTGCCTGTCACCTTGGCGGTTTCAGCCAGCAGCGTTTCAAACCGCGCGAAGGTTTCGACCTCAGCGGTCAGCTCGCGCGCGTTGTAGGGCGTAAGACCCAGCACCTCGACATACCGCTTGCGCTTGGCATCGGGCAGTTCCGGGAGCGAGGCGCGGCATTCGGAGAGGAAATCCTCCTCCAGCACCAGCGGCAGCAGATCGGGATCGGGGAAGTAGCGGTAATCGTGCGCGTCTTCCTTGCTGCGCATCGTCCGCGTGGTGCCGGTGCCGGGATCGAACAGGCGCGTTTCCTGCACGATTTTGCCGCCCGCTTCCAGCACATCGACCTGACGCATCGCTTCATGCTCAATCGCCTGCATGACGAAGCGGACCGAGTTCACGTTCTTGGTTTCCGTGCGCGTGCCAAGCTCATCGCCCACCTTGCGCACCGACACGTTCACGTCGGCACGCATCGAGCCTTCTTCCATGTTGCCGTCGCAGCTTCCGACGTAGCGCAGGATTGCCCGCAACTTGCGCAAGTAAGCCCCCGCCTCAGCGGGTGAGGCCATATCGGGGCGGCTGACAATTTCCATCAGCGCCACGCCCGAACGGTTCAGGTCGACATAGGACATGGTCGGGTGCTGGTCGTGCATCAGCTTGCCCGCGTCCTGTTCCACGTGAATTCGCTCAATCCCGATGATCTTGTCTTCGGGGATGCCGGCCTTCTCGTCCGCTTCGATCAGCAGCTGCCCTTCGCCAACGATAGGGTGGTAAAGCTGGCTGATCTGGTAGCCCTGCGGCAGATCGGCGTAGAAGTAATTCTTGCGGTCGAACCGGCTCCACGCATTGATCTGCGCGTCAATCGCCATGCCGGTGCGCACAGCCTGACGGATGCATTCGCGGTTGGGCACGGGAAGCATCCCCGGCATCGCGGCATCGACAAGGCTGACCTGCGCATTCGGCTCCGCGCCAAAGGCAGTCGCAGCGCCGCTGAACAGCTTGGCGTTGGAGGTGACCTGCGCGTGAACTTCAAGCCCGACCACGACCTCCCATTCACCGGTTGCGCCCTGAATGCGATAATTGCTCATTTCGTTTCCTCGTCACTCTCGCTGGCGTCACGCGTGTCAAAGCGCAATTCGCCGTGGTCGACGTTCTTTCTCACCCAGTTGGCGACCATGAAGGTCACCGGCACCGCGAGTGCAATTGCCACTCCGGCAACCCACAACGCGGGATCGGCGTTCACCACCACTTCTCCGGTTTGGCGGTGAAGGCAGCACGCTGCTGGATCGCGAGGCCCGCGTTAAGCACGCCCTGTTCGTCGAACGGACGGCCGACCAACTGCAGGCCGAGCGGCAAGCCATCGGCGTTGATCGTGGCGGGAACACTCATCGCCGGGAGACCGGCAAGGCTGGCAGGGACTGCGAAGACATCGTTCAGGTACATCGTCAGCGGATCTTCGTTCATCGAACCCAGCGGGAAGCTCGCCGTCGGCGTGGTGGGCGCGAGGATCACATCGCACTCGGCGAAAGCGCGTTCGAAATCGCGGGCGACCAATGCGCGGATCTTCTGCGCCTGTGTGTAGTACGCGTCGTAGAAGCCGGCCGACAGCACATAGGTGCCGATCAGGATGCGGCGCTTGACCTCGTCCCCGAACCCGGCGGCGCGGGTTGCGGCGTACATATCCTGAAGGCCGCTGCCCTCGGGCAGATCGCGCAAACCGTAACGCACGCCATCATAGCGGGCGAGGTTGGATGAGGCTTCAGCGGGAGCGACGATATAATAGGCGGGCAGCGCGTATTTGGTGTGCGGCAGCGAGACGTCGACGATCTCGGCGCCAGCCTCCTTCAGCCACGCCTTGCCCTGTTCCCACGAATCGAGGATCGCCTGATCGGTGCCTTCCATCCGGTATTCGCGCGGGATGCCGACCTTCTTGCCGCGCAGGTCTGCGTTCAGGGCCGCTTCCCAATCGGGCACGTCCATCTGGAGGCTGGTCGAATCCTTCGGATCGAACCCGGCCATCGCGCCGAGCATGATCGCGCAATCTTCAACCGAACGCGCCATCGGCCCGGCCTGATCGAGCGACGAAGCAAAAGCGACCACGCCCCAGCGCGAACAGCGGCCATAGGTCGGCTTGATCCCGCAGATGCCGGTGAAAGCCGCCGGCTGGCGGATCGAACCGCCGGTGTCGGTGCCTGTCGCGGCAGGCGCGATGCGCGCGGCGACGGCTGAGGACGATCCGCCCGAAGAACCGCCGGGGCTCATCGCGGCATTGCTGCCCGCCTTCTTCCACGGGGAGGTGACATTACCGAAATAGGACGTCTCGTTCGAAGACCCCATCGCGAACTGGTCGAGGTTGAGCTTGCCCAGCATCCCCGCACCGGCGTCCCACAATTTCTGCGACACGGTGGATTCGTAGCGCGGCGTGAAGCCTTCAAGGATGTGGCTGGCCGCGGTGGTCTGCACGCCGTGGGTGGCGAACAGGTCCTTCATGCCGATCGGCACGCCCGCCATTGTGCCCAGCGTTTCGCCAGCCGCGCGGGCCGCGTCGACCTTGTCTGCGGCGGCCATCGCATGGTCGGGCGTGGTAACGATGAAGGCGTTCAGGGCAGCGGCGCCGGCCACGGCCGCATTGAAGGTTTCCGCGACCTCGCGCGCGGTGAAGTCCCCGGCGCGCACGCCATCGCGGATGTCTTTTACACCGAGTTGGGTAAGGTCAGTCATCGTTTCCAACCATTCGCCCTGCACCTGCCGAAGTTTTTGCCTTCGCTAGGCACGGGGTCAAAAAAGAAAAAGCAATCCTTCGGCAAGCTCAGGATGATCGCACAAAGCCTTGCAGCCTTTACTCGATCACCTTCGGCACACCGTAGAACCCATGTTCCGCTGCGGGCGCATTAGCCAGCACGTCGTCGCGCCGGCCACCGCCGGTCAGGGGGTCGGCATCGACCACGTCATCGCGCAGGCGCAGCGTGTTGGGGATCACCGCGGCCATCGGCTCGATGCCCGCCGTGTCCACTTGACCCAATTGCTCGACCCACTGGAGGATGCCGTTCAGTTCCGGCACCATCCGTTCGAGCGCGGCATCATCCATGCTGATACGCGCCAGACTGGCAATTTTGGCTACGGTTGCCTTGTCGACCGACATAACTCCGCTCCCTACTGGCCCTGAGGACCCGCCTGGGGCGCACCCTGCGGAGCCCCTTGCGGTGCGCCCTGCGGACCGCCAGCGGCGCCGCCCATCTGCTGCTGCATCGTCTGCTGCAGGATCTGGAGATTGCGATCGAAGGTGGTGCGGCTCATGATGTCGATCACTTCGATTTCAAATTCGAGATCGGCATTGGCCGGGATCGGCGAACCCTGCGGCGGGGTAGCACCATAGGCCTGATCGGCGGGAATGAAGAGCGTGTATTTGCCGCCCTTCTGCATCTGCTGAAGGCCCTTGAAGAAACCTGGAACGGTCGCACCTTCTTCAAGCGGGAAGGGCGAGCCTTCAGGGAACAGGCCCTGCACCGGCAGCGGGATGTCCCGCGATTCGTCAAACACCGTGCCATCGGCGGCCAGCTTGCCCTTGTACTTGACCCACACAACTTCGCCAACCTTGGCCATCGGGCCGGTGCCGGCCACTTGAGTATCGACGTTAAGCCCGCGCGGCACGGCGGCCCACGCAAGCCCTGCGCCCACCAGCACGGCGAGGAGCACCCCGATCCAAAGCTTGGTCAGAGAGCCTTTGGCGACAGGCTGGATCGGAACGCGGGTAATCTCGGTCATGGTCTTGTCCTGCTAAGCATGTGGGCGCGACGACAAAAGGGCGCGGGTTAAAGCCGCGCCCTGATGGCTGATCGCAAAGGGGTATTCAAGCGGTTCCGGACACGGACACACGCCTGACGACGGGATTATTTGCTCCCGTCACGCTCCATCCGCTTGCGCTCCATCTTGCGGGCGCGGCGCACGGCGGCGGCCTTTTCCCGGGCGCGCTTTTCGCTGGGCTTTTCGTAGTGGCGACGCAGCTTCATTTCGCGATAAACGCCCTCGCGCTGCAGCTTCTTCTTGAGCGCGCGCAGGGCCTGATCGACATTGTTATCGCGAACCATGATTTGCATAAACGACGACTACCTCATGTCCAAACGCCCAGAGCCCCGCTGTGATTCTGCGCGGGGTTGCGCGATGAATTTCCAATGAAATGCGGGCGATTCCTCGTGGGAGCCGCCCTTCAAACGCGGTCCCGATAGTCCAACAGTCCCCGAAAGGCAAGCCGCCAGAATGCAATCGCGCGCAGTTGGTGCACCAGCCGCGCTAGTCAGAACGGCCTCCCCTCGCTAAGGGCCGTCGATGGCCGGTGAAATTTCCCCTCTTGTTGCAACCCTGAACGTCGCTGTCGGCGGCGCGGTCGGGTCCGTGCTGCGCTTTCATGTGGGGCGCTGGATCGGCCAAATGGCCGGAACCAGCAACGCCTTTCCGTGGGGTACGCTGACGGTCAATATCATCGGCAGTCTTGCCATGGGGGCGCTGGTCGGCTGGCTGGCGCGCGGCACGATCGCCGCCCCCAACGCCGAACCGCTGCGGCTGCTGATCGGCGTCGGGCTGCTCGGCGGGTTCACCACTTTCAGTGCCTTTAGTTCCGAACTCATCACCATGCTCCACCGCGGGCAGACGATGCTGGCGCTGGGCTATGCTGCCGCCTCGCTTGTTGCGGGTATGGCGGCTGTTATCATCGGCCTTGTTGCCGCGCAGAGTGCTTCATGACCGAAATCCCACCCACCGATAATGTCCGCCAGTTCACCGTTTCCGAGGATGATGACGGCATCCGGCTTGACCGCTGGTTCAAGCGCAATCTGCCGCAGATCGGCTTTGCCACCGTGTCGCGCTGGGCGCGCACCGGGCAAATTCGCGTCGATGGCAAGCGGGTGAAGCCGGAAGACCGGCTGGAGCAAGGCCAGATGCTGCGCGTTCCGCCGGGCGGAGAGGACGCGCCCTCGGCGAAGAAAGCCGCACCGCGCATCCGCACGCTCACCCCCGAACAGATCGCCGAAGCCAAGGGTATGGTGATCCGCGAAACGGCTTCGGCCATCGTGCTGAACAAGCCCCCCGGACTTGCCACGCAAGGCGGCAGCAAAACGACCAAGCACGTCGACGGGTTACTCGATGCCTTCGTCGAGACCGAGAAAACCCCCCGTCCGCGCCTGGTTCACCGGCTGGACAAGGACACCTCGGGTGTGCTGCTGATCGCGCGCACGCCGGGCAGCGCGGCGAGTTTCTCCAAACGCTTCGCCAGCCGTTCGGCGCGCAAGGTCTACTGGGCGCTGGTGGTCGGCAATCCGCAATTGTCCGAAGGCGTGATCGACGCCCCGCTCGCCAAGCAGCCGGGCACTGGCGGCGAGAAGATGCATATCGACGAGGAAAACGGAGCGGCGGCCAAGACGCGCTACCGCGTCGTCGACCGGGCGGGACAGCGCGCCGCATGGGTTGAACTGGAACCGCTTACCGGGCGCACCCACCAGCTGCGTGTCCACATGGCGGCGATCGGCCACCCGATTGTGGGTGACGGCAAGTATGGCGGGCCGGATTCCTTCCTGACCGGCGCGGTCAGCCGCAAAATGCACCTGCACGCCCGCCGCCTGATCATTTCCGAACCCAAGACGGGGGAAGGAACAGGCGGCAAGCTGGACGTCACAGCCGAACTCCCGCCGCACTTTGCCATGAGCATGGACGTGCTGGGCTTCGATCAGGGTCTGTCGGATGCCTCTCCGATGGGGGACGAGGCACCGGAACGGACGGGCGAGGAAAAGAAGCAGGCCGCACGCCGCCACTTCAAGCAAGCCCGCAAGGAAGCCCGCGCGCCGCGCCGTGCGCGCGGCGCGACATCGGACAAGCCCAAGACGAAACCGAAGGGTAAGCCCGCCAAGCCTGCGGCCAAGTCAGCCCCGCCCAAATCTGCCGCCAACCGTGCGCGCCCTGCCCCCAAGGGGCCGCCCAAGGGCGCCGGAGGCAAGGCGCGCCGCTGATGCACCCCAATCCGCTCTACCGCACCGATGATCGCGAAGAGTGCGAAAGCCTGATCGATACAATCGGCTTTGGCATGGTGTTCGCCTCAACGCCCGACGGGCCAAGGGTCGCGCATACGCCTCTGCTGTTGGCGGAAGGCGGCGCGGTGCAGTTCCACCTCGCCCGCAACAATGCCCTCGCCCGCCATCTTGACGGCCAGGCCGCGCTGATCGTGCTGAATGGCCCGGATGCCTATGTCTCGCCCCGCTGGTACGGCAACCGCGATACCGTGCCGACGTGGGATTACATCGCGCTGGAACTTGAAGGCACAGTGCGGCGCATTTCCGACGATGCGCTTGAGGCGTTTCTCCACGCGGCGATCCTGAAGCATGAAAACAAGCTGGATGGCGATGCGTGGCTGGCGGAGGAATCCTCCGACAAAGTCTGGGGTGGGCTGTTCCGCGGTATCGTCGGCTTCGAAATGGAGGTGCTGGCGATGCGCCCAACGCTTAAACTTTCGCAGAACAAGCCGGCGGATGAACGCACCCGGATCGCCGCCGGGCTGGAAGCCGCAGGCCACGTTGCCCTCGCCGATCTGGTGCGGAGTGTCGCGGCATGAGGCTCCCCGTGCGCTTGGCCGTGTTCGATTGCGACGGGACGCTGGTCGATGGACAGGCGGATGTGTGCTGGGCGATGGAGCGGGCCTTTACCCGCGCCGGTCTGCCTGCCCCCGATAATCACGCGATCCGGCGGAGCGTCGGCCTCAGCCTGCCTGCCGCCGTCCGTTCGCTCGCCCCTGATCTGACCGACGATCAGAACCGCACGGTGACCGAATTCTACCGCTCCAGCTTTCGTGCGCGGCGTGAGGAAGGCCTGCTGGACGAGCCGCTGTATGATGGCATCGCCGACCTGCTGCGCGGTCTGCACGGCGAAGGGTGGCAGCTAGCAGTTGCCACTGGCAAGTCGGATCGCGGGCTTGCCGCCTGCCTTGCCAGCCACGGCATCGCTGATCTGTTCGTCTCGCTTCAGACTGCGGACCGCCACCCTTCCAAGCCGCATCCCGCCATGCTGGAAGCCGCCATGTTCGAAGCCGGGGCGCAGGCCCATGAAGCGGTAATGATCGGCGACACCAGTTTCGACATGGTGATGGCGCGCAGCATCGGCGTGGCGGCCATCGGGGTCGGCTGGGGGTATCACGGCACGCCCGAATTGCTGGCGAGCGGGGCGGCGCAGGTGGTCCATACTGCCGCCGCGCTAGCCGCCGCACTGGCGGAGTCTCTGCCATGACCAGCCACCGTGAACGCCAGGCCGCCGAAACGCGCGCGCGCAACGGCTTCATCATCATCAACGTGGTGCGCTTCGGCGGGGTTGCAATGATCATGCTCGGCTTCGCCATCGTGCGCGGCGTGATTGACCTGCCGCAGCCCGTGGGCGCGTTCATCGCGGTGGCGGGCTTCTTCGAATTCTTTTTCCTGCCGCGATTTGTTGCGCGGGCTTGGAACGCCGGAGCCGATAAGCGCCCATGATCCGCAGGTTTTACAAGGATGTGACGCTCGCCGCGGTGGCGGGCGGATGGCAGGTGATGCTGGACGCGCGCGGCGTGAAGACCGTGGGCGGCGCACCGCAGGCCGTACCGACCGAGGCGCTCGGCGAGGCATTGGCCGCGGAATGGCGGCAACAGGGTGAAACAATCGACCCCGCCAGCCTGCCGATGCGCGACATCGCCGATTACGCCATCGACATTGTCGCCGCCGATCCGCACGCCATCGCACTGGGCCTTGTCGCTTATGCCGAAACGGACACGCTGTGTTACCGCGCCGATCCCGATGAGCCGCTTTACGAACGCCAGCAAGCCGAGTGGGAACCGCTGCTCTGCGCCTTCGAAGCCGCTCATCGTATCACGCTGGTGCGGGTCAGCGGCGTGCTCCACCGTCCGCAGCCGCACGAGGCGCTGGCCGTGTTGCAGCGGCGGCTGGAGGTGCTCGATCCCTTCACACTGGCCGCTGCCGAGGCGATGACCAAGCTCGCCGCCTCGCTCGTTACTGCGCTGGCCGCGTTGGATGCCGGGCAAGAGGATGAACCGCGCGCCTTGTGGCAGGCGGTGTGCCTTGAGGAAGAATGGCAGGCCGATCTATGGGGCCGCGATTGGGAGGCCGAAGAACGCCGCGCCCGGCGTGAGGCCGATTTTCTGCGGGCCTATGCCTTTGCGCGGTTAGCGCGCAGATAGCTTTAGCCCGCAGCCATCCAGTCGGCGACTTCAGCCGCAACGCGATTGGCTGCAACATTAAGCGCCGCCCCAACCGCGCGGGTTTCCGCAGGGACGCCGGTTTCGCGGGCTTCGAAACGGCGGGTCACAACCTTGCCGTCATTGTCCAACCGCACTGCATCAAACCGCACCACAGCGGCCGATGCCGCCGCGTCGTAGCCCATGTCCATCAACGTGCCGCGTAATGTCACGGTGGCAAGCGTCGCGGTGTCATCCCCGTCGATCACCATCGCATTGCCGCGCGCGCGGATTGTCTCGCCCACCAGCCGCCGGAACAAACGCGCGGGCTTTTCGACCCAGAAGGCTTCTTGCAGATAGGCAAGTTCGGTATCCGACACCGTCACCGGCACGCGCAGCACGTCAAGCTTGGCCGGAGTATCGAAGCTCAGCACCGCGATCACCGGCTGTTCGGCACCATTGCCCACGCCGGAGCCAGCGGGCGCGCGGGTTTCGGGGCTGAGGGTTAGCAGGCTTGCAGGCGGATCGCCGCCCAGGCTGATGCAGCCGGACAGCGCCAGCGCCAGCGGGAGGGCGAACAGAACGGGCCGGTTCAACACGTGCATCGTTTCATCGTCCTTATTGCGGCTTGTAATCGGGCAGCGACTTGCCGCCCACCAAAGCGCCCGCGCCTTCGCTTTCGAGCTTTTCGGTGATCGATCGCAGCGCGCGGCTGGTGGCGCGCAGGTCTTCCAGCGTCGCTTCGGCATTCGGCAGCGTGCTGGTGCGCAACTGGCGAGCGGCAGGGCGCGTGTCTTCCAGCGTCGCCGCCAGCGAGGCGAGCGCCGCATTGGCAGACTTCAGAGTTCCGCGCAGTTCCTGCGCCAGCGGCTGGCCTTCCTTGTTCAGCACGCCGTCGGTGGTCGCCGCCAGCTTCTCGACCGCATCAAGCGTCTGGTTGAATTCCTGCATGGTGTTGCGGAATTCCTTGAGGTTCGCCGTCAATTCCGGACTCGCATCGGCCAGCCCGCTGGTCAGGCGATTGGTGTTGCGCAGGATGCCGGCCAGTTCCGTCTGGTTTTCGGGGCCGAGGATCAGATTCAACTGTTCGGTCAGCGTCGCCAGCCGTTCCAGCAACAACGGCGCGTTCGCGACAATCTCGCCAAAGCCGCCGCGGCCCGGGGGGATCACCGGGCGTCCTTCGGGGCAGGCGGTGGTTTCACAGGTGATCGCCGGATTATCTTTGCGCGCGCCATCCAGCAGGATCGTGGAAACGCCGGTAAAGCTTGCCTGTATGGTCGCTTCGGTGCCGACCAGGATCGGCACGTCGTCTTTCACCTTGATCCGCACACGGACGAATTCGGGATTGTCCTTGGCCAAGGCGATTTCGGTCACCTGCCCCACCGGCACGCCCGCGAAGGTCACCTGGCTGCCATTGGCGAGGCCTGACACGGATTGGGCATAGAAGATGTCGAATTCGTCCTGCGCGCCCTCGTTCAGCCGCGCGATCCAGATAATGAATGCCGCGAGCGCCGCCAGCAGCATCAGCGTCACCGCACCGACCCACAGATAATTGGCTCTGGTTTCCATGCGCTTTCCTATGCGGCCCAGCGGGCGGGCTTGTCCAACATTCTCTCGCTCATGCATTCTCCCCCCTTATATGCGCGGCATGGGCGCTGCGGCCGCGCGGGCCGTTGAAATATTCTTCGATCCACGGATGCCCGGTTGCGACCAATTCGGGAATGGTGCCGACCGCGATGATTGTCTTGTCAGCGATCACCGCCACCCGGTCGCAGATTTCATACAGCGTATCGAGATCATGGGTTATGAGAAACACGGTCAATCCCAGCGTTTCCTGCAATTCGCGGGTCAACCGGTCAAACTTGGCCGCACCAATCGGGTCGAGCCCAGCGGTGGGTTCATCAAGGAACAACAACTCAGGATCCAGCGCCAGAGCCCGCGCAAGACCAGCGCGCTTCTTCATGCCGCCTGACAGTTCAGATGGGTATTTGTGCACCGCATCTTCGGGCAGACCGGTCAGCATCACTTTGTAACGCGCGATCTCGGCGCGGAATTCGGGATCGAGATCGGGGTAATATTTTTTGAGCGGCACCTCGACATTCTCGCCCACTGTCAGGGTCGAAAACAGCGCCCCGCCCTGAAACAGGATACCCCATCGGCGGCGCACGCCGATGCCCTGTTCCAAATCGAGTTCGGTGATGGTCTTGCCCAACACATCAATGCGCCCGGCGGCAGGCCGCTGGAGGCCGATGATCGATCGCATCAGTACCGATTTGCCAGTGCCCGATCCGCCCACCACGCCCAAAATCTCTCCGCGACGCACGGAAAGGTCAAGGCCGTCGTGGACCGCAAAGTCGCCGAAGCGGTTGACCAGGCCTTCAACCTTGATCACCGGCGCGTCATCATCGGGGTGCTGGTTCATTCTCACAGGATCACCCCCACCCAACTTCGGTGAAGAATACCGCGAAGAAGGCATCGATCACGATCACCGCAAAGATCGCCGAGACCACCGCCATGGTTGTGCGGCGGCCGACTTCTTCCGAATTTCCGTGCACCTGCATGCCGTGATAACAGCCCGCCAGCGCGACGATCAGGCCAAACACCGGCGCCTTGATCAGCCCCACCCACAGGTCGTAAGTCGGCACCACTTCCTGAATGCGCAGCAGGAAGGTGAAGAACGGAATACCCAGCGAAAACTGCCCGACCACCGCCCCGCCGATGATCGCCATCAGCGCAGCGTAAAAGCCGAGCAGCACCATCATCAATGTCGCCGCCAGGATGCGCGGGATCACCAGCACTTCGATTGGCGAGATGCCGATGGTGCGCATCGCGTCGATTTCCTCGGTCAGCTTCATCGTGCCCATCTGCGCGGCAAAGGCGCTGCCCGAACGGCCGGCAACCATGATCGCAGTCATCAGTACGCCAAGTTCGCGCAAGGTGATGCGCCCGACCAGGTTCACGGTCAGCGTCTCGGCGCCGAACTGCGCCAATTGCACCGAGCCTTGCTGCGCGATCACAATGCCGATGAGAAAGCTCATCAACCCGATAATCGGCAAGGCCGACACGCCGACCAGCTCCATCTGATGCACCAGCGCGCGGAACGGGAAACGGCGGGGATGGCGCAGCAGGTTGGCACCCCCGATCAGGATCTGCCCGAAGAAGGCCACCACGCCGTAAATGCCGCCGCGCGCGCCGAACACCTTTTCGCCAACGGCCATCGGCAGGCGTTCCCACACCGGCAGTTGGTGCGGGTGGGTTTCGCCGCTGGCATCAATGTCGCGCATCGCGGCCAGAAGCCGCTCGGCTTCGGGGCTGGCACCGGTAATCTGGCAATCGTGATCGCGCACAAAGCGGCACACCACCCACGCGCCGACCGTGTCGATTTCATCCACGCCAGCCAGATCGACGCTGGTGACCGAGCCTTCGATGTGCCTGAGATCGCGTTCGATCGGCCCGATGGCAGCAAGGACAAGCTGTCCCGACAGCACCAGCCGGCTGCCGTGCTCACCTGCATCCTCCAGCAAATGTTGCGCGGCGCTCTGCATCGGATCAAGGTTATGGGGCGAATTTCTCCGTGTCGCAAGGCTCTCGCGGTGAAGCGCAGACGCCTTGCATCATTGCATCGCAACATAGGTGCTGGCATGGCGCGGGGCATTATGACCGACAATGCGCACACCGCCCTACCCACCACGTTCGACCCCGCCGATATCGAGGCCCGCTGGTACAACCATTGGGAGGTGAATAACTGCTTCCGGCCCGAACGGCCCGATGCCGAAGCGTTCACCCTCGTCAATCCGCCGCCCAACGTCACCGGTTCGCTGCATATCGGCCATGCGCTCGACAACACCTTGCAGGACGTGGTGATCCGTTACGAACGGCTGCGCGGCAAGGACGCGCTGTGGGTGGTTGGCACCGATCACGCCGGGATCGCGACGCAGATGGTGGTCGAACGCCAGATGGAGGGCAAGGGCGACAAGCGCACGAATTACAGCCGCGAAGATTTCGTGGCGAAGGTTTGGGAATGGAAGGCCGAAAGCGGCGGCACCATCACGCACCAGCTGCGCCGTTTGGGCTGTTCAATGGACTGGAGCCGCGAACAGTTCACCATGGACCCGCATTTCACCAAGGCGGTGATCAAGACCTTTGTCGATCTGTACAACGATGGGCTGATCTACCGTGACAAGCGGCTGGTGAACTGGGACCCGAAGCTGAAGACCGCGATTTCCGATCTGGAAGTTGAAACGCGCGAGATTCAGGGCAATTTCTGGCGCCTGCGCTATCCGCTGGCGGACGGTGCGCGCACGGATGCTGGCGCGGATCACCTGATCGTCGCTACCACCCGCCCGGAAACGATGCTGGCCGATATGGCGGTGGCGGTGAACCCGTCGGACGAACGCTTTGCCAGCGTGGTCGGCAAGCACATCATCCTGCCCATCACTGGGCGGCGGATTCCGATCATCGCGGATGAACACGCCGATCCCGAACTTGGCTCGGGCTGCGTCAAGATCACGCCGGGCCATGATTTCAACGATTTCGAAGTGGGCAGACGCGCCGGCATGGCCGCGGGCGAGATGCTCAACATGCTCGATGCCGATGCGGCCGTGTGTCAGGTGGCAGACGGGCTGATCCCGGCAGAGTTCGTCGGGCTGGACCGGTTCGACGCGCGCAAACTGGTGGTTGAGCGTCTGAAGGCCGAAGGCTTCCTGATCCCCCACGTCACCGAAAAGGACGGTGAGCGCACCGAACACGACGCCGAACCGCGGGTCATCCAGACCCCCTTCGGCGACCGCGGCGGCGTGGTGATCGAACCGTGGCTGACCGACCAGTGGTACGTCAACGCCGCGGAACTGGCCAAGCAGCCGATCGCAGCGGTGAAGTCCGGCGACATCGGGATCGTTCCGAAGTCGTGGGAGAAGACCTTCTTCAACTGGATGGAAAACATCCAGCCGTGGTGTGTGTCGCGCCAGCTGTGGTGGGGGCACCGGATTCCGGCATGGTTTGCCGATGACGGACGCTGCTTCGTTGCGACCACCGCGGAAGAAGCGCAGGCGCTTGCCGGTGAAGGCGTGGTGCTGACGCAGGACGAAGACGTGCTCGACACGTGGTTCTCCTCCGCCCTGTGGCCCTTCGCCACGCTCGGCTGGCCCGAAGACGGCGCCCCGCTGGTCACGAAGCACTTCCCCAATTCGCTCCTCATCTCCGGCTTTGACATCCTGTTCTTCTGGGATGCACGGATGATGATGATGGGCTTTTACAACATGGGGCAAAAGCCTTGGGATACGCTCTATCTCCACGGCCTTGTGCGCGCGGCGGACGGGGCGAAGATGTCCAAGTCCAAGGGCAATGTGGTCGATCCGCTTGGCCTCATCGACCAGTACGGCGCCGACGCCTTGCGGTTCTTCATGGCGGCGATGGAAAGCCAGGGCCGCGACATCAAGATGGATGA
>ERZ1022756.132-NODE-132-length-26265-cov-24.190576_pt1 | contig 26265 bp, 18 predicted proteins | sample MGYA00520902_ERZ1022756 | MGnify/ENA primary metagenome ERZ1022756 (study PRJEB33162, sample SAMN09537601) | freshwater metagenome | isolation source: freshwater | place: Canada:Alberta | collected 2017-07 | study: EMG produced TPA metagenomics assembly of the...
TGGCGTCGGCACCAATCAGCCGGATGTCGCGCGGATCGTCGTCGACGAATCCGAAGGCTGGCTGAAGGCTTATGACGGCGATGATCGGCTAGTCGCGATGTTTACCGTCACCACCGGATCGCAACATGATCCGCTGCCCATCGGCGACTGGCAGGTGAAGGGCGTTGCCTACAACCCGTCGTTCGCCTTTGATCCCGAACTGTTCTGGGACGTTCCCGACAGTGACGACAAACAACGTCTGCCGCCGGGGCCGAACAACCCGGTCGGGGTGGTGTGGATCGACCTCACCAAGGAACATTACGGCATCCACGGCACGCCCGTGCCCGAAGCGATTGGCCGCAGCGAAAGCCATGGCTGCGTCAGGCTGACCAATTGGGATGCGGCGCGGCTGGCGCTGATGGTCAGCGGTAGCACAAAGGTAGTGTTCCGCCGCTGAGGCTCGGGCGTCAGGAGTTCGTGATGCGGTAAAGCGGTAAAGAGCAATTCGTCGCCCTTTCCGCCGTGAATGTGGCGCGCGCCCATGCGCTGCCTGCCGCGTCTTTGACGAGCACGTATTGCACCTTGAACCTGGCGGCAAACGCGCGGCTGCCTGCGGCATCCAGCCGCCCTTCGGCCATGTTGCGCGGGGCCATCATCGTGGACAGTCCGCCAGTGGCTCCGGCACGGGCGGCGAAGGTGTCGTCACCCAGCACCAGAATGCGCGCGGCGGGCGTGCCTTTCACGCAGGTTTGTAGAGCGGCCACATCGGCAGGCGCATCAAAGCCTGCCCAACGTGTGGCGCTGTTATCAGCCTGCGCCAGCGTGCTCACCGCGAAATGACCCACCGCCAGCGCAGCGATCACGAAGGCCGCCTTGGCGAAGACCATCCGTTGGGCAAGGGTCCGCCCTTGGGCAATGCCCCCACACGCGGCTGTCAGGATTGCGGCCCACAGCGGCGCGGTGAAATAGCGGTGTTCAAGATATCCGGTCAGCACCTGCGCCGACAGCATCAGGCTCATCGCAGCGGCGAACACGGCCAGCACCCGCAATACAGCGTTGCCCCGCGGTCTGCCGCCGACCAACGCGGCCAGCCACGCCGGAACCGCCAGAAACGCGGCGATGGACAAGCCCATTACGCTCGCCAGAAGGGCAGCGCCGGTCAGAGCCAGATCAAGGCCATTCCCCGCCACCTTGGTCATCCATGCCAGCGGATCGTCGGCCAGCTCCGGCTGCGGCGTGGGCCACCAATCTGTGACAAAAGCGCGCGAGTCCAGCGCGGTTGCAATCCCCGCATTGTCGGTCGCAAACAGCGTGCCGAAGGTCGTCCACGAATAGACCGCCCACGGCGAAACCGCCGCAGCCGAAGCCGCCAGCGCCGCGACAACACGCGCTGGTGACCGGGTCTGCCAGCCGATCATCGCGGCAACGATCAGCGGCAGCGGCAGCGCATCGAAGCGGTTGAGCACTGCCAGCCCCGCGACCAGCCCGATCCCCGCTGCCTTCGCTGCGCTCATCCGGTCACGCCCGAGCAAGCCCAGCAGCACCAGCGCATAAAGCAGCAATTGCAGCGGGATCGTGCGCCCGGCGCTCATTTCGATCAGCAGCATTTTGGGGCCCAGCAGCATCAGCAGTGCCGCCCCCAGCCCCAGCCACGGCGCGTTGGTCACCGCGCGGCCGATCCGTTCCGATACCAGCGCGAACCCGGCAAAACAGCCAAAGGCCAAATACATTCCGCTGCGCGCGCCGGTCCCCAGCACGGCATCGGTTAGCGCAATCAGCACCGGGGTCAGCGGCGGAAAGCTTGCTGAAAATGGGACGGCGCCGGCATAGCTGCGCCAATGCGTGAAGCGGTAGAAATCGGCGAAGACAGTCTGCGACAATTCATAAAGCGACCATGAATCAGGCGAATACGGCGGCGCGGCCACGACGCCCAGCAACAGCGGGACAAGCAGCGCGAACAGCACGGCCAGCGGCCACAGCATCGACGCCCGCCTGTGGACGGCAGAGTCCGGCGTGTACCCGCCCGTCGCCGCAACGAAGGTTTCCTTCAGCAGCGCCAGCTTCGATGCGAACCCCCCGATCTTGGTCGGCACCTTGCCATCATCGGGATAGCGCCGTTCGACCGGCACATGGGCGACCTTCAGCCCCAATTGCCCGGCGCGCACGGTCAGGTAGAACAACAGGTTGTAGACCGAAAACTCGTCGCGGAACGGGCGCACATCGGGGTGGGTCAGATAGCGCGCGGAATAGGCGCGGAAGCCGTTGGTGGTGTCGGTGAACCAGTGCCGCCCCGCAAGGCTCAGCATCGGTGCATGGATAATTCGGTTGGCGATGGTGCGTTCCAGAGGCGTGTTTTCCGCCGCACCGCCCGGCAGATAGCGCGATCCCTGCACGTAGTCGCAGCCCTCCTTCAGCTTGGCGACCATCACGGCCACCGCCTCGACCCCGTCCTTGCCATTGCCGTCGATGGTGACGATCCCGGCATATCCCTGACGCAGGCACCAGCCATAGGCCATCCGCAATTGCGCGCTGAGTTTGCCAGGCCCGGTCTTGGTCAGCACCGCGCGCACGCCCACGCCGGTCACGAAATCGGGGTCGAGCGATCCGTCCGTCGATCCGCCGTCGGCTATGATCACATCGACCGGCAGTCCTGCCGCCTGAATGCGCAGCAATTGGCCCCGAATCCGTGCGCCTTCGTTGATGACCGGGATCACCAGCGCATGGAGATGGCGGCGCGGGGAATAGACTGCCGCCTCGTGCGCGGGCAGTTCCCAGTCGCTATCGTCAAGGATCGGCTGCGGACGGATGGTCATGGTGCGGTTTCGATGGCGGGGGTGAAGACGATGAATTTGCTCAGGGCGAAATTGACGAAGAACGATCCGCCTGCGCCTGCGATCAGAATGGCGAGCGGGTATGCGCCCGCCAGCGCGCGGTCGAGCAACGCGACAATCGCGACCCGCACCGACAGCGTGGCAAGCGCGACCAGTGCGTAAAGCGCCGCCCGCCGCGCCGAAAGATTGCGTGGGCCGCTGCGGAAGCTCCATGTCTGGTGGATGACGTAATTGACGCTCGCCGCCAGCGTGAACCCGATGGCAGCGGCCAGCCACAGCGGCAAGCCCAACCCGGTATGAAGCGCGAACGCGATGGCAAGATCCACCATCACGCCCAGCACGGTTACAGCGAAAAAGCGGACAAGCTCGCTCATCGCGGCGCCGCCAGATGGTGCGCGATGCCGTTCGGCAGCGACGGCAGGTCGACCAAATTGACCGGCGCGAGAAGCTGCGCAGTGCAGGCTGCCTCGCCCACATCCGACCCGTCGATCAGTTCCAGCGTCAGCCGAGTGACGCTGCCGGGCGCGACCGGGGCAACCATATTGAGGCGCGCGGTGTTGGCGATGCCATAGCGCGGGAAATCGGCCCAGCGATCCTGCCCGGGCACCGCAGTTTCGGGCGAGGTTTCAACCACGGTAAGCATCGCGCCGCGTCCGGTGGCAAACGGCGGGCGGCGGGTGACGGTCACCGAAGCAAGACCCTGCGCCGGGGCGCCAATATCGAGCATCAGCGCGCCGCCTTTGCCAGCCGACACGCGGCAGGTGGCGGGCGTCACGGGCGGGGCAGGCGTTTGTGAAAGCACCCACAACACCTGCTGATTATTGCGCGCAATCGGCGTGTAATTGTCTCGCAGCGCCCGGAAGAATGGCCAGTTGGCACGCAACAGCCACCCTTCCCACCCGCTGTAATCGGGCGCGATGGTGGTGACGGCGGCGACCTGCCGCTCTGCGACAAGCGCGGTGAAGGCGGCGCGGTTGGTTGGCCCCAGCGCATGGATCAGCGATCCGACCGGTGCGGGGCTTTGCCCCCCCGTAGCGATATCGAGCGGAGAGGTATAGACCGACAGCAAACGGCGGTCGGATGGGATGCCCATCCCATCCCAAGCCGCCGCAAGCCGGCGCATCGCGGCAAGGTCCGCTGCATAGGCAGGCGTGACATGGAAACCTAATGCAGGGTCATAGACGGTGCGATCGGTGTCGGCCCGCGCCTGTGCAAAGCTCGCACCCTCGACACCCACCATCGCCACAGCGGCAAATGCGGCCAGAATGCCAACCTGTTGCGGCCCGATCATGCGCAGCACAGCATTTATCCGCAGCCACAGCGATGCGGGGGCGACGATCAGCGGCGCCAGCGCGCCCAGCACAAAGGTGATCGCGTTATACTCCGCGCCGATATGCCCGCCGATCTGCGGGATCAGCGCGGTGCCGATCACGCTCGACCCGACGAAGACGAATGCGCTGCCGCGCACCGACGCGCTCCGCCCTCGCAAACGCTGTAGCATCGCCCACACCACGCACAGCGTGAGGATGACGAGGCTGGCGGTGGACAACAGATCGCCGTGGCGCAGAATGTTGGGAAGGTCGGCCGGGCCAAGAATGCGCGTGCTGCGTTGCCACGGCGCGAAAAACCAGAACTGGTCACCGGCAACGTCGCGGAAATTGTAAGCGATCCACGGCCCGGGCGCGCCATGCGTCACCGCAAGCAGGATGGCGCTGGCCGATGCCACAATGCCGATCCCGAAGCCCGCCAATGTCCGCGCCAACAGGCCGGGCCGGCGGCAAAGCGCCAATGCCAGACCCAGGGTAAGCGCGATCACCAACGGTATCCCCGCATCGTTCGACCACAGCAGCCCTACCCCGGCGATGGCGCCGAGCAGCACGCCCCGCACGCGCCCTCGTCCATCCAGCAGCGCCCCCCGCACCAGCACGACAAACACCGGCAGCACCGCAAATGCCAGAAACCCGCGCAGCGGCCGCAGCGAAACGCCCGGATCGAAGGTCGCAGGCCACGGAATTCCCGCAGCCTCAGCCACCAGCCGCCCGGCGTAGTAAAAGATGAAAATCAGCAGGATCGTCACAGCCCAGCGCGCGCGCGGCGGCACCGGGCGGATCATCCACACGCAGGCATAAGCCGCGCCGAAAGCGCCCGTCAGCACGAGCGCATTGGCCGCCAGCGTCGATGCGAACAGCGTCTGCCCGAAGGCCACAAACACCGGCAACAGCGCCAGCACCATCGTGATCCCGAGATAGGATTGGAACGCCGTCCCCAGCTGCTCCCCATGCACAAAGGCATCCAGCGCGAACCACGTCTGCAACGCGCCGTCGATGGAGTTGAGGCTGTGGCCGTACTGAAGGCCGCCCGCGCGCAAGCCAAAGATCACCGCCGCCAGCACCGCCAGCCCCAGCCACCCGCGCGTCCCCGCGAATACGCGCGCCGTCTCAGGCATAGGCGCTCCCGAACACGAAACCCGGGTTGAGAGATGCAAACTCGGGCGCCGTCATTTTCACCGCTTCAAACAGGTCGTAGATATTGTCGATCTTCCCGCCGAGGATCGAGATGACACGGCTGTCATCGGGCTTCTGGTGATACAGGATTGGGCGGCCATCATCGTTCTCGTTCTTGATGAGGATGGTCTTCACCTCATAGATCGACCGGCGATAGGTCGCCCCGGAAAGGCACGGCAGATAGAACTGCGCATCGCGCAGCATGAAGGCGTAGCGGCTTTCGGGTTCAAGACCGGCAAAGTGGCGATAGGGATCGCGCGCGCGCGAATTATCGGCCCAACTGTCATGCGGGGTGTAGCGCACATGGGTGAGCGAATAGAGCCCTTCTGACGGGTAGGGCATGGCCGAAAAGAACGGCCCGTCCATCACCGTGACGCCAATTTTCTCCAGCTCGCGCGGTGGTTCGATCAGGGCCAGCTCGGCGATTTCATGCTTCAATCGCGCGGCCGGCAGACCCGCCTTGTCCAGCACCGCGTTGATCTGCGCATAGGTAACGTTGAAGGCATAACGCGCGGTCACTTCGCTGCCGTCTGACAGGGCGGCAACCACCCCGCTGCGATGCGCTTGCAGACCCTCGAGCGCAGCGGACAGGCGTACTTCGATCCCGGCTTCGGCCATGCGTGCGGCCACCTGCCGCCCCAGGATCGCGTGATCGAAAGCGACTTCGTGGCAGGCGAAAACCTCCTCCACCATATCCGGATTGAACAGCGCCCGGTGGCCAGCACCGGCCAGTTCAATGGGCGCGCCCATGTCGCGGAACATCCGGTGGAATTTCTTGGCCGTGATCTTCGAACGCCGCCGCGCGACCGCGTAAAGCATCTGGAAATCGTCCACCACCGCTTCGGGAAAATCGGAGAGAAACCGGCGGTGCAGCAGCATCGATTTGACGGCAGTTGCAGCCGAACGGGGATAGTGGAACCCGGTATGCACGCGCGCCTGATTGACCCGCGAAGCGCGGTCCATCAGCCGCGGCCCCGCTTCCACCAGCAGCACCCGGTCAGAGATGGATCGCAGATACAGCGCCAGACAGCAGCCGTAAAAGCCGCCGCCGATCACGACGTAATCATATTGTGTGGGCGCCGCCGGGGGCATCAGCCGTCGCCGCCCAGGCCGGAGCGGGCGGCCGTGTCGCTCTCCAGTTCCACATTGAGATCGAAGGCGACCTGATGGAACAGATCGATCCGGTTCACTTCCTCGGGCACCAGCGCGCCTTTCAGCCGCCGCTGACCTTTCAGCAGATGTTGCAAGCCAAGACTGAGGCCGAGGGTCGACATCCCCATGAACACCGCGCTGACCGCCAGCATCGCGTTGGTGGTAAGCCAGCCCGGGGCAAGGTGATCCACCAGCACGACAGCGCCGGCGATATAGGCAGCATAGGCCAGGCCCAGCAGCATCAGCACGCTGGACGATATCGACACCATCGAAAGGATCATCGGAGTGAGGTAGACCAGCAAGGTCTGGAGCAGTTGGGCGCGGCGCCGCACGCCCAGAAAGGCGGTGCGGCTGGCGACGTTGCGTTGCGTGCGGAACCAGTCGACCGGGAGGCGCGGATCGCGGGGCGGAAAACGCAGCGCAAGGCGCGGCTCGTCATGCGCCAGCAGCAGGTTCAGCAGTGTGCGAGGCGCAGCGATCGTCTGGAAATCGCTCGGATCGGAATGGAAACCAGCAAGCTTGCCCAACGCGATGAACGGCCACGCCAGCAGCCGCTTTACCGGCCTGCGCACGGGGCGAAAGGCCATCGTCACCGCGTTCTCGGCCTCGGCATTGTCCAGAAACGCCAGCACATCGAGCTGCGCGATTTCATCGACGTTGGCGATCATGACCAGATCGCCGATCGATTCTTCGGCCGCCATTACGCGCCGGTCGTAATATTCTGTGCCGCGCCGCACCACAAACAGGCGGACATTGGGCACGTCCCTGACCAAAGCGAGGAAATCGGCACGCTGCGTATCGTCGACCACCAGAATGATCTCGCGAAAGCGGTACGCCTGATCGAGCGTCGCAGCGACATTGCGCACGGTCTGGAAGGTCAGAGAGCTGGTGGCCAGCTCGGAAAAACAGACCGAGACGACCACATCCTCGCGCGGCTTCTTGAACTGTTCAGCTTCAGGTTCACGCATGGGCCGCCTCCACTGACCGGTGGGCTGCGGCCAGCCTGACAGCGGCCTGCCGGACATCGTCCAGGCCGCCCGCCGGGCGCTTCATTTCGATGGAAACCGCGTTGGCGTAACCCGCGTGACGCAGCCCCTTCAGCACCGGCACCAGCGACGCAGCCTCGGCAGGGGCGGGGGCCAGATCAGGCTCGCTGACGTGCACATGGTTGAGCCGCGCCGTCAGGGCGGGCAGGCGCGCGGGCACGCTGGCGAATTCGCCGTTCATGTGCATCGCCCCTAGATCGAGGATCAGGGCGATCGCCGGGTGGCAAACCGCCTGTGCAAAGCCATCGGCTGCATCCAGCGTGTTGAGGAAATTGGTGCCATAGGCGGCCGGATTGGGTTCGATGGCGATGCGCGTTCCGGCAGCCGCCGCGGCATCGCCAAGGCGGCGGAACACGTCGGCCGCTTGGCCCAGCGCAGCCTCCATCGCCATGCCTTCGGGCACGCGGCGCTGCGTAGGTGATCCAAATACCAGATTGGGGACGCCGAACCGTCCAGCAAGGGTGATCGCGCGGATCATCCCGGCTTCGAAAGCGGCGCGCGCATCGGCCCCTTCGAACAGCCCTGCGCCTGTCACGCCAAACAACAGCGACTGCATCGACACCAGCGAAAGCCCGGCATCCCGCGCTTCGTCCAGCGCATCGCGGGCTGTCTGTTCATCAGGAAGGAACGGATCGGCGGCGGCGTGGAAAAACAATCCGGGCGCGATTTCAAGGCCCGTAAACCCGGCTTCGGCAAGGATCGCATAGGCGCCGATCCGCTCGTCCGGCGACCAGGCGATGTTTGACATGGCGAGCATCATGCTGTCGCCCTTTGCCGGGAGAAGAACGCGGTGAGGCCGTCCAGCGTGCTCGCGGCGCCGAACTGATAGCGTCCAGCCGCGCCCCACAGGCTGGCGTGACGGGTGCGCATATCCTCGCGGTGGAGACGTGCCGCAGTTTCGGGCATTTTTTGCCCGGTCAGCGCCTGATGGATCGCGGCGGCAGTCAGCGGCTCGGGCGCCACATGCAGGTGCGAAAGCCCTCCCTCCAGTGCGATGCCGATATCCTGCCACAGCCGGTCGATGGGGTAATATTGGTAGGATGTATCAGGGTGGTGGAATTGCAGCGCGGTCGCGCCCAGCGCGGTCAACGCCTTCTCCAGCGCCTGGCGGCGCGGATCGGAATCGAGAGCGGCGCGGTCCAGCCGCCGCATTCCGGTTGCCGCATCGGGCGCATACAACCTGCGCACCCATGCCGCCAAATCGCCATCCAGCGCGCCCGCAACGTCATCCAGCTTTGCCGCGGTTAGCAGCGAGGGCACCGGATTCATCAGATCGAACAGGAAATTCTTGCGCAGTCCTGCGCCGAACAATGCTGGCAGGCGGATAATCAGGCTGCCGGGAAATTCGGTCTCGACAAAAGCCTCCAGCGCGCGGCGATGGCGGCCATAGGCGAGTTGCTGCTGGAAAGCCTGCGTGCCTTCGTCATCACCGCCTGCAAAATCGGCGAGCACTGCGATGGAAGAGATAAGCACAAACCGATCCGCGCGAACCTTGGCCAGCCGTTCGGTCAGCGCTGCGATCTGGGCGGCATCGCGTTCGGGCGCGCGGTTTGCCTCGACCATCGAACCGGGCGCCGCAGCACAGACCAGCGTGCCGAATGCGCGCCCTTCGATATTGGCGATATTCTTGCTGTTATAGCACGCATCAAATTGCGTCTGCCGAAGCAACGCGCCGCCGACAAAGCCGGTGTGGCCGATCAGACCGGTGCTGTGGTGGATCAAATCGGAACCGTTCATCGCGTTCGGGGCCCAGCGGGATGGCATTGGTGAATGCCGGGCAAACAGGCGCAGAACGACTGCGGCCCGCATCACCCGGAGCCGCAAGCATAATTTCCATTGTTATCGATTAGGTTAACCAAACGGCGGCGGCTAACGCAGCCGTCGCCGCTCAGGCCATTTCGCGGATGGCCTCCACCGCGCATACTAACGCCCCGATGATCCCGGCGTCATGGCCCAGTGCTGGCGGAGTGATGTAATCGCGATCCGCCACCGCCGCCGGACCATAGCGACCCAGCCTGCGGACCATGGCGTGCTGCACCGCTGGCACCACGCCCGGTGCGCCAGCGACCCCTCCGCCCAGCACGATGCGCTGCGGGGAAAGCGTCAGCACCAATTGGCAGCAGAGTTGGCCGAGATAATCCGCAATCATCAGGAATTCGGGGTCATCCGGCGCAAAGTGATCAAGCGACTTGCCAAAACGCGCATCAATCGCCGGCCCCGCGGCCAGACCTTCCGCGCAATCATCATGGAAATGGCATGTGGAAGGCGCGGCATCGCCCGGCAGGCGCTGCAAGGCGATATGGCCCATTTCAGGGTGAAGCAGCGCCGGCAGCACCGCGCCGCCTGCCACAATCGCGCCGCCAATCCCGGTGCCGACGGTGAGATACATGCCGATGTCGTGCCCCCGCAGCGCGCCAAACCGCACTTCACCCATTGCGGCGGCGCCAACATCGGTGACAAGGCGGACCGGCAAGGGAACGCTACGCGCCAGTGCCCCGATGAGGTCAAAACCGCTCCAGCCCGGCTTGTTGGTGTCGCACAACCGGCCGTAATCTGCCGCCTTGCGATCAATCACGATCGGGCCGAATGCCCCCACCCCCAACGCTGAAAGGGTGTGGCCGCTATTGTTGAAAAATGCTGCCGCGTCGGCGATCACAGCATCGGGCGCGCGGGTCGGCACGGTATGGCGGGCAATGATCTTGCCGCCGCACGTTCCGATGGCCAACACCGTCTTGGTGCCGCCCAGTTCGATCCCGCCATACAGCCGTTCGTCAGGCATCGACCGTCCTTTCATCCATGTGATGGACCGCTTGCCTCACCAAGGGGCGGCCCAGCACCAACGCGGTCACGGCGAGTGCATAGAGCCCCGCCATCATCGCAAAGCCTGCCGCCAACCCGGTGTGAACCGCGATCGCAGGCAACACCACCGTCGACACGCCCGCCCCCAGAAAGCCCATCATCGTCATCAGTCCCGCCGCTGTGGCGCGGGCGGAATCCGGCATAACATCATGCATCGCGGCATAGATGCAGCCGTCGAAAAGCCCCTTGCCGAAGCTCGTGGCGAATAGCAGCGCGCCAACGGCGATCACCGATCCTGCCCACGGGAACGGCAGCAGGAACAGCCCGGCCAGACCAAGGCCCAACGCCAGCACGGTCATCCGGCCCGTAATGCTTTTCGCGGCAAACCGGTCGGACAGCCAACCGCCGACCAGCACCGAGACAAATCCGGCAGTGGTAATCATCACCGGCCCGACCAGCGCGCTGTCGGCAAGGTTCAACCCCAGCACATCATGCGCATAGGTGTTGCACCAGTTAAGCACGGCAGACGAAGCCGCGGTCGCCAGACAGAACACCCCGCACAAGAGCAACGCGGCGGGGTTGGCGAGGATCAGGCGTAGGGGTTCATCCTGCGGGCCAGATTTCGCGGCCACGGCTGCGGGCGCATCATCGCGCAGGGTGAAGATCAGGATGCCGAACACCGCACCGCCCAGCACGGCAAAGACAATGAAAGGCATTGACCAGCCATAGACATCGGCCAGCCAGCCCGCCGCCCAACTGCCGATCCCGCCTCCTGCAAAGACCGCCGTCTGATGGATCGCCAGCGCCCGGCTGCGCATTGCGGGGCGATGCCATGAACTGATCAAGGCCGTCGCCGTCGGGTAATAAGTCGACTCCCCCACCGCCACCAGCGTGCGCATCCCCAGCAGCATCGCAAAGCCCGTGGCAATCGGCATGAAACCGGTGGCCATGCTCCAGAACAACAGCCCGAACAGCACCATGTTGCGCCGCCTGACGCTGTCCCCGATCCGGCCGAACAGGAAGGCGCACACCGCATAGGTCCAGAAGAACACCGTATCGACCAGCCCGAGCTGGATATCGGTAATCTGGAACGCATCGCGCAGCAGCGGCTTGACCGCGTTGAGGATCGCCCGGTCAGCCGAATTCAGGAACGAGACCATCCATAGCAGGCCAATCAAGATCCACGGATAATGCGCCGGAGCAGGTTTGCGGAAGATGCCGCCGGGAAGCGCGCTCATTGTCCACACCACGCCAGCCACATCGCCGCCGTCCACGAAAAGTCGGGCCCGCCCGAACCCTCACCAGTTTCGGGGCTGAAGCTTTCGTAAAAGCCCGATTTCTCGATCAACCGAGCGGAGTCTTCACGGATGCGGGTTGCCCAATCAGCGTGGCCCTGTTCTTCAAGGCCGATCGCCGCCATGTAGCTGACCACCAGCCACACCGGTCCGCGCCAGTAGCGGCGGTGATCATAGGCGCGGCTGCCCGCTTCGAGGCTGGGGAGGAGATAGGCGGCCGAGCTTGTCAGGCGGCCAAGGGCTTCGACAAGCTGTGCGCGCTGGTGTTGGCTCCCCACGCCGGCGTAGAAGGCGAGGAAGCTTGCATTGGTGACCAGTCCAGAGCTTTCATGCGTCGTCGCATCGCGCGAACAATAAGCGCCCGCCTCCTCGTTCCACAGCCAATCCATGCCCGCTTCTGACAGGGCGATCCGCGCGCGCAATTCGGCAGCGGCTGCGGCGTCGCCCAGCGCCTCGGCCAGCACCAGCAGGTCGCGGTTGGCGCGCAGCAATTCCATCGACATGCCGACATCAACCATCCGGAACGGCCCGTCATCGGCAATCAAGCGGTGGTTCCACCCACCCGCCCGGCCGAACTGGAGAATGGCGACATAGCGGTCGTATTCCTCCTGTTTCGGACGCATCGCGGCATCGACATGGCCGGTGTCGCGGCGCTGATAGGCACCAACCCCGCTGGTATCGACGCGGGCGAGCGCATCGTCCCACTCGCTCGAATTGTCGCGGCCCGTTTCCCAATTGTGGGTGACCATCACGAGACCATTGTTCAACGGATCGCGGTAGGTGTGGAACCAGCGGTGGCTGGCAAGGCAGGCGCGGTACATCGCGTTCATTCGCAGGCAGGCGGGATCGGCGCCCTCGTCCTCCCACAGCTTGCGCACAATGGTCGCCAGAACTGGGGGCTGGGTGATGCCGGACGTCGGCGGGGTGCGGCCCGTGCCCCACACGTCCGGCCCGGGGAAATAGCCTTCGTCACGTTGGTGGAACACGATGTGGGGGATCATCCCGTCTGACCATTGCGCTGAAACCAGCGTTTCGATCTCCTGCCACGCACGGTCCCGGTCGAAAGTTGCAAAACCCAATGCGACAAAGGCCGAATCCCAGTTCCACTGGAAGGGATACAGCCCATGGGTCGGCACGGTGTATCCGCCGCGATCATTACGGACGAGGATATCCCGCGCCTGCCGGTCGAAATCTGGATTGCGGCTCATGGCTTGGCTCCCACGGCGATCAGCCGGATATCGTTGACATTGGTGCGGGTGGGGCCGGTCTTCACCAGGCCGCCCATGCGCTCGAACAGATCATAGGTGCGGTTCGCCTTCAGAGCGGCTTCGCAGTCTGCGGTGACGGCGCGGCTGGAGGCATCAAACCAGCCTCCGGCATTGTCCTCGCTTCCGTCGATCCCGTCGCTGTCGCAGGCAAGCGCGGCGATGGGCGCGTCTTCGGGAAGGGCCGCCATCAGGCCGGTGAGGTATTCAAGGTTCGGCCCGCCCCGGCCATCGCGGGCGTGCACTTCAACGGTCAGTTCTCCGCCAGAAAGCAACAGGCATGGCTGGCCTTTGGCCGCGTATTGCAGCGCCAGCGCCGCATGGGCGCGGCCGGTTTGCGAAGCATCACCGGAAAGCGCATCGCCGATGCCGATCACCGGCCACCCATTGACCTGCGCGGCAAGGCTCGCCGCGTCGAGGGCCGTTCTGGCGTCGGCGATGACATGAACCGGATGCGTCGGTGCGTGGGGCGGCGCTGCGGCGCGGATCAGGGCGGCAAGATCATCATCCACTGCAAAGCCGCTATCGGCCAGCACCGCCAATGCGCGATCAGGCTCAAAGGCACTGGCGATCGACGGACCCGATGCGACGACCGCCGGATCATCGCCCACCACATCGGAAATGACGAAGCTGTGCATGTCCCCCGCCCCGGCGGAGGCGGCTGCGGCCAGCCGCCCTCCCTTGACCTGGGAAAGATGCCTGCGGACCAGGTTGATTTCGGTGATCGCAACCCCGGATGTGACGAGGTGGCTGTTAATCGCAGCTTTGCGTTCCAGTGACAGGCCGGGGATCGGATCGACCAGCAGCGATGACCCGCCGCCGGAGATCAGAAAGATCACCCGGTCGCCTTCTCGGGCGGTGGCAGCCAGTTCGCGGATGCGGCGGCCTGCGGCAAGGCTAGCGGCGTCGGGGACCGGATGGCTCGCCTCGATCACCATGATATCGCCGGTCGGTGCTTTTGCTCCATGGCCAAAACGCGTGACCACACAGCCGGTGACATCGCCAGCAAGGTGCGCAGCGGCAACTTCTGCCATGGCGGCCGCGGCCTTGCCGCAGCCTAGCACGATTGTGCGACCTTTAGGGCGTCCGGCTGGCAGCAGCGGTATAAGCGTAGCGGGCGCGCTGGCGGCGTCCACTCCTGCCTGGAAAATTGCAAACAATTCGTCGCGCAGCAGCATCGCAGCCCTCTTCCCTCGACAAGCCCGGGGATGGTGCGCATCCGCCGGGGTTGCGGCATCATGCCACAACCCCGGCGCTGGCGTCAGAAGTTGAACGTCGCGCGGGCGGTGATCCGGCGGGGGAGCACCGGACGCCCGACGAAGAACGCTCCGTTAGCGACCTGATTGACGTCCTGACGGGGCGAACCTTCGGTCACCGCGTCAGTATCGAACAGGTTGAACACATTGACGCTGAGCCGCAGGGTCGAACTGCCCATACCCATCGTGTAGCCGGCATCAAGGTTAGCGATGTTCCAGCCGTCCAGCTCAATGGCGTTATTGGCAGCCGTGAAGTTCGGCCCGGTGTAATTGGTGAAAAGCGACAGATCGAAGGCGCCGTCATCGTAATACAGCCCGGCGTTGTAGAGCCATTCGGGCTGACGCTCGACCGCGTTGCCGATGTTGGCCGGAGCGGTGTCGAAGGCGGTGAATTCGCTCTGCTGCCAGGTCACGTTGCCGCTGAAGCTGAGATCGCCGACGATGCGGACATCGATCGTGCCTTCCGCGCCGTAGCTTTCCGTGCCGACAAGGTTGACCCGTTCGACAAGACCGCCAGCGCCATCGTTGACGAACAACACCTGACGCCGGTTTTCAAGGCTGGTGTAAAAGCCCGCGAAGGTAAGCGACAGGCCCGGCTGGCTGATCTTGATCCCGGCTTCGGCCTGCTTGATGATTTCGGCATCGAAGCTGCCCATCCCCGGCGCAACGCTGGCATTGGCGGCCGTGCCGGCGGCCAGCGGGCGGAACCCTGCCGAACGCAGTTCAGGGAAGAAGAACCCGCGCGAAGCGTTGGCATACAGGCTCGTGCTGTCGGACAGCTTATACAGCGCGCCCGCAGCCAGCGCCCATTCGGTCGCTGAAACGTCGCCCGTCAGGAAGCCGCCATTGCCCCAGATTACATCGCGCAGCGCTGCCGAAAGGTTGGGCGTTGCCGCATCGGTGATCGTGGTTGAGCTGCGTTCGCGGCTGATTTCACCGTTGAGGTGTTCAAGACGGAACCCGATGTCGAAGTTGAACCGATCACCGATCTTCATCTGGTCGGCCAGATAGACCGCGTAACGCTCTGCCGAATGTTCATTGTTGACGTAACCGGCACCCGCATTGAGCAGTCCGTTCCGCGAAACGATCGTCTGCGCACCGGTGGTGGGGTTTCGGACGGTCAGATTGACCAACCGCGGACGGTTATTGAGTTCGGCAAGGTAAGTCGTCGTGGCGTTGAAATCACCGGCCGTCGCGTTGCCATAGAACCCGCCCAACGTCAGCGCGTGATCGACAGTGCCGGTCTGGAGCGACTTGGTCAGGTTCAGTTCGGCAGTGAAATCTTCCACCGGCCGGTCGCGGTCGGTAAAGCGGTTGGCAAACAGCAGGAAGTTGGCCGGGACCGCAGCGCCGCCTTCAAAGGTGAACTGAGCGTTGGCCAAGGTTCCCAGATTGCGGTTGGTGAGGAAGCTTTGCTGCGTTTCCGGGACGTTCACCAGCCCGTCGCCGTCCGACCACAGGCCGAACTTGTGCTGGTAATCGGAATATTTAAAGCGCCCGTTGATACCCCAGCCGCTGTCGCCGAAATCCTTTTCGAACGTCAGGCCGATCATCCCGCCTTCGGTAGCGACACCATCGTTGATTTCCGAATTGAAGCGCTGCCCGCCCGGGATATTGAAGCCGAGATCGGCCGCGAACTGGTTCTGCACCGAATTGACGATCTCGCCATCATTGCCGCGCAGACGATTGCGGGTCGGGCCGTCAAGCGGGACCGGCAGATAGAAATGCGTGCGGTCATTGATGTACTGGCCGATCAGCTTCACATTGCCGCTGCCATCGGAGAAGCGGTATTCGAGATTACCCCGGATCTGGCCGCCAGCGGTGTCCAGATTGGTCTCAATCGGGCCGTCGTCGACGCGGTAGAAGCCGGACACGGCAAAGTAGAGGTTGTTGCCCAGCGGGCCGCTCAACGCCAGATCGCCGCGATAGCGACCGCGCTCTGCCACTTCAAGTTGAGCCGTGCCCTCAAGCTCGTCACCGCCCGACTTGCTGATGTAGTTGATGACACCAGCCACGGAACCGGGGCCAAACAGGTTGGACACGCCGCCGCGCACGAATTCCAGCCGGTCGATACCCAGATCGTTGCGGGCATAAACGTCATAGGCTGACGAATTCAGCCCGAAGGACGAAAGCACCGTGATCCCGTCATACATCAGCGGGGTGAACTGGAACTGCCCACCCGAAGGAAGGCCGCGAATGAATACGTTCGACGCGACTTCACCGCCGCCGCCGTCCGCCTTGATCGACGGAATGGTGTTGAGAATATCCGCCTGGCTGGTCACGCCGGCGCGAGCCAGCGCGGTTTCATCCAGCTGCGAAATGGCGAGCGGCGTGTCGAGCGCGGCGCGCGAACGGCTGGTGCCGGTGACGATGATTTCCTGCCCGGCAATCGGCTCTGCATCTTCAGCAGCGGCCGCAGCATCGCTCTGCTGGGCCAGCGCCGCAGCGGGCAAAAGGGCTACAAGGGACACTCCGGCCGCAGCCAGTCCGAAAAACTGCTTCATTGATCCTCTCCTCACCTGAGCCCATAGCGTGAGCCTCTTGTCGGCAGACGTATCAGCGGCCCGCAGGCATTACAACCCATGATAGGTTTTATTCGAGTGATAATGTTGCCCGTCCGCATCACCTCTGCGAAAGTGCGTCCGTGAACACGCCCAACCTGACAGATCCGTTCCAGCGTCCCTCCGAAAGCGAGGCGAGCATCCTCGGGCACGTCCTGAGGAATCGCGGCACGATCCAGCCGGAAATCGCCCGCCAGTGCGGGTTATCTCAGCAGACGGTGTCGCGGTTGGTGATCGAACTGGTTGATCGCGGCGCGTTGTTGCTAGGTGAGCGCAAGGCGAGCGGGCGCCGCGGCCAGCCCAGCCTGTCGATCACGATCGACCCGCATTACGCCTATTCGCTGGGCGTGGCGTTGATGACCGACGCAATGTCCGTGCTGCTGATGGATTTTGCCGGCAATGTCGTCGATTACGACTACGTGGCCATGCCCGCCATGACCCGCCGCGCGGTGTTTGAACGGCTGGGCGAGGTCAGGGATCGGTTTCTGGAACGCACCCCGCGAGCGCGCGAACGGTTGACTGGCGTCGGCATCGGCATCTCCGGCTATTGCCTCGACGGGAAGTCACGCTTCAACCCGCCCCGCTCTCTCGACGATTGGGCGATGGTGCCAATTGACGATTTGTTCAGCGATGCACTCGGCCTGCCTGCATGGGTGGAAAACGACGCGAATGTGGCAGCCATTGGCGAAAGCTTCCTTGGCGCGGGCCGCGATCATGCGGACTTCGTCTATGTCTTCATGGCGGCGGGTCTTGGCGGCGGCGTGGTGATCGATCACCGCCTGATGCGCGGAAAGCACGGGAATGGCGGAGAGCTAGGCCTGATCCTGCCGTGGCGGTTGTTCCAATTGCCGACGCTGGAAACGCTGCTGCAATCGATCCGCAAGGCAGGGGTGGAGGTGGACGGCATTGCGCAGATGCTATCGAAATTCGATCCCGATTGGCCAGGCGTTGCCGAATGGATCGAACAAAGCCGCGATCCCCTGTCACTGATTGCGTCGTCAATCGCTGCGCTGCTGGATCCCGATGTGATCGTGCTGGGCGGCCGGATCCCGCGCGTGCTGGCCGAAAAGATCATCCCCGCCATCGAACTGTTCGACGATGCCCGCCGTCAGGAACCCCGCCCTCTGCCGCGTGTCATGTTGTCGCAGACCAAAGTGGACGCCTGCGCGATCGGGGCAGCGATGCTGCCGCTGGAGCAACGTTTCTATTCCAGCATGCTGTGATGCGGCACGCGCTCGCGCGGCGAATGGGCGGCCAAACAGCCATTGAGCCAGCCGCGCCAATCCACATCGCCCGGATCGACCAGAATACCGCGCTGGCCATCAACCGGTGCCACGCGAAGGCGATCAAGGTTGGCGACGATGACCGCTTCGCAATGCGCAGCCAGCGCAGACGCCGCATGGCTCGCTCGGTCAAGTAATCGAAACAATTGGCAGCGCTGCCTGCAAGGTTGGGAAGGGCTGAGAACGCCTATCGCATTACCGCGCTAATGTCTTAGCGGAAGCTTGCTGGCTTGATGTCGTATTTGGCCAGCTTGTCATAGATTGTTTTGCGCGGTGTCTGGAGCATTGTCTGGACCTGCGCGACATCGCCCCGGCAGCGGCGCAGCGCGTCTTCAAGCACCGTGCGTTCGAAATCGGCGACGATCTGAAGCAAGGACCGTTCCCCCGTGAGCGGCGACGTTGCAACCTCCGATTCCGCAAGGCCCAACACGCAGCCGCGGGCATAGACGGACAATTCATGGAGATTGCCTGGCCAATCATGCGCCTGCACGTGGGACCACTGGCCCGCGCCGATATCCGGCGGGGCAATATCCAGCTCTTTGGCATGGCGCGTAACGAACAGCCGGAAGATTTCGGCCACGTCCTCGCGCCGTTCGGTTAGCGGAGGAAAGGCAATCTGCACCGCACCCAATCGGTACCAAAAGGGATCGCGTGCCGCCGATCCCCCCCCGTCCTCGATCCGAGCGATGATGATACGCAGGTTAAGGCGGCGTGCTTGGGCTGCGCCGATCGGGAGCAACTGCCGCGTCTCCACCAATGACAGCAACCGGGCCAGCAATGCGCTTCCAGCCGCGGCGATTTCATCGATAAACAGCGTCCCGCCGTTGGCACGCTCGATCAGGCCGGTGCGCGACAAGCCGCTGCTGCCGGGCCCCGGATCCCGGCCGAACAACAGCAGTTCGGCATCCTGATGCGCCAGCACCCCCGCATCGACCGCGACGAAAGGGCGGCTCCGGCGCGTGCTCAGATCATGGATCGCCCGCGCGCCGTGGCTTTTCCCGGCTCCGTGAGGGCCGGTAAGCACCACGTCGATTTCCGAACGCGCTACCCCCTCGATCACCGAGCGCAGCCGTTGTGCAGCGGCAGAGGTGCCGGGGATGCCCGCCCGCGGTCCGCGCCCTGCCTCGTCACGCAAACGCCGGTTTTCGAGCGCCAGTCCGCGCCGAATGCTGGCTGCGCGGACCGCTCGGATCAGGTCAGCGGAAGAATAGGGCTTGGTTAGGAAATCGGCGGCGCCGTTTTTCATCGCCTCGACCGCCATGGCGATATCGCCGTGGCCGGTGGTGAGTATGACGGGCAAATCCGGGTCAATGTCGCGCAGGGCCGCAAAGAAGGTGATCCCGTCCATCACCGGCATCCGCACATCGCTGACCACAACGCCTGCAAAGTCAGGGTTGAGCCAGCCAAGCGCGGTGCGGGCCTCGGCGAAAGACACCACCTCCGCCCCTTCAACCATCAGTGCCTGCGTGGTCGCATCACGCAAGGCCGCGTCGTCTTCGAGCAGCGCGACTTGAAGGGCAGGGATCGGGGCAGGCACGGCGCTCATGCGGCAGGCATGACCATGACAAAGCGCGCGCCCGGCGGCGTGTCTTCGTGAAGCAGATCACCCCCAATTTGACGCATGATGCCCTGCGAAATTGCAAGACCAAGACCGATGCCTTCCTGTTTGGAAGTGGCAAAGGGCTGGAACAGCGTGTCCCGCAATTCCGGGGGCACCCCGGGCCCGTTATCGCGCACACCAAGTTGCACCCCATCCGTGCTGTCACGCGCAATTTCCAGAGTGATCTGGCCGCCCTCGCCGCACGCCTGCACTGCGTTCTGGAGAATATTCACCAGCACCTGTTCGAGTTGAACGTGGCGCGCGCGCACCATCGCCACGGCAGCTTCGGCGGGTGGCAGCGCCAGTGCGATGCCCTTCTGCCGAAACTGATCGCGCAGCAGCAGCAACGAGCCGTCAATGACGTCCGACAAGCGGATATCACGCGGCTGCTCGGCCGATCGGCGGCTGAAGTGCAGTTGCTCCTTGGTAATCTCGCCGATCCGGCCCGCCAGCCCGGCAATCTTGGCGAAGTTTCCGGCTGCCTCGGCGTTGCGGCCGGATGCGAGCAGGCGCTCGCCGGTCTCGGCATAGACTTGCATGGCGGCGAGGGGTTGGCGGATCTCGTGCCCGAGTCCGGCAGTGATCTGGCCCAGCGTTGCCAGCCGATTGGCTTGGCGAAGCTGTTCCCGCAAGGCTGCAGTCTGAACTTCAGCCTCGGCCGCTTCGCGGGCCTGCCGCTGGCGCCGCCAGATGAGCCCACCCGCCACCACCAGCACCAGCAGCATGAGCAAGCCAGCCCCGGCAAGGCGCCCGTTGGCAACCGCAACAGAGAGCCGGGCGGACGGGTCAGCCAGCAGGTGCAGTTCCCATCCCGCAGGCGAGATCGGCTGAATCTTTTCAATCATCCGGACAGCGTCCCCGTCCCGATGCGTCCCCGGCAGTTCAAGCGGCTGAGGTCGGGCCACGCCATAACGCATCGCATCACGCGCGGGGTCGCGCGTTTTCATATCATCGCGCGCGGTGGGTGCAGCGCGAAAACGCCATTCGGCATTGCTGGCCAGCAGCACGATCCCTTGCGGATCGGTGACAAACACCCCGTCTTCGGCATCGCGCCACTTGGCCTCAAGACTATCGAATTCGACCTTGACCGCAACTACCCCAAGCGGCGCATCGGCAGGGCCGACCCGTTCGGCGAGATAGAGCCCCGGACGCCGGCTCACGGTGCCCAGCGCAAATTCGGTGGCGGTGCCATCGCGCAGGGCGCCTGCGAAATAGCCACGGAAGCGATAGTTCGAGCCGATGAAGCTTTCGGGCCGATCCCAGTTGCTCGCTGCCAGCGTCATTCCATCGGCATCCATCAAATAGATCGCCGCGGCCCGCGTCTGGCGCGCCAGAGCGGCCAACCGCCGGTTGAGCAGAGCACGCTGGGCCTTGCCGCCGCCAAGCAGTTTGGCAACGTCGGGATCGGTTGCCAGCACCCTAGGTACCAAAGTGAACTTGTTAAGTTCGCTTTCGAGACCTGCGGCCAAAATCGCTGCCTGGCCATCGGCCGCCACGCGGGTATCGGCGAGAGCCTGCACGCGCATCGCCCGATCAACTCCAAGAAGCGCAAGCGTGGCGACCAACATGGCCGCTAACAGACCGATGACCCCCAGATACCAGCGCCCCAATCTGAACCGCACCGACGCCTCCTTTTGCCCCAAGTTATCGCGATTGTGCGGAAATCCGCACTAGGAACAAGTATTTTGTGCGGAATACCGCAATTCACTACCTCGCCCTGCCTTCAATATATTGTAATAAGTGGTTTTTATCAGGAATCCGTGATTTCTTGCAGCAAAATCAGAACGGCGTAATCCTGCCACCGCAATACCGGCGTAGCAGAGGAAACAAGTCAGCAATGGGTTCCCAAGCCGTGACGGGGCCGGGCACAGCAGCCCCGGCCAAACGCAATCCATTCTACCGGCTGCTATACGTTCAGGTTCTTGCTGCCATCGCGCTGGGCGCGCTGCTCGGGCATTTCTACCCGGAATTTGGCGTTGCGCTGAAGCCGCTCGGCGATGCGTTCATCAAGCTGGTCAAGATGATCATCGCGCCGGTGATTTTCGTGACCGTGGCTACCGGCATTGCCGGGATGCGCGACCTGAAGGCGGTGGGTAGCGTGGCGGGCAAGGCGTTTGCCTACTTCCTGACATTCTCCTCTCTCGCGCTGATCATCGGCCTCGTGGTGGCGAACGTGGTGCGGCCGGGCGACGGGTTAAACATTGATCCTGCCAGCCTCGATACCGCTGCCGTCGCCGACTACGCCGACAAGGCCGAGGCGACGAGCATTACCGGCTTTCTGCTCGGCATTATTCCCGACACGCTGTTCAGCGCGGTCACCGACGGGCAGATCTTGCAGGTCTTGCTGATTGCAATCCTTACCGGCGTGGCGATTGCCGCAACCCGCCCATCAAGCGACCTCGTCACCGACGCGCTCGCCTCATTCGGGGCGGTGGTGTTCAAGCTGGTCCACATGCTGATGAAGCTCGCGCCGATCGGGGCGTTCGGGGCGATGGCCTTCACCATTGGCCAATTCGGCGTTGGAAGCCTTGCCAATCTCGCCGCACTGGTAGCGACGTTCTACCTCACCTCGCTGCTTTTCGTGGTGGTGGTGCTGGGGCTGGTCGGCTGGTTCAATGGCTTTTCGATCTTTGCGCTGATCCGCTTCCTGCGCGAGGAGCTGCTGCTCGTGCTTGGCACGTCCTCATCCGAAGCTGCCCTGCCGAGCCTGATGGAGAAGATGGAGATCGCCGGTTGCCGCAAGGCGGTGGTCGGGCTGGTCGTGCCGACAGGCTATTCGTTCAACCTCGACGGCACGAACATCTACATGACGCTGGCCGCGCTCTTCATTGCGCAGGCGGTCGGGGTAGAGCTGAGCCTTGGCCAGCAGCTGACGCTGGTGCTGGTGGCGATGATCAGCTCCAAGGGCGCGGCAGGCGTGACCGGATCGGGCTTCGTGATCCTTGCCGCGACGCTTTCGGTGGTGCCGGGCGTGCCGGTCGCCGGGATGGCGCTGATCCTCGGTATCGACCGTTTCATGAGCGAGTGCCGCGCGCTCACCAACTTTGTCGGCAATGCCGTGGCAACCATTGTGGTGGCGCGCTGGGAAGGCGCGCTGGATCATGAACGGCTGACCGCAGCGATGGCCGGAGCGCCCATGCGGCTCCCCGAAGAAGACAGCGAACGCCACGAACGCAGTGGCCCCGTCAGCACACAAATCGCCGACTTGCTGGAGGGAAAACCATGATCGCGCGGCGCCTTAGCCTGCTGGCCGCCATGTTCACCCTGCTGACACCGGCCCTGCCGCTGACCGCTACAACCCCTGCCCCCCCCGCCGCTCAGCCCGCAGCGGCTCAGGAAGAAATTCGCCTGTGGCCGGGCACACCGCCCGGCAGGGGCAAGGTCACAGGGCCCGAAGTGCTGGGCGACACGGGCGCAGGTTACGGTGCAGTGTCGAATGTCTCGACCCCCCGGATGCGGGTCTATCGCCCGGTCACCCCCAACGGCGCAGCGGTGCTGGTGGCAGGCGGCGGCGGCTATTTCCGTATCCAGCTGTGGAAGGAAAGCACGCCCGCTGCCGAATGGTTGCAGGCACAGGGCTTCACCGTCTTCGAACTGATTTACCGCCTGCCCAATGATGGCTGGGACGCCGCCGCGCCCTTCATGGATGCGCAGCGGGCGATGAAGATCATCCGCACCCGCGCGGGTGAATTCGGAGTAGACCCCGCCAAGATCGGGATCATGGGCTTTTCCGCAGGCGGGCATCTGGCGGGCTTTACCGCCTACCAGCCTGCCCGCGCGCTGTATGCCGGGGGTGACCGTTACGAGGCAGCATCAGCCCGGCCCGATTTTGTCGTCCTGCTGTTCCCGGTCGTCACGCTGCGCAAGCCCTACGACACCACCCGCACCCGGCGCGAGATCATCGGCGACAAGGCAGGGCCCGAGGCCGAAAACGAATGGTCACTTGACAGTTACGCCGCCAAGAATGCACCGCCAACCATCATCTTTGCCTCTTCCGACGATCAAACTACGCCGCCGGGGCACGGCATTCTGTTGTTTCAAACCCTTAGCGCCGCCGGGGCGAGCGCGGAACTGCACATGTTCCGCGACGGCGGACATGGCTGGGGGTTGGGCAAGCCGGAACAGGTCATCAGCCAATGGCCCGGCCTGTTCGCGCACTGGGCACAATCACTTAAAATTGTTAAAAAACGGGGAGAATAACCATGTCCACCACCTTTCTAAGCAGGCTTGTCCTGATGTGCAGCGGCAGCCTGATTGCCGCAACCGCCGTTCAGGCCCAGGACGCTGTCGACGTCACGTCCGCGCCGACCGATGGCGAATTGGAGCGTGAAATCGTCGTCACCGGCACCCAGATCCAGGGCGCCAAGATCAACGATGTGCTGCCAGTCACTGTGCTGGACGAGACCGATATCGCCAACATCGCGGCCACTTCGGGTGACGAGTTGTTCCGTGCGATCCCGCAGGCAGGTGCGGTCGCGTTCAACGAACAGAACGATATCAGCTCCAACAACGTGCGCGGCGATGCCGCTTCGATCAACCTGCGCGACCTCGGCACCGGCAACACGCTGCTGCTGATCAACGGACGGCGCATGGTGCTGAACCCCGGCTTCCAGACCGAACTGCTGGTACCGGTGGTCAGCCCTGACACCAACGAAATCGCCCCGGGCAGCGTGCGGCGGCTCGAAGTGCTGCGCGACGGCGCCTCGGCGATTTACGGCGCGGATGCGGTGGCGGGCGTGGTCAACACCGTCCTGCGCGGCAACCGCAAGGGCGGCTTCATCGAAGGCGAATACCGCAATTCGGACGGCACCGGCCTTTACACCACGCAGCTCAACGGCGGCTATGGCTTTGACTTCGCTGGCGGGCGCGCCAATCTGACCGTTTACGGTGGCTATTTCCACGAAAACGGCATGCAGGCATCTGAGCGCGCCTATTCAGCCGACGACGACAAGCGCGCGCTCTTGATCGGCACGCCGTTCGAAGGCGATACGCAGTTCAATAACCGCAACACCTTTGGCCCGTTTGGCCAGTTCGATATTCAGATCACCAACAACAACCTGACGCCGATCCGCGACGATGACTTCTATCTCCAGCCGTCGACTATCACCGGCTGCCGCCTGCAATTCCCCAATGGCTTGTGTGCGCGCAATGGCGATAACCCGGCGGCCGAGGTGCGCTATAACCGCGCCTTCGGCACCACGTTGATCAGCGAGAAGACCCGCATCAATGCCGTCGCGCTGTTCAATTACGAATTCAGCAACAATGTCGAAGGCTATTTCGAAGGCACCTATTACCGTTCCGAAAGCAGCCGCGACATCACCCCCGCAGCGGTTCTCAGCGCTGTGCCGGTGGGGATTTCCCGCAATGCCTATTGGAACCCGTTCGGCCCGGTGACTTTCCCGGGCGGCGCTGCAAACCCCAACCGCTTGCCCGGCACCACCATTCCGGTCGGCGGCGCGGACATCATCATGGAGCGTTACCGCTTCGTCGATGCCGGCAACCGATCGGTCGATGTTGACAAGGATTCCTACCGCCTTGTCGCCGGTCTGCGCGGCAATTTCGGCGCGTGGGACTTTGACACCGGGTTTGTCTATTCCGAGGCCAAGAGCACCGATCTGGAAGGCAATCGCGTGTCGCTGACGCTGTTGCAGCAGGCTATCAACCGTTCAACGCCGGACGCCTACAACCCCTTCAACGGCGGCTGCGTGACCGGCGATCCGGGCAACGACGATTGCACCCCCAACCCCGCCAGCGCGATCGATCCGTTCCGCATCAGCGTGTTCCGCACCGGTGGCACCAGCCTTGCGCTGGCTGATTTCAAAGTCAGCCGCAGCGACCTGCTCAGCCTGCCCGGCGGGGATGTCGGGGTTGCGGCAGGGGTCGAATGGCGGCGCGAAACCTTCTTCGATGATCGCGATCCGCGCATTGACGGCACCATCACCTGGACCGACAGCGTCACCCGCGTATTCGACGGAAGCGACGTTGTCGGCACCAGCGCATCACCCGACACTCGGGGTGTGCGCACGGCCTATTCAGCCTTCGTCGAAACCTTTGTCCCGCTGGTGAGCGAGGATATGAACATCCCGCTGATCAGCGCGCTCAACCTCCAGCTGGCCGGGCGGATGGAGCACTTCAAGGATATCGGCGAGACTGCACTCGTCCCGCGTGCCGCCGCATCGTGGACCGTGGTTCCCGGTCTGATGTTCCGGGGCGCATGGTCGCAAGGCTTCCGCGCGCCGAACCTGGTGCAGGTCAACGACGAAGGCACCACCCGTTCCAACACCCGCGACGATTTCGTGCGCTGTCAGGCGCAGGTCGAAAAGCGCGAGCTCGCTAATCTTGGCTTGTGTCCGGGCGAAGGCATCATCAGCTTCCGTTCCGGAACCGACCGGCTTCAGCCCGAAGAAAGCGAAAGCATCAATCTGGGTGCCGTGCTGGAACCCGCGTTCCTGCCCGGACTGACGCTGACCGCGGATTACTGGCGCGTAACGCAGACCGGGCTGGTCGGCGTCTTCGGCGATGATAACGCCATCGCGCTTGATCTGCTGCTCCGCCAGAATGGCAGCAGCAACCCCAATGTGATCCGTGCTGCGCCGAACGCGGAACAGATCGCGCTCTACCAAGGCACCAGGCTTGCCGCTGCGGGCGATATCATCCGCGTGCTCGATCCCTATATCAACCTCGACAGCCGCGT
>ERZ1022756.133-NODE-133-length-26126-cov-9.075486_pt1 | contig 26126 bp, 24 predicted proteins | sample MGYA00520902_ERZ1022756 | MGnify/ENA primary metagenome ERZ1022756 (study PRJEB33162, sample SAMN09537601) | freshwater metagenome | isolation source: freshwater | place: Canada:Alberta | collected 2017-07 | study: EMG produced TPA metagenomics assembly of the...
AAAAACGAAAGGGCCGGGGCAAAAGCCCCGGCCCTTTCATACTTCGTAGTGCAATTACTTGCGAGCGAGGTCCTTGCGGTTCGAGAACTTTGCCTTGCGGTAATCCTTGTGCATGAGTGCGATGACGTCGATGCTGATTTCCTTCGGGCAAGCGGCTTCACATTCACCGTGGTTGGTGCATGAGCCGAAGTAATCGTCCATCGTCTCAACCATGCTCTCCACACGGCTGTAGCGCTCGGCCTGGCCTTGTGGCAAACGGTTGAGGTGAGCAACCTTCGCTGCAGTGAAAAGGTTTGCTGCACCGTTCGGGCACGCAGCAACACAAGCACCGCAACCAATGCACTCCGCTGAGTCCATCGCTGCATCAGCAATTGTCTTTGCAATTGGAATCAAGTTCGCATCAGGTGCACCACCAGTTTCGGCAGTGATGTATCCGCCGGACTCGATGATGCGGTCGAACGCTGAACGATCAACCATGAGGTCTTTGATGAGAGGGAACGCAGATGCCCGCCATGGCTCGATGGTGATAACTGCATTGTCCTGGAACTGACGCATGTGCAACTGGCATGTTGCCGTGCCACGCTGAGGTCCATGTGCCTGTCCGTCAATCATGAGCGAGCATGTTCCGCAGATTCCTTCGCGGCAGTCATGGTCAAAGACCACAGCTTCCTTACCTGCGTGCACCAAGTTGTCGTTCAAGATGTCGAGCATCTCGAGGAATGATGCCTCATCGGTGATCTCATCGATGACGTGTGTCTCGAAGTTGCCCTTTGCCTGTGGGCCATCTTGGCGCCAGATCTTGAGCGTGATGTTCTTAAGGTTGTGACTCACTTGTAGCTCCTGGTTGCGAGGTGAACTTCTTCAAATTCGAGTTTTTCAACATTGAGGTTTGGCTTCATTGGATCGCCGCCCCACTGATACGCGGAAACGTGGCAGTAGTTGTCGTCGTCACGAAGTGCTTCGCCTTCTTCGGTCTGGTACTCCGAGCGGAAATGTCCGCCACAGCTTTCTTCACGATCAAGTGCGTCGCGGCACATGAGCATTCCAAGTTGGAAGAAGTCATCAACGCGACCGGCCTTCTCAAGCGTCTGGTTCATGCTTTCGCCGTTACCTGTGACGCGAAGGTCTGTCTTGAATTCTTCGTACAACGCTGGGATGTCTGACAGTGCCTTCTTGAGGCCTTCTTCGTTGCGCTCCATGCCGCAGTAATCCCAAATCATTTTGCCCAATTCACGATGGAAGTGGTCCGGAGACTTTGTTCCACCAGTGGCCAAGTAACCGTTGAAGCGCAGGCGAGCTGCTTCTTCTGCGGCTTTGAACTCTGGGTGATCTGTGCCAGGGATGGACTTGTTGAGCATTGGTGCCAAGTAGTTGCCAATTGTGTACGGCAACACGAAGTAACCGTCTGACAAACCTTGCATGAGTGCCGACGCACCCAAACGGTTGGCGCCGTGATCAGAGAAGTTGGCTTCACCTGCGGCATACAAACCAGGAATGTTTGTCATGAGCTCGTAGTCAACCCACAGGCCACCCATTGTGTAGTGGCTTGCTGGGTAGATACGCATTGGCTGTTCGTATGGGTTCTCGCCGGCGATGCGCTCGTACATCTCAAAGAGGTTTCCGTAACGCTCTTCAACGACGTCACGACCAAGACGATTGATTGCATCTGCGAAGTCGAGGTATACGCCGTTCTTCTTTGGACCAACACCTTGGCCCTTGTCGACAAGACGCTTTGCCGCACGAGACGAGATGTCGCGAGGTGCAAGGTTGCCGAACGATGGGTACAAACGCTCGAGGTAGTAGTCGCGCTCGTTCTCTGGTACTTCGTGTGCAGGACGAGTTTCGTTGGGATTTGTTGGAACCCACACGCGACCGTCGTTACGAAGTGATTCAGACATGAGCGTGAGCTTTGACTGGCTGTCATCGCTTTGCGGAATGCATGTGGGGTGAATCTGCGTGTAGCAAGGGTTCGCGAATAATGCGCCTTTGCGGTGCGCGCGCCATGCAGCGGTGACGTTGCATGCCATTGCGTTCGTCGACAAGAAGAAAGCGTTTCCGTATCCGCCTGTCGCAAGAACAACTGCGTGTGCGGCATGTGACTGCAGCTCTCCTGTGACGAGGTCACGAACAACGATGCCTGATGCATGACCATCAATGACAACGATGTCAATCAACTCAGTGCGGTTGAACAAACGAATGCCACCGAGACCAACTTGACGAGAGAACTGCTGGTACGCACCAAGCAACAACTGCTGACCAGTCTGGCCACGTGCGTAGAACGTACGGCTGACTTGTGCTCCACCGAATGAACGGTTGTCCAAAAGACCACCGTATTCACGGGCGAATGGAACACCTTGGGCGACCATCTGGTCGATGATGTCGACGCTGTTCTCGGCAAGGCGATGCACATTGGCTTCACGTGCACGGAAGTCGCCGCCCTTGACGGTGTCGTAGAACAAACGGTGAATGCTGTCGCCGTCACCCTTGTAGTTCTTTGCACCGTTGATTCCGCCCTGAGCGGCAATCGAGTGTGCGCGACGTGCGGAGTCATGGAAAGTGAAGGCATCGACTTGGTAGCCAAGTTCAGCCATTGTTGCTGCAGCAGATGCTCCAGCAAGTCCGGTTCCGACAACGATGACTTTGAACTTGCGCTTGTTGTTGGGGTTCACCAACTTCATGTTCTCTTTGTAGGAAGTCCACTTCTCAGCCATCGGGCCAGCAGGAATCTTGCTATCTAATTGAACTGTGTTCTGCGCGAGCAGTTGATCTGTGAGGCTCATGATTTTGCTTTCTACGATCAGGCGACGACGCCGGCCATGACGGCGATAGGGAATGACACGTTGCCGATGACAACGACTGCGGCAAAACCTGTTGCGAATGCTCGGCGCCACTTGTTAAAGCGAGGGTTGTTCCAACCAAATGACTGGAAGATGCTCCATGCGCCATGGAAAAGGTGAAGACCAAGCAACACATTTGCCACGACATAGAACAAAGCAACTGGTGTGCGCTGGAAGCTGTGGATGATGCTGGCGTACACCGCTTTCACAGGCTCGGTGTCACCTTCGTGAAGGATCATCTTGCCGGTTTCTGTGTTGACAACACCGAAGGTGAGGTCAAGAAGGTGCCAGATAATGAAGGCAAGGATGACCAAACCTGACAAGCGCATTGTGCGGCTTGCAAAGTTGGCGATTTGGTAATCGCGAGCGCTTTGGTACTTCACGGGGCGTGCCTTGCGATTCAGGATCGTGAGTGAGTAAGCGGCATGCAAGTGAAGCAACAACATCGCAATCAGACCAGTGCGAAGAATCCACAACACGTAGCCCTTCGGCGCAATGGGGTACAACAACGTCTGCAACCAGTGTGCGTAATGGTCGAGGTCCGCCGCACCGAAATACAACTTGAGGTTGCCAATCATGTGGAAGAGGACAAAGCCCATCATTGCGATGCCGGTGACCCCCATGACGTACTTCTTGCCCACTGCAGTGGAATAGAGGTCAATCAGGAAGGGACGACGCTTCTTGGATCGAGTGGCGGTTCCGGTGACCGGACCGCGCTGGCTCGTAACTACTTGTGCCATGTAAAGGGACTCCTTGCCGGCTGGGGCTTCCAGCGGTGCAATTGCGATTGAAACGGTACCTCTTATAGCCCCCTAACGGGAAACCAAACCCGTCACAGGGGCCAAACCGACGATTCGCCACCCATGTGCCCTGCTTCACTACTGTTTCCCTGTCCACTTAGAGGGCTTTGCCACACGGCGGGCCCCGTAACCTGCCAGGAGTTTTTCGGTGTCAGGAATATTTGCAGTCGAGGGCGGCTACCAGGAGTTCGTGCTCAAGGGCGGAGAATGGTTGGTGTTGTGGCTTGCAGCCGCAGCAGCAATCCTCGCTATCGCCGTTGGCCTTTTCTTGGTCCGCTCCGTAATGGCGGCCGACGAAGGTACGCCCAAGATGAAAGAGATTGCTCTCGCAATCCAAGAAGGCGCTCTCGCTTATCTCAAGCGTCAGTTCAAGACCATCGGACTCATTCTGATTCCGCTGGCCGTCATCGTGTACATCACTTCTACAAAGGTGATGAAAGGTGATGGCGTCGAGGCGTTATCTCAGACACAAGCCGGAATTTGGCGAACAGTTGCCTTCATCCTTGGAGGCGTGTTCTCCGGTTTGATCGGTTACATCGGCATGACTCTTGCAACTCGAGGCAACGTGCGCACCGCCGCTGCTGCTCTCACTGGCTCAATGCCAAAGGCACTTGACGTTGCATTCCGTACCGGTGGTGTTGCCGGCATGTTCACAGTGGGCCTTGGTCTCATTGGTGCAACAGGCATCATCATGATCTTCCAAAACACCTCAAGCGTCATTCTCGTTGGTTTCGGATTCGGTGGATCATTGTTGGCGCTCTTCCTTCGCGTCGGCGGTGGCATCTTCACAAAAGCTGCTGACGTCGGTGCTGACCTCGTAGGAAAAGTCGAAGCCGGTATTCCCGAAGACGACCCACGCAACCCAGCAACCATTGCTGACAACGTGGGCGACAACGTGGGCGACTGCGCGGGTATGGCTGCCGACTTGTTCGAGAGCTATGAAGTCACACTCATCGCATCGATCATTCTCGGCGTTGCTGCGTTCAACTCCATTGGTTTGAACCCTGCACTCGGACTTGTGTTCCCTATTGCTGCTCAAGCAATTGGTGTCATTGCATCTATCGCTGGTGTCTTTGCTGTGAAGGCAAAGGAAGGCGAGATGGATGCATTGAAGCCAATCAACAAGGGCTTCCTCGTTGCTGGTCTCATCACACTTGCCGGCACTCTTGCTCTCTCATTGCTCTACGTCAAGAACGATGCGACCTCGATGCTTCCAGCAGAAGTCAAGGCAAAGGGTGTTGACGCAATGAGCGGTGCCGGTTGGCGCGTCTTTGGTGCCATCGCAATTGGTCTTATTCTCGCGCAGTTGGTCAGCCGACTCACTGAGTACTACACCTCAACGCACTACCGTCCTGTAAAGGAAATCGCAGAGTCGTCAGAGACAGGCCCAGCAACAGCAGTACTTTCAGGTACTGCCTACGGTCTTGAATCAAGCGTGTACGCAGTCATCGCAATTGCAATTGCAATTGGTGTTGCACTCGCACTTGGCGGCGGCAACCTCACGTTCTCGCTGTACCTCGTTGCACTCACCGGTATGGGCATGTTGTCCACCACAGGTGTCATCGTTTCTGAAGACACTTTCGGACCAGTGTCTGACAATGCTGCAGGTATTGCAGAAATGTCAGGCGAGTTCCACGGTGAACCAGAAAAGATCATGGTCAGCCTTGACGCAGTGGGTAACACCACAAAGGCAGTGACAAAGGGATTCGCAATTGGTTCAGCAGTGATTGCTGCAGTTGCGTTGTTTGCATCGTTCATCGAAACAGCCGGTGGCAACTTGAAGAACGCCGAAGGCAAACTTCTTGTTGACACCGTGACAAACCTTGCTGATGGTGTGTTCAAGCTTCCTGAGTTGGCAATCAACGTTGCAGATCCAAAGATCTTCATTGGTCTTCTTCTCGGTGGCGCAGTGCCATTCCTTTTCTCGGCTCTTGCTATTCGTGCCGTTGGCCGCACCGCTGGTGTGGTTGTGCAGGAAGTACGTAACCAGTTCCGCGATGGCGGAATCATGGCCGGCACAAAGAAGCCTGAGTACGGCCCAGTCATCGACATCTGTACCGAAGCATCACTGCGCGAGTTGGCAACACCAGCTCTCCTCGCAGTACTCACTCCGGTCATTGTTGGTTTCGGTATCGGTTGGCAAGCACTCGGTGGATTCCTCGCAGCAGGAATCCTCACTGGTCAACTCATGGCCAACTACCTCAGTAATGCAGGTGGTGCTTGGGATAACGCCAAGAAGTACATCGAAGACGGCCACCACGGTGGAAAGGGCTCAGAGCCTTACAAGGCAGCAGTTGTTGCCGACACTGTTGGTGACCCATTCAAGGACACTGCAGGCCCAGCACTCAACCCACTCATCAAGGTGATGAACCTGGTGTCGTTGTTGATGCTTCCTGCAATCATCACTAGCCAGGATGACGATGCAAAGCGTCTCATCATTGCTGGTATTGCAACGGCGATTCTTGCTGGATCGGTCTACCGCTCCAGCCGTCAGAGCAACACCATTTCAGTGAACTAAACGCACTGTCGTTAAAGGGCCCGAGCAGCAATGCTCGGGCCCTTTCCATTTACCCCACTAGCGTTCAGCCAATGCTCGCTTTGCTCAACCCAGAAGATCTCCTCGCTAGTGGAGGCATTCTCTTGCTCGGAGCAATTGTTTTTGCCGAGTCTGGATTACTCATCGGATTCTTCCTGCCTGGGGACTCACTTCTTTTCATTGCCGGCTTTTTCTCCAGCAGTGCGGCCGCAGGAGTATCTGACGTCAGACTTTCTCTGCCCCTCGTCATCCTCGTTTCCACAGGAATGGCAATCATCGGCGACCAAGTCGGATACATCATCGGTAATAAAGCTGGCCCCGCGATGTTCAATCGTCCAAAGTCACGTTTGTTTGATCCCGCACATGTCGTCAAGGCACAAAGCTTTTTCGATAAGTACGGGGCGCGCACCATCATCCTCGCTCGGTTCATTCCGATTGTTCGCACGTTCGCCCCTGTTGTCGCCGGCGTCGGCAGTATGCACTACCGCACCTTCGTTCGTTACAACATCATCGGTGGAATCCTGTGGGGCACTGGACTCCCCTTGTTGGGCTACTTCCTCGGACAGTTTGAAATAGTGAAGAACAACATTGAGATTGCGGTACTTGTCGTTGTAGCAATCTCAGTTCTTCCCGTCGCAATTGAGTTCATTAATCACCGTCGCAAAAAATCACAGCACTTGGCAGACTGACATCATGCGCTATCTGAGCTTGGAATGGATTGAAGCGATGCAAGCACATGTTGCGGCATCAGAATCATTGAATCAACTGGCGTCGACGCATTCCATCGGAGTCACTCAAGTCGTCACTGATGGACCAGAAGGCACCATTGTGTATCACCTTCAAGTCGGAGATGGCGTTGCAGAATTCGCAGCAGGGCCTGCATCCAACGAAAGCGTCCGCATGGAGCAGACATGGCAGACCTCTGTTGATGTCGCAACGGAAACAGTGCCAGCCCAAGAAGTCTTTATGAAGGGTCTGGTCAAGATCACCGGTGACCCCCAAAGCATCATGGACAACGTTGCAGTGTTCGCCGCTTTGGACACAGCATTTGCAGCTGTCCGCGGAATCACCGAATACCGCTAACCAACTAGCGAGAAACTGTCCACACAGGGGCTGTAACGCCTCCTGAAGCCTCTGAATCCCCGTTGCTACCCCAAATTACCGAAACCACTCCGAGGGCTCCTGCAGCGACGAACACAGCCACTCTGGCTAGCAACTTGCGCTTCATTCTGCACCCCCTTTTATTCCTGATAATTCCGACTGGTTTAGTCAGGTATTAAATCAGGGGTGGAGCACTCTCTGCAACCTGGGCACAAAGAAAAAGGGCCCACCGGGGTGACCCCGGCAGACCCTTTCTTTTCGAAAGTACGAAGACTTAGATCAAGCCAAGCTTCTTGACTTCATCGCGCTCTTCCACCAATTCGGCGACAGATGCATCGATACGAGCACGGCTGAAGTCGTCGATGTCGAGACCTTGAACGATGCTGTACTTGCCGTCCTTGCAGACGCATGGGAACGAAGAGATGATGCCCTCTGGGACGCCGTAGCTGCCGTCAGATGGAATCGCCATTGAGACCCAGTCACCTTCTGGTGTTCCGAGTGCCCATGAATTCATGTGATCAATTGCTGCGTTTGCTGCAGATGCAGCAGACGACAAGCCACGTGCCTTGATGATTGCAGCACCGCGCTTTGCAACTGTCGGAATGAAGTCATTCTCGATCCATGCCTGATCGTTTACCAATGCAGCAGCATTCTGGCCATTGACTTCGCAATGGAAGAGGTCGGGGTACTGAGTACTGGAGTGGTTACCCCAAATTGTCATCTTCTTGATGTCTGTTACTGACTTACCAACCTTGGTAGCCAACTGTGTGAGTGCACGATTGTGGTCAAGGCGTGTCATCGCTGTGAACCGGCTTGGGTCGAGACCTTTCGCATTGTTCATTGCAATCACTGCGTTTGTATTTGCTGGGTTACCAACGACAAGAACCTTGACATCCTTCTTTGCTGCTGCAGCAAGTGCTTGACCTTGTGGCTTAAAGATGCCGCCGTTTGCGCTGAGAAGATCTCCGCGCTCCATGCCATCTTTGCGTGGCATTGCACCAACGAGGAATGCTGCATCGATATCGCCGAATGCAGTCTCTGCATTGTCTGTGCACACCACGCCCGCGAGAAGTGGGAATGCACAGTCATCAAGTTCCATGCGAACACCTTCAAGAGCGCCAAGTGCTGGCGTGATCTCAAGGAGTTGCAGGATCACTGGAGTGTTTGGACCAAAAACGGCACCAGATGCAATACGGAATAGGAGGCTGTAGCCAATCTGGCCGGCTGCACCGGTGACGGCAATACGAACGGGAGTTGTCATGCCTTCAGCGTAGGCGCGCACGCAGCGCAATACCGAATATCTGGGGGCGATTTCGCCCGTGAAATCAGCGACCCAAGGCCTTCAAGATGAAACCGACATAGTTGTCCTGCCCCAGCGCATTCGGATGAATGCCGTCCGAGGCAAACCAGTCCTTGCGCCCCTTGGACAAGGCTTCCCAGTCAAGAACTGTGACATTCGGATACACCAGTGGCAACGCAGTGATGATCGCATTGTTCTTGTCTGAATACGGGCTACCAGGCACCCGGACAGTGAGAACGATCACACGCTTGACTTTGGACAATGGCTTCATCACCAGGTCAAACGTGGCCGCAGTCGTGCGTCCATTCGTCCCAAGGTGAATCACAACGTTGTCTCCCAATTCACCGGTCTTGTTTCTGTAATCAAGTACCTGCGCACCCGAAGAGACCTGGCGGTTCTTTGCCGCATCAACCGTGATGCCATACGACGACAGTTTGCGAGCCGAGCCCAACATCACAGAATCTCCAACGGCAAAAACATCGAACTTCGTGACAGGAACAGTGGTGGGGGCAACAGCTGGCAGCGTGGTTGTTCCAACAGGAATTGTGCTGGATGGGATGGTGACAACGGCCCCAGAGTTTTCGTCAAGGTTGCCTGCAACTTCTTCTGGCATCACACGAGCACCAGCCATGCTCACAATTGAAAACACCGGAACGATGGCCAAAGTTGCAACAACTATTGGAAGAGGTCCGCGTACTCCCCCACGACGCATGCGCCACTCGCGGTATGCGGCTAAGGCACGACCTGTACGAATTGGAGTCTCGATGAATTGATACGAACCTTCTGTCAGCACCACAGTGATTGCCATCAGCGCAACGAACTCACGTGGCTCGAGCGGCATCCCTGCACTTTTGCGATACGCCTGGAAGACAACCCAGTGGTACAGATACAAACCGTAGGAACGTTTTCCGATCCACACCAAGAGCGGTGTTCCGATGACGTATTTGCCGAGACGGGATCGAGGATGAGTGACGGTTGCAATCACCAGAATCGTTGCGAGCGCGACAAGGATGAGACCACCGCGATACAGAAGTGCGTACCCTTCGGTTCCTGCTTCTGTTGACACCGTTTCACGGAATTTCCAGCACATGTAGGCCAGTGACGCGAGGCCAAGAATTCCCAAGAGATCAAGCCCATTTGCATTGGCACCGGCACGTCCACGGCGAATAGACCACGGACGCCACGCTGTTGCAAGCGCAGCTCCTAACAGCAGACCTGAAGCGCGAGACACCGTGCCCAAATACAAGAAATCTGTTCGAAGTACTTCACGTCCGAAAAATGACATGAACTGTTCTGGTGTGTTTTCGATTGTGTCGATTGGACCAGTTCTAAAAATGACTGCGGTGTACACCGCAACGACAGCAGCAAGCCCTGTGAAGACAAAACCAATGATCGGAAGCGTGCGTGAGCGCATATTGCGCAGGAGTAAAAACATCACTAACGGCCAAATGATGTAGAACTGTTCCTCCACTGCCAATGACCACAGGTGACGAAGCGGTGCAAACTCAGCAGAGCTTGTATACGACGACCCTGTCCAAATTTGGAACCAGTTAGCGACATACAGGAATCCGCCGACAACATCGCCGCGCAAACGACCGAGACGATCTCGTTCGAACATGGCGCAATACGTGATAGTTCCAATGAGCAGTGTGAAAAGAGCTGGCAACAGTCGGCGCGCGCGGCGCACCCAGAAATCAGTCAGCGAAACAGAACCGGTGCGTTCGCGTTCAGCAATCAGCAGCAACGTAATGAGATACCCAGAGATGACAAAGAACACTTCAACTCCGAGGAAGCCACCACCAAGCCATTCACGATTTGCGTGGTACGTGATCACGGCGATGACAGCAAGCGCACGAAGACCATCAAGTCCAGGCACATACGGGACGACAGGACCTCGTCGCACTCCCGACGATGGCGTACCACTCAAGGGCGCAAAAGTGTTTTCTGCATTACTCATAGCGAGAAAAGGTCAGACGACCGGTAGGCCCAGTTGGGCGTAGATCTCCAGAGTGGCGGTTGATTTATTCATTGTGTAGAAGTGCAAGCCAGGTGCGCCCGCCTCTAGCAATTGCGCACTGAGTTCTGTCGCTGCTTCTACGCCGATGCGACGAACATCTTCGGGAGATGTTCCTGATTCAAGACGCTCACGCAGCCACGCCGGAAAGGCTGCACCGGACAACTCAGCCATGCGTTCGACCTGTGCAATGTTTGTGACTGGCATGATGCCTGGAACCACAGGCTTGGTGATGCCTAAATCTGCCAGGTCATTCACAAGCGACAAGTAATGGTCAAGATCAAAGAAGAACTGTGTTGTTGCAAAATCTGCAGCTCGGAGTTTGTCGGCAAGATGCTGACGATCTGTCGCCAAGTCTGGTGAGCGCGGATGGCCTTCTGGATGGGCTGCAACACCGATACACAGGTCACCGAACTCCTTCAGATGTTCGATGAGATCAATGGCGTAGACGTAATCGCTCGGGCGAGCATCAGCGGGATCTTTGGGGGCGTCTCCGGCAAGCGCGAGAACATTCTCGATACCAGCTTCCCTGTATGTCGCAATAATGTCGGCAATCTCAGACCGAGTGTGCCCCACGCATGTGAGGTGAGCCATTGGCGGAATATTTGTTTCCTTGCGTACCCACAACACCGTGTCGCGAGTGTGCTCGCGAGTGGAACCGCCAGCACCATACGTGACCGAGACGAATGATGGTTGCAGTGGCTCGAGTTCAGCAATGGTGCGACCCAACGACAATGACCCAGCGGCAGATTTCGGTGGAGAGAACTCAAACGAGAACGTGCGTCCCGCTGCAAGAAGGTCTCCGACTCGTGCCATTTGTTCAGTCTACGGGCTGGCTAGTGACGGAAGTGGCGCGTTCCGGTGAGCACCATGGCAATTCCATGAGTGTTGGCCGCCGTGATGGATGCAGAATCCCGCACACTGCCACCGGGTTGGATAACGGCAGTGACGCCAGCGGCGGCCAACTCTTCGACCGTATCGCCGAATGGGAAAAACGCATCACTGGCAGCGACAGAACCTTTTGCCGATTGACCAGCGCGACCAATTGCAATCCGAGCAGCATCAACGCGATTTGGTTGCCCACCGCCTACGCCGACCACAACGTCACCGTTTGCAAGAACAATCGCATTGCTCCATGTTGCCGCAACTGTTTGCCACGCCAACAAAAGACTTTGCCACTCATCAGCACTAGGTGCACGATCAGTCACGACAGTGAAATCATCAAGAGGCTCATCAACTTCATCGACTGACTGCACAAGTAAGCCACCGTCAATAGAGCGAACATTGATTGCCATTGCGTTGAATGGTGCAATTGCTTCAATGAGACGCAAGTTTTCTTTTCCACTCAGGATTTCAAGCGCATCTGCAGAGAACGATGGAGCAATCACAACTTCAGTGAAAACTTTTGAGATCTCCAATGCAGTCTCCGCATTGACTTCGCCATTCACTGCGACAATGCCACCAAAAGCACTCACAGGATCTGCCTCATGAGCACGTGTGTACGCCTGGAGAATTGTCTCACCGAGTGCAACACCACACGGGTTTGCATGTTTCACCACAACAGCAGCGGGGCGATCGAACCGTGACACCAATTGCCACGCAGCTTCTGTGTCATACACATTCAGATACGACATCTCTTTGCCGTTTAACTGCTGTGCGGAATCCCACCAGCTCTCAACGCCAGGCAAGCGATAGCGCGCACCAGTCTGATGTGGGTTTTCTCCGTAGCGAAGAATCTCGGCACGTTCTGCAACGAGAGTCAGAATCGGTGGCACTGTTGCACTTGCCCGATCAGGACTTTCATCTGCAAGCCACGATGCGATTGATGCGTCATATGCGCTGGTGATGCGGAATGCCTTCTGTGCAAGACCACGACGCGCACTAATGCCGAAGTAGCCACCTTCAATCATCTCGAGAACATCTGCGTAGTCAGCTGTGTCAACAACAACACCAACATGTGCAAAGTTCTTTGCAGCAGCACGCACCATTGCGGGGCCACCCACGTCAATCAACTCAACGCTTGGCTTCGAACCGAATGGATACAAGTTGACAACAACGAGATCGATCTCTTCGATGCCGTGCTTTTCTAGTTCATCGAGATGTTGGGGATTCTCACGATCAGCAAGGATTCCTCCATGCACCTTGGGGTGCAAAGTGACAACTCGATGATCGAGGATTGGTTCTAGACCCGTTAGTTCTGCGACGTCAGTGACTGCAATACCTGCGTCACCAATGACCTTTGCTGTTCCGCCACTCGAGAGAATGGTCCAGCCAAGCGCATGCAACGCCGAGGCAAACTCGACGATGCCGGTTTTGTCGTAGACGGAAAGAAGTGCGCGTGGCACTCAGCGAAGTCCAGCGACGATTTCTGCCATGAGCGAACCGGCCTCGGTTGGGTTCTGACCAACCTTCACGCCAGCGTCACGCAATGCGTCCATCTTGCCTTGAGCTGTTCCCTTGCCGCCCGAAACAATGGCGCCTGCGTGGCCCATCTTCTTACCTGCAGGAGCAGTCACGCCGGCGATGTATGCCGACATTGGCTTTGTCACATTTGCCTTGATGAACTCAGCTGCTTCTTCCTCAGCGGAACCACCGATTTCACCAATCATGATGATTGCGTGAGTCTCAGGATCGTTTTGGAATTCGCGCAAGCAATCGATGAACGATGTACCTGGCACTGGGTCGCCACCGATACCAACGCATGTTGATACGCCGATGCCGCGCTGCTTGAGTTCGTAGAGCGCCTGATACGTGAGTGTTCCGGAACGTGACACGATGCCCACGTTCGGACCACTTGCCGATGGAAGCTCTGCAATTTCACCAGCGGTGATGCCGATGTTGCACTTACCTGGGCTGATGATGCCTGGGCAGTTTGGACCAAGAAGACGTACCTTCGGAAAGTCACGAACGAGCAAGTTGTATGTACGAGCTTCGTCCTGTGCAGGAATTCCTTCAGTGATACACACGATGAAAGAAATACCAGCAGCGGCTGCTTCCAAAATTGCCGCAGATGCAGCCTTTGGCGGAACCGTGACGAACGATGCTGTTGCACCAGTTGCTGCCACAGCTTCTGCAACGCTGTTGTACACAGGGATGCCTTCAACATCTGTGCCGCCCTTGCCAGGTGTCACGCCGGCAACGACTTGTGTGCCGTATGCCTTGTTACGAAGTCCGTGGTACTTGCCTTGACCTCCGGTGAGACCTTGGACGATGACCTTGGTGTTTTGATCGACGAAAATTGCCATGACTGTGGTCCTTACTTCGCGAGTGCCACGGCGGCCTCTGCGGCCTCGAGCATTGTTGGCTTGCTGGTGAGCTTTGATTCGGGGATGCCTGCATTCGCAAGGATCGAACGACCCTCTTCTGCATTGGTTCCGTCGAGTCGAATAACGATTGGTGCGCGAAGGTCGACGCGGCCGAGAGCTTCAACGATGCCCTTCGCCACTTCTTCACCGCGAGTGATGCCACCGAAAATATTGATGAAGATGCTCTTCACTGCCTTGTCGGAGTTGATCACTTCGAGTGCGCTCGCCATGAGGTCAGCATTTGCGCCGCCGCCAATGTCGAGGAAGTTTGCAGCAGTGCCGCCGACTTGGTTCACCACGTCAAGAGTGCTCATTGCAAGACCAGCACCGTTGGCGATGATGCCCACTGTGCCTTCAAGTCCGATGTACTGGAGACCTTTTTCGCGGGCAAGCTTTTCGCGTGGATCGAGTTCTTCAGTTGCCTTGAACTCTTCCCACTCTGGGTGACGGAAGTCTGCGTTTGCATCAAGGCTGACCTTGGCGTCAAGTGCATGCACTTCACCAGTTGGCTTCAAAATGAGTGGGTTGATTTCTGCAAGGTCGCAGTCACCTTCAACGAAACAGCGGTAGAGCTTCACCAAGATGTCAGCAACACCTTGCTGTGCCTTCTCAGGAATCTTTGCGTCTACTGCTGCCTTCATCGCGCCTGCGGCGGAGAGACCGTCAACTGGATCAATGTGCAACATGAGAATTGCTGCAGGATTCGTTGCAGCAACTTCTTCAATTTCAACGCCGCCCTCTTTGGACAACATAAGAAGATGCTTCTTTGCACCACGGTCAAGTGTGAAAGATGCGTAGTACTCCTCGGCGATATCGCTGGCGTTTTCTACCCACACACGCTTGACGACATGGCCCTTGATGTCCATGCCCAAGATGTTTCCGGCATGAGTGCGTACTTCGTCGGCATTGTTTGCCAACTTGATGCCGCCTGCTTTGCCGCGTCCACCAACTTGTACCTGTGCCTTGACAACAACTGGGTATCCAGCTGCATCAGCTGCAGCAACAGCTTGATCAACAGTGACAGCAACGTCGCCCTTCGACACGGGGATGTCGTAGCGAGCGAAGTACTGCTTGCCCTGATATTCAAAAAGGTCCATGAGTTACTCCATGTCTTTCTATTCGCGGCCGTCGAGTGCCTCTTCAAGCCATTGTGCAATGGCCTTCAAAGAGGAACCTGGGCCAAAGATGTTTCCAACGCCCTGCTCGCGCAAAGCGCGTGCATCAGCATCGGGGATAACGCCACCGCCGAACACGAGCACATCGCCCATGTCGCGGTTACGAAGTTCTTCCATTGTTCGCGGGAACAACGTGTTGTGTGCACCGGACAACAGTGAGAGTCCCACTGCGTCGGCGTCTTCTTGCAGAACAGTTTCTGCAATCTGCTCGGGGGTCTGATGCAGACCTGTATAAATCACTTCAAAACCATGGTCACGCAATGCACGTGTAATGGTTTTCGCGCCACGGTCATGGCCATCGAGACCAGGCTTGGCGACAACAACTCGGTAGGGGCGCTTCACAGAAAGGAAACCCTACGCCGAATAGGCGTTCCCGTACCAACCCGCCACAATGGGGGGTATGCGAAAGCCCCGCCTCCGAACTCCGCTCGCCCGAGCCCTTGTGCCCGTTCTGGCCGGAATTGCCTTTTTTACGGTCTTTTTCATCGGCCTGTGGGTCGTGGCCTCGGTGATCAACAGTCGTGCCACCCCCAGCTCCACGGTGGCCAACAAAGTCTTCGAAGTCGGCAAAGTGGAATCCATGGCTAAGGCCGTCGCGGAAGACGGACCCCTCCTATTCCCCGACCTCAAGAGCCCCGACGGCATCCGCTCTATCGTTTTGGACCACACGGGACCCGACCCAGCAAAGGGTTGGCGCGTGTATTACGGCTATCCGGCAGACCTCGGACCCACCTGTCTTGTCACCCATGTTCGGGGAGAACGGACATTCACCGATTGCAATCAGCGCGTTCTGCAGGTTGACCAATTACAGATACCGGCCAATGTCCGTCCCATTGTTGAGAACAAGAAAACCTTGTACATCGACTTACGAGACGCCAGCGCAGCAGCAACAACTGTTGTCCCCTGAAAACAGGGGCGGAATTAACTGGCTGTTGAGTCAGTAAGGCGAATTGCAAACTCTTCAGCGTGAGCTGCCAGTTTGCTGCGATGCAATGCAAGACCGCCCACGACTTCTGCGCCACGTGATTCCAATGCGCGAGTCATCACATCAAGAGAACCACCTGGGTTCAGAGCAAACGTGCAGAAAGCCGCAGCTTTTTTGCCAGCCATTGCGGGCAATGCACGAAGACGATCAACAGCCCATGGTGCTTGTCCCACGACAAAGAGTCCGTGCACCCACGTACCCACGATGACCATGTCTGCATCCTGAATGGACTTGTGATTCGGATCTCTCACCGGTGAAATGCCTGTGATTGACCAGTTCTCTTGCTGCAGGTTGGCGGCGATTTGCTCGCCTGCCTTCCACGTATTGCCAGTGAGACTCTCGATAAGGATGGCTGCCTTCATGTCCTTATTTCTACTACCCCATCAGGGCTGGAAGAGATTTCTCAGAGTTTTTTAAGAGGGGCCCATGCCAACGCAAGATGTTTTGTCCCGCGTTCACGGAAACGCACGGCGACTTCTGCCTTGTCACCTGTGCCCTTGATCTCAACGACAACACCTTCGCCAAAGACTGCGTGTTCAACATCATCGCCAACCTTGAGATCAACAAGATGATCCGTATTACGCGGCTCTGACGGCGCGCGAACTGCTCGCTCTGCACGCTTTGCTCCGTATGTTCGTCCAGACGGCTCTTCATCGCGACGACGGTAAGAAGGTAAGTCGTCATCCCAACTTGTCGAAGACGAACGACCGTACACACGTGAGTGATCTGTACCAGAGTCCACATTGCCCTGACGATCAAAGAGTTCTTCAGGAATCTCTGAGAGAAAACGTGATGGAGGGTTGTACGACGACTGCCCAAACAACATTCGATGCCATGCGTGAGAGACAAACAGTTTTTCACGTGCTCGCGTCAGACCTACATAGGCAAGACGGCGTTCTTCTTCTAGTTCAGTCGGATCATTCAAGGCACGGCTGTGAGGGAAGATCCCTTCTTCGCATCCGACAAGGAAAACAACTGGGTATTCAAGGCCCTTTGCCGAGTGCAACGTCATGAGAACAATGTGATTCTCGTTATCGAGATCATCAGTGTCAGCAACTAATGCAACTTGTTCGAGGAACTCTTCTACCTGCGTGTATTCCGCTGCAGAACCAATGAGTTCTTCGATGTTTTCTAAACGACCAGCGGCCTCGACGGAATCTTCATTCTCAAGATCATTGAGATAACCACTGTTATTCATGGCTATTTCAATAAGAGCTGCAGGCCCATCTGCCATTGCAACGTGCATCATGTCGATGAGAGTGACAAAAGAAGTGATGCCTTTACTTGCTGATCCACTGACTCCGGCCTCACTCGCACGCCGCATTGCATCGACGAACGAAACACCCTCTGCTGCAGCGAATGCATCAAGCTTTCCAATGCTCGTGTCACCAATTCCGCGCTTTGGCACATTCAAAACACGCTTGATGCTGATTTCATCGAGAGGATTCACGCCGGCCTTGAGATACGCAATTGCATCTTTGATTTCTCGGCGATCGTAAAACTTTGTACCGCCCACAACCTTGTACGGAATGCTGTAGCGCATGAAGGCTTCTTCCATTGCACGGCTCTGCGCATTGGTGCGATACATGATGGCAATGTCACCCCAAGAGCGGCCATCTTTCTCGTGCGTTTCCTTCGCAGTCTTCGCAACCCAAGAAGACTCGTCGTATTCGTCTTCTGCGAAATAGCGAACAATGCGATCGCCCTGGCCTGCAGATGTCCAGAGATCTTTTGGCCGGCGACCAATGTTTTGTGAAATCACTGCATTCGCGGCCGAAAGGATTGTTTGTGTGCTGCGATAGTTCTGTGCAAGAACAACAACAGTGGCTTCGCCGAAAGCATTTTCGAATGCATCGATGTTGCGTAGGTCTGCACCGCGGAACTTGTAGATGCTCTGATCGCTGTCACCCACAACGCACACGTTCTTGTGCAGTTCACCGAGCAACAACACAATGCGATTCTGTGCTTGGTTGGTGTCTTGATACTCGTCAATCAAGATGTGTTTAAAACGATCTTGATACAAGCGCAGAATTTCTGGCTGTTCTTCAAACAATCTCACGACGTTGACCAAAAGATCATCGAAGTCCATTGCCCCTGCACGCTTCAAACGTGATTGATACTCGGTGTAGATCTCTGCATGACGGCGCATGATGATGTGTTCTGCACCATCGTGTGCTCGCGCTGTAGTGACTAACTCGTTCTTCCACAAACTGATGCGAGATTGCGCAGCACCGGCGGGATACTTCTTGACATCGAGACCCATGTCGCGAATCACATAACCAATGAGGCGTTTTGAATCCTGAGAGTCGTAAATCGTGAACTGTTTTGGATACCCAATGAGTTCTGCATGCTGACGCAAAATACGGACGCATGTTTTGTGGAACGTTGTGACCCACATTGACTTCGCCACAGGTCCCACAAGGTCTGCAACGCGATGGCGCATCTCTTCTGCAGCCTTATTCGTAAAGGTGATCGCCAGCAGTTCTTGAGGGTGAACGCCTTGAGAAATCAACCATGCAATGCGCTGCGTAAGAACGCGGGTTTTGCCTGAACCAGCACCAGCAACAACGAGCAAAGGCCCACCAGGGTGATACACCGCCTCTTCTTGATCGGGGTTGAGCGGGATGCTGACCCCAGGTGAGGCGTGTTCAAACTGAGACATGGCTCCGCCAGTGTAGATGCGGGTTGTGTCTTGGGCTGAAAGCCCTGTGATTACGCGCGTGCTTTGATTTTGAATGGCAAGTTACGAGGACCGCGAACTTGGCCGGTGCTCCACGTGACTTGCTCGGTCATGTCCAACTCGAAGTCAGGGAAGCGCTTGAGGAAGACCTCAATAGCAACGTTCATTTCCAAGCGAGCAAGGTTTGACCCGATGCAACGGTGGATACCGAGACCGAAAGCCGCATGGCGGTTCTCTTCACGCTCGATGTCAACAACTGCTGGATTCGCAAACTGATTCTCGTCACGGTTTGCAGCAGGGAAAGGAAGAAGAACGCGGTCTTCTTTCTTCATCTGAACGCCATGGAACTCCATGTCATCAGTGACCATGCGTGCCATCGTGACAGGTGCGTATGCGCGAAGGAACTCTTCAACTGCCGTTGGAATCTTGTCGGGATTTTCGACGAGACGACGGCGGTCAACAGGGTTAGACGCAAGGTGCCACAACGATGAACCGATGCCACTCCAGGTGGTGTCGATGCCAGCGATGATGAGCAACAAGATGGTGCCGAATACGTGACGAGGAGAAAGCTTCTCGCCAAAGATTTCAGCATTCAAGAGGTAACTCGTTAAGTCATCTTGTGGATTCGCGATGTGCTCTTCGATGTGCTTTGTGAGGTACTCATCCATTGATGCCCACTCGGCCAAACGTGCTTCGGAGCGCTCGGCACCAATTCCACCAAGAACCATGTCGACCCAACCGCGGAAACGGTCAGCGTCAGACAATGGCAGGCCGACCATTTGTGCAACGACGAGAACAGGGATGTGCTGTGTGTACTGCAGAGCTGCGTCGATTGCATCGACATCACCCATGTCATCAATGAGCTTGTTGCAAATCTCTTCGACTTCTTTGCGCAGAGGATCAATCACCTTTGGTGAGAACGCTGGCAACAAAAGACGACGTGCGTCTGCGTGGAATGGGGGGTCAGAAGAAATTGGCGGAACTGGTCCGATAGGTGCACCCAATGCGTCAGGGTCTTGTTCCTTCACTTGGCTTGGCTTCAACTGCTGAACAACAGGAGTGAGACTGGAGAAACGTGATGGATCGTACGCAATCTCTTTTACAAGATCATGAGTAAGCGGCAACCAGACTCCGCCGTAGCGCTCTGTGTGTGCAATGGGGCAACCAGCAGCTTTGAGGTCATCCCAAATCTGGTGAATGTTGTTGTTGTATGCAGGTGAACCGTGGTCGAAGTCTGTCGCCCAATCAGTTACCGGACCGTAAATGGTTTCGCTCATGACTTAATCCTCAATCGTGATTGCGAACTCTGGACAGTTAGCAAGCGCAAGGCGTGCTTTGTCTTCAAGACCAGCTGGCACAATGCCATCGTTTAATTCGAAAGCGTTGCCGAGATCGTCAACGTCGAACAATTCTGGGGCCAACGCATAGCAGCGGTTATGGCCTTGGCACTTTGATGAATCTACGTGTACTCGCATATGCCTAGCGTAGAAGGCTGGAGAGGAAAATTCACCATGGGAGCAAGTTCATTTGTGGTCATGTTGCCGCCCTCCGAAGGCAAAGCGGAAGCCGGCACAACGAAGAACAAATTTGTCAGTAATTCGGGAGCGTTCGGACCCTCGCTCGGTCAGTACCGCACCGATATCGCACGAGCTTTGGCAGCACTCTCTGGAGGGGACGCAAAACTGCTCGGAGTCAAAGGCGACCTGTTCGCGCGGGCCCAGCTCGCCAATCGCACCCTTATCGGCGCCCCCACATTGCCTGCCTGGCAGCGATACACCGGGGTCGTGTGGGACCATCTCGACCTTGCAGGGTTTCCCACAACGACTCGTACTGCTGCCACCAAGCGCATCATTGTTCCGTCTGGATTTGCCGGACTCGTGCGCGCCGATGACCCTCTCCCCGACTACCGCCTCAAAATGGGGGCACGCCTTGCACCATTCGGGCTCTTATCGACGTGGTGGCGAGATGACCTGACCGATGCGTTGCTTGCATATACAAAAAAGGCACCCATCGTTGACCTCCTCCCACAAGAGCATCGAGCCGCTGTCGACTGGTCACGCGTCAACACTCTGGTGCGAATCGACCTGGTTTCGAAGTCGGGAGGCATCGTTGGTGGCCATAATGCGAAGGCAGCTAAGGGCCTCCTCGCACGCCACCTTCTCTTATCAACCGGCTCAGATTTTGAGCGTATGGTTTCCTCATTCGTCCATCCCGAATACTCAGCAAAGGTCAGTTCATGACAACAAGCGATTTGTTTTCTCTCGAAGGGCAAACAGCAATCATCACTGGCGGGAGCCGCGGACTCGGCCGAGAAATGGCTCTTGCATTCGCAGAACGTGGTGCAAACATTGTCATTGCGAGTCGCAAAGTAGAGAACTGTGAAGTTGTCGCCGACGAAGTGCGTGCGATGGGTCGACGTGCGTTGGCCGTCGGATATCACGCAGCATCATGGGACGACGCAAATCGACTTGCAAATGAAGCCATTGCCGAATTCGGCCGTATTGACATTCTGGTGAACAACGCCGGTATGTCACCTTTGTATTCAACTCTTGTTGACGTCACCGAAGATTTGTACGACAAAGTTCTCGGCGTCAATCTCAAAGGTCCATTCCGGTTATCAACTCTTCTTGCCACACACATGACGACACCTGATGAAAATAATGTGATCCACGGCGGCGCAATCATCAATGTCTCTTCAACATCAAGCCAGCGTCCATCTCCAAATGAAGTCATCTATGGCGCCGCCAAAGCTGCCATCAATACGTTGACTATTGGCCTTGCTCGTGCATATGGACCGCATGTTCGTGTGAACTGCATTGTTCCCGGACCATTCTTGACAGACATTTCAAAAGCATGGGACATGGAACAGTTCAATGCTCGTGCAAAGACTGCGTATGCCATGCAACGAGGTGGTGAACCTCACGAAATTGTGGGCGCCGCGCTGTACTTAGCCAGTAAAGCCAGTAGCTACACCACAGGGATGTTGTTGAACGTTGACGGTGGGCCGCGCTAAACGCGGTTACAAAAGTTTTTCAGCGAAGAAGTCCAGCACGCGCTGAACGCTCGCTTCATCACGTTGTTCTGTCAACACACTGTGGTCTTTGGGCGATTGTGATGGCAACTCGATTGCAATAAATGCATCACCCAATAATTCTCGCAATGAATCGAATCGATGACCGACCAATTTGTCTTGATCGAAACGAAGACCCAAGACTTGGCATCCATTTGCAGCACGTTGTGCAACAACAACTGCATCATCAGGCGACAAGTTGAGATCAGCAGCTCGAGCTTTCCCTACCGAAAAAGGCAGTGACGGCTGCGACAAAACTGGTGCAACCATGATGTCGTCGACCATCATGCCCAATGCGAATCCGCCAGAGAAACACATTCCCACCGCACCGACGCCTTTGCCACCAACTTCCGCATGCAACGAACGCGCCAACGCACGGAGCCACGCAATGATTGGCGAGGTCTTGTTGAGCGCCATGTTCGTGAACTCTTTGGAGATGCACACTTTCAACATGGAGGACGCGATGTATTTCCCAGAAACTTCTTGTCCTGCAGTACCCACCAGATCCGGCATCACCACTGTGAACCCAGCGTTAACAACATCATCTGCAAAACGTTCTACCGCGGGAGTAATGCCCGGGATTTCATGTACCACGATGACAACTGGGCCTGCCCCTTTTCGATAGGTATCACGAGTCAGTGTGGCCGCAGTGAACGAACCTTTTTCCCAACCTTCAAGTGCCATTGCCGTTACCCCTTGATCGCAGTCAGTGCAGACTCAGCAAGTGATTCCACCGTTAGTTTCATCGGCTCAAGATCAATCTGCTGATCGCCCATCGCACCGTGCAAGTATCTCGCGTAGACGCCCTCACAAATCACGGCAAGACGGAAACTTGCGAACGCTTTGTAATAGCCAATGTTTGAACAATCCCGCCCCGTTCGTTGCGCGTAACGCTCAACGAGATGATCGAAAGTTGGGAATCCTTCAATCCCTGAAGGGTCGGTGCCGCGCATGTTTGGCATTCCCGGGTCTGTCCAATAGATGCCCACGTACCCAAGGTCCGCAAGTGGATCGCCCAATGTGCACAACTCCCAATCGAGCACTGCAGCAATACGGCCGTTCTCTACGTCTGTGAGGCAATTTCCAAATCGATAGTCACCATGTGCGATAGAAACGCCTTGCTGCACTGGGATGTTGTTTCCAAGGCGTGCAGCGACTTCATCAATGGCAGGAAGGTCCCTAGTTTTTGAGTTAGCCCACTGCGTCGACCATCTCTTCACTTGGCGTTCGACGTAGCCCTCACGCTTTGCCAGGTCACCGAGCCCCACTTCATCAACATCAACAGCATGAAGGTCAGCCAACACGTCGATGAGATCCTCGGATGCCGTCAATCGATGTTCAACTGACAAGAGAGTGCCCTTTTCCGGACTATCAAGAACAACTCCGGGGACATACGCCATCACATAGAACGGAGCACCGTTCACTTCAACATCTGTACACAACCCCAGTGTGCGCGGCACCGGAACATTGGATTCTCCAACAGCAGAAATCAGACGATGCTCGCGTGCCATGTCATGGGCAGTAGCAAGAACATGACCCATCGGTGGACGACGCAGGACCATTTGCATTCCGTTCGCATCGACAACACGAAATGTGATGTTGCTGCGACCACCAGCAATCAGATGGTATGTGTACGGACCTTGTGCCGCTTCAATGTTGGCATTGAGCCATTTCTCTACGCGTTCCTCATCGATGCCCTGCATAGACATTGACCGTAGTAGCAGTTAGCGAGGACGAACGACGCCGACGACTTTCCACCAGCGGATTGGACCGACTTTGACGACATCGCCAGTCTGAGGTGCATGCACCATGGTTCCGTTACCGAGATAAATGCCCACGTGGTGAATTGGTGAGCCCGTGAAAATAAGGTCCCCTGCCTGAGCCATCTGCTTAGGGATCTTGGGCAGAGCGTTGTACTGGCGACGTGAGTTTCTTGGCAGACCAACACCCGCCTTGCCCCATGCGTACGTGGTGAGTCCAGAGCAATCAAATGCTTTGCCTGGGACACTTTGCCCGTAGCGATATGGCACGCCTAACTGCGAGAGCGCCGCACGCACTGCTGTTTGCGCACGAGCAGAAACTGACGGGATGTTGCCGTACTTCTTTTGAAGCGAGGAATACCTGCTCTTGAATCCGGCAGCTTCGCGTTGGGAATCGGCAAGGGCCTGCGCATCACGACGCTGACGTTCTTCTCGCAACAAGTCAGCGAGGTCACCTTGTACTGATGATTGCAATTCCAAATAACGAGCCGAAAGGCTCTCAGCCGCGCCTTGTCGACTCTTCACGTCCTCGGCAAGTGATTCAGCTTGCTTGCGCTTCTTTTCAAGAACAATTTTCTTCTTGCTCAACTCTGTTGCTGTCGCATCGAGCGAGTCCGTCGTCAATGACCCTTGGTTCATTGCAATCGATGTGAGCTGACTGCGCTGCAATGCATCCTGCACTCCGCCTGACGATGCAAAAAGATTCGTCAAGGTGGAGTTACGCCCACCATGCATGAACTGCGTGACTGCGGAGCTGTACAACGTGCCCCGCATCTCTGCGAGCTGGGCTTCAGCCGCAGCAACATCTGCTTGTGCCTGTTTAATCTCGACCGATAAATCTGCTTGGGTCTGGAGAGCTTCTGAATAGTCCTCGCCCAACATGCCCATCTGCTCAGCCAACTTCTCAAGTTGATCCGCAATGTTTGCTGCCTGAGCACGTTTTTGATCAATGGAGTCAGCCGAGACCTGGCCCGGCATCACTGCGGGAACCAAAATCAGAGAGGCCATCAAGATGCCGCAGGCTGCAGACCTCAAGGGTCTCCGGGGTCGACGGGTCGAAAACATGACCCCTTCAGGGTAGTTGCCTCCCTGAAAAACAAGGGGTCGCATGGGCTCAAACCCTTGCTGTATATAGGAAATAACCCTCTAGAGGGCTACGCCTTACTCCCATTCAATGGTGCCCGGTGGCTTCGATGTCACGTCGTACACCACACGGTTGATGCCCGGAACCTCATTGATAATGCGATTCGACATTTTCTCAAGCAACTCATATGGCAGCCGAGCCCAGTCCGCTGTCATGGCATCGTCGCTCGTCACCGCGCGGATAATGATGGGCCGACCATAGGTGCGCTCATCCCCCATCACGCCAACACTGCGGATATCCGCCAGCACTGCGAACGACTGCCAGATCTCACGCTCAAGACCAGCAGCCTTGACTTCGTGGCGGACAATCTCATCTGCATGCTGCAACGTCTCCACTTTGTCAGGTGTCACTTCACCAATGATTCGAACACCGAGACCCGGGCCAGGGAAAGGTTGACGCCACACAATGTCATCGGCCAGTCCGAGTTCGATACCAACCTTTCGCACCTCGTCTTTGAAGAGGGCACGTAGTGGTTCGCATAACTGCAGTTCCATGTCATCGGGTAGCCCACCAACATTGTGATGACTCTTGATGACTGCGGCAGTGCCATCGTGACCGCCACTTTCCACGATGTCTGGGTACAGAGTTCCCTGCACCAAAAACTTCGCATCTGTTATGCCACCTGTGTGTTCTTCAAAGATACGCACAAACAATTCACCGATTGCCTTGCGCTTCGCTTCGGGTTCTGTGATGCCTTGCAACTTTTCAAAGAAACGTTGTCCCGCATCAACATGAATTAACTCAATGCCCATACTCCGACGGAATGTTTCTACAACCTGTTCACTCTCACCACGGCGCATCAGACCGGTATCAACATAAACACACGTCAGTTGTGAGCCAATCGCGCGATGCACAAGTGCTGCAGCGACAGATGAATCGACTCCACCAGATAACCCACAGATCGCGCGCTCGGTTCCTACTTGCTCTCGAATCGCTGCAATTTGGTCCTCAACAATGTTTGCCATTGTCCAGTCCTGACGACACCCTGCAATTTCAACAAGGAATCGAACGAGCAATTCCTGGCCATGCGTGGAGTGAACAACCTCAGGGTGATACTGCACACCATAGATTCGGCGTTCATTGTTTTCGATAACTGCATTTGGTGCGTCGGGCGTTGCACCAGCAGTGACAAAACCCTCTGGAACTTCACTGACGAAATCAAAATGACTCATCCACACGTCGAGTGATGCGGGAGCATTCACAGGCAAGAGAGACGACGGACCATTTCGCGTCAAGGTCGCACGACCGTATTCACCACGACCACCGCGGTCGACAACGCCACCCAATTGCTGCGCCACTAACTGGCAGCCGTAACAGATCCCGAGAATCGGAATGCCCATCTCATAGATCGCTGGGTCGAGGATCGGGGCACCGTCCACGTGAACACTTTTTGGACCGCCAGACAAGATGATTGCCTTC
>ERZ1022756.134-NODE-134-length-26010-cov-7.826970_pt1 | contig 26010 bp, 22 predicted proteins | sample MGYA00520902_ERZ1022756 | MGnify/ENA primary metagenome ERZ1022756 (study PRJEB33162, sample SAMN09537601) | freshwater metagenome | isolation source: freshwater | place: Canada:Alberta | collected 2017-07 | study: EMG produced TPA metagenomics assembly of the...
ACCGCGTCGACGGCAAGGGCAATGCAGAAAAGACCAGCATCGGATACCTTCCAACGCCAGGCGACATTGACACAGATGGTCTTGAGATCGACTCCGCTGACCTCACTGCCCTGTTGTCAGTTGACGAGGCAGGTTGGAAAGAAGCAGTGCCACAGATTCGTGAGCACTACGCATCATTTGGTGCTGCATTGCCAACCAAGTTGGTGAAGTCACTTGATGATCTCGCATCATCACTTGGCTAAATGATTAATTAAAAAAGCCCCTCGCCATTTTGGCGAGGGGCTTTTTTGTTTCTCTTACGCTTCGACTTCTTCGCGCCGACGGCGAATAATTGCAGGAATCAATAATGCTCCGACCACCGCCAACAGCAGAACAAACACGACGGCCACGGTCAACGCACGGCCATTTGATTCGGTCCCCAACACCACCGATAGCGACATCACGACGTCTTCGCCGTTTCGTTCTCCGACAAGCACAACATTGTGATTGCCGTTTTCAACTCCCTTCGGTATTTCGTACGAACCAACTAATTCACCGTCGCCATCGATATTCGTTCTACCCAACAGAATCGGTGTGGAGTACAGACGAACTTCAGCCTTTGAATTAGATGTGAATCCGCTTGCGTTTACCGTCACGGAATCGCCCTCGTTCACCCTCAGACGACCTTCGTCATCTAATGACAATCGTGAACCGTCTGCGGCGACTGCCCAAATACGCACAAGAAGGGGGCCAGCAGTGATAATCAATCTGTTGTTCTCACGAACAATGACTGCTTCAACCTCTTTGCCGCCAAGGAGAAGACCTGAGCCTCCCACTTCTGTCCGTGGAAGATCAATTGATGAAAGTTGCGGCACTGTTGATGGCGTTGCCGGAACAGTGGATGATGGCAATACAACAGAGGTTGAACTTGTTGAAGCCGATGCTGCACCAGTACGAGGAACACTGGTGCTCGTCGTTGACGACACCACAGCAATTTGTCCTTGCCCTGTTGCGACTGTTGTTGGAGACACAACAGGAGTCGTGCCTGCAGGAGCTACAGACGGGGCCACAGTTGTTGGAGTGGAGACCGAAGGTGCAACAGTCGTTGTTGAACTAGTTGAAGTCGTATTCACTGGCGTATCAATCGTGACCGTACTTGCAGTCACCGCAGAGGTGGGTCCGGTGTTCGAAGATGCATCGGAAACCGAATTAGCACCAAGCCTTACGATGACAGTTCCATCACTTGTACATGTCACAGTCAATGAGACCGATGTACCTGATGACTGATTTACCGAAAAAGTGCATGTTGCGGTTCCAATATTCTGAAAATCACTCGGCGCCACCCCATTGACGGTTTCATCAAAAACCACCGCATACACGAGGGTTCGAGAACTTGCAGGTGAAGCGGGTGATGAGATGCTTGCAGAAGGACTCGTCACATCAGCTGCAGATGTGGTGAACCTCACTCCTCCAGAAGCTGTCGGATCGTGAAGAGGTGCATTGTTTCCCGCAATATCTTTAATTACTCCTGCGGCGAAAGAGAGACACTGCACGGAGGAGTGTGCAAAATTATTCGGGGGATTCACCGTCACAGTGTCACCCGAAGCCGTGACCGCAGCAGATGACACAGAGATGGTTTGATCCGTGGTTGGACAGGTTGATCCACCCGACTTGATAATCACATTCCCAGTTGCGGCATAGACATCTTCGTTGTAGGTCAACTGTATATTTGCATCTACTGCGACACTCACAGCATCTCGAGCCGGAGAAATACTTGTCAAAGAAGGCGCTGTTCCATCAACAACAACCGTGAGAGCTTCTGAGTTAGCTGAAGTGTTTCCATTGACATCGGTATGACTTGTCACTACCGTCCATGTGCCTTGAGTCAAGGCCGCCATGATGCAACCATCATTTTGTGTGTCTCCAGGTCGTGTGCAAGTCCTATCCGAGACTCCCGTACGCGATGCTGTCACGGTAATGATTCCGCCACGTTCCGTTCCGCGAAATCGGAAATTCGGGTTAACCGTAGATGTGATGATGTTGTCACTATTTGAAAAACCAGTGTCTGCTGTTTCGAACAAATCAGGAGTAGTCGGCGGTGCCGGAGGTGTCACGTCAACGGCCGTCGTGAAGCGATAACCAGACGACGAAGAGATTCCCGCAAATCCATTTCCTGCAATGTCCGTAAATGCGCCACGGTTGATCAGCACATACAGTGCGGTTGCTGCGGGAAGTTCAATTGGGGCCAGTGTTGGATTGATCGTGACAACGGCACCTGAAATGGTGACTTGCGATGAGGAGACTTCAATTGACGCAACCGTGCTGTTGTCGGACACTTTCTTGATGACAAGCTGATGCCCCGGTCCAGGTACAACATTTTCCGAAAATGTGAGAGAGATATTGCTGGTGTCATCAACATCTGTTGCCCCATCGCTCGGTACTTGCTGTATCAGCAAGGGTGCTGCTGTATCTGGGGTATCGGTAGAACCTATGGTGCGAGACGCACCGCCATTGCTGGTGTCTCCCACCGCCACAAATCGCCCTTCACCAAAACCCAAACCTCTCCACTGCCCAGAACCCAAGGTGAGCCAGTTTGTTGCTGTGGAAAATGTAGAACCATTACTGGTTGTTAAGAATCGCGTCGAAGATCCGAAAAGAAATACTCCGTTGCCAAATCTGATGCGATGGACATACGTCGGAGAAGTTCCAATTGAAGGATGTGAGGCAGTGGTCCATGTCGTTCCGTTATCAGATCGCCACACATGGTTGATCCCATTACCCACTGGGGTCACGGCAACGAACACACCGTTGCCGTAGGCGATGTCTTTCAATGTTGCCGTAGTTCGCACTGTCCAGGTCAGACCATCTTCTGAAGTCATGATCTTTGAACCGACCGCCACAAACAACCCTTCGGCAAACACAACAGCCTCCGCTGTTTCGTACGCCAGAGGAGCTGAGCAATTCCGACAAGGCAACTGTCCCGTTGTCCAAGTGAGGCCGTTGTCGGTCGATCTCAAAATTCTGTTCGCCGTCTCGTTGCCAGCATTCATGCCAGAACTCACCGCAACAAGAACACCATTTCCGGAGGCAACATCATTCCAGTTGGCATCGTTAATGGGAATACCAGTTGTAGGCGAAGATGCGCCAGTCCAGGTCTTACCATCATCGGAGTATTGAATCTGCTTACCCGCGGCGCAACTAGATGCACACAATGCAAAAAATCTTCCATTTACAAATTCGACATTGAGAAATGAGCCACCAACTACATTCGAGGATCCATTCGTCCAGTTCTCGCCACCATCGGCTGACCAGGACGGGACTCCGCCTCCGGCACGCACCCACACGCCTGCACCAAAAGCCACGGAGTAATGCGTGCTGTTTGCATTCGTCCCTGTGCGATTCTCAAACGCAGGCACGTACGTTGAGGCCGAAATTTGAGACCCTGGGCTAACCAAAATTCCCATTGAGACCGCAACAAGTACGAAAACAGACCACAATCTCAAAGATTTCAACATGTATAAATTCTACATGTTGAAGAAAAATCCTCTAGTCAAAAACTGCCAAGGAAAATTAGGCCGAACCAACGAGCATGGCGCGAATGCCAAGACCCATGAGGAAGAGTCCGCCAAAGCCATAGAGCAAGTACACGCGGCCCTTCAACTGCAATCGGTAGCTGTAGATGATCGCCACAGCCATGATTGCGACGAAACCGTAGAACGCGTGGAATGCAGGGAACTCAAGCTTTTGCTTGTTCACCATCGCGACACCGAATGCCACCTGCACAAAAATCGTGAACTGAGCGATGCCTGTGTACCACCACAGAGCGCGTGTGCGCAGCGGGGTGAGCTTGTGAGCAGAAAGAGCCCAGACGCCAGCAAGACCGTTGCTGATAATGGCCACCCAGGCCCATGATTCGTGGAGTTCAGACAGAGATGCGAGCACACATTGAATCTAGTCGGCAACCGACAGATTCATCGGATGAGAGTGTCGGCTTCGCCACCGGTTTCGACCAGATTGAGTACGCCACCCGTGACATCAAAAGTAGTGACGGAACAATTGTCCAAGCTTGCGATCATCACGGCATCATTCTGCGTTGCGCGGCCAATGACCGCATTAATCGCAACGAAATGACTAAAGATGACAGTGTCCTCTTGAATCGATGCGACACGGTGTGCCAATTCATCGACATAGAGCCTGTAGTGGTCTCCCGACCGTTGCGCCACTTGTGCCCAAGTGCCCGCCATCGCTTCACGTAGCCACTCTGAACGATCTTCCAGTGCGTAGCCCTCAGGTGATGGGATCTCCCCCACCTTTGGTTCAACAATGACATCACGTTTCCATGCAGTCGCCAAAGGGAACGCAGTTTGCTGACAACGCAACAACGGACTCGACATCACCGGCAATGGCCCGAGCGAGGACAAACGAGAAGCGACTGCGAGCGCTTGGCTGCGGCCCAATTCATCAAGTGCGGGGTCGGGGTCAACGTTCCAACCTGCGGCAGCACGTCCGTGACGCACCATGTAGACACGTGTCATTCGAAGATCCACCCATCACGCATCGGTGAATCGTCCTTGGGGTCAATAAACCATTCAAAGCCGAACTGATGCGCAAAGCGTTCGTCATCCATTGAGAGGAAGAAACTGGAATCGCTCAACTGGCTGGCATGACACTTCATTGCTGCGCGCTTCTTTGATGCGTAGGAGACAACATCAACTTTTAAGTTGATCTCTGATTCCAATGAACCCATGGGGTTTCCATCATCCATCGGACCATCAGGGTTGAACGCTTCGCGATCTGGTGGCAACATGCCGGCATCGCGTGCAGCTTGCAAACCACGACGCATTTGATCGCGATTCATGGTGCCTTCAAGGACACGAACGCTGGGGAATAACTCAGCGGCTCGGTGTCCGACTTTGTGCACCATGATGTGATCAGGGTGACCGTACCCACCGTGCCAGTCGTATGTTGTCAACACATCTGCATTTTCTTCACGAAGGATGGCAGCAAGTTTGTGCCCTGCCTCATCAAGTGATGCATTACAGAATGCACCAGCATTCTCGTTCTGCGCCCAACCAGTCATGCCGCTGTCTTCGTATCCGAGAAACACCACGCGATGAACACCGAGCGTCTCAGCAGACGCCAAAGTTTCTTTGTTGCGAAGACTGACAAGTGTCTCCCCTGCAGGCATGTCTGCAGGAACTTCACCGTGATCGCCATTCGTCGCTACGACAAGCACGACACGATGACCCTCTGCTGATGCGCGCGCAATAGTGCCGCCTGTGCCAATGCATTCATCATCGGGGTGGGCATGAAAACAAACGAGAGTTGACATCTATGCCTGCTTTGCTGCGCCGTTGGCGAGCAATGCATCAACATTCGTAACGCCCCACTCACGAAGCACTTCTGCGGTGTGCTGGCCTGCATGAGCCGAAGGACGATCAACAGTCGGAGTCGTGCGTGAGAATCGCGGTGCAGGTGCAGGCTGCATATGACCATTGATGTTGACGAATGTCTGGCGCTCAACGTTGTGTGGGTGTGCTGCAGCTTCACTCATTGTCAAGACAGGAGCGAAGCACACATCGGTTGCTTCCATGATGTCGCACCACTCGTCACGAGTCTTCTGCTTCATCACATCACGCAGACGCTCCTTGAGGTGCGGCCACTGCGACTGGTCCATTTGCTTTGCAAACTCGGGATCATCCTTCAAGCCGGTGAGTTCCAAAAGCAATGCATAGAACTGTGGCTCGATAGAACCCAAGGACACGTACTTGCCGTCTTTGCATTCGAACACATCGTAAAAATGCGCACCAGTATCAAGCAGGTTTGTACCTGGAGCGTTCTCGTTGAAAATACCCATGGCTTTGAAAGACCAGAACATCGTCATCAGGACTGCAGCACCATCGACCATCGCGGTGTCAACAACTTGACCCTTGCCGCTCTTCGATGCTTCCAACAGTGCACACACCACGCCATAGGCGAGGAACATTCCACCGCCACCGAAGTCGCCGACCATGTTGAGTGGAGGCAATGGCATTTCGTCTTTGCGAGCAAAATGCGCAAGTGATCCAGAGAGCGAGATGTAGTTGATGTCGTGGCCTGCTGCTTGTGCGTACATCCCTTCTTGACCCCAACCGGTCATGCGTCCAAACACCAAACGAGGATTACGTGCCTGACACACGTCAGGTCCAATTCCTAATCGCTCCATAACGCCAGGACGAAAGCCTTCAATCAATGCATCGGCCTTCTCGACTAACTGCAACAGGGCTTCGACACCCTCAGGGCTTTTGAGGTCTAACGCGATGTTGCGACGACCGCGCAACATGAGGTCACCAGCGGGAGTATCGGGAGCAGGTCCACGCACTGCTTGTGCACGATCAACGCGAATGACCTCTGCACCCATGTCGGCAAGCAACATCGCGGCAAATGGGCCAGGTCCGATACCTGCGATTTCAATGATTTTGTATCCGCTTAATGGACCAGCCATGACGATTCCTTTTGATTGTGAGAGTAGAAGTGATTAGTTGTGTGCGCGTCGTGCGTGCGACGAAATGCTGTCGACAAACAATGGCCACAGAGGACGAGGCACGTCGTGACCCATATCGGCAACAAACATAAACGTTGAGCCAGGCACGAGTTCGGCAGTGCGCTCTCCGCCTGACGGTGTGAGCAATGTGTCATCACGTCCGTGGATAACCAATGTGGGCACATTCAACTGGCGCAATGCATCGCTGCGGTCTCCCGATGCATAGATGGCAGCAAGTTGACGATGTGCACCTTCTGGATAGAAACTGCGATCAAACTCACGAGCCGCACGCTCTTTGGCTTCTTGAAGATCGAAATACTTCTTTGAGCACCACACCGCCCAGTTTGCGGCACCTTCGATGTACGCGGCCCGATCTGATGATGGCTCTGCGAGCAACGCAGCCATTGCTTCCGGGGTGGGAGAACCGTATGCAAGGTCTCCGGGCACGGACATGATGGAGGTCAAGCTATGCACGCGATTCGGATGGTTGATTGCAACAGTCTGAGCAATCATGCCCCCCATTGATGCGCCGATGACATGTGCCTTCTCGATTCCAAGATGATCAAGAACTCCGATGGCGTCTGCTGCCATGTCGTGCAATGTGTAAGGCACTTCCACGGTGACGGTATCCCCCATCATCGCTTCCATTGTCACCTTCGCTGTGTCAACGGTGACACCGTCGTGCTTGTGGGAGAGACCGCAATCACGATTGTCGAATCGCACAACATGGAATCCAGCATCGACGAACAAATCGAGGAATTCTTCGCTCCATGCGGTCATCTGGGCTGTGAAACCCATGATCCACAAAAGAGTCGGATTCGCTGCATTTCCGCGAGTGTCGAATTCAATATTGATGCCAGAAGGCAGAGTCACTTGAGCCATTCACTCATTCTTTCAGGTGGTGGCAACACTTAACCAAGTGGGACTTCAGCCCAGAAGACGGCGCTTTTGCACCTCAAACTCCTCATCGGTGAGGGTTCCTCGTTCCCACAATGCCTCGAGGCGTTCCAATTCACGGGCAACACCAGAAAATGATGGGGCGCCTTCAAAATCTCCAGAACCACGAGACCTCTGAATGGCCTCATGAATCACCTTCTGAACTTCCTCGGGGCGAGCAACGAACGGAATGACTTGCTGGCCCTCTCTGCCACCCGATTCGATCAAGATTTTCCCCACACCCACGAAGCGCTCAAACAGCGATTGGCTGAAGTTCACATTGTCGACGCTCTTAATGGGGATCTCGACCCCTGTTCGCGCAACAACACCCTGGCGGTCGATCAAACGATGGTTTGTCACCACAAAGTAGGTGGTGCGCCATTTCACGACCTGAACGATGAACAGAGCCGCAGCGACGATTGCCGTCGCAATCCCGAGATACCCAACGATTGTTCCCAGAATTCCCGAGGTTTTCCCCAAAAGAAACACGGTGCAGATGATGGAGCCCAGGAGGAAAAGTGCCGACGGGCCATAGAACCACCAGTGAGGATGAACATCGAGCATGAAATGCTCACCATCATTCAATTTCTTTGCGGGGAAGGGCATGGGAAGAACCGTAGCAACCGCCTAGTTTCAAGGGGTGCGTTTCATCGGCTCAGACAACACGAATCCGGCTCCAACGCCAGACTCTGTGCTTGCTGGACTCGATTCCGACCAGCGAACCGCCGTCACCGCCCCCGTAGGCATCGTTGTTGTGCGTGCCGGCGCAGGGTCAGGAAAAACAACTGTCCTTACTCGGCGCATCGCCTGGCGCGCATTGAACGACACCGCGGATATCGAACGGACTCTTGCCATCACGTTTACCCGTCAAGCTGCTACCGAAATGAGAGCTCGACTCGCACAGTTTGACCTTGAAGGACGCCCCACCATCGGCACCTTCCACGCTGTTGCCCGTCGCATCATGATTCAGCACTACGAAGACAAAGGCAGACGCGCACCTGTCATCATCAACAATCGTTCCTCAGTGATGTCCATGTGCATGGGAGACGACGCTCGTCGTGGTGGCGTGAACGATGTTCTCAATGCAATCGACTGGGCACACTCCCGCATGCTTTCGCCCATCGAAGCTGGTCCTGCGTTGAAGTCCTCCGGACAGAATGTTCCCCTTGGCGAAAAGCGATTCTTTGAAGTCTTCGATGCATATGAGAAAGCAAAGAAGAAACGCGGAGTCGTTGACCTCAACGACTTTTTGACATATGTCGTCAATGAGGCTGCTCGAGACCCGCGATATGCAGAATCAATCCGCTTTCAGTTCCGTCACATCTCTGTTGACGAAGCACAGGACATGAACCCACTGCAATATGCATTCTTGCAAGTCGTGACGTCCGTACAACCTGACCTTTTTCTGGTTGGAGACCCCAACCAAGCCATTTATGGTTTCAATGGCGCAGACAAAACATTGTTTGACACATTGCCCAACATGAATGGCACTGCACATGTCGTATCGCTGCCATCCAACTATCGATGCACTCCAGAGATTGTGCGAATGGCAGTCAATACCCTGGCGACTGACGGACAAATTGCTAATGCCGAGTCCAAACGTTCCATTGGTGAGCCAGTTCTTCTCCAACGTTGTTCTACTGAAACTGATGAAACAGCATTCATTACAAAACAAGTTCTTCGCGCCAAAAGTGGTCGTTCATGGAATGACATCGCAGTTCTTGTACGCGTCAATGCAGTGGCAGATCAGGTGCGTGAAGAACTCTCCAAAGTAGGTGTGCCGATTCGTTCATCTCGCCGTGGAGGCGCATGGGCACGAGCAGTTGCTGCGGCAACTGATCTCACAGGTCGCGAGTCTCTGTCTGCTTGGGCCGCCGACATCTTGGATACTGGAGAATACGAACCAGAAGACGTTGATTTCATCGTGGCGAAATTTGTTCGACAGTTTCTTGATGAGAATCGTGTTGGGACAGTTGATGGTCGAACATTTGGCTCCTGGCTTGCCACATCAGCAGATGTTTCAGAATCTGATGGTGTGGAAGTCTTGACGTTCCACGCAGCAAAAGGCCGTGAATGGTCGTTCGTGATTGTCGCCGGAGCAGAAAAGGGAATGCTTCCCCATCGTGGAGCACGAAGTTCAATGGCCCGTAGCGAAGAAGCGCGATTGGCATATGTTGCGCTCACCCGTGCTGCTGATGAACTCGTTGTTTCCTGGACCGACTCTCGCAATGGAAAGCCTTCTGGCCCATCACCATTCCTTCCGTCAGTGACAACAGAAGTACAGACCTTTGACCCTCCACCAGCCGAACTACGTCGCCGGGCTCGTGCATCTCGAATCGGCAACCCCATTCAGAACGCCATTGAAGATTGGCGCAAAGACACGGCGCGTCTTGCACGGGTGGAACCCCATGCCGTGCTCTCGACTCGCTGCATTCGCATGATGGTCCGAGAAGTACCCACGACCATTGAAGACATTGTCCGAATGTCCGACCCTGTTTTTGCTCGCCGTCACGGCGAAGAGCTGCTCGAGATAATTACTGAGGCGGCTTCGCACTGAGGTCACGGCCCTTGCGCAACATGTCCATCATCTCTGGGGGCATGGACAAGAACAAGACTTCTGCTTCAGCACACAAAGTGTCGCCATTATGCGCAGTGCCCTTGGTGAAGATCTTTCGACCATCAATCTTTTCTACCCATCCACGAAAAGAAATGTTCGTGTGCAAGGGCGTTGGTGAGCGATACGTAATTGACAGCTTCCCCGTCATGCCGGGCCGCCCCGTCAGCGACTGCGCCATACCCAGAACTTCATCAAAAGCAGCAGCGATGAATCCGCCATGGCAATGACCAGGAGGACCTTCATACGGCTCTGTGAAGACAACATCCCCGGTGATGGCACCAAACTCGCCAATTGATTCGTCACGGCCCATCTCCATTGGCATCGACAACGGGTTCATCATTCCGTAGAACGGACTGCGATCAGAGAAATGAGATTCTGATGCAGCACTGCCAGGCACTGCATCTGCGGAGAGAAGATCAATTGCTCTCTCCACTTCTGCAATCGCAGCATCAACATCAGCAACTTCCGCTGTTGACATAAACGATGTATAAATCAGTTCACGCATACGACCTGCGAGGCGCACACGCGCATGGTCGGCCTCGCTGAGTTCTGCGTTGCGCTCATGAAATGAGGGAAACGAGACGGATTCACTGCTCATCAGTCATCCACCCTGATCAGAACTGGTGCATGATCGCTCGGCGATTCACCCTTGCGTGCGTTGCGATCAATTGCTGTCCAGGATGTTCGCTCATCGACCGACCGAGACACCAAGTGGTAGTCAATGCGCATGCCATGGCCTTTATGAAAACTGCCGCCTCGGTAGTCCCACCATGAATACAAACCAGCGTCGTCATAAAAGCGACGGAAAGAATCTGTTAACCCGAAGTCACGAACATGTGCGAGGGCTTCACGCTCGGGCGCACTGACATGTGTTGCATTCTCGAATTGCTTCACGTCCCACACATCTCGATCTTCAGGCGCAATGTTGAAATCTCCGCAGACGACGACGTCATCGGCGGGGGTGCAGATTGAATCGAGGTGCTGTCGAAGTCGTCCAAGCCAGGACAGTTTGTACTTGTAGTGATCATGCTCAAGTTCGCGGCCGTTGGGCACGTAACACGAGCTGATTTGAATTCCGCCACAAGTGGCAGTGATGATTCGCGCTTCTGCGTCCTGCTCAATTCCTGGAGCAAAGTTTTGCATGACGTTCTCAAGACCAACCTTGGAAATGATGGCCACACCATTCCATTGTCCTTGACCGAAATGCGCACTCTCATAGCCAAGTGCCGCAATTGCTTCTGTTGGGAAGAGATCTTGTTTCAGTTTCGTCTCTTGCATGCACAACACATCTGGTTGCACTTCTTGCAACCACGCTTCAACGCGTGGCAATCGAGCCTTGAGAGAGTTGACGTTCCACGTAGCGATGAGCACGCTTAGACGGTAGTCCCCGCCACATCCTCATCAGAACTTGGCGCTATTTCTTCTTTGAAACAGCCTTTTTCACAGCAGTTTTCTTCACTGGTGAAACTTTGGCAGCAACCTTCTTTGCAGGCGTTGCCTTCTTTGCAGGAGCTTTGGTAGCAACCTTCTTCGCTGGCACCGGCTTAGCAGCAACAATTTTCTTTGCAACAGTCTTCTTCGCTGGCACTGTCTTCTTTGCAGGCACCTTCTTGGATGAGCTCTTCTCGGCGACCGCTTTCTTCACAGGAGCCGCTTTCTCGGGGGCATCTTTTGCGGAGGACTTCTTGGCACTCTTCTTCGGCACAGGGCTCTTGATGAGTTCTGCGACGACTTCAGGAACACCGAGGTCAACACTGCGTCGTGCAGGCGTGTAACCAGAAACCATCAATGTCACAACATCACCGATCTTGAACACATCACGCGCACTTCTTGGCATAGGACTCGCCATATTGCGAAGCGGTACGTACCCAGCAATGTCACCCATACGCACAGTCACGCCATTCGCTGCATATGACTGCACTTCCGCCTTCACCTTTGTTCCTGCAGGATGCTTCTCTACAAATTCAAGATACGGAACAATGTCGTTGGCCATCGCGACTGGGGCCTTTGCCGCTGACTGTGGCCGCGCAGCCTTCATTGGCTTCGCGTTCTTTTGAGGAGCAGTGTTCTTTGCCGCACGAGGATTACGTGCATTCGGCGGTGGCGACTTCGGAATTGGCATCGGCTTGCTGGCTTCTGGGCTCGCTGTCGGCAATTCCTTTTTGACGACAGTGCCAGTGCGAACAGAACGACGGCTAGTGGGCCCGCGAACAGGAAGTCGTTCAACAAACACCCAGCCGACTAGTGGAACTGGCTTGCCGCCAATGAGGCGACCTTCATCAAAAAGCCACTTGTACTTGCCATGAAATTCCTGGTAACTGTCATTCGAGAGAATGCTGGCATTGGCTTTATCGGCAATGGCGAGAATGAATGCATCGCCACGGCCAACGGCACCAGCAGGGGGCGCCACAAGTTCGTTGTTGGCAATTGCAGTCTCAAACTCAGCGCGTTCCTTCTTCGCAATGCGATGACCGAAGGTGGCGTCAACGATGACTGAAATCTTGGCTCCCTTGAACTCATCCATGAGTGCCTGAACGGCTTCGTCTAACTGAGCGAGGCTGGGCTCAGTCCGGCCCTCGGTGGCGATGTTTGAGCCGTCAACAATGATGTGCTTAGTCACCCATTCATTGAACCACCCTCTGCCCACTGGAACGGGGCAATCCGACCCCGAGGGTCAGTTCTTGTCCGCCGAGGCCCGCCTATCCTGCTTTCCGTGACAAATCAGCCAATTCGCGCCGTTCTCTGGGACTTTGGCGGGGTCATCCTCTCCAGCCCATTCGAGGCCTTCAACCGATACGAGGCCGATCGTGGCTTGCCCGTCGACATCATCCGTACCGTCAACTCTCGGAATCCCCATGAGAATGCCTGGGCACTTCTTGAACGCAATGACATCTCCCCGAGCGAGTTTGATGCTCTCTTTGCAACTGAGAGCGAGGAGTTAGGGCATCGCATTCCCGGCGCCGATGTCTTGGCTCTGCTGTCAGGCGATGTTCGCCCCGCAATGGTCCAGGCTCTCGATGCAGTGAAAGATGCTGGCTTTCTCATGGCATGTCTCACCAACAATGTGGTGACAACATCACCTGATCCAACACCTCGTCAAGCAGAAGTCGCCGCCATCATGAATAAGTTCCATCATGTTGTCGAGAGCAGCAAAGTGGGATGCCGCAAACCAGAACCACGCTTCTACGAGATTGCCTGTGAGTTGCTCAATGTTCAGCCAACAGAATGCGTCTTCCTTGATGACCTGGGCATCAACCTCAAGCCAGCAGCGGCAATGGGTATGCGCACAATCAAGGTCGGCGACCCTGATGTGGCATTGAAGGAACTATCAGCTCACATCGGGCTGCAGTTCTAAGTTCAGATAAACATTCGCTGGCTTACAAGCCGGCGAATGTTTCGTCCATGAGATCAGCAAGTTCTTGATCGTGAATTGCCTTCGAACCAGTTGCAGGGCTACCTGACTCGACACGAGCGACGTGACGCAAGTCGAATCCACGTTGCTTCACGCGCCAGATGAGGTGCTCAACGAAGTGCCATGGACCCATGTTCTCTGGTTCTTCTTGCAACCACACGATTTCTTTTGCGTTTGAGTAGCGCGCAATGACTTCGTGAATTTGATCAATCGGGAACGGATACAACTGCTCGACGCGCACCACTGCAACTGCTGCATTGCGCTTGTCGCGCTCTGCCATTGCATCATGGGCCACCTTGCCACTGCACAACACAATGCGCTTCACAGCGGCCTTGTCAGTCACGTGCGGATCATCCAGGACCTCTTGGAAGGAGCCTGAAGTGAACTCACTGACGTGCGAGCGGCTCTCCTTCATTCGCAATGGTGCCTTTGGCGTGAAGATCACTAATGGCTTACGAATGTCGCGGTGCAACTGGCGACGCAAAACGTGGAAGTACTGAGCCGATGTTGTGGCATTAACAACTTGAATGTTGTCTTCAGCACACATCTGCAAGAAACGCTCAATACGAGCACTTGAGTGTTCAGGGCCTTGGCCTTCAAAACCGTGTGGAAGCAAAAGGACAAGTCCATTTTCTTGTTTCCACTTGTCTTCGGCAGCAACGAGGTACTGGTCAATCACAATCTGAGCGCCATTAACGAAGTCACCAAACTGGCCTTCCCACATCACAAGCGCATTGCGATTCGCGTAGGAGTACCCGTATTCGAAACCGAGTGCCGCATACTCCGACAACAGAGAGTCATATACCCAGAATCGACCAGTCGCACCAGGAACATGCTTCAACGGAAGGAAGGTGGCTTCATTCTCAACATCGACGAGCGATGCATGACGATGACTGAAAGTTCCACGGCGTGAGTCTTCACCCGCAAGACGGACGTCGAATCCCTCGGAGAGCAAAGAGCCAATAGCTAATGCTTCACCGACAGCCCACTCAAAGTCACCATCGGCTTGATACGCCTTTTCACGCGCTTCGAACTGACGCACAAGCTTGGGGTGCGGATTAAACCCTTCGGGGTAATTCGTCAGCTGGAAGAAGATCCGTTCCACCAATTCTTTGCTGATTGCAGTATTCGCAGGAGGCAACACACCAATCGGTGCAGGAGGCCTCGCGGCTTTCACTTTTTCAGGAGCGTGTGATCGAGTGTCATCAAGGGCAACCTGCAGCTTGCCCTGGTAGTCCTGCAAAGTTTGCTCAGCAACTTCAAGGCTGATGTCTCCGCGCTTTACAAGATGCTCGACATACAACTTGCGGACACTGCGCTTCTGAGCGATTGCCTTGTACATGAGTGGCTGGGTGTAACTCGGATCATCACCTTCGTTGTGACCGTGCAAGCGGTAACACACCATGTCGATAACGACATCCTTATGGAACTTCTGGCGGTACTCGTACGCAAGACGTGCCACGCGCACACATGCCTCTGGGTCATCACCATTCACATGGAAGATGGGGGCCTGCACTGTCTTGGCAACATCTGTTGCATAGATGGACGAACGTGCAAACTGTGGCGAAGTGGTGAAACCAATTTGGTTATTCACGACGAGGTGAATGGTTCCGCCCACGCGGTACCCATTGATGTCACTCATTGCGAGACCTTCGTACACAATGCCTTGACCAGCGAATGCTGCGTCACCGTGCATCAGCACCGGAATCACGCTGTACGCCATTGCCGGCTGAATGCTGTCTTGCTTTGCGCGGACCATACCCAACACGATTCCGTTGACGGTCTCGAGGTGGCTTGGGTTTGCTGCAAGTTCGACATCAATGGAGTTGCCATTTGCTGAGACATACGAGCCGTGAGCACCAAGGTGATACTTCACATCTCCACTGCCCTGCACCGAATCTGAGCTGAGATGGCCTTCAAACTCCTTGAAGAGTTGCTTGGAATCCTTGCCCATGACATTGACCAACATGTTCAGGCGACCGCGGTGTGGCATTCCGAAGACGACGCCATGCATGCCGTCGTCAGCCGATGAACAGAGAAGTTCATCGATGATTGGAATCATCGACTCGGCGCCTTCGAGACCGAAACGCTTTGTACCGACATACTTTGTTGCAAGGAACTTTTCGAATGCTTCTGCAGCATTCAAACGCTCAAGGATGCGCAGTTTCTTGTCAAGCGTCGGCGTGAAGGTGACACCTTCCATCTTCGACTGCAACCAACGCTGCTCTTCTGTGTCCTGAATGTGCATGTACTCAACACCGATGGTGCGGCAATATGCATCGCGAAGAACTCCGAGAAGTTCATCAAGCTTCATCTTGCTGCTGCCAGCAACTCCGCCCGTGAGGAACTCACGCTCAAGGTCCCAAATGGTGAGGCCGTAATGCTGAGGGTCAAGATCGCGCGGAAGCTTTGGCTCTTTCCAGCGCAGTGGATCGATGTCTGCAATGAGGTGACCACGAACGCGGTGTGAGCGGACGAGCAAACTGACTTGCATCTGCTTGTGCATCATTGTCTCTTCGCGGTTCATCGGCGAGACGTCAGAGGACCACTGCACTGCTTGGTACGGAATCTCAAGGCTGCGGAAGATGTCGTCGTAGAAACCATGCTCACCGAGCAACAACTCATGCACGCGCTTCAAGAACATGCCGCTCTCGGCACCCTGAATGATGCGGTGGTCGTAGGTGCTTGTCACGGTGACAACTTTTGATACGCCGAGTGCATTCAAGTTTGTTTCATCAGAGCCCTGGAACTCTGCGGGGTAATCAATGCTGCCCACTCCGACAATGACGCCCTGACCGGGCATCAAGCGTGGAACAGACTGCACTGTGCCGATGGTGCCGGGGTTGGTAATCGACACGTTGGCACCCTGGAAATCAGCGATGGTCAACTTGTTGTTCTTGACCTTGCGAATGATTTCGTCATAGGAAACAAGAAAGCCTGCAAAATCAAGTGTGTCGGCATCGCGAAGAACTGGCACCACCAAGTTGCGCGTGCCGTCGCCCTTGTCGACGTCAACTGCAAGACCCACATTCACATGCGGGTTACGAATGATCATTGGCTTGCCAGCTTCATCAACGGTGTACGCATTGCGCATGTTGGGAACTGCATCGGAGATTGCGCGAACAATGGCGTGCGCGATGATGTGCGTGAACGACACCTTGCTCATGCCATGGCGAGAGCGGTAATCGTTGATTTGCTTGCGATTAACTTCCAACAAACGAGCAGGAACATTGCGGAATGAAGTAGCAGTGGGAACGGAGAGGCTCTTCTCCATATTGGTGACAATGGCAGCACCAACTCCACGAATTGGCTCGGGTGTGATTCCTTCAGGAACTGGCACTGCAACTGCACCACTTGTTGCTGGCGTGGCAGGCGCAGGTGATGCAGCAGGCGCACTTGCAACTGGAGTTGAAGTGGCAGGAATGGCAGCAGGGGCAACGACTGGTGCAGGTGTGGTCACGCCATTGCTTGCACTGCGGTAGTCACTGAAGAACTCGCGCCAGGCCTCACTCACAGACGCGGGGTCCGTGCGGAACTGTTCATACATCTCTTCAACGAGCCAAGAGTTGGCTCCGAAGTCCTGCGTGCGGTCAGCGAGATCAGCCATGTTGTTGCCTTAGTTCCTTGCCCTCATGGGCGGTGGGGCGCCTGGGCGAGGCACCACGGACGCCATTGTCCGCGTGACCGATGGTACTTCTCAGGTATGCCCCAACCGTCCTTTATCGGTCCTCAGGGCAGTAAATTCGGTCTCATGAAGCGTGCACTCCCCTTTCTCGTGGCAATCGGACTCTTGACCTCTTGTGGAGGAGGCACATCTGCTCCTGCGGAAACTCTCCCAGCAGGAGCAATGGTGGTGAAGGCCGTATCGGGTCTTCGCTTCGACATGGAGAACTACGGCCCCGTCAAAGCCGGCGAGGTTCTTATCGGATACTCCAATGAGGATTCCATCCGCCACACACTCATCTTGGCCAAAGACAACGTGAAGGTCGCAAACTACAAACTGGTGGTTGCGAAGAAGGGCGATGTTGACTCCGGATCAGTCACCCTTGAGGCTGGCACCTACCAAGTCATCTGCGATGTTCCCGGACACGCAAACATGAAAGCAACTCTCACCGTTGAGTAATTCGAACTAGTTCCTAGGAACGCAAAAGGGCCGCCCCAGTGGGGCGGCCCTTTCGTTTAGTACTTGAGACTTAAGCGCCCATCAACACGATGGATGCGATGAAGAACACTGCCCACAAAACAACGCTTGTGATGATTGCGTTCTTGTGGCTCTCGTAAGGCCACAACATCTTGTTGCCAGCCTTGATGCCACCGAACTTGCCGAGTGCATTGAGCTGCAAGAGAGCAATGATCACGATGGAGATCAAGGTGAAGGTGTTTGCATTGCCCGATGTAGCCGAGAAGGATTCTGGGTAGTAGTGCGCTGCACCCACCATGAAGAACAACATGGACACAGAGAACACCATGTTCTGACGAGACACGAGCATCGCGCGGCGACCAGCAGTCGCTGCATCAGGATTTGCTTCTCCACCAGAGAGAACATTGGTTGCATTTGCAATGACAACCTTCTGGTTCTTCCAGATGACCATCCATACGTTGGCTGCCATGAGGATTCCCAGAATCATGCCAACGCCGATTGCTGCGTTCTTTGCATTTGCTGGGTCATCGCCGACATGGTTCATGAAGTTGTTCATGTAGTCAGGTACGACTCCGACGATCAAGATGCCGGTTGCCAATGTGGCAACTGATGCCCAACGGAACCACCAGAGTGCGCGAGTCGCGATCTGGGTGATGGTGATGTTGCGGGCCTTGCCTTCGTCGCCATACGCGGCCAAGCCAGGAACCTGCACCAGGTTGAAGTAGTAGAGCAAACCGATCCATGTGATTCCTGCCAAAACATGGAGGTATCGGAACCAGAAATTGCCAATCGCATTTGCATCAAACAGTGAAGCTGCGTTCATGTGAGTCATTCCCCTTGAGTAAGCGCCCGAAGGGGCGCGGTTCTCAAGTTACCCCTACAGAGCACGGGAAGGGTGGAATCAACCTCCCCGAACTAACCTTCAAGCACCATGGCGCACGAGTTCATTTACACCTGTTACAAGCTGGCGCGGTTCTATCCGCCTGACCGCACCATCCTCGAGAACATCTCCCTCTCGTTCTATCCGGGCGCCAAAATCGGCGTTATTGGCTCTAACGGCAGCGGAAAGTCCAGCCTTCTGCGGATTATGGCTGGCCTAGACGACGGCTACACCGGTGAGGCACGTCTCACCCCTGGTTTCACCGTGGGCCTTCTCGAGCAGGAACCACAGCTTGACCCCACCAAGGACGTGCTGGGCAACGTGATGGACGGGGTCGCACCCATTCGGGACATGCTGACCCGTTACGACGAAGTGATGGCGATGTGGGCTGACCCCGATGCCGACTACGACAAGGTCGGCGCGATGCAGGCAGAGCTTGAAGACAAAATCGCCGCTGCCGATGCATGGAGCCTCGACCGCAACGTCGAAATCGCGATGGACGCATTGCGTTGTCCGCCCAACGATTCTGATGTCACCAAACTTTCCGGTGGTGAACGTCGCCGCGTCGCGCTCTGTCGCCTGCTCTTGGCGCGCCCGGACCTCCTCTTGCTCGACGAGCCGACTAACCACTTGGATGCTGAGTCGGTTGATTGGTTGGAGCGCTTCCTCAAGGAATACCCCGGCACTGTTGTCGCCATTACGCACGACCGTTACTTCCTCGACAATGTTGCAAGTTGGATTCTTGAACTCGACCGTGGACGTGGGTTCCCATTCGAGGGCAACTACACCTCATGGTTGGAACAGAAGCAAGCACGTCTCGATGCTGAAGACAAGCAGAACGACAACCGCCAACGCACTCTGCAACGCGAACTTGAATGGGTCAAGATGTCCCCCAAGGCTCGTCAAGCAAAGGGCAAGGCGCGTCTTGCCGCATACGACAAGTTGCACGCTGAAGCATTGGCTTCTGAGCGCGGACCCGACAAGTTAGAAATCAACATTCCTGCTGGTCCTCGCCTTGGTGACAATGTCATCAATGTTGAAAACCTCTCAAAGGGTTTTGGCGATCGACTTCTCATCGAGAATTTGTCCTTCTCACTTCCTCCCGCAGGAATTGTTGGCATCATCGGGCCGAACGGCGCAGGTAAGTCCACACTGTTCGCAATGCTCACTGGTCAGCAAGCACCCGACTCTGGCACGGTCAGCGTTGGTGACACTGTTCAACTCAGCTACGTCGACCAGAACCGCGACTCACTAGACCCAGCAAAGACCGTTTACGAAGAAATCACTGAAGGCGTTGAGCACATGAAGGTCGGCGGCCGTGAGATCCATGGCCGTGCCTACGTTGCAAGTTTCAACTTCAAGGGAGCTGACCAACAGAAATTGGTGGGCGATCTTTCGGGTGGCGAACGCAACCGTGTGCATCTTGCAAAAGTGTTGAAGCGTGGCGGAAACGTATTGCTCTTGGACGAACCAACAAACGACCTCGACGTCGACACTCTGCGAGCACTAGAAGATGCTCTTGAGCAGTTCCCCGGTTGCGCAGTAGTGATTAGTCACGACCGCTGGTTCCTCGATCGAATTGCAACACATGTTCTTGCATTCGAAGGCGACAGCCAAGTGCGCTGGTTTGAAGGAAACTTCTCCGAGTACGAATCCTGGCGCCGCAAAGAACTTGGTTCTGCCGCAGAACAGCCCCATCGCATCAAATACAAACCACTGGCTCGATAATGCACACATCACTTCGACTCATCCGCATCTCGTGTTTGGTCTTGATGCTTTCAGGCATTCCAGCACTCATCGTGTCCTCAATCGCGGGCAACAATGAAGGCTGGGTGCTGACATTCGGAATGATTTCTGCTGTCGCCGCCATCATTCTCATGGCCGTTTCAGCTGCAACGTCTACAAAGCGCATTGATGCCTTTGATGATGTTGTTGCCGAACGAGTGGAACAACGCATTCGCATGCTGGTTGAAGCCGGTGCGAACGAAACCGATGTTCGCAATCTGGTGCGCGACTCAATGAGCCTGGTACGCGGTCAAGAATGAGTAACGACAAGCTCTTCGCATCCTGGGAGGGCTTGTCCGATTCCGAACTGTCAACAGAACTAGCGCGACACACTGGCGTGCTTCTTGAGAAGCACCGTGAAGATGAGATTGAACGCGGTACGACCGTGTGGCAGTTGAAAGACTCCGGTGACATGCTTGCGCATCGTTTTCTGATGGAAGCATTCGGAGCACTGCGGCCAGATGATGCTGTGCTCTCTGAAGAGGGATACGACAATCGCCAACGCGTGGGAGCACCTCGCGTATGGATCGTTGACCCACTTGATGGCACGAATGAATACGGCGAAGGACGTGCCGACTGGGCCGTGCATATTGCGCTGTGGGAAGAAACATCGCTGACCGCTGGTGCCGTGTCCCTGCCCAGCATCGACACAGTGTTCTCCACTGCGCCTGCGGCTGTTGTGCCACCGAAAGAAGGCGCCAAGCCCCGCCTCGTGACATCACGTAATCGTGCACCATACGCAGCAATCTTGGTGAGTGAGGGACTTGACTGCGATGCGTATCGCCTCGGCAGTGCAGGCGCTAAAGCAATGTCAATCATCATGGGCGAAGCAGACATCTATGTGCACGATGGCGGCATGCACCAATGGGATTCCGCAGCGCCTGCAGCTGTTGCAATGGCAGCCGGTCTCCATGCAAGTCGTCTCGATGGCTCCCCTCTTGTCTACAACGAAGCCGATACATGGCTGCCTGATTTCTTTGTCTGTCGGCCTGAATACACCGATGCAATCCTTCACGCCATCTGGGGACGCGACCCACGATGAACGAAACAGTTCTCGTTTCCATCAAGGGACACGTTGCAACTGTCTCTCTCAATCGACCACACCGCGCGAATGCGTGGACTGGGCGTATGCACGCCGAATACAAAAAGGTGATGTCTGCTCTTGACGCAGATCCAGACATTCGCGCCATCGTGGTAACCGGCGAGGGAAAAACATTCTGTGTCGGCGGCGACTCAGAGGCATTGGCAGGACATGCAGAGCGCGGTGGTTACGACCCAGGCGAAAGCGCAACTGTTGCAAACCCCGGCACAAATCTTCCATCCGAGTTTGATCACGACCTTGCATGGCACTTTGGTCTTCGCGTCCCTGTCATCGCTGCCGTTAACGGAGCATGTGCCGGCATTGGTTTGGCGCTTCCGCTCTTTTGCGATCTTCGCTTCATCTCTGCATCCGCCAAGTGCACAACAGCCGCACCAAAGTTGGGTTTGCCTGCTGAATACGGAATGAGTTGGACACTTCCTCGACTCATCGGAATCACCCGTGCTAACGACCTGCTGCTCTCAGGTCGAGTGTTCACCGGCGAAGAGACTCGCGATTGGGGTCTGTGGAACGGCGTCGCCGAAGATGGTGCTGGCGCACTTCGCATGGCACAGGAATGGGCACACAACATTTCTATTTCCGCTGGACCGAATGCAGTCACGACGACAAAAGCTCAGATTTATCGTGACTATGTTCGTCATTCGTTAGGCGCATCCATTGATGAATCAATTGCACTGATTGACGATGCAACAAAGACTGCCGAATATCGCGAAGGTATTGCTGCACTTCGCGAGAAGCGCCCGCCTCAGTTCTAGATCTCATCAGCTGACACAGGCATCAGATAGACCAGTTATCGATGAAAAAGTTCCTTATTTCTGCGTCAGCACTCATTGTTCTGTGCGCGGCGTGCGTTGAAGCCTTTGCGGGGCCGATTGAGGACACCGATACATCTGTGCCAGCGACTATCTCTAGCGTCCCCGCGACCGAAACAATTCCAACATCTTCAATCACACCGCCGAGTAGCACTACGGCCGCGCCCCGAAAGCCTTCTTCATCGCCGTCCGCGAGCGACGACATTGATTGCGATGAGGCTGAAGAGTTGTACGACGCCGGTGCACCCGATGACATTGCGGACTATTGCGATTACGGACCCGATGGCGAATGGGATACCGAAGATGACTACGACAGTTGGGAAGAGTAAGTCACCACTTAGGTTCGTGTTCACCAAGGTTTGGCACGGGGCCATACGTTGGTGTGTAATCGCTGAAGTCAACGGGTGAGTTCACTGCGCGATACGGATCTTCATCTGGCTGTGGTGTCATATCAACAAACGCACCTGATGCGATGACTTGAGGATCTGCCACTGCATCCGCAATGGAATTCAACGGTGCCCACCACACATCATTGGCATCAAACTGCGCTGTCCAATACGCATAGTCCTGCGTTGCAAAATGCTCATCCAAAACTGCTGTGAATTCACCTGCGTTGATCGAGCGTGCACGAGCATTCTTGAAGTTCTCAACACTTGCAAGTTCTTCACGGCCAATGGCTTTCAACAGCCCAGGGAAATGCCGATCTGCTTCCATGCCTAAAAGCCAAAACGCTCGGCCATCAGCACAGCGATAACAATTCATTTGTGGTGCAGGGTTCTTGCGCGATGACTTTGTGCTCTGGCGTTTGCCAAAACGCAAGTACACACCAACGTCCCAACCCAATGTGTAAATGCCAGTGCGTAACAAACTGGTTGAAACGATTCGACCTTTGCCCGTGCGTTCCCTGTCAAATAATGCAGCCAAGACACCGGCAGCCATTGAGAGTCCTGTGGTGTGGTCGCCTTGTCCACTGCGAATCGCTGGTGGCAATTCATCAGGCGCAACAGTGGTGTGCGCCAAACCTGAACGAGACCAGAATGCGCCAATGTCATAACCAGCCTTGTCAACATCAGGACCAGTCGAGCCGTATCCAGTGAGTTGTCCATAGATCAGTCGGGGAAATCGCTTCGTCAATGAATCCGGGTCTAGACCCATGCGCGCCAGTCCGGCTGGCCGAACGTTTGAGACAAAGACATCAGCATCTTCCAGCAAGGCAAACATCTTTTGTAGGTCGTCTTCGTTTCGCAGATCCAATACAACTGAACGTTTCCCACGATTATCAATCTCAAAGGGAGGAACGCCCTTTTGATCAGCAACGCCGAGGGCGCCGAAGACGAATCGCTGTGGGTCTCCGGTTGGCGGCTCGACTTTGATGACATCGGCACCCCAGTCAGCCATCAGGCCCGTGGCGGCAGGCCCAGCGACCCACACGCCCATCTCAATCACTTTCACGCCCTGCAATGGACCAGACATAGCGACCTCCCGCATTTATTCCCCTGCCCATTGTGTCCTATTTCCCCTGCTGTCGGCGTGTGCAGGGAGAACGCCCCGACAGACTGTGAAGGTGACCATGACATCGCCAGACCTTGAGTGGGGAAACTTTTCAGCCGAAGGTCCATGGGTTCTTGATCGCGACACCATCGCGTGGACCGACATTGCAATTGTTTTGCGCACCGCAGCACAGAAGGAAGTCCCTTCGCTCATTCGCTCACGTCGCATTCCACCACTTGGTCGACTCATCACAGTCGTCGCCCATATGGGTTGGGCTTTGCTTCCCTGGTACTACAAGAAAAAGCGCAAAAAGTTCAGTACTCCCGAAGAGTCGCGCGCGTATGTCTCATTACGACTTCGTCATGCCATTGAAAAGTTGGGCGCCACATACATCAAGTTGGCTCAGATCATCTCTAGCGGCGAAGGTCTGTTTCCTTCTGAACTCGTTGATGAATTCAAACGCTGTCGTGATCAAGTGCCGGCCGAACCATGGGACAGCGTGAAGACAACCGTGGAGCAAGACCTCGGCGCACGAATTGAAGACGTCTTTTCATCATTTGACAGAACTGCGTTAGCGGCTGCGTCCATCGCTCAAGTTCATCGTGCAACATTGCTGACTGGTGAGGACGTCGTTGTCAAAGTGCAACGCCCCAATGTGTCGGAGATGGTCAAGAAAGACCTACGAGTGATGTCTTGGATTGCGCCATTCATGATTGGTCGCATCAAGGTTGCTGCGCTTGCGAACCCACCAGCGCTCGTTGAACTATTCGCAGAGACAATTGTGGAAGAACTCGACTTCCGAATGGAAGCCAGCAACATGATCGACGTCTCTGTGATGTTGCACGACCTCAATCAAGAGTCATACATCGTCCCCCGCCCTCATCCCTCTTTGGCAGCACGTCGCATTCTTGTCATGGAACGCCTGCAGGGATTTAACTTTGATGACGTCGACGGTATGCACGCCGCCGGTATTGACACTGAAGCAGTTATCAAGACCGGAATGATCTCCTTCATGGAAGGCGCTCTCATCCACGGCATTTTCCACGGAGACCTGCACGGCGGAAACCTGTTCGTTTTGCAAGATGGTCGCACTGCTCTTCTCGACTTCGGCATCGTGGGGCGATTGAGCAACAAGCGCCGTCTCGCTTTCATGCGTCTCATGCTCGGAGCTACGACGAACGACCTCAGGGGGCAAGTCGCTGCGCTTCGTGACCTTGGCGCACTTCCAATGGATACCGACATTGACGCAGTCATCCGAGATCTCGGTCTTGATCAACCCACCATCGACCCGACGTCACTCAATGGAGAGGAACTCGTCGCCGAAGTGCAGCGCATTGTGAAAGCCCTTCTCGCATACGGCGCAAAGTTGCCCAAGGAACTCATGCTGTACGTCAAGAACATGGTGTTCCTCGATGGCGCGATTGCACGTTTGGCTCCCGATCTCGACATCATCGGTGAACTCACCAATATCTCGATGACCTTCATGCAACGCCATGGCGCTCGTTTATCTCAAGAGCTTGGCGTGGATACCAGCACGATCGAGATCGACATGGGCAGCCTTAAGGCAGGCCTAGGCGTCGATGAAGGCACCGAATCAATGACGTATCGCCAACTGCAAGAACGACGTGAATTGATTCAAAAGCGAATGAAAGACCACATCGTCAACTGACACTTTCGCTGACAGGCACCTCATCGGCGAGAATAGGCAGGTGAGACTTCTTGTAGCTCGTTGCACCGTGGAATATGCCGGACGGTTAGAGACCCGTCTTCCTGAAGCACTGCGACTTGTCATGGTGAAGGCCGACGGTTGCGTCGCCATCCATTCCGACGGTGGCGCCTACAAGCCCCTGAACTGGATGAACTCACCCAACGTCATCGAAGACAATGAAGACCATTGGATTGTTCGCAATCCCAAGGGCGAAGCGATGACAATCACTTTTCACGAAATCTTTCATGACAGTGCTCATGAACTTGGCGAAGATCCAGGTCTCGAGAAAGATGGCGTGGAGAAGCAACTCCAAGAACTTCTCGCCGCATCTCCCGAGGTGATGGAGCCTGGCCTCATCCTCATTCGTCGTGAGCACTACACAGCATTAGGTCCTGTCGACCTTCTGTGCAAAGACACCGATGGCAATACGGTGGTGATTGAAGTGAAACGGCGCGGAGAGATAGATGGCGTCGAACAGCTCACCCGCTACTTGGTCGATCTTGCCAATGATCCGTCATTAGGGAATCTGCGAGGCATGTTCGTTGCGCAGAGCATCAAACCACAAGCACGAACTCTTGCTGAGTCGCGTGGCATTGTGTGCGTTGAGGTCAACTACGACGAACTACG
>ERZ1022756.135-NODE-135-length-25938-cov-26.592358_pt1 | contig 25938 bp, 24 predicted proteins | sample MGYA00520902_ERZ1022756 | MGnify/ENA primary metagenome ERZ1022756 (study PRJEB33162, sample SAMN09537601) | freshwater metagenome | isolation source: freshwater | place: Canada:Alberta | collected 2017-07 | study: EMG produced TPA metagenomics assembly of the...
GGCGACTGCTGCCAAAAGATGAAGCCCTCGAGGTGTTTGAAGAACTAGACGCGGCCAATCAGCAACAAATTCTTTCTGGGGTTAGAGGTCAAGCCTTTAGAGACTTGCTTGAAAGCATGGACCCGGATGATAGAGCCCGGTTGTTAGGCGAAGCCCCAGCTAGTTTTGTGAAGAAAGTTCTTGCGGGCCTAAGCCCTAAAGAGCGGAAGATGACCGCAGAACTCTTGGGTTACCCAGAAGAGACCGTTGGTCGTTACATGTCACCCGAGGTGATTGCTGTAGCCGAAACAAGTTCCGTTGGTGAGGTATTGGAAGTAATTCGTCGCAAAGGAAACTCCGCTGAGACTGTTTCTGTTCTTGCGGTTGTAGACAAACAAAGAAAGTTCATAGGTTCTGTTGATCTAACTGATCTTGTCATGGCAGACACTGACTCGACAATCAACAAGATTGCAGATCCTGATGCCTCTACAGCTTTGGTTACCGATGACGCAGAGGCTGCGGCGAGACTTCTGCAGGACACCAACGATCTTGCCCTAATGGTTTTGGATACTGAGCAAAGGGTAGTTGGAATCTTCACCGTTGACGACGCTATCGACATTATTGAAGAAGCCAACAGCGAAGACTTCGCTCGGCAGTCTGCTTCGCTTCCAAGCTCCGGTCACTATCTATCGGGAAAGGTTTTCAATCTCGCAAGACTTCGCATTGTCTGGCTTATGTTCTTGATCATCGCAGCCACGCTAACGGTTTCTGTGTTGCAAGTTTTCGAAGGTTCTCTAGAAAAATTCACTGCACTTGCACTGTTTATGCCCATGCTGATCGGCGCTGGAGGAAACGTGGGCTCTCAGGCTGCTACCAGTGCCGTAAGAGCTCTTGCCCTAGGTGAGGTTAGACCTCAAGATGTTCTAAGGGTTGCCTGGCGAGAGTCAAGAGTAGGACTTCTTCTCGGATTAGGTCTTGGGATAGTAGGCCTGGCTGCTGGATGGTTTGCTGCAAGTTGGCAGGTGGGGGTCACGGTGGCATTAGCAATAGTTGTGGTTTGTATGTGGGCTGCGACAGTTGGGGCGGTTCTCCCACTCGGTGCGCAGGCTATGAAGATTGACCCTGCTGTTATTTCGGCCCCAATGGTTACAACCCTGGTTGACGCTACTGGTCTTGTTATCTACTTCTTGATTGCCGGGGCAATCCTAGGAGTGTAGGTTTTCAAAGGTTTCTATATCCAGCGAGAAGCTTGATACTCAGCAAAGACCTTACGGACTGTTCCTGACCTACCTCGAATAACTATCGACTCGGTGAAAATCATGTCGTCTTTTTTCTTGACACCTGACAGTAGGGCACCGTCAGTAACACCGGTAGCAACAAAGAATGTGTTGTCTGAAGAAACCATTTCATTCATTTCATACACATAGTCAAACTTCAATCCAGCGGCAGCTCCGCGCTCACGTTCGAAATCTTCTCTTGGCGTCAGTATTCCCTGCATAAATCCACCAAGGGCTCTAATGCCACACGCCGTCACAATCCCCTCAGGAGATCCGCCGACTCCAGCGCAGATGTCAATTCTCGAATCGCCGCGAGCTGCCTGGATGCCACCGGCAACGTCACCATCTAGAAGCAATCTGGTCGCAGCCCCGGCGTCTCTGATTTGCTGGATAATCTCGCTGTTGTATTCGCGATCCAAAACTGCAACCACCATCTCATCAACTGCTTTACCGGCACTTTTTGCGTAAGCCCTGATGTTTTCGCCGATTGGAAGTCTGATATCGCAAACCCCGACTCCGGCAGGTCCAGTCACAAGCTTGTTCATCTTGTATACGGCCGAGGCATCAAGCATTGAGCCTCTATCGGCTACCGCAATAACCGAAATAGCGTTGTTTCTTCCGGCAGCGGTCAATGAAGTCCCGTCGATTGGGTCAACTGCAATGTCTACCTTTGGACCCTGTCCGTTTCCAACCAGCTCCCCGTTGAACAGCATCGGGGCGTCATCTTTCTCGCCCTCTCCAATAACGACCAGGCCCTCAAAGTTCACTGTTCCAAGAAAGGCCCTCATGGCATCAACGGCTGCGCCGTCGGATTCGTTCTTTTTGCCTTTACCTATAAATGGGAAGGCCCGGATCGCCGCTGCCTCGGTAGCCCGAACCAGCTCCATAGCTAGGTTCCGGTCTGGGTGCAGTTCTGGGGACTGGTTCATAAGGTCAGCTTAGCTAGCAACTTCGGGCTAACTCTCTAGACCTAACTCATTTCAGTCCAGGTCAAAAATGGCGAAAACAGGCGAAAAATTGGAGATTTTGGCCAAAAAATAGTTTGTTTTATGTCGAATATGGGCAGTTTTCCACCCAAGTATTTGCAAGGGGCGGTGATAAGTTGAAACACGTGTAAGTCATGCGAAGGCGCATCGACGATGGAACTCATCAGCGGTGAATCTTGGTAGGTCTTACCTCCATCAGCTGAAAGGAAACAAAACATAAATGAGTGAATCCAATTACCTCCTCGTTTACAACATGTTCTCGCTTGGAATTGCGAGCATGCTTTTCACCACCATGTTCCTGATTGTGGCTCGTGAGCGCGTACTGCCTCGCTACCGCATGGCGATCTTGGTATCTGCAACTGTGACAGGTATCGCTGCCTATCACTACTTCAGAATGTTCGACAGCTTCAACGATGTATTCGGCCCAGAAGCAATTGAGGGTGCTGTTTACAACGTAGGTTACCGTTACGTTGACTGGTTCCTAACTGTTCCACTACTACTAGTGGAGACCGTTGCGGTTCTTGCTCTAGCTAAGTCACTACAGACTGCTCTACTAGTTCGTCTAGTTCCAGCAGCTGCTTTGATGATTGCTTTGGGTTACCCAGGCGACGCAGGTCTAGACATTGGTGGAGTTTCAGCTCCAGTTTGGGGTCTACTATCCTCAATTCCATTCGTTTACATCCTGTACGTATTGTTCGTAGAGCTTGGTAAGTCTCTTTCCAAGCAGAGCAAGCAGGTTCAGAGAAGAATCAAGGAACTACGCCTTCTTCTTCTTGCTACCTGGGGTGTCTACCCACTAGCTTTCATCGCAAACATGAACGCTACTGGATTCGACGAGCAGGGCTTTGTTCTTCGTGAAACCGGATACACCATTGCCGACATCTTGGCTAAGTGTCTATTCGGCCTAATGATCTTCTCGATCGCTCGTATGAAGAGCGCCGAGGACGACAAGGCATTCGCAGCATCAGAATTCAAGGGCAAGTAACCCTTAGTTCAAACTAAACAAAAGGCGTCGGGAAACCGGCGCCTTTTGTTTTGCCCAAAATTCTCTAAACGTTAGGGCTTAGTAGCCTCTGCGAAGAAGAGCTGGCAAGCCAAGTACGGTGGCAGCAATCCAAATACTTCGTGGTCGATACGCCAACCCCCAGAGCCCGCCGTGGACTGCAGAGAAGGTATGTAACTCGGTGGTGGTTTCTTTGTTTGCAAAACTTGATGAATCGTTTAGGTCCCGAGCAAGAACCGCTGCTGCCGCAGACTTGGCTACCTTTACCTCAAACGGCTTCACTCCAAATAGCGGTGCGCCCTGGTAGCTGGCTCTCAGGATCTTGTGTCGCAGAACCGAGTTAGTGCGAGCCGGAGGTGAGATTGCGTAGGACACCTTCACACCCGCATAGTGCGCTAGGTAAGCTCTCCAGCGTTGGGTCCTTTTGGAAAACGAATAACTGGGACCCTGCTGCTGAACTGAAGCGTCAATCAAAGCGAGCTTCTCTCCGTCAGTTCCGTCATAGAACTTCGGTTTGGCAGCTCTAGCCGCATTGATCAAACCCAAAAAGCTATCTCGAATGATGTGAGATGCAGATCTTGACTCAAAGCGAGAAATCGCTCGCTCACCGATGGATGCAGGACCAGGAGCGGAATCCGTCGGTGTCGCAAGCCAGCTAAGCGCTAGCTTGCTGGCTGGAAACTTTTCCATAGCTACCGCCGCTAGGGCCTCTTGGACGCCCTGCACTCGAATGTGGTTCACGCTCGGAGTGTAGGCATAAAGCCCTAGAACAAATCTTCTTTGTGGCCTTGCCGAAAGCTGTGCCATCCAGCTGGAGATCTCTGAGTGGTGCTCCAAGATATCTAAGCCTGCAACGGCAGCAATCTCTTCATCACTCAATTCTGCAAGCGGCTTGGATACAAGACCTCTTCTAATTGGAACCAGCATGGTTCCTCCCGTTGAGCGTGCCAGCGAAATGAGTTTTTGCCAGTTGACTGGATTGGGTCTTGCAACCACGGCAACTGTGCCGCCCCAGCGTAACCAGTGCTCGGTTGGAGCAAACTCGGCGGCACCAGCAACGGCAAACAGTAAATCTTTGCCAAGGTCAAGGGATTGATTCTGATCTAGGAAGCGGAAGCTTTCAATTAGCCCCGGCTCTGCCAGACCATCTGAGACCCACTCGGTTGCGGATTGTTCCAATGATCCAGTTGCGCCATCAATTGAGATTTTCTCTATGGGCCTTTTGCCTCTAATCTCGATGGTTTCCACTAGATCTTTATCGAATCCCTCATTCACAGCCTGCTTGAGAGGTACTCCCGATTCAGTGAATAGGCAGCTGTGAAACTCGGCCAAGCCCGCTGTTGCGACATCTGCGGTGTCTTTTACGCTCAAGCCTTCCTTTATGGCAAGTTCGGCATAGAGCCTGAGGTACCAGGTTCGCCAATTAGGTGCACCAAGGATGTTTTGTTGAAGTTCTGGGAAGTTCTTTGCACCAGCAGCCAAAACCCGCCTTGCTAGCTCGGTAGAGCGAACGGGTTTATTGGTTATGGGATCCCTGAATTCGACTGACACGATAGTAAGCCTATTGGCAGTTTCAAGATTCAATAAATACGGGTTAGTGTTGGAGAACTAACGGAGGACTAAACATGACCGAACTAAAGGGCAAAAACATTCTTGTGCTGGGAGCATCCGGCGTATTGGGTTCAACTATCGCAACCCAGCTCGCAAGCCACGGTGCCACAGTTATGGCCACCTCTTCCTCTATAGAGTCCGCAGAGCGCGTGCCCCATGGTGCGAACCCAAGACTGCTAGTAGATCTCACGAACCAGGAATCGATTCGAGTCCTAATTGATTACCTAATTGACTCCGATGTAAAAATCGACGGCATCATCAACGCAACCGGTGTGGTTGCATTTGGAAACTTTGCCGAGCTTGAAGCTGCCACGTTGAACAAGCTTTTTGCCGTGAACGTGACTGGTCCTATGCAGCTAATCCAAGGACTCGTAGGGTTACTGAAAGCATCTGCTGCTAGTGGAAACGATCCTTTCATCGTAAACATTTCTGGTGTTGTAGCCGAGTCCCCAATGGCTGGACTGGCTGCTTATTCGGCAAGCAAGTCTGCTTTGTATGCATTTGGTCAAGCAATATCTAGAGAGCTAAGGCGCGATGGAGTTCGAGTAATTGACGCTCGCCCAGGTCACACCGAGACCGGTTTAGCAACCAGGGCTATTGCAGGGCAAGCACCAGCCTTTCCTGCTGGCCTAACCCCTGAAAGTGTTGCTCAAAGGATTGTTACCGCAATCATTGAGGACGAAAAGGACCTGCCAAGCTCTGCCTTCTAGGCAAGCTACAACGTAATCCGGTTATCGATAAACTTGGGCCAGTGGGAAACATTCCGAAGATAACTACTGACCTGTTCGATGGTAGGCAGATTCACTATTTCGATGACGCCCAATCTAATCTTCCAAGCACACGCAAAAAAGACCTTAGAGAAACTGCTTCCAGACCTCCACTCGCGGATCTAAAGCACGACCCACTAACTGGTGAATGGATTGCTGTTGCAGCCCACCGTCACACCCGTGCTTACATGCCTCCAAGTAACGAGTGTCCTCTTTGCCCAGCCACAGATACGTACCTGAGTGAGGTACCAGATAACTTTGATGTGGCAGTTTTTGAAAACAAAAATCCAGCCTTTGGGGCGCTGCCCGACGGGGCATCTCTGCCAGTTCTGGAATCCACTGTTGCAATTGCACTTGGTGAAACCAAGATGGCAATCGGTAGGTGTGAAGTTGTTGTCTTTAGCCCCGAGCACAATGGCTCTCTGGCGCAAATGCCCACCTCCCGTGTTCATACTGTTTTGGAAGCTCTTGCTCAGCGGACCGAAGAACTTCAAGGGCTAACCGGAGTCAAGCAAGTGTTTCCTTTTGAAAATAGGGGCCAAGAAATTGGAGTAACGCTCCATCACCCACACGGTCAGATCTACTGCTATCCGTACGTGACTCCCCGAACCAAAAAACTACTGGAGTCAATCGATTCTCACGGCAGCAGTTTTTTCCAGGACTTACTCGAGTTTGAACAAAGCTCTAACCGAGTATTAATCAAATCGGATTCATTCACCGCATACGTTCCTTTTGCGGCGCGCTGGCCCATGGAAGCCCACTTACTTCCAAACAGGCACGTCAGAAACCACTCAGAGCTAACTGCTGACGAGCGCTTGGAGTTAGCAGATGTTTACTCAAAACTACTTCGTTCCTTTGAATTGGCCTACGAGACTCCTTCTCCTTACATCGCTGCCTGGCATCAGGCGCCTTTAGTTGCAGGAGGAGAAAACGCAAGGTTGCAGCTACAGATAACATCTCCAAGAAGAGGTGCTGACAAGCTGAAGTACTTGGCGGGATCAGAGTCGGCTATGGGTGCCTTTATTGCGGACATTCCTGCTGAGGACATTGCCGCTCAGCTTAGAAAAGCCATTTCCTAGCTCAAGCGCTAGCTACTACCTCAACACCACTGTCAATTAGTGAATCAATTGCCCGCTCGGTGGATTCTGGTGAAACCCCTGCGGTTAGAGAGCTAATCACGCGAACTGATAACCCAAGCTTCTTAGCATCTAAAGCAGAAGCCAGCACACAGTGATCGGTAGCGATTCCAACAACATCAAGTTGAGTGATGCTTTCTTCCTTGAGTAGCTGTTCGAGCGTGCCACCATCTTCAGTAACACCTTCGAATGCTGAGTAGCCATGGGCTCCCTGACCCTTATAGACGTGAGCTTGAATCAAATTCAAATCTAGATTTGAGTGATACTTTGCGCCGTCGCTATTTGCAACGCAGTGGACTGGCCAAGAGTTTTTGTAATCCGGGTCAGAAGAGGCGTCAGCAAAGTGACCAGAGTTGTTGTTGTCTGAATCGTGCCAGTCTCTTGAGGCAACCACTAGGTCGTAGTCGGTTGAGTTTAGGTACTCGCTAATCTTTTTTGCAACAGCGGCTCCGCCTGAAACTGCCAGAGATCCGCCTTCGCAAAAATCATTCTGAACATCAACAACCAAAAGAGCCTTGTTCAATGAGTTTCCTACTCGTTAGATAGAGTGTTGCCACAGCGGTAGAAGGCTGTTGCAAGAGTATCGATAGCCACGCGAACATCACTACCAACTTCATCCAAGGCGAAGATTGTGAAGGTCAGGCTAGTGCCATCTTCCGCACTGATGATTCCGCTGAGTGTGTGAACTCCAACTAGGTATCCGGTCTTAGCGACAATTTTTCCAGCGGCGTCTGAAATGTCCCCTTTGAACCTTCCGTTTAGAGTTCCAGTCTTGCCAGCAACGGGGAGGCTCGACTTGATAACTTCAAAGTCGCCATATCCCGAATCAACTAACCTCATGAGTTCTGCCATAAACCTTGGGGTAACCATGTTCAGGTAAGAAAGACCTGAGGCGTCCCTTACGGTAACCCCGCTGAAGTCCAATTCGGTTGGAGCCAAGATTTCCTTGTAAGCCGCGTCTAGGGAGTCAAATGTGCCAGCAAAGCCAGCGTCGACCGCAGCAAGCTGACCAAGAGCTTCAGATTGTCCATTGTCTGAAGTTAGAAGAATGTTTCCTAGCCACTGACTCATTGGTTGAGACTGAACGCTCGCTATCTCTACAAAGCCCGCTGGAGTAGAGCCCTGAGCTAGGGTCGCATTGACTGCTAGGTCACCAAGTTCAAGCTTGAATTGCTCACCAGCGCTGATAACCGGTCTACCGGTCTTTGGTGAGGTTGGGGCTTCCGGGATTGTCCTGTCTCCGTCAATCTGTAAAGCAGTTACCTCCGATATCCATCCTTCGACCTGGAGTTTTCTCGGCCAGGAACTCTCCCAACCCGTCCCCACAAACAAAGTTGAATCAAGATTGATTTCGGTGATCTGGGTTACGTTGTTGCTCGTGGCCCAAGCGCGCACCTGCGCAACCAGGGCAGAAAGCTTAGGGGCATCTTTGTATACAGACTGTGCGCCAGTTGCAGTTTTGGAGAGGGTAATGTCTCCCCCGCCAACTAGTGAAATCTTTGAAGTGTTAGTCGGGTCTGCAAGCACCTTTGTCGAGACTTGGTAATTTGGTCCCACGCTAGACAAAACCGCAGCAGCGGTCAAAGCTTTCATTACGGAAGCGGTTGCAGCTGGAACATCGGAGCTACGATCAAATAGAACCTCACCGGTTTCGGAGTTTAGAACCACTGCTTGCAGTGTTCCAAGAGAGGGGTTGGAGGCCTCTTCTGCCACCGAACAGGTTCGCATTGGAGCTTCAGAAGCTGACGGTGAAGGTGATGCGCTTTCCGAGGCTACTGGCTCTGGTGCCGGAGTGGAGAAAGCTAGCCCACCAATCATCAAAGTTAGGATCAATAGACCCGAACCCGCGCCGATAAAAACTTCTTTATAGTGGGGAAAATTCTTTAGTCGATTTAACAACTTGCCAAGCTCCTGAACTTTTGTGAACCACGTAAAGCACGAACACAGACAACAAATCTATGAGAGTGAATTAGGTGCCACACACAATATGTTGATCTAGGTGGTGTTTACCTCTTATCTCAATATTACCCTGCTCTAGATTGACCTAGAATCAGAGTATGCGAACTCGAATATCTATAGCCCTAGCCCTGATTTTGACCCTATCTGCAGCACCCGCCCAGGCCCACGACGTGCTGGTGGACATCTCGCCGGCGCCGGGTGAAGTAGTTACCAGCTCAAGCTTTGAGGCGGTTTTGACCTTTGATAACCCACTTTTGGTTATCGAGGGTGAAACAAATGCCGAGCTGGCAACCAAACCGGTCGATTCGACTGAATGGACCGTTCACCCGTTCGAAATCGCTGGCACAACTTTGGTCGCTCAGGTGGTGCTCGCTGAGGCAGGTTCCTACGATCTTCGTTGGAGCGTGGTGTCATCGGATGGGCACCCAATTAGCGGTGAATCAACATTCGCTGTTGATGTAGCGATGATCGAAGACGGCGAGGCAGTTGCTCTAACTGCTGTTGAGCCCGAGCAGGCTGCAGCCGAGTCGGCGGAGATCCCAGCAGGATTTTATGTCGGCCTGTTGATGGTTGCTCTTGGCGCGGTGTTTGCACCGATTGGTCTGATGATGCGCAGAAGGTCTAAGAAGTCCTAGGTCTGACCAAAGCGTCAATGTTTCCAAGCATTTCGTCAAACTCTGCAGCAGTCATGAGCTTGAGCTCTAGAACAACTTCTCGAACGCTTGTCTCATCCGCGAGAGCTTTTTGAGCAACAATCGTTGCATTCTCATATCCCAAAACCGGGCTGATTGCAGTTACTAATCCAATAGAGTTCTCAACACTTAGGCGAAGCTTTTCGACGTTCGCTGTGATTCCAGAAACACAAGCATCCGCTAGAACGTAGCAACCCTGTCTAAGTTGAGTGATACTCATCATCAACGCGCGACACATTATTGGTTCAAATGCATTTAGCTGAAGCTGTCCGGCCTCAACTGCCATAGTCACAGTTAGGTCATTACCAACCACCGCAAAGGCGATTTGATTGATTACCTCAGGAATTACTGGGTTTACTTTGCCTGGCATAATCGATGATCCAGCTTGCCTTGGTGGCAAGTTAATTTCATCAAGACCTGCTCTAGGTCCGCTACTGAGTAGTCGAAGATCGTTAGAGGTTTTAGATAGTTTCACGGCAATTCTTTTGAGGACACCAGAAACTGTTACGAAAACTCCAGCATCTTGAGTTGCCTCAACCATGTCTTCGGCAAGGACAAAATCAAAACCGGTTAGCTTGGAAAGCGCCTGACAGGCCTTTTCGGGATAGCCAGCCGGGGCATTAATTCCTGTACCAATAGCGGTTCCACCAAGATTGATTTCACGAAGCAGCGGCAGTACCTCGCGAAGTCTTTGGGTGTCTTCCATCGTCATTCTCGAGAAGGCTGCAAACTCTTGACCCAGGGTCATCGGAACCGCATCCTGCATTTGAGTGCGACCCATCTTGATTACGTCTTTGAATTCAACTGCCTTGTCTTTGAAGGCTTTCTCCAAGTGCGCCATGGCCTTCAGTAATTCGTTGATCTCAAAGATCAAAGCTAGCTTTAGGGAGGTTGGGTAAACATCGTTGGTGGATTGCGACTGGTTCACATCGTTGAGCGGATGAACAATCGTGTAATCGCCTTTTTGGCCACCCAAAATCTCGATTGCAACATTGGCGATAACTTCGTTGGCATTCATGTTGGTGGAGGTTCCCGCTCCACCCTGAATTGCGTCAACCACAAATTCGGAGTCAAACTCGCCAGCTGCAACCCTAACCGAGGCGGCTACGATTGCGTCTTTGACCTTTGGCTCAAGCTCATCTAGTTCAAAGTTTGCTTCAGCGGCAGCTTGTTTGACGATTGCAAGAGCGCGAATTAGGGATCGGTAGTGACCAATTGGCACTCCCGAAATTGGGAAGTTCTCGACTGCTCTGGCGGTGTGGACACCCCAATAGGCGTCTTTAGGTACTTGGTAATCGCCTAGAAGGTCGTGTTCGAGTCTCGTTGATGACATGAAATAAGTCTGCCACTAAATTGTGGGGCTTTGCTACCAGCCCATGCGGCAGAACTCTTCTACCTTCTTGGTTCTTCCAGCAACAATCATTACGTCTCCGGCGTTCAAAATTGTTTCCGGGAACGAAGGCATGTAGCTCTCCCCTTCTTTGCGGGTAGCCACAACAGTTACACCATGCAAAGAGCGGAATTTCATCTCAGCAAGAGTTTTGCCCTCAAAGCTCTTTGGGGCTTCAGTTTTTGCCATAACGAAATCTTCATCCAGCTGAATGTAATCTAGGGTCTCGCCGCTAACCATGTGTGCGACTCTTTTTCCCATGTCCATTTCCGGGAAAATAACGTGGTGAACGCCAAGCTGTTCAAGAATTCGACCGTGGGAAACACTTGTGGCCTTCGCCCAAACTTCTGGCACGCCAAGCTGAAGAAGTAGCGAGGCGGTCAAGATGCTTGCCTCTAGATCGCTTCCAATTGCTACTACAGCAGAATCAAAATCAGGTATTCCCAATTCACGAAGCGCAGCTTCGTCCGTTGAGTCAGCTTGAATGACGTGAGTTAGCTTGTCAGCTATGTTCTGCACTAGCTTCTCATCGCTATCTATACCTAGAACTTCTCTTCCACCCTTTACAAGCTCTAGGGCAAGTGAGGTTCCAAAGCGACCCAGGCCAATGACGGCGATAGTTGAGGCACCGTGCTTTTTTGAGCCACGAGTCTTTAGCCGGTTAGGCATTTTTTTCTCCATTCATCGCAGGTGCTTGAACCATGTGTTTTTCATTCAGCAACCTAGCTCTTCTAACAATAATCAGTTGTGTTGATAGAACAAGTGAATCAGCCAATTAGAGGCCTTTCTTTAGGTAGCTCATAGTGACGCTTGGTCTTACGAAGAGCCAGCGAGGTGGCTACCACTATGGGGCCAAGTCTTCCAAAGAGCATCAGAACCGATAGCAAAAACTTACCGTGATCAGGAAGATCGGCTGTTATGCCAGATGAGAGCCCGACTGTTCCAGCTGCGGAGATGATTTCAAAGACCAGTTCATCAAGTGTGAAGTTTGTTGTGAACCTGAGTATAAACAGTGAGCCAAGTACAACAAGTGTGTACAAGGTAACAATCGTTAGTGCCTGACGCTGCATTGAACGAGGAAGTCTGCGATTTCCAACGTTGACTGCAGCGTCACCACGAATCTCGGTGTACACAATGTAGAACAAGACAACCGCGGTTCCAATCTTGATACCACCGGCAGTTGATGCACTCGCACCACCAATGAACATCAAAATGTCCATGCCGAGCCAAGTGCTGGTGTACATCTCAGTTGTCTCGATTATGTTCAACCCGGTTGATCGTGTCATCGATGAGGTGAACATACTTGCAAAAATCTTCTGCGCTGGATCCATGGCTCCCAGAGTTGCTGGATTACTCCATTCGGAAATTGAAATACCTATGGCTCCAACTACCAGCAGGAACAAGCTGGCCCACAAGATAATTCTTGAATTCAGCGACCATTGGGATGGCATGGTGTAATCGGCTGCTTTTCCAGCCAGCACGTAAAGCTTTAGCTTTAGGCGATCCCTCATCTCGGCTAGAACTGGAAAACCAAACCCAGCAAGAGTGGCAATTACAAAAATAGGAAAGATAATCCAGCCATCATTGGCAAAGCCCATAAGGCTGTCTGTGTAGAGCGCAAACCCAGCCTGGTTGAAAGCTGAAATAGCATGAAACGCACCGTGAGAAAGTGCCACCTCTAGCGAATAGCCGTATTCGGTGGACATCCGAACCGCCAAGAAGACGAACAGGGCTAATTGGAAAAACAGCATCAACTTTGCGATGTTTAGCAAGAGTGTCTTTACGTCTGGTTGCTTGGTAGCTGAAGATTCAGATGTTGCCGAGATTCTGTTTTTGAGTGAGATCCGGCCCTCAATCAAGAACCCAACCAGGGTTGCAAAACCGATGATTCCAAAACCACCGATTTGGATTAGTAGGGCAAGAATTACGTGACCTGTTGTGGACCAGTGAGTTGCTGTGTCTATGGTAGTTAGACCGGTCACGGTCACTGCCGAGGTCGAAGTAAAGAGTGCATCAAAGAAGTTTGTGACTGAGCCACTCTTGGAAGACATGGGCATCATGAGTAAAAATGTGCCAAGCAGGATGATGGCTGTAAAAGCCGCTGCAATTAGCTGCGTTGCCGACAGCTTCGGTAAATTTGGCATTTCAGGCTCTAACTATACTCCTGGCCAAGAAAACCTCTAAGAAAAGAATTGGGTCTAGAGATCCTGTAAATCCCAAAAACCCATACAGATTCAGTCATTTCAGGACACCAATTCTTTTTAGTCTCGCAATCGCTCCATCTTCTATGGGTGACTCAGGTCCAATAGCTGCCCGCATCATCCGAAGCGACCATCGGGTAACTGGTCTGATAAACCAAGCAGGTTTGGCTTCAAGTCCAAGCAGTTTTCGAAACTCCGGTCTCAGTGACAAAACTGCCGCTTCGAATAACAATCCATAAACAAGTTTGGCCATGCCTGGAAGTGGCGGGTTCTTTATAAACTCAATGACCTTCTCGGTGTCTGGAGTTGAAACAAGTAGCCCTGAGTTATAGAACTTATCAATTTCTGCTTCGAGCTCGCTCTCGCTCATCGGACAAGTTGCAAGTCCAAGTGGCGCAACAGAAACACTCCACTGAGCAACATAGTTGTCAGCTCCACTAGAAGCAGTGCCTTTTGGTATCTCTTTCCAGGAATACATCTGGTGTGAAACTAGGAAGGATTCCATAAAAGCAATGTGAACCCAAAGCAATAAGTCTTTGTCTGCAGCTTTGTAGGGAACCCTCTCGCCGGTTCCCTTGGTGTACTCCCCGACAACACGGGTGTGAAGTTTGTTGACTCTATTGGCTTCATTTTGGACTGCTGTTTTTGAACCAAAGGTAGTTACTGTTAGCCAACGTATGGTTCCAGCTAACCTTCCTAGCGGATCGGATTCGTACCTAGAGTGATTCTTGACGCCGGTCAAAGATCCTGGGTGGAGAGCTTGCATCAGCAGGGCCCTAATCCCACCAACCAGAGTTCCAAAATCCGCATGTACTATCCACGGGGCATCAGAGGGTAAAAAGAAACCAGCTTCATCGCCTTCTGCAACAACACCGAGCCATGGTGGAACTCCGTTGGGGTCTCCAGAAAGCAACTTACGAAATCTCTTGGAGAGAATATCCTGGAGAGCGTTGTTTTTCTTGGATTTCAAAGGACACCTATTTGATAGTTGTTTTCAAGCACTTCAAGTCTACGATTCATTTTTTGCTATTTCTAAGCTCGAGCCACCTAGCGGAATTGAACCGCTGACCTGCTCTTTACGAGGGAGCTGCTCTACCAACTGAGCTAAGGTGGCGAATGTGTGGCTCAAAGCCTCTGAGCCCTTAACTACTTTATTAGAACCGATTCCTGTTCTAACCTTGTAATCAGAAGAAACTCAAAGGAGCAAAGGCATGAACGAACTAGATCTAGTACAACTGTGGAATCGATTGAGGAATCAAATAATCTTTTCGCAGCTAGCTCCGACATTTTTACTAATCGTCACAATCAGTTTGCTAAATGACGGTCTCGCAGAAGCCGCAGAAGCAGTGAAGTGGGCAACTCTTGGAATCTTGCTAGCGTCTGGAATCTTTGGCTTTCTAGCCCAGTACTCTGCTGCAACTGAAGCACGCGCTGTGTTGGCGGATCTAAAAACACTAAAGTCAAAGTCTAAGGTTTCAGTTCAACTGATTAGATTCTCAAGTTGGTTAGATGTGATTCGTTTTGTCACGCCAAGCATTTTTGTCGCAATTTATGTATTGTTATGTATTGCTCTTCTGTTTTAGATTAAAAGAGTAGATGAAGCCCCGGCTGCGGTCGGGGTTTTTTCTTTTCCGAGTGTGATTTGTTACCTGCAGTTTGGATCTGTTGCAGGTAGCTCCCCGGTCAGGAAGAACTTGTCCACCACCTGATCAATACATTTGACCTGATTGCCATAAATGGTGTGGCCCTCGCCGTTATAAGTCATCAAAAAACCATCTTCGAGAATCTCATTAGCCAGTGACTGAGCCTGGGAGTAAGGAGTGGCCGGATCCCCGGTTGTTCCAATAACCAAAATTGTTGGCGCTCCAGCCGCGCTGTAATCGGCAGGCTTGTCAGATTCTTGGAATGGCCAACTGCCACAGCGCAAACCGCCGAATTGCCAGTAGCGACCTAAAACTGGAGCGGCTTCTAGCAACCTGTTGTTTTGAGCTTCAATCGTGAACATACTTTGACTCGCGCTGTTATCAAGGCAGCTGATTGCGTAGTTAGCGGCAATCAAGTTTGTTTGGTAGACCCCGTCTTGTCCTCTGTCATTGTAAAAATCTGCCAGGAAGAGAAATTCGTCTCCAGTTCCAGCTAATGCTTCACTGAAGGCAGTTGCTAGCGACGGCCAGTATCGATCTGAATACAAAGTCATGATCAAACCGGTAACAGCGGCCCAAATTGTTAGCTCGCGCCCAGAAGATGTTGGAAGGGGACTTGATTCGATTGATGTTAATAGTTGCTGCACTGAAGCAAGGTCCGCTTCCACATCACCGCTGAATGGGCAGTCTTCATACGTTGCACAGTTTTCTAAAAACGCAGTGAGAGCGGATTCAAAAGCCTCAAGTTGATACAGTGTCTGCTCGTCATCGCTAACGGTTGGATCAATTGCGCCATCTAGTACAAACCTGCCGACTCGCTCAGGATACAAAGTGGCGTAAGTAGTGCCTAGAAAAGACCCGTAGGAATATCCTAAGAAGTTGAGCTTTGACTCCCCGACTACAGCTCTCAGAACATCCATGTCCCTAGCCGCTGAAACGGTATCCACGAACTCAAGTAAAGGACCTGTGTTTTCCAGACACTTGGTTGCAAAGTCGTCGGTTGCTTCTCTAGCAACAGCTATGTCCTCTTCGCTTCCGATCTCATAGCCAGAGACTCCATAGAGAAACTCGTCATACTCTGCGTCACTGAGACACTCGACTGCCGAACTTCTGCCAACTCCTCTGGGGTCAAAACCTAGGATGTTCCAGTTCGAACGAAGCTCTTCGGTACCTAAGAATTCAGAGGAATCCTTTACCCAGTCATACCCTGACGCCCCAGGGCCTCCTGGGTTGAAAAGAATGAAACCCTTCGGGTCTGAATCAGCCAGTCTAAAAACAGTTGCAATGGAGATTGCTTCGCTGTTGGGATCATTCCAATCCATCGGGACTTCGATGTCTGCGCAGTAAAGCCTTGTGCCACACTCTTCAAACTCAACTAGCTGTTCGTAATACTCGCTAAAGCCTGCAGGTGCACCGCTGATATCAGGAATAATCGGCTCCGGTGCCGAGGGAGCGCAACCAGTAAGCACCAGTGCTGAAACAGAGACCGCAGCTACCAGCTTCGGTAGTCTTCCAAACTTCACTTTTTTCTCCTAAGTGCAACAGCGAGTGATTCCAAAACCATTAGATCTCGAACATTAGAGCTAATTCGGACTCGTGCCTGAGCTAGCGCTTCGAGCTTAGTAATCACCTCCGACGCAGTTGAAGTTGCTGCTAGCTCTTCAATCTGGCCTTTTAGGTCGGCATTCACAAGTTCAGCTTCTGCGCCTAGCTGAACAATCAGCACATCTCTATATAGCGACATCAGATCAACCAAGATTCGATCTATGCCATCACGCAAGCTCCTTGTTGCGCGTCTTTTCTGACCTTCTTCTAAGGCCTTGACATCAGCTCTAAGGGCTGGAGGAACAGCTCCCCCTTCTGGGATACCAAGTGTTGCAAGCAAGGCGGTCTTTTCCTCGGTGTCTCTCTCCGCGGTTAGAGCGTCAGCGTCTTTTCTAGCTAGCTCTAGCCACCGCTCGGCGGTAAACATGGCTTTTGGAATTGAATCAATTTGCATAGCTGCCATAAGAGTTTCTTTTCTTCTGGCTCTCGCGTCGGTGCTGGTTGCAAGCCGAAGGGCCATGCCGATGTGACCTTGAGCTTCGGCAGCAACCTGCAGGGCAAGCGATGGGTTTACCCGATCTCTTGCAATCAGCAGATCTGCGACAGTTTGACTAGAAGGTTGCTTTAGAGCCACTCTTCTAACCCTTGATCGAATGGTGGGAAGCATGTCAGCTTCTGATGGAGCACAAAGTATCCAAATAGTTCCAGCCGGTGGTTCTTCTAGTGTCTTTAGTAGAACATTGGAAGAGCGCTCTGCCATGCGGTCTGCGTCTTCAATGATCATGATCTGGTACTTGCTAATTGATCCACCAAAATAGGAAGCCGCTACCAAGTTCCTTATTTCTTCGATTGAGATTATTACTTTCTCAGTAGCTAGCACAGTTACATCCGGGTGGGATCCCAGGGCAACCATGCGACAGCTCTTGCAGTCTCCACATCCGCCCGCTTCACAAAGCAACGCCGCAGCAAAAGCTGCCGCAGCATTAGATCTTCCAGAACCTGGAGGACCTGTGATGAGCCAAGCGTGCTGTAATCCGGAATCCTTATTTGCTACCGCAAGTCGCAGTTGAGATACCGCTTCTGGTTGACCTAGGAGTTCGGACCAGACCGGTTCAAACTCCATAACTTTGCTCAAAGCCCTTTGCTTTCGAGCAAGGCATCCAATCGCGGTTGGATCTGCTTCCAAATTGAGTCTGGGTCTTGGCTCGCATCAACAACGTGAAATCTTGTTGGTTCATTCTTTGCAAGCTCTAGGTAGGTGTTTCTAGCAGCTTCAAAGAAAGTGATCTTCTCACGCTCTAGGCGATCTGGTTCTGCTCCAGTTTTTCCCCGTCGAACAGAAGCGGCGGCGGCATCTAGATCTAGTAGCACGGTTAGATCTGGAAGCAAGTTATCAACGGCCCAAAGCGATAGGTTTCGCACCTCGGTTAGATCCAACTCACGACCAGCTCCTTGATACGCCACTGATGAGTCCAAGTAGCGATCTGAAATAACAATCTGCCCTTTGGCAAGAGCTGGCCTAATGACACTGGCAACATGATGAGCCCTATCGGCTGCATATAGAAGGGCCTCGGAGCGAACCGATACCTCTCCTTTGCGGTGCAATAGAAGATGTCTAATTTCAACGCCCAGTTCGGATCCGCCTGGCTCAAGTGTCCTAGTAACTTCTAGCCCCCGGGCAGCCAGATAGCTTTGCATCAAATCTGCTTGAGTGGACTTACCAACGCCATCGATACCCTCGAAGGATATAAACACTCCTTTAGTATCGGGCACGCTATTTCTTCTTTCTAGTTCCGGCCTTTACGGTCTTCTTCGGAGCAACGGCCTTTTTGCTGGCTCTGCCAGCTTTGGGAGCTGCCTGACCAGGTTCTAGTCCTAGTTTCTCACGCCTAATGGCAAGTAATTCAAAAGCCTGGTCGGAAGTTAGCTCATCAAGCTTTTCGTCCTTTGGAATGGTGGCATTTATGGCGCCATCGGTGACGTAGTCACCGAACTGACCGGTCTTAGCAACCACGTTTAGGCCACTGGCTGGGTCTTCCCCGAATTCTTTCAAAGGAGTCGCGGCAGTTCTGCGACCTCCATATTTGGGCTGCTTGTAAAGCTCAAGGGCTTCTTCAAGGGTCATGCTAAAGATTTGATCCTCGCTGGTAAGCGATCTCGAGTCAGTGCCCTTTTTCAGATATGGTCCAAATTTTCCGTTCTGGGCAGTGATTGGATTCTCGGTTTCTGGATCAATACCGATTGTTCTAGGTAGTGAAAGAAGTGAAACGGCTTCTTCAAAAGAGAAAGTCTCTGGTGACATTGACTTGAATAAAGAGGCAGTCTTTGGCTTCTCGGCATTTGGGTCTTCAAGCAGCACGTATGGCCCGTATCTACCGTCTTTGAACAAGATGTCGTAGCCAGTTAGTGGATCTTGACCCATAACGCGGTCAGTAATTATCGGTGCATCGATTAGCTCTTGAGCTTTAGCTACCGTTAGTTCATCTGGAGCTAAGCCCTCTGGAATGTTTACAATTCTGCGTCCGTTTTCATCGGCACCTTCGCTACCTGGCTCCACCATGGTCTCGATGTATGGGCCATACTTTCCAGTTCGAAGCGTGATGTTATCGGCCAGGTAAATCGAATTCACAGCCTTTGGATCGCTATCGCCAACGTTTTGAACTGTGTCGTGTAGACCGTCTTCAGAGTCAGTTCCAAAGTAGAACTTCTTGAGCCATTCGCTGCGGTTTATTTCTCCAGCTGCAATCTGGTCTAGGTTTTCTTCCATTTGAGCTGTGAAAGCGTAATCAACCAATTTGACGAAGTTTTCTTCCAAGAACCTGGTCACGGTGAAAGCAATCCACTCAGGTACTAGTGCCTGGCCACGCTTTACGACGTAGCCCTTGTTGATGATTGTGGACAAAATAGCCGCATAGGTAGAAGGTCTTCCGATGCCGTCTTCTTCCAAGGCCTTCACAAGGCTTGCCTCTGTGTACCTTGCTGGGGGCAGCGTCTGGTGATCCTTAGCGGTTACCTCCACTACCGAAAGAACTTGACCGACTTCCAAAGCTGGCAGCTTAGATTCCTTCTCATCTTCCTGCTCGTCCTCGCGAGAGACATCTCTACCTTCTTCGTAGGCAGCCATGAATCCCTTGAAAATCACCACGGTTCCAGAAGCACTGAATTCCGCTGTCTTGCCTTCGGCAACAGGAGATACTGAAATCTTCGCGGTAGTTGTGGAGACCTTGGCATCTGACATCTGAGATGCCATGGTTCTTTTCCAGATAAGTTCGTAAAGATCTTTGGACCGAGTAGACATGGTCATTGGCAATTCGCTTGGGTGCAAGAAGGTCTCTCCAGCAGGTCTAATTGCCTCGTGCGCTTCTTGAGCGTTCTTGTTTTTGCCCGTGTAGATTCTTGGTGAATCAGGAACGGAATCTTTGCCAAACATTTCGATAGCTAATGCTCTGGCTGCCTGAATTGCCTGGGTGGACAGTACTGGTGAGTCAGTACGCATATATGTAATGTGTCCTTCTTGATACAAACTCTGCGCGGTGTCCATCGTTTGCTTCGCGGACATGCGTAGCTTTCGAGAGGCCTCCTGCTGCAAAGTGGAGGTGGTAAAAGGTGCAGCAGGTTTTCTAGTTGAGGGCTTGGACTCTACCGACTCAACTTTTACCTTGACGTCTTTTGATCTCATCGCTTCGGCTAGGGCTTCAGAAGCTGCCTGATCCAAGAGCAAGACTCCATCTTTCATCTCACCTTTGTCGTTGAAGGAATCTCCCGATGCAATCTTCTTGCCATCAATCAAGGTGAGCTTGGCTTCAAAATCCTGCTCTTTGTTTTTGTCTGTAGTAAATAGCGCTTTCACGTCGTGATAGGTAGCGGAAACAAAAGCCATGCGTTCGCGCTCACGCTCAACTACCAATCTCATCGCGGGAGATTGCACACGGCCAGCGCTTAGGCCTCGGTTGATCTTGCGCCACAAAACCGGAGAAACTTCGTAGCCGTATAAACGGTCGACAACCCTGCGGGTCTCTTGAGCTTGGACCAGGTTTTGATCAACCTCTCTGGTGTTCAAAAGTGCGTCTTGAATGGCCTGCTTGGTAATTTCGTGAAAGACCATTCGGCTCACTGGAACCTTGGGCTTTAGCACCTGCAGCAGGTGCCAGGCGATAGCCTCTCCCTCGCGGTCCTCATCGGTAGCTAGAAATAGCTCATCCGCCTCGGCCAGAGCCTTCTTTAGCTCGGTTACGGTTTTGCTCTTTCCGGCGGAAATTGCGTAGTAGGGCTCGAAGTCGTTTTCGATGTCAATTGAGAACTTGGCTAAAGAGCCCTTTTTCTTCTTCTCTTCTGGGGGTAGGTTCTTCGGGTCAATAAGGTCCCGGATATGGCCAATAGAGGCCATGACGGTGTAGTCATCGCCTAGGTACTTGGCAATCGTCTTTGCCTTGGCAGGCGACTCAACGATTACTAGCTTGTTACCTTTTGGCATCAATCTCCTAAATCATTCCCCTGGTCCCGCTCTGGCTCGTGCTTTATGCACGATCCCCAACGTTTCCATGTTGGTTTCGATAAAGACCTCGAAACCGACAATACGACATCGTTCCAGAACTAGCTGGCTATTGCTAGCAATATCTTTAGCCACAATACACGGATTACCTGTGGATACACCTCTAAGTGCATCAGCTGCAGCCAGTGCAATCGAATTTGTTGTGGCCTGCAGCCTAGTAAATCCCAGTAATTGCGCGCTAACTAGCGATGAAGCAGCAAACAAAGCAAAAAACACAATCAGAATCGAAATTGCGAGAATTGTTCCCGCTCCGAGATCATTTTTCAACTCCCTGATGCTCTTGCGCACTGCTTCTCGACTAATTCCAGAAAACCAATTTCAATGCCAGCAATTGGTGCTGCGACACTTAATTGGACGCAAATAGAGTCTTCGAGTTCCTCTAATTCAAACTGAACATTCTCTCCAGCGTTACCAACTAGTTGATCAATGAGCTCAGCTGGTTCGCCTCTGGCCACCGCGCTTGCAACCATGGCAGCAACATTTATCAACTGAAGCTTGGCTGATTGCAGGCTCATCGCAGCTATTGCGATGGTCATGATAAGAATTACTACCGGAAGGGTTAGAACTAGCTCCGCCGTCACACTTCCTCGGGTTGAACTAGATCGCACCGAATGTAAGAGCCGATCGGACCAGGTCAAAAAGAATGGTTTTGACCTCATCGCTTCTCATGATTACTACCAGCAGGCCCGCAAAGCCAACCGCTGCCATGGTGGCAATGGCATATTCAGCGGTAGCTGCGCCCTCTTCTGATTTCCAGTTCATTTCTCTCCTTTTTATATGGCGCTAAAAAGCCCTATCCCAACTGGGACTACGGCTAAAAATACGAAGGCGGGCAGGGCGGCTAAACCCAATGGAATAAGAAGTGACACCGACAACTTGGCAAGGCTTGATCGATGGTTGCTCCAGAGCCTATGGCGCAGAGTATCGGCCCGAGCCATGAGTAATCCATTTAGGGCAATTCCCGATTGCTCAGAAACCTTCACTGCGTCCCAAAAGATAGTGAGCTGATCTGCAGAAACATCTTCTGAAAACTGCTGCTTCGATTTAGTGCGGGCAAGCGTCGCTGCTGCTTTTGGGCTAAGGCCCGCTGATAGCCCAATTGCCACCGCATCCAAAAAGGCTCCTGGGTCAGCTTCGCGCGGTTTGGCTTTCTCGAGCATTCGCAGTGAGCTGATTCTTGCAAATATCAGAAGAATTAGCCCCAGTCCCATCGAGATTGCTCCCAGGGCAGTTCCAAATGATGCACCGAGTGCTGATAAACCAAGTAGCTCTGAAAAGATGAGCGCAACAACTGGAAGAAGCAGGATTAGGTTGGCAGTTGCCTTGGGAGAGGCAAATGCAATCCCTAGTTCCGCAAACTGCCTTTGCTGGGCCCTAAACACTTCGGTCAGTCGATCAAGGGCTAGGGCTAAATGACCACCGGACTCGGTGGCAACCTCCCAAATGAATTGAAATTGCTTGAACTGAAACTCAGACAGATCAACTATCTGCAATTGCTGCTTGGCTGCTTTGGCGCTGGTTCCAGATCTAAGAAGCGCGGTTATTTCCATCACAGCTAGCTCCGCGCTCATGCCAGTGCCAGCTTTTGTCGTGGCTGGTGATCTTTCACAACTAGCTCGCCAGCTTCAATTGCAAACTTGCCAATTCCTGAAATCACCCTGCTGCCAGCTTTTACTTCTAACGCAATTACCCAATCAAAGGCAGCGGCAACCATTTTGTGAAAAGCGCTATCGGAAATAGCTAGATCTGCCTTGATGGTGGACAGGCGCTCTGGAACTTGAAAGAGATTATTGGCATGCAAGGTGGTAGCCCCGCGGTGCCCGGTGTTTAGGGCTTGAAGCATAGCCATTAGCTCCAAGCCTCTGACCTCGCCAACTACTATGCGATCGGGTCTCATCCGGAGTGCTTCGCGAACCAGCTGTTCTAGCGTTATCGCACCTCGGCCTTCAACGTTGATACTTCTTGATTGCAGGCAGACTATGTTGTTTCCAGCTAGCTCGGTAACATCCTCTACCGCAATCACTCGTTCTGTTGTGTTGCCAAGCATCGCTCGAAGCAGAGTTGTTTTTCCAGAGCCAGTCGGACCCGAGATAAGAAAACTCGCGCCAGAGTCCGCAATCTCTTGAATTACTGCTTGCTGCATTGGTGAAGCGGCAAGAGATTGAAACAACTCTTCGAGTGACAACGTATTGTGCTGATGCAGCCTGATAGAAATCAAGGTCTGCTCACTGCAGCCAGATTTTAGAACTGCGTGGACTCTTAGCCCACCCGGCAAACTGACATCGGCAAAGGGATTTGCAAGATCTAACCTTCTGCCGCCTAATTCAATTAGCTCTCTTGCAACCGCAGCCAATTCATTCTCCGAAGTTTGGAAACCACTAAGTGGCACCAAGCCTTGGCCGTAATCAACCAGTGATTGTGATTCGCTGATGAGAATGTCGGTGATGTGCTCGTTATCGATTAGCTCAAGTAGCCAATTAGGTAGTTGATTTTCCACCCACTAACAATCAGTCACTAAGACACTTTTTTGTTGGGGCAATAAGAAATTGTGGAGAAATAAGGGGGCGGCAGGTTTTGGGGAAAACCTGCCGCCTGGTGATAGCGATTGGGGGAATCTAACTATCACAAGTCAGTAATAAATTACCGACGCTTTATTCTAGGCAGGGATTAGTCTCCAAAAGCCCAAATGTGCCATTATTACCAGTGAGTTAGAAGGAGTGGCAATGGTGCCAAATCAATCAGATATCGAGAACCTTCTTCACGAATCTAGACGCTTTCCTCCGAGCCCAGCCTTTGCCGCCCAAGCGGTTGCCAACAAAGAGCTCTACGACCAAGCTGCCAAAGACCGCCTGGGCTTCTGGGCCGAGCAGGCTCGCGAGCTTCACTGGCACAAACCCTTCACTAAGACCCTGGACTATTCCAATCCTCCCTTTGCCAAGTGGTTCGAGGACGGGCAGATAAATGTTTGTTACAACGCCCTCGATCGGCACGTTCTTGCCGGCAAGGGTGACAAAGTCGCCATTTTGTTTGAAGGTGAAGCTGGCGACAGCAGGAAACTCACCTACTCCCAGCTGCTAACAGAGGTCAAGAAAGCCGCTAATGCTTTTGCTTCCTTAGGAGTCACCAAAGGCGATCGAGTAGCAATTTATATGCCGCTTGTTCCAGAGGCTGTTATTGCCATGCTCGCAACCGTTCGCCTAGGAGCGATTCACTCGGTTATCTTTGGAGGCTTTTCCGCAGAGTCACTTCGCAGTCGAATAAATGACGCCGAAGCAAAGCTTGTTGTAACAGCCGATGGTGGACATAGAAAAGGCAAAGTGCTGCCTCTCAAGCCAGCCGTTGATGAAGCTATCGCCGATGGAGCTTGTCCGAGTGTTGAGCACGTTCTAGTTCTAAAGCGCGGCGGCAACGAAGTTGCCTGGAATTCAAAAACAGATCTGTGGTGGGAAGATGTTGTCGGTAGTGCTTCTGACCAGCACGAAGCCGAAGGGTTTGAATCAGAGAACCCGCTGTTTATCTTGTACACATCGGGCACAACGGGAAAGCCAAAAGGTATCTTGCACACCTCTGGCGGTTACCTAACTCAAGCAGCTTTCACTCACAAGGCACTTTTTGATGTACATCCAGAGACAGATATTTACTGGTGCACCGCGGATGTTGGTTGGATCACCGGACACAGCTACGTTGTCTACGGTCCACTATCCAACGGTGTGAGCCAGGTCATATATGAAGGTACGCCGGATACTCCAGATTGGGGCCGCTGGTGGGAAATCATTGAAAAGTACAAAGTCAGTATTTTCTACACCGCCCCAACTGCCATCCGCACCTTCATGAAGCACGGTCGCGAGATTCCAGATAAGTACGACCTCGGCTCACTTCGAGTTCTAGGCTCTGTTGGCGAACCAATCAACCCAGAGGCTTGGATTTGGTACCGCGAGGCCATCGGAAGAAACAACTGCCCAATTGTCGACACCTGGTGGCAGACCGAAACCGGCGCCATCATGATCTCGGCTCTGCCTGGCGTTACTTCCACTAAGCCAGGCTCTGCTCAAGTGCCAGTTCCTGGCATCAGCTTCGAGGTAGTAAACGAAGCTGGAGAAAAGATCACCTCCGGCGGAGGCTACCTGACTCTGACCGAGCCTTGGCCTTCGATGCTTCGCGGAATTTGGAAAGACCCGGCAAGATTTATAGAGACCTATTGGTCGCAGTACCCGGGAAAATACTTTGCCGGTGATGGAGCGATGCTCGATGATGATGGCGACATTTGGATTCTTGGTCGAGTAGACGATGTTATGAACGTTTCAGGGCACCGGCTTTCTACCTCTGAAATTGAATCGGCGCTTGTGTCACACCCGTTTGTCGCAGAAGCCGCGGTCGTGGGAGCTAGCGATGAAACAACCGGCCAGGCAGTTGTTGCCTTTGTTATCTTGCGAGCCGATCAAGTTGCTATTGCAGGAACCGAATCAGAAGTTGCAGCAGTGCTGCGGGAGCATGTTGCAAAAATGATTGGACCTATTGCAAAGCCAAGACAGATCATGGTGGTTTCAGAGCTTCCAAAAACTAGATCTGGCAAGATCATGCGAAGGCTACTTCGAGACGTTGCTGAAGGAAGACAGATCGGTGATGTTACGACTCTGGCCGATACTTCCGTGATGAGTGTCATCGACGGTAAGTTTCACAGCTAGAAACTAAATTTCTACGATCAGTTCTATTTCCACCGGTGCGTCAAGTGGTAGCACCGCTACCCCAACTGCACTTCTAGCGTGAATACCCTTTTCGCCAAAAACTGCACCCAAGAATTCGCTCGCGCCGTTTACTACCCCTGGCTGTCCAGAAAAATCAGGTGTTGAGGATACGAATCCGACTACTTTAACTACTCGCTTGATCTTGTCGAGATCACCAATCACGGTCTTGACTGCCGCGAGCGCGTTTAGAGCGCACACGGTGGCTAGTTCCTTGGCTCGCTCTGGTGAGACTGATCCGCCTACTTTGCCGGTTTCGGCCAAGCTGCCATCAACCATGGGTAGCTGCCCAGAGGTAAAGACCAGGTTCCCGGATTGAACGGCAGGAATATAGGCCGCTAGCGGCTTGGAAGTTTCTGGCAGAACAAAGCCCAAATCGATGATTTTCTGCTCAATTTGAGACATTTAGCTCACCGGGCGCTTGAAGTATGCAACTAGGCCACCTTCTGGGCCGG
>ERZ1022756.136-NODE-136-length-25934-cov-24.644152_pt1 | contig 25934 bp, 20 predicted proteins | sample MGYA00520902_ERZ1022756 | MGnify/ENA primary metagenome ERZ1022756 (study PRJEB33162, sample SAMN09537601) | freshwater metagenome | isolation source: freshwater | place: Canada:Alberta | collected 2017-07 | study: EMG produced TPA metagenomics assembly of the...
CGCGCACCGCTTCGACGCGGGCCACCGAACGGTCGGCGCGCAGGAAGTTGTCGGCGTTGCCGAAGATGATGTCGCCGAATTCGAGGATCGGCAGGCCATCTTCCTGAAGCTGGATGTAGCGCGCACCGCCAGTGGAAACGGGGATACCGCGCACCGCGATGTTGGCGTTACCCTCACCGCCCGAAGCTTCCGAGCGGATACCCGGGATCTGGCGGATCAGGTCAGCCGCGGAAGGCGCGGCAAGATTGGCGATGGCCTCGGCGCCGATGGAACTGACCGAGACCGAGCTTTCAATCCGGTTCTGCCCGCGCGCAACCGCGGTGACGATAATCTCCTCGCCCTCGGCGATGGTCTCGTCGCTGCTGTCCTGCGCAAAGGCTGGGGTGGCCATCAGGATCGGCAAAGCGGCACTGGCGCAAAGCGCATAACGCAATTTCATGGCTGTTATCCTCTCAGTTTCGCGCTTCTGCGGGCGCTGACGAACGCAGGCCTACTGATCCTACAAACGTTTGCAATAGGTTTTTTGCAAACGTTTGCCAACAGGGCCAATTCGTGTCACTTCTTCGCCACAGCGTTGGTTATAAAGCGCAATGGACAGGATTGGGATGAGGAACCATATGCCGGAAAAGCCACGGCTTTCGCTGCTCAGAATCATCGAGATGAACATCGGCTTTTTCGGCCTGCAATTTTCGTTCGGGTTGCAGCAGGCGAATATGGGGCCAATCTACGGTTTCCTGGGTGCGGACGAGGCTTCAATGCCGCTATTGTGGTTGGCCGGCCCGATGACGGGGCTGATCATCCAGCCGATCGTCGGCGCAATGAGCGACCGGACCAACACCCGACTGGGGCGCCGCACGCCGTATTTCCTGATCGGCGCGGTGATCTGTACATTGTCGCTGTTCGCAATGCCCTATTCCAGCACGCTGTGGATGGCGGCGAGCCTGCTGTGGATCCTCGACGCTGGCAATAACATCACCATGGAGCCATACCGCGCCTATGTCGCCGACCGGCTTGCGCCCGACCAGCGATCGACCGGCTTTCTGACGCAGAGCGCCTTCACTGGACTGGCCCAAACGCTCTCCTATTTGGCACCGTCGCTGCTCACCGCATTCGTGGCGCGCGATGTGCTGGACGAAAACGGCATTCCGGTGATCGTGCGGATCGCCTTTATCATCGGGGCGATCCTTTCGATCTCCACCATAGTGTGGTCGGTGTGGCGTGTGCGCGAATTGCCGCTGGATGCTGCCGAGCAAGCGGAGCTGGAAGCCAAGCCGCTGACCATGCGATCGACCTTTTCCGAAATCCGCGATGCCATCCGCGAAATGCCCCGCCCGATGCGCCAGCTGGCAGGCGCGATGTTGTGCCAATGGTATGCGATGTTCGCGTACTGGCAGTACATCACCTTCGCCGTTGGCCGGTCGATCTACGGCACCACCGATCCCGCCAGCGCGCTATTCCGGGAAGCAACGCTCACCACCCAGCAGGCGGGCGCGCTCTATAACTTCGTGGCGTTCGTGGGCGCGTTGGCCCTGATCCCGGTGGTGAAGCGGTTCGGAGCGCGCCCCACCCATGCGGTCTGCCTTGCCGCATCGGGCGCGGCGATGCTGATGATCCCGGGCGCGGCGACTCCGGGGGCGCTGTTCGTACTGATGCTGGGAATCGGCATCGGCTGGGCGGGGATGATGGGCAACACCTACGTCATGCTCGCCGATTGCATCCCGCCGGAGCGTAACGGAATTTATATGGGTATCTTCAACCTGTTTATCGTCATCCCGATGCTGATCCAGACACTTACGATGCCGATGATTTATCGTCCGCTGCTGGGCGGTGATCCGCGTCACGTGCTCATGCTGGGCGGTGTCTTGATGCTGGCGGGTGCTCTGGCTACGTTGCTGGTGGATGCCGGACATCGCCGCCCCCGCGAACAGGGGTTGGTCACCGGCTAGGGAGTAACATGGCCGAAGGCGAAGACCGGAATGCACGCGGTACAGTGCGGACCATCACTGATCTGGCACGGCTTGCGGGGGTGTCCCCCGGCACCGTGTCCCGGGCGCTGGCAGGCAAAAGCCTGGTCAACGCCAAGACCCGCGAAAAGATCGAAGCCCTCGCCCGCCAACACGCCTTCCAGCCTAACCAGATGGCAAGCGGGCTGCGCCGCCAGAAGACCGGCGTGATCGGCGTTGCCATCCCGCTGGGCCACGACACCCGCCAGCAGATTTCCGACAGCTTCTTCATGACCTTGCTCGGCCATTTGGCGGACGAACTGACGCTGCAAGGTTATGACCTGATGCTGCGCCGGGTCGTGCCGGAAGACGACGCCGATTGGCTTGAGCGCTTCATCGGTTCGGGCATGATCGACGGGGTGATCGTCATCGGCCAGTCCGACCAGTTCGACCGGATCGAGGATGTTGCCGATGGCTACAACGCGATGGTCGTATGGGGCAACCATCAGGAAGGGCAGCGACACTGTGTCGTGGGCACCGATAACCGTCTGGGCGGCCGCCTGGCGGCTGAACGGCTGGTCGCGGCGGGTGCGCGGCGGATCGCGTTTCTCGGCGATATCGGGGCAATGGAATTCGGCGCACGGTTTGCAGGCGCGCAGGATGCCGCCGCACGGCTTGGTCTGGAGCCGGTCATGGTGCTGCCGACCCACCTTTCGCCAGAGCGTGCCAGCGCCGAAATCGCTGCCCATCTGACCGCGCAAGCGGGCCGAATCGACGGCATCTTCACCGCGACAGACACGCTGGCCGCGCTGTGCCTTACCGAACTTCGCGCCTGCGGGTTAGCGGTGCCAGATGGCGTGCGGCTGGTGGGCTTCGACGATCTGCCGATCGCTCGCCAGACCGTACCGCCGCTCACCACAATCAGGCAAGATATCGCCGCGGGCGCACGCGCGCTGGTCGATCTGCTGCTGCGGCGCTTGGCGGGCGAGAAAACCGAGAGCCTGATCCTGCCGCCAGAACTGATCGTGCGCGAAACGGCCTGACACGGCGCTTTCCGATCACCAGTGACAGCCGCAGCGGACAAAGCTGTTCGCCCGCCCAGTTCGGGTCGCCGCAACTTATCTTGCAATCCCTCAAAAAAATCCCGCCCCGGCCCGCGCTATTTCGGGGGCCAGAGCGGGGTCTATCTGATCCGGTGCTGAAGGTCAGCTGAGCGCGACGTGGCGCTTCAGGTGGTGGTCAACATTGCCGAATTCGCTGTCAAAGATGGTCAACCGCTTGAAATAGTGACCGATTGCATATTCGTCGGTCACGCCGTTCCCGCCGTGGATCTGCACCGCTTCCTGCCCGATCAGCCGCGCAGCCTGACCCACGCCGACCTTCGCGCCAGAGACCGCCTTCTTGCGCTCCACTTCGTCCGAACCCAGACGCAAAGTCGCTAGATAGGTCAGCGATACCGCCTGTTCGTAGGCCGTGTACATATCGACCATGCGGTGCTGGAGCACCTGGAAGCTGGCAATCGGCACGCCGAACTGCTTGCGCTGGCGGCTGTATTCCACCGTCATCGCATGGGCGACCTTCATCGCTCCGCAGGCCTCGGCGCACAGTGCGGCGATGGCTTCGTCGGTGACCAGTTCGATCAGCGCGAGCCCTTCGCCTTCTGCACCGATAAGCGCTTCGGAAGATACCGAAACATTCTCGAAATACACCTCCGAAGCGCGGCGGCCATCGACCGTCACATAGTCGCGGGTGGTGATCCCGGCGGTGTCCTTGGCGACCACGAAGACCGAGACGCCAGAACGGTCCCGTCGCTCCCCGCCGGTGCGGGCGGTGACGATCAGGTGGCTGGCCCAAGGCGCGCCGATGACGACGGCCTTGTGGCCGTTCACCACGTAGCCCGCGCCGTCCTTCTTCGCGGTGGTTTCCAGATCGGCATAGTCAAACCGCCCACGCGGTTCGGCATAGGCGAAGGCGAAGACGGAACTGCCCGCCACGATACCGCCGATATGTTCTTCCTTCTGCGCGGCTGTTCCGCCGTGCTTCAGGAAGCCGCCTGCACACACGACTGTCGGAACAAAAGGCTCTATTACCAAGCCCTTACCGAACTCCTGCATGATGACCATCGCATCGACAGCGCCGCCGCCAAAGCCGCCATCGGCTTCGGAAAACGGCATGCCCAAGATGCCCAGTTCGGCCAGTTGTGCCCAGACTTCGGGGCGCCATCCGGCGCCGCTGGCGATCGCCTTGCGGCGGGTTTCCCAGTCATATTGTTCACGCACCAGCCGCGAGAGGCCGTCGCGCACCATGTCCTGTTCTTCAGTGAAGTTGAAGTCCACAAATTCTCTCCCGTCTCAGGCGCTTACAGGCCGAGGATCATCTTGGTGATGATGTTGCGCTGGATTTCGTTCGACCCGCCATAGATCGACGTTTTGCGCATGTTGAAATAGGTCGCCGCGGCGTGTTGGGCATAATCGGGGCCGACCGGGTGTTCGTTGGAGCCATTGTCGTTCGACACCCCGCCCATATAGGGCGCGGAATAGGTGCCGACTGCTTCCAGCGTCAGTTCCGTGAGGCGCTGCTGGATTTCGGTGCCCTTGATCTTCAGGATCGAGCTTTCCGGCCCAGGCCCCTTGCCCGCCTGTTCACCCGCAAGGGTGCGCAATTCGGTGATTTCCAGCGCGGCCAGATCGATTTCGAGCTGGCTGACCTTCTTCGCAAAATCGAAATCCTTGATCAGCGGCGCGCCGTCCAGCGTCTCGTTCGTGGCGATTTCGCGCAGCTTTTCGATGCCGCGCTTCGACCGCGCCACACCGGCAATGCCGGAGCGTTCGTGGGCGAGCAGGAACTTGGCATAGGTCCAGCCCTTGTTCTCCTGCCCGACAAGGTTTTCAACCGGCACGCGGACATCGGTCAGCCAAGTTTCGTTGACTTCGTACCCGCCGTCCAGAAGCTTGATCGGCTTCACTTCCACGCCCGGCGACTTCATGTCGACGAGGATGAAGCTGATGCCTTCCTGCGCCTTGGCGGTCGGATCGGTGCGGCACAGGAAGAAGCCCCAGTCGGCATGCTGGGCCAGCGTCGTCCAGGTCTTCTGGCCGTTGATCACATAGTGATCGCCGTCCCGCACGGCCGTGGTCTTCAGGCTGGCAAGGTCAGACCCTGCGCCCGGTTCCGAATAACCCTGACACCACCACACATCGCCAGAAACGATGCCGGGCAAGTGGCGGGCTTTCTGTTCGGCATTGCCGAAGGTGTAGATCACGGGGCCAACCATCGACACGCCGAAGGGCAGCGGCATGACGGTGCTGGCGCGGGCGTTTTCTTCCGACCAGATGTAGCGCTGCGTCGGGGTCCAGCCGGTGCCGCCATATTCGGTCGGCCATGCCGGAACCGACCAGCCCTTTTTGCCGAGGATCTTGTGCCAGACGAGGAAATCCTCGCGGCTCATGTCTTCGCGCATCCCGAAATCGGCGAGATGCTTGGGATAGTTGTCGGCGATAAAGCTGCGGACTTCGTCGCGGAAGGCCTGCTCTTCGGGGGTGAACTCGAGGTTCATGGGGTATCTCCTCTCAAATCGGTTTCGATTTGCGATACGTCTTGTCACCCCCGGCGGACGCGGAAAAGAGGAAAATATCGAAGCTTTCCCGAAGGCGGCGTTGCAGTAGGGGAAGGCTCCACGTGAAACATCGTTTTTGGCCCCTCTGGAGGGGGTCTAAACGGAGTCTGCGGGGGTCTGGCGCGGGGCAAGGGCCGGGTTGAGTCGCGCAAAGGCGCTGCCGGGGCGACCAACAATTTGCGCGGTGCGGGATGTTGGAGCAATTCCTCCGCCCCGGGCGTGACCCGGGGCGGGGTAAATTACAGCTCCAGCGGGCCGTGCTGGATATGCGGCAGCACGTGGCGGGCGAACAGGTCGGCTTCCTGCATATGCGGGTAGCCCGAAAGGATGAACGCCTCGATCCCTTCCGCCTGATAGGCGCGCAGTTTCGCCAGCACCTGATCGGGCGTGCCGACAATCGCCGCCCCGCAGCCTGAGCGTGCGCGGCCGATGCCGGTCCACAGGTTCTCTTCCACGAAACCGTCCCCGTCCGCCGCGCCGCGCAGCTCCTGCTGGCGCTGCACGCCGTAATTCTTCGCATCGAGCGATTTTTCGCGGATCGCCCGGCCCGCCTCGTCATCCAGCTTGGACAGCAGGCGGTCGGCATAGTGGCGCGCCTCGTCCTCGGTCTCGCGCACGATCACGTGGACGCGGTAGCCAAACTTCAGCGTTCGCCCGTAATTGGCGGCGCGCGCCTTCAGGTCGGCGATGTTTTCGCGCACCTTGTCCATCGTGTCGGGCCACATCAGGTAGACATCCGCCGCTTCGGCCGCACACTCGCGCGCTTCGTGGCTGAGACCGCCGAAGTAGAACGGCGGGCACTTGCCAGACAGCGTCGTGATGCGCGGCGGATCGAGCTTCAGCTTGTAGAACTCGCCATCGAAATCAAGGTGTTCGCCGTTCAGCAACGTCTTGACGATCTTCATGATCTCGGTGCCGCGCCGGTAACGCGGGGCGCTCTCGATCTTCTCGCCCGGCATGTCGGACGAGATGATGTTGACGTTCAATCGCCCGCCGGTACCAGCCGCATTGGGGCCGAGGATACGGTCAAGCGTGGCGATGCGGCGCGCCAGCTGCGGCGGCCAGTCTTCGCCCATGCGCGTCGCCCACAGCAGCTTGATGCGCTTGACCTGCGTGGCCACGGCAGCGGCGAAGATCGTGGTGTCGACGCCCAGCTGATAGCCCGAAGGCAGCAGGATATTGTCGAACCCGCCTTCTTCGGCGCGGGTGACGATGTTGCGGCAATGCTCCCAGCTGGATTGCAGATAGGGATCGGGGACGCCGAGGAATTCGTAATCGTCGTCACACAGCGCGGAAAACCACGCGATTTCGCATTGTTGCTGTTGGGTCATCACGGCAGCCTCTCACCACGTGCGGCGACCAGCACCGCGTACCAATCCGTCCGCGTCCAGCGCACCTTGAGCGCCGCTGCGCCTTCGGCAATCCGCGCGGCGTTCTGCGAGCCGATGATCGGGATGATCCCGGCCGGGTGCGCCATCAGCCAGCTATAAGCGGCAACGGTGCGCGACACGCCCTGCGCTGCGGCCACGGTATCCAGCGCGGCGGCCACGGCCTTGTCCCGCGCAGTCTCAGGCGCGGCCAGCCTGCCGCCGCCCAGCGGCGACCACGCCATCGGGGTCAGACCCAGCATCATCGCCTGATCAAGTTCGCCGTTCTCGAAGCAGTCGATGCGCAGCGGGCTGATTTCTGGCTGGGTGGTCGCCAGCTTGGTGCCGAGGAAGTGGTTCAGCGCGGCGGTCTGGGCACACGTGAAGTTCGACACGCCGAGGCTGCGGATTTTCCCGCTTGCGACCGCATCATCCAGCACGCGGGCCACTTCCTGCGGGTGGGCGAGGATATCGGGGCGGTGGATCTGCCACAGGTCGATCACGTCCACCTTCAGGCGGCGCAGCGAATCCTCGATCGCCTTGCGCAGGTAATCCGCGCTCTGATCATAGGGCAGCGGAGGCAGGATGCCGCCCTTGGTTGCCAGCACCATGCGGCCCCGCAAAGCAGGTTCGCCGGCCAGCACTTCGCCCAGCAGCGCCTCGGCATCGCCAAAGCCGCCGCTACCGTCGAACCCGTAAATGTCGGCCGTGTCGAGGAAGGTAATCCCCGCATCCAGCGCCGCGTGCACCAGCTTTGCCGCGTCGGCAGCGGTGCGGCCATTTTCAGCCAGGCGCCACATCCCCCAGGCGATGGGCGACACGTCAATGCCGCTCGTCCCAAGAACGCGGGTTGCGGGCGGAAGGGGCAGTTCACTCATGGTCAGTTCCTTTTTGGCGGAGCGACCGAGGCGCGCTCCACAAGGTCGTGGGGCAGGCGTTTGTGGGAGATGTCCCCGCCCGCGATCAGGATTTGCGTGGCCGTGCGGGCAAGGTCTGCCATCGGCTGGCGAATGGTGGTGAGCGGCGGCCAGACGGTGCGCGCCAGCGTGGTATCGTCAAACCCTGCGACCGAAAGTTCGGCGGGGACATTGATGCCGCGATCATGCGCCACGGCCAGCACGCCGGCGGCCATATCGTCGTTGGAGGCGAAGATCGCGGTGGGCCGCGCCGCCTGATCGAGCAGCGCGTTGGCGCCCGCCACGCCGGAATCGAAGTCAAACTCGCCCTCAACAACCATCTGCGGTTCGAACGGGATGCCAACCCGGTCGAGCGCGCGGCGGTATCCGAACAGGCGGTCGTCTGACGCCATGTGATTGGTGTGGCCCTTGATAAACCCGATGCGGCGGTGGCCTGCGTTGATGAGATGCGTGGTCATGTCGTCGGCGGCCTGCGCGTCGTCCATGAACACCGATGATGTCAGCGCGTGGTTCGTCCCCGGCGATATCCGCACGAAGGGCACGTCCATCCCGTCCAGCGCGCGCAGCACCGGGTCGCAATCGGTCACGGGGGAGGACAGGATAATGCCGTCCACGTGCGTCTCGCTCACCAGCCCGCGCACCTGATCGCCAACGCGCGGATCGGCGACGTCGACTGGCTGGGCGAGCAGCCGGATGCCGTTTTCCTGGCACACCTCCCAGCAGCCCTTCTGGATCTGGAACATGTAATAGGGGCTGTGGTTGTCGTAGATGAGCGCGATCTGGCCCGACTTCGCGCCCGACAGGATGCGCGCGGCGATGCTGGGGCGGTAGTCGAGATCGGCCATCGCCGCCTCGACCTTCTCGCGCAGCGCGGCGCTCACATAAGGGTGGCCGTTGAGGACGCGGCTGACGGTCTTCACCGCCACGCCTGCACGGGCAGCGACATCCTTGATGTTGGCGCGGCTCATGCGGCCAGCCCCTTGAACAGATCGGCGAAGGCGCTGCCGGGGCGGTAGAACACCGGCGGCTGGCCGATGGGCGCTGCGATATTGTGCCAACCGGGCGCGTAATCCTGCCCGCTCCACAGATGCCGCCAGCTCTCACCCGGCAGATAGACTTCTCGCATCGACGCCCCCGCTTCGATCACTGGTGCCACCATCAGATCGGCACCATAGAGGTACTGATCTTGTATCGTGAAGGTTGCGGCATCCTGCGGGTAGTGGAGAAACAACGCACGCTGTGCGGGAAGGCCGGTCGCCTGCGCCTCGGCGACCAGATGCCGGACATAGGGCGCGAGGTGCGCGTGGACGCGGCTCCAGCGGACAAAGCCCGCGACCAGCGCCGGGGTGCTGTCGATCTGAAGGTTGTCGTCCGGCCGGTTGCCTTCATGCGTGCGCATCACCGGACTGAACGCGCCCAGTTCGTACCAACGCAGGATCAACTCATCCGTGCGGACATTGCCGAACAGGCTGGTGTAACCGCCCACGTCCGAATGGCTGAAGGCGTTGCCCACCAGCCCCGATGACAGCGCGGCGGTGATCACCGTGCCGATGCCGTCATGGCGGCTGAAATCCACTGACTGGTCACCCGCCCACAGCAAGGGGCAATGCGCCTGCACCCCGGTGTGGCCGGCGCGCATGAACCACAGCACATCGCCTGTGCGCCCGCGTGAGGCGACGGCGCGGGCATTCACCTCGGCCCAGCGCACCGGCCAGCGGTTGTGTTCCTGCATCGGGTCGCCATCGAACAGGCGCAGATCGGTGGGAAGATACTCGCCGAAATCCGCCATCCAGCCGTCCAGCCCGAAATCGAGCATCCGCTTGCCGATCACCTCTTCGGCAAACCAATCGGCGGCGGCGGGGTTGGTGAAATCAACCACGCCCGCGTGGAATTCGCCAAAATCGACAAGGTAAGGCGCGTCGCTGTCCAACTCTTGCGCGAAATACCCCTGTGCCGCAGCCTCGGGATAAAGCGGGCCATCGACCGCAAGATAGGGGTTCACGTAACCGAGAAAGCGGATGCCGCGTGCCTTCAAGGCGGCGATGCGGGCAGGAAGATCGGGGTAGCGGTCTGCATTCCACTGCCAATCCCAGAACAACCGCCGCCCGAAGCTGGTTTCGCGGATGCCGACCCAGTCTTCACACCACAAGCCGCTGACCGCCGCGCCCGCATCAATCAGGGCGTCGAGCCGGTCGAAACTCGCCTCGCCCTGCTTCAATCCCACCACCGCGCCGCCCAGCGCCCATTCGGGCAGCGCCTGACGCGGGCCGAAGCGCGCACCCAATTGGCGGGTAAGATCAGCAGGCAGGCCTTCAAACAGGTCCATAGTGACCATGCCGGACCAAACGTGCACGCGCAGCCGCCCCGGCGCGCTGGCGTCCAGTTCGACATATTCGGCATTGCCGAGCGACAGCGCCCAACCACCCGAACACAGCACGGTGGGTTCGGGATAATTGGTCGTCCAGTAATCCCCGCCCGCGAAGGAACCGTCGGCGCTGGCCTGGTCGGTCAGCGGCGTGCCGGGTTCACGGCCAACGCCGGGTTCGCTCGTCCAAACAGGGAAGTTGCGGCCATTGAGAGCAAGGTAGCTCATCTGTTCGCCCCCACCCCACAGCACATCATCGGGCGCGAGCGTGAAGTCCAAAGCAATGCGATCATGCGGCGATCGCGCGGTGATCGTCAGGCGCGACGCATCCGCCGCATAATCCAGCGCGACTTTGGCAGCGCCATCGACGCTGGAGAGCGCAAGGCAGCCCTGCGCGTCCACTTCACAGAGCAACAGTGGCGCTGATGCCACACTGCGGTCAGACAGGCGGAAATTGCCGCGCACCATCACCACATCAGGATCACCACAAGCCACTGAAATAGAAGGGTTATTTGGTCGATGGCGCAGGATTACCCGCCCCGCGGCATGCAGGTCAAATCCCTCGTCGCATGGCGTCAATTGCACCATTTTCGTCCCAGATTCCCTCTCCGGCCTGTCCCTTGGCCCGTTCTGACACCGCTTGACAGATCGGGCCATAAAGCGCAACCCGACCCGGCAAAGATCGACCGTTCGGGCGACGATCTGTCATGTCGCCCGATCGAGTTTGACCACGACGCAGGAGAGAGTTTTACCATGTCCGCCACCACCCGTATTGCGCTTAAGGCGCTTGCCCTTTCCGCCAGCTCGATGGCGCTGGCCTACACCGCGCCGGCCATGGCGCAGGTCGAAGAAATCGTCGTAACCGCCCAGAAGGTTGAAGAAAACGTTCAGGACGTGCCAATCGCGATCACCGCCGTTTCGGGTGACCGGTTGCAGCAGGCAGTGGTCTTCAGCCTCGAAAACATCAGCACCGTCATTCCGTCGGTGACCTTCCGCAAGGGCACCACCAGCGCCAACAGCGCGATCGTGATGCGCGGCGTCGGCACGATCAGCTTCTCGGTCGCGGCGGAACCATCAGTGTCCACCGTTGTCGATGGCGTCGTGCTGTCGCGTTCCGGTCAGGCCTTCATGGACCTCGTCGATCTTGAGCGGCTTGAAGTGCTGCGCGGGCCGCAGGGCACCCTGTTTGGCCGCAACGCTTCTGCCGGTCTGGTCAACATCGTGTCGAAGGGCGGCACCGATGACTACCAGGCCGAAGCCAATGTCGACATGTTCGAAGGCGACGAATACCGGATGCGCGGCGCGATTTCCGGCCCGCTTGGCGAAAACCTCAGCGCCCGCCTGACCGGTTTCTACGGCACCTTCGATGGCAACATCACCAACGTCAATGGCGGCCGCAACAACACCGTCAACGGCTATGAACGTTACGGCGTGCGCGGGATCATGGACTATGACGATGGCGCCAACGCCGTCCGCCTGATCGCCGATTACTACAAGGCCGATGACGATTGCTGCGCCGATGTGACCGGCGCCAGCCGCGGCAACGCGGCGCAGGATGCCGAACTGGGTCTGCCCGGCGGCGTCGCGATCGGCGAAAAGCAGCGCTTCATCAACCACAACCTCGTCACCCGCACCGAGGATGAACAGTGGAGCCTGACCGCCACCGGCGATTTCGAAATCAGCGACACCCACACCCTCAGCGCGGTGCTGGGCTATCGCAACTGGTTCAACCGCGAACAGCGTGAAGGCGACTTCCTGCCGCGCGCAATTGTCGGCGTGGGCGAACTTCACGATAACGGCGTGGTCAGGACCGAACAGCTTTCGGCCGAAATCCGCATCGCTTCCGATCAGACCAAGTCGTTCTTCTATCAGGCGGGCGTGTTCGCCTGGCAATCGGACAACACGCAGGATTTCACGCGCGACAATGTGACCTGCGCCACGTCAACCCTGCCTGTCGCGGCCAGCGGCGCACGTCCGTGCAACATGGCCGATACGGTCAACACGCTGTTCCCTTCGGCCACCTCGCGCAGCGAAGTGCGGTCGCAGAACTTCGCGGTGTTCAGCCAGGCGACCTATCGCTTTACCGAACAGCTCTCGCTGACCGGCGGCCTGCGTTACACTTGGGATGATCTGTCCTTCACCCACAACCGCGCACCTGCCGCCAACCGCACGACCGGCCTGCCGGCGACCGGCCCCGGCACCAATGGCAACCCGGCGGGCGGCCTGATCGCCAACGGCGGTAACGGCACCAACACCTCGGCCGGATCGACCACCAACGGCAACCTGTCGGGCCGTGCGGTGCTGCAGTACCAGCCGACCGACGACATCATGGTCTACGGTTCGTACACCCGCGGGTACAAGGGCCCGGCCTTCAACGTGTTCTTCAACCACACGGCGCCGAACAACGCCCGCCCGATTGACGAAGAACTGTCCGACAGCTTCGAAATCGGGGTGAAGTCGCAGTTCATGGACGACCGCGTGCAGTTGAACGTTGCCGCCTTCAGCGTCGAATATGACGGGTTCCAGGCCAACAACTTCGTCCTGATCAACGGTGCGACGGTATCGAACCTGACCAACGCCGGGACGGTGAAGTCCGAAGGCTTTGAAGCCGACCTGATCGTCAATCCGATCGACGGGCTGAACCTGCGTGCCAGCGGTGCCTATGCCGATGCGCGCGTGAAGGAGTTCAATCCCAACCCGCTGACCAACGCACCCAGCGCGATCAACGGCACGCAGCTGCCGCTGGCGCCGAAGTTCGTCTACACCCTCGGCGGTGATTACACGCGTGATCTGGGCGATGCGGCGGTGCTGTATCTCAACACCGATTACCGTCACACCAGCACGCAGTTTTCGGATCTGGGTGAAGTCGGGCGGATTGATCCCTACGGCATGTGGAACGCATCGGTTGGTTTCTCCGACCCGGACGACAAGTACCGCGTGACCTTCCACGCCCGCAACATCGCCGATGTCGGCTATGTGCTGCTGAACGTGGAAAATGGGCGCCGCCTGCAAATCCCGCGCGATGCTGACCGCTATTTCGGTGTGTCCTTGCGCGCACGGATGTGATGGGGGCCTGAGGTCGTCATTAACGGGGGGCCGCCGGAGCGATCCGGCGGCCCTTCTTGTTTGACGGCCATGAGCCTTGACCGCTTGCCCTTTATTGCCTGTGTCCCATAGGAACCCGTGATGGCCGCAGCCCAAACCGCTTCCACACTTGCTCCGCGCCTGCGCTGGTCGCTGTTCACGGTGCTGTGCATCGCCGGCGTGTTCAACGCGATGGACCGCCCCATCATTGCCATTCTGAAGCCTGACATGATGGCCGATTTCGGCTGGACGGACAGCGACTTCGGCGATCTGGCCGCGGTCACGCAGTTTTCCGCCGCCTTCGCGTTCCTGTTCACCGGCTGGCTGGTGGACCGGCTGGGGGTCAACCGTTCGATGCAGGTCGGCGCGACCGCGTGGAGCCTTGCAGCGATGGCTCACGGCTGGGCGCTGACGACATGGCAGGTGGTCGCCGCGCGCGTCGGTCTGGGCGTGACCGAGGCGGTGCAGACCCCCCTCACCATCAAGACCGTCGCCAGCCTGTTCCCGCCTGACAAGCGCAGCTTTGCTTTCGGCTTTGCGACGATGCTGGCGGGCGCAGGGACGATTGCGATGCCGTTCGTGATCCCTGCCCTAGCGTTGGCTGTGGGCTGGCGCGGAGCGTTGGTGGCAGGCGGGATCGGCGGGTTTATCTCGCTGCTGGCATGGCTATGGCTGGCGCGCGGCGTGGCGCAATTGCGCCATACGGCGGTGCAGCCATCGGTGCTGGAGCCTGAACACGCGCCCCAAGCTGACAGCTACGGCCCGATCCTGATGAACCGCCAGACCTGGGCGATCGTCGTCGCCAAGGCGCTGTCGGACATGACATGGTGGTTCATCAATTTCTGGCTGGCGGATTATTACCGCAAGGCGTTCGACCTTTCGACGCTGGAATTGGCGGTGCCGCTGGCGATTGCCTATGCGGGATCGGGCCTCGGCGCGTTGCTGGCGGGCTGGGCTTCGACGCGGCTGCTGGAGAGCGGGTGGAGCCCCAATCGCGTGCGCAAAACCGTGATGCTGGCATCGGCGCTGGTCGTCGCGCCGTTGCCGCTGGTGCTGGAGCTGAATTCGTTCTGGCCGGTGGCGGTGATGATCGGGCTGGTCATGGCCGGACATCAGGGATTCTCGCTCTCGCTGTTCTCCACCATCACCGACGTCGTGCCCGAAGCCAAGGTTGGACGGGTGACCGCGTTCGGCGCATTCATGGGCAATATGGGCGGGGTGGCGATTTCGCTGGTCGCAGGCCGCGTGCTGGATGCCGGGCTAGGCTTTGTGCCGCTGTTCATCTTCGCATCATCGTCCTATCTGGTGGCCTTGGCGTGGTTCCAGTGGCTGCTGCCGGTGATCCGCCGCCCGGAAGACGCAGCAGCGGCTGCATCCGAATAGGCGTGCGGCGCGGTTGCAATCGGCAGGCCTGCGCAGTAGGCGTATGACACCGTGAGACACACGATCAGACAGCAAGGCAGGGCTAAACCGGCATGAAGCGCGATGCGCGCCCCGATTACGAGGCTTTTGCCGGCGACCTGTTCGGCGAGATCATGCTTGCCGACAGCGCCGCCGCCGCCGCTGCGAAGGCGGAAAAGAAGCCGCTGTCGCGCTTTGTCCCCGGGCTGGCGATCTGCGCCATCGCCGGGGCTGCTGCCGCGTGGATGGCGCAAAATTACGGCGTGCCGGTGATTCTTGCGGGCCTGCTGATCGGTCTCGCCGTCAACTTTGCAGCGACCGACCCGCGCACGCATGACGGCCTTGATGCCGTGTCGCGCCACGGATTGCGCGCCGGGATCGTGCTGCTGGGTTTTCAGGTCACCATCATGCAGGTCGCCGCCATGGGAATCGTGCCGTTCGCGGGCCTTGCGCTGGTGATGGGGGCCGCGATGCTGGCCGCCCTCGCCGCGGCGCGCGCCACCGGACAAAGCCCGGCCATCGGCCTGCTGGGCGGGGGAGCAACCGCGATCTGCGGCGCGTCTGCCGCGCTGGCGCTGTATGGCGTAATCGGGCGGGAGCGGGTGGATCAGGCGCTGTTTACCCTGACGCTGGTCATTCTGGCTGCCGCATCGGCCATCGCGCTCGTCACCTATCCGCCGCTTACCCAGATGCTCGGCTTCACCGATGCCCAGGCCGGCTTCCTGGTCGGCGCATCCATTCATGACGTCGCGCAGGCGATCGGCGCTGGCTTTGCTGTGTCGGACCCGGCGGGCGCGCAGGCGACCGTGGTGAAGCTGACCCGCGTGGCGCTGCTCGCACCGCTGGTGACGCTGGCGGCCTTGTGGATCGCGCGCGTGCAGCCGCTGCCCCAAGGCGTCGGGCGGGCGCGGGTGCCGATGCTGCCGGGCTTCATCCTTGCCTTCCTTACGCTGGTGGCGGTCAATTCGTTAGTTATCCTGCCGTCCGCGCTGGCGGGTCATGCACTGACCTTGTCCAAGACCCTGCTGCTGCTCGCCGTAACGGCCACCGCGATGCGCACCCGCACCGATCTGCTGCTCGGTCTTGGCTGGCGGGCGGTTATGCCGGTGCTGGCGGCGACCATCGCCTCGTTGCTGACGGCGCTGGCTTTTGCGCATTGGGTGATCTGATGGCGCCGATGTTTGACCTTGCGGTGATCGGCGGCGGCGTGAACGGAGCCGGCATTGCGCGCGATGCATCCGGGCGCGGGGCCAAGGTGCTGCTGCTGGAACGCGGCGATCTGGCAACCGGCACCTCGTCCAATTCCACCAAGCTGATCCACGGCGGCCTGCGCTATCTGGAGCATTACGAATTCGCGCTGGTGCGTGAGGCGTTGTCCGAGCGTGAAGTGCTGTGGGGCATCGCGCCGCACATCATCTGGCCGCTGCGCTTCATCCTGCCGCATCGCCCCGGCCTGCGCCCGCGCTGGCTGGTGCGGCTGGGGCTGTTTCTTTACGACCACCTCGGCGGCCGGAAACGTCTGCCATCGGCAGAGGGCGTCGATCTGACGAGCCACCCGGCGGGCGTGCCGCTGAAGCCTGAATACACCCGCGCCTTTGCCTATTCCGATGGTTGGGTGGACGATGCGCGGCTGGTCATCCTGAACGCCCGCGACGCGGCGGATCGCGGCGCCGAGGTGCGCACCCGCTGCGAGGTCACCGCGCTGACCCGCGAAGGCGATCACTGGCGCATCGAAGCCGGTGACGAGACCTTCCATGCCCGCGCCGTCGTCAACGCCGCCGGGCCGCGCGTGCTCGACCTTCTGGGCCGTGCGGGCGAGCCTTCAGCGCAGAAAATGCGGTTGGTGCGCGGATCGCACATCGTCGTGCGAAAGCTGTTCGACCACGATTTCGCCTATTTCTTCCAGCTGCCTGACGGCCGGATCTTCTTCGCCATTCCCTATGAAAGCGACTTCACCCTGATCGGCACCACCGATGTCGATCACGACGCGGGGCTGGACGAAGTGAAGGCCAGCGCGGAGGAGATCGCCTATCTGTGCGAAGGCGCATCGGAATATTTCCGCCAGCCCGTAACGCCCGCCGATGTCGTGTGGACCTATTCCGGCGTGCGCCCGCTGGTGGATGACGGATCAGGCAAGCCGGAAGCGGCAACCCGCGGCTATCGTTTCGAGATCGATGGGGGCAAGGGTGGCCCAGAAAATGGGGGCGCGCCGCTGCTTTCCGTGTTCGGCGGCAAGATCACCACCTATCGCCATCTGGCCGCAGAGGCGGTGTCGGAACTTGCCCCGTTCCTGCCGATGCTGGCGGCCAGCGACTGGACGGGCAATGCGCCCCTGCCCGGCGGCGATTTCCGGCGTGACCAAGCGCCAGTAAAAATGCGCGATCTGGCCGCGCGCTATCCCTTCCTCTCCGCGCGAGATGCCCAGCGCCTGATCCGTCTGTACGGCACCCGTGCGGCGAGCTTTCTTGGCGCGGCAACCAGCGTCAGCGACCTTGGCGAGCAATTCGGCCACGGGCTGAGCGCTGCCGAAGTCGATTACCTTTTCGCGCAGGAATGGGCGCAAACCGCTGACGATATCCTGTGGCGGCGCACCAAGCTGGGCCTGTATTTCACGCCCGAACAAACCGCACGCCTTGCTGCCTACATCACCGAAAGGACAACTTCCGCATGACCCGAATCGTAGCCCTTGGGGGCACGGTCAATCCCGGCTCCTCGACCGAGCAGGCGCTGCGCCTTGCCGCCAATGTGGCGGCGGCGAACGGAGCGGAGGTCACGGTGTTCGGTGGAGAATATCTCACCGCGCTGCCGCATTACCTCGGCCCGCTCCACGATCCGTCGCAGGGCGCGGAAATGGTCGCGGCGGTGCGCGCGGCTGATGGCCTGCTGATTGCGGCGCCCGGTTATCACGGTACGATTTCGGGCGTGGTCAAGAACGCGCTCGATTACCTTGAAGACCTGTCGCGCGATGAACGGCCCTATCTGGATGGCCGGGCGGTCGGGCTGATTGCAACGGCCTTCGGTGATCAGGCGTCGATGAGCACATTGCTCACCATGCGCGCGATCACCCATGCTCTGCGCGGCTGGCCGACCCCGATGGGCGCGACGATCCGCACCTATCGCGGGCTGTTTTCGCCCGATGGCGAATGCCTCGACGAACGCGCGCGCGGCCAGTTGGAACTGGTCGGCAAGCAGGTGGTGCTCGGCGCGAAAAGCTTCGCTGCTGGAAGGGATCTGGCGTGACCCGCGCCGCTTTGGATGCGGCGCTGGCGGCGATTGCTGACGGGCGGATGGTGGTGATCGCGGGCGATGCGTTGCGCGGCGGGGATATCGACCTGATGATCGCAGCACGTCATGTGACGCCTGACGCGATCAATTTCATGGCCACCCACGGGCGCGGCCTCATTTGCCTGTCGGTGACGCCGGAACGCGCAGACCAGCTTGGCTTGACCCTCATCAACCCCGGCACTGCGCGCCAGACCGGGCGGCCCTTTGCCCGCTCGATTGAGGCCGCGCACGGCGTTTCGACCGGCATTTCCGCGGCCGACCGTGCGCATACGGTGCAGGTGGCGATGGCCGATGGCGCGAGCAATGCCGACATTCATTCACCCGGTCACGTCTTCCCGCTGATCGCGCGGGCGGGCGGCGTGCTGGAACGGCCCTCGGCCTGCGAGGCATCCATCGATCTGGCGAAGCTGGCGGGCGCGGGCGATGCGGCGGTGATCTGCTCGATCATGCGCGACGACGGCGAAATGGCGCGGCTGGAGGATATCGGCGACTTGATCGCCGCGCACGGATTGGCGGTCGCCGAGATTCGCGATCTGATCGTGCGACTTGAAGGCGCGGATGCATGACGGACAGCAGGCTCACCCGCCGGGCGCTGATCGCAGGGGCCGGAGGTGCGGCGCTGGCCGCTCCGGTGCTGGCGCAGAAGCTGGTCGATCTGGGCCTGCCGGGCGGACCAAGCCTGCGTGCCATGGACCCCGCCTTTCCCGGCAAGGGCGAAATGATCGTCCAACGCATCCGTCCGCCCCTGCTGGAAACACCGATGGAGGTGTTCCGCGAAGGGATCATTACCCCCAATGATCGCCATTTCGTGCGCTGGAACTGGGACTTGCCGACCGCGGTGAAAGCCGCCGACCACCGGGTGGCCGTGGGCGGCGCTGTCAGCCAAGCGGTGTCGCTGACGCTCGACGATGTCGCCAGCGCGGGCGAAGTGGTTGAAGTGGTCGCAGTCAATCAATGCGCGGGCAACGGGCGCGGCCTGTCCGATCCCCGTGTCACCGGCACGCAGTGGGGCAACGGCGCGATGTCTTGCGCCAAGTGGACCGGGGTGCGCCTGAAGGATGTGCTCGCCAAGGCGGGCGTTTCGGACGCGGCCAAGCGGGTGCGCTTTGCCGGGCTGGATGTGCCGCTGACCGATGGTGCGCCGCAGTTTATCAAGTCCATTCCGATGGATATCGCCATGCGCGATGATGTGCTGGTGGCGTGGGGCATGAATGATGAGCCGCTGTCGCTGCTCCACGGCTTCCCCTTGCGGATCGTGGTGCCGGGGTGGTTTTCGACCTATTGGGTGAAAATGCTCGCCACCATCGAGGTTCTGACGGGCGAGGATGACAGTTACTATGTGGCGGATTCCTACCGCCTGCCCGCGCGCCCGATCACGCCGGAGGACAAGGATTTCCCGACCATCCCGATCGCCGCCATGCCGCCGCGTGCCTTCATCACAAGCCATGCCGATGGCGCGGCGGTGGCGCGGGGCAAGCCGCTGACTTTGGAAGGCATCGCCATGGGCGGAGATGCGGCGCTGGGACGCGTCGATCTGGTTGGCGCAGGCTTTGAACTGCCTTGCACCCTCGGACACGATGAAGGCCCCTATGCCTTCCGCCGCTGGACGGTAACGATCCCGCAAGTCACCGGCAATATTGAACAAATCGGTGTTCGCGCGGCCAATATCAACGGCTTGGTGCAGCCTGAAACGCTCACCTGGAACCCTTCGGGGTATGCCCGCAACGTGATCGAACGCATCACTTTGGTGGCGCAATGAAGGCCGCTGTGATCCTGTCGCTCGCCCTCAGCCTGACGGCGTGTGACAGCGCGCCCAAAGTGGCCTTTGCTGACGCCAGTGTCACCCTGCCGGACGATCCGATGGAGCTGCCCGAAGGCCCGGGCCGCGATGCCGTGCTGGAAAATTGCACCGCCTGCCATTCGCCATCAACCATGCTCCAGCAGCCCAAGGTCAGCCGCGAGAAATGGGAATCGATCGTCGGCAAGATGCGCACACTCTACAAGGCGCCGGTCGATGAAGCTGCGGTGCCGCAGATCGTCGATTACATGGTCCATGTGCAGAGCGTCTCACGCGAACCCTCCCGCTAACCGGGGATGTAGGCTGCCAGCGGCGGTATTCCTCGCCCGCCATCGTCTCGCCGTGATCGCCAAGGATTTCCAGCGTCCCGCGGATGCCTGACAGCAGCGTTTCAAACTCGTCGCTCACCGCGTGGACGAAATCGGCGCTGTAGCTTCCGCCTGTGCGAAGCCGATGGGGGCTGCGAAGGGATGCCGTGCGCTTTGCGTGCCGATATTGTGCAGACGCTCAGCCTGCGGCGGGGGCAACTGGTCGATTTTCCATCCACATCGTCCCGGTGCCTGTAAGGTGTTCGGGGCTTTTGTCAGGGTCCGCATCAACGTGGCCCCGACGATTTAGCCTTGAGGAGATAATGATGAACCGTCCCGCAACCCTCACGCTGGCGCTTGCTGCCAGCCTTGCTGCCGTTGGCCCGCTCGCCGCTCGGGCGCAGGCCAGCGGGCCTGGCCCTACCGCCTTCACACTCGCCCCGCTGCCTTATGCGGCTGATGCGCTGGAGCCGGTGATCGACGCCGAAACGATGCGCATCCACCATGGCAAGCATCACCAGGCCTATGTCGATAACTTGAACAAGGCCGTCGCCGCCGATCCGGCGCTGGCGGGCGTGGAGCTGGACGCGCTGGTGGCGCGCGCCGGTACGCTGCCCCCCGCGATCCGCAACAATGCGGGTGGGCATTGGAACCACACCTTCTTCTGGGAATCGATGACCCCTGCGGATAAGGTGGGCGCGATGTCGCCCGCGTTGGAAGCCGCGATTGCCGCGCAGTTCGGTTCGACCGACCAGCTGAAGGCCGCGTTCAAGGCGGCAGGCACGGCGCGGTTCGGATCAGGCTGGGTGTGGCTGATCGTGGGCACGGACGGGAAGCTGGCCATCACCTCCACCCCCAATCAGGACAGTCCGCTGATGGACGTGGCCGAGGTGGAAGGCGCACCTATGCTGGCCAATGACGTGTGGGAGCACGCCTATTACCTCAAACACCAGAACCGCCGCGGAGATTACCTCGACGGATGGTGGCAGGTGGTTGACTGGGGCAAGGTCTCGGCACGCTATGCCGCTGCGACTGGCGGCTGAGGCAGGTCATAATTTGCGAGCGTCGTCAGCGATCAGGGGCTGACGACGCGCGCGGCGCAATCGGGGGCACTGTGATTATCGGGACTATCGTTCGGGCGGGCCTTCTTCGGGCAGGCCTTCGGGCAGGCGCGGGCGGTGCCGCTCTGGTGGCTGCCAGCATGATCGCCGCGCCGCCCGCGCTGGCGCAGCAGGCGGGGATCACCATTGCGGTGGTGGACGCAGAAGGCGCGCCGGTGGCGGATGCTGAAGTGGCGATCGATAACCCCGCGATCGGACTGTCCCGCACCTTGCGCACCGATGCGCGCGGGACGGTGCGGATCGACGGGCTGACGACGGCGGGGGAGTACCGCGTCTCCGTTCCCGCAGCGCCAGGTTACGAGCCGCTCACCGCCAGCCCTGTCGAACTGCGCGCCAACTTTGTCCGCAGCGTGGTGCTGCAATTGCGTGCCGCCAGCGACCCCGGCATCGTGGTGACCGCAGCGCGGGCGATCACCGGGCTGAACACCGCCAACGCGGAAGTCTCCGCCTCACTGGACCGCGAACAGCTCGCCGCGCTACCCATTGAGGGGCGCGATGTGATCGGAGCCTTGATCCGCCTGCCCAACGTGGTGCCGTCAACCGGGTTCTTCCCCGAAGCCCCGTCGATTGCGATCAACGGGTCGAACGGGTTGGATACCAATTACCTGATCGACGGCCTGGACAATAACGAGAATTTCCTCGGCGGGATCAAATTTCCCGTGCCGCTGGGCTTCACCCGCGAAGTGACAGTGCTGGCGAACTCCTATTCGGCGGCTTACGGACGCACTTCCAATGGTATAGTTAATTTTACCACCCCATCGGGAAGCAATAACTTCACGGGCGAAGCCTATATGCTGGTAAGGCCCGGCAGGCCGCTCGATTCCTCCTCCCCCTTCCCCCGCCGCGACCTGTCGGGCAACCCCGTTGGCGAAAACTTCGAACGTTATCAGGCTGGCTTTGCCGTCGGTGGCCCCATCGCGCGCGACCGCACGTTCATTTACGCCAATTACGAATTCACCCGTGATCGCAACACGCAGGTCGTCGATGCCCCTGTCTTGGGGATCGTGGATAGCGTCACCGGCAACAACCAGTTCCACCTCGGTTCGGTCAGGTTGGATCATCGGTTGACCGATGACTGGACGCTGGGCCTGCGCGCCAATGGCGGGCGGGTGACGATTGACCGGCCGGGCGGCGGATTGGGCGGCGGCAATGCCACCTTCCCTTCGGCCGGATCGCGGCAAGACCGGTTCTCCACCCTGATCGCGGCAACCGCCAGCTATGCGGGAACCCACTTCAGCTATGACGGCGCGCTGCAATTCAGCCGGTTCCGCTGGGATTACGGCGAGGCTACGGCTGCCCCCGGCCCGCAGGTTACCGTGCGCGATATATCAGGACTGGTGGCCGCCGTGGTCGGCAACCCCGGTTTCGTGTTCGATAGTCTGGAGGAGACGTGGCAAACCACCCACCGCGTCAGCCGCGATCTTGGCGCACATTCCCTGCGCGCCGGAGTGGACGTGATCCGGTCAGACTTTGCGTTGCTGGGCGGCGGTAATCCGGATGGCAATTTCACCGTCGATCTGACGGCGGCGCAGCTTACCGCCCTTGCCCCGCGCGGGCTTGGCCTGTCGGCACAGGATGTTCTGGCGTTGAACCCGGCCGTGGCCAATTACGCCGTCGAACTGCGCCCGCAAAGCTTTGGCACCGGTCAGACCTTGCTGGCTTTCTATCTTGAAGATGCATGGCAATTATCGCCCAGCCTGACCGCGACGCTGGGCCTGCGGTGGGATTACGACACCCTGACTGAGCAGGGCGGCGGCAACGGCGATGCGGACAACATCGCGCCCCGCCTCGCTCTGAATTGGCAGCCTGATGCGCGGTCTTCGGTGCGGTTCGGCGCGGGGATTTTTACCGGCAAGCTGTCCTATGCGGTGATATCTGACGCGCTTCAGCGGAACACCACGTCTGCGGGCTTCATAAGCCAGTTGTCGCAATTGCAGGCGCGCGGGAGCATTCCTGCCAGCGTCGATCTGGCCAGCATCACATTTGACGGTAACCTGACCGTCGCCCCGCCCTGCACCGCCGTGGCCGCCTGCCCCGCGCCTGCGCAGGTGCAGGCCTTGCGCGGAACGGCGACGCTGGGCGAGGGGCGCATCCTCAGCCCCACCGGATATGACAATCCGTGGAGCGTGCAGGTCAGCACCGGATACCAGGTTCAGGCGGCAGATACGCTGACCCTGTCGGTCGATGCGCTTTACAGCAGGTCGCACAATCTGGCGCGGCTGCGCGATTGGAACGCGCCTCAGCCATTCACCCCCAACCTTGCCAACCTGACGCCAGCCAACATCGCAGCCTTGCGCGCCCTGCCGGACAATGCTGCGCGGTTTGCCTTGGCGCAAAGCCTTGGCCTCGTGCGGTCGCAGGCGGCAGCGGACGCCTCGCGCCCGATCCCACTGGTCGCAGGCGGAGCACGGCAGATCACCGTGACCGAAACCGCGGGCGAGGCGGAATACCTCGCGCTGATCCTGCAAGCCAACAAGCTGCGCGGTGATGATGATTACGGCTTCCGGGTCAGCTACACATTGTCGCGCCTGACCAATGATACCGACGACATCAATTTCCGCAGCGCCAACTCCAACGATTTCACCGCCGAGTGGGGGGCGTCCGCCAATGACCGGCGGCACGTGATATCTGTGGTGGGTTACCTCTACCCGCTGGACGGGCTGACGGTGACAGCGGCGGGGCTGTTCCAATCGGGCCAGCCGGTCAATCTGGTGCCTGATGCGCGGATTTTCGGTACGCAGGACCTTAACGGCGACGGGGCGAGTTTCGGCGAAAACTTCGTCGGCAATTCGGACCGCTACCCGGGCGTAGCGCGCAACGCCGCGCGCCTGCCGTGGTCGGCTACGCTTGATCTGGGGATGCGCTACGCCCTGCCACTGTTCGGCAGGCAGGTCGAGGCGAGCGCGGACGTGTTCAACCTGCTGAATGCCAACAACCAAAGCGGCTTTGCCAACGCCGCCACCACATCGAACCAAATCCAGTTCGGCGGGGGTGCACCCTTTGTGCAGCGCAATGCCGGACCGCCGCGCCAGTTCCAGTTCGGCCTTTCCGCCCGCTTCTGACACGGTCTGCCGACGCCCGCTAACTCATGCTAATCTGATCCTTAAGGTTCTCATCCGCCGAATTCCCGTACCCTGCGCGGGTGAGTACCTTAAGCAAAGCTGTCGTCCCCGGGCCTGTCGCCCGTCATCCCCTCACCGGTCTTTCGCCAAGCGAGCGGGAGTATCTGCAAACCGGTTTGATCAGCCTCATAGAGCGTCCGGATTTCCCCTGCGTCGGCGCAAAATCGGCACTGGCGCAAGGGGGGCTTGCGGTCGAGACTGCGGCATCCATCACTTGCGCGCGCGATGATGCGCGCATCCATGACCGGCTGGTGCGATGGAGCGCCGCTTATCGCCCGGATGACCAGCCGTTCCGCAGCCTCGCAGTGGTCTTCGCCGGCCCTGGTGATCTCGATGAGGCGGCGTTCGAAGCAGCATTGTGGGCACGGCTTTCGTCCCTCTCCGCCATCGACCACGCGCTTGGCCACACCCATGACCCTGCCTTCAGCGCCGATCCGAGCGATCCCGACTTCGCGCTTAGTTTCGGCGGAAGATCCTACTTCGCGGTCGGCCTGCACCCCAATGCCTCGCGCAAGGCGCGGCGCGCGGCTGCGCCTACAATCGTCTTCAATTTCCACGAACAATTCGCCCAGCTGCGCAAGGCCGAGCGGTACGAGCGGATGCGCGAAGTGATCCTTGCCCGCGACACCGCGTTTGACGGCACCCCCAACCCGATGATCGCCCGCCACGGCGAAGTGAGCGAAGCGCGGCAGTATAGCGGGCGGGCCGTTAGCGATGATTGGGTGTGCCCCTTCGCGCCTCTGGTGGCATCATGATCCAGCGCATCGCCCCGCGCACAGGCATCGCCGTGCGCCTGCCGCGCGGCGCGCTGTTGACGGTGATCGATCCCGACGGCGGGCAGGTCAGCGATATGCTGGCCATTGCGGCCGATGATCCGCGCGAGGCTCTCTCCAACGGGCGCACTTTTGATTACGAGGAGACCGTGCGCCTGACCCGCGGCGCAAAGCTGTGGTCGAACAGGTCGCGGGTGATGTTGACGATCATCGAAGACACCGCCCCGCATCACGATTTCCTGCTGACGCCGTGCTCTTGCGACACGTTCCGGCACTTTTATCCCGACAAGCCGGTGCACCGGGGCTGTTTTGGCAATTTGGCAGAGGCGCTGGAGCCTTACGGGCTAGAACCCGACAACATTCCGGCAGCCTTCAATATCTTCATGAATGTGACGATCGCGCCAGATGGCAAGTTGGCCGTCCTGCCGCCCGCAACCAAGCCGGGGGACTGCATCCGTTTGCGCGCAGAGATGGATCTGGTGGTCGGCCTCACGGCGTGCTCGGCCTACGCGTCGAACGGGGGCACGTTCAAGCCTATCGATTTCACGGTCGAAGTGCCGTTCTGAGCGCGACGTGGCACACCGCCCCGGTCCGCAAAACAGCGTCCTGCCGCCGAGCGGCCGTGCCCGAGCTGCCTGATTTTCACTTTCGACCGCAAGCTCGATCAACCGCCGATCGTAGCCATGGCGGAGCTGGCCAACCACCACCCAAGGAAACCTGATGCGACCGACCCTCCTTTCCGCTGCCCTGCCGCTTACCCTGATCTTGGCCGCCTGCGATGCCGAACCTGACGCGCCGCGCGATGAACCAGATGCCGCGCGCGAAGCTGCCCGG
>ERZ1022756.137-NODE-137-length-25813-cov-10.113868_pt1 | contig 25813 bp, 19 predicted proteins | sample MGYA00520902_ERZ1022756 | MGnify/ENA primary metagenome ERZ1022756 (study PRJEB33162, sample SAMN09537601) | freshwater metagenome | isolation source: freshwater | place: Canada:Alberta | collected 2017-07 | study: EMG produced TPA metagenomics assembly of the...
TCTTCTTATGCTCACCTGGGGCCTTCGTCGCCTTGAGGTAGTCACAAACGGTGCCCTGGTCGGGTACGACCTTTGGGCATTTGGTCCTAATGGACTGGTCACATTGGAGCCATACATTAACGAGGGTCAGGGTCTTCCCGAAACTGGATTGAATCTAACTGTTGCGATTCTAGTTATTCACGGATGGCTTTATGTTTTGTATCTGTTTGCCGATTTCAGAATGTGGACTCTGATGCGTTGGAGCTTCGGAAGATTTTTGATAATTGCATCCGGCGGAATCGTTCCATTCCTTTCTTTCTACACAGAGCGCAAGTACGCAAAGATAGCGGAAGAGCAAATGCGCCAAGCAGGATGGGACGGCAAAGATTAATCGTCCAGTACTGGTAGTTGACTTTGGTGCGCAATATGCGCAGCTGATTGCTCGACGCGTCCGTGAAGCTGGAGTTTATTCCGAGATTGTTCACCACAACATAACCACCGATGAAATCAAGGCCAAAGACCCTTTGGCAATAATTCTTTCCGGTGGGCCATCGAGTGTCTACGAAGAAGGTTCACCACAGCTGGATAAAAACATTCTTGAGCTTGGGATTCCAATTCTTGGAATCTGCTACGGCTTTCAAACACTGGCAGCCTTGCTGGGTGGCCAGGTCGATAAAACAGGTAAGCGCGAGTACGGTGCAACCGATTTGAAGCTTTCTGCAGCTGGAGAAATTCTTAGCGGTCAACCAAATTCGCAAACATGCTGGATGAGCCATGGCGATCAAGTTGTGAAAGCCCCAGCCGGATTTGAAGTTTTAGCATCAACTGACACCACCCCAGTTGCGGCCTTTGCTTCAACCGAGAAAAAGATTTACGGCGTGCAATGGCACCCTGAGGTCAAGCATTCTCAGTTTGGCCAAAACGTTTTAGAGAACTTTTTGCATAAAGCCGCTGGCATTCCAGCTGACTGGAACTCCGGGAACGTGATTGCTGAACAAGTTGCCAGTATCAAGGCCCAGGTGGGCTCCGATCGAGTCATTTGCGGTCTCTCAGGGGGAGTGGACTCGGCTGTGGCAGCAGCCCTTGTTCACAAAGCAGTTGGCGACCAGCTCGTTGCCGTTTTTGTCGATCACGGGCTTCTTCGCGAAGGGGAGGCGCAGCAAGTTCAGCGCGACTACGTTGCAGCCACCGGAATTCGTCTGGTGACAGTAAACGCTGAGGACAAGTTCCTCTCTGCCCTTGCCGGTGTATCCGACCCTGAAACCAAGCGAAAGATAATTGGTCGAGAGTTTATTCGCACCTTCGAGCAAGCTCAGGCTGAGTTAATCGCTGAAGCAAAGGCTGATGACCGACCCATCAAGTTTTTAGTTCAGGGAACTTTGTATCCCGATGTTGTTGAATCTGGCGGTGGCGCAACAGCTGGAATCAAATCTCACCACAACGTCGGGGGGCTGCCGGAGGATCTGCAGTTTGAACTTGTGGAGCCGCTTCGAACACTTTTTAAGGACGAAGTTCGCGCCATTGGTAAGGAGCTTGGACTTCCAGCTGAGATTGTTCAACGCCAGCCATTTCCCGGTCCTGGCCTTGGAATTCGAATAGTTGGTGAAATCACAAAGCAACGGCTGGATCTTCTGCGCAAAGCTGACGCAATTGTTAGAGAAGAACTTTCTGCAGCTGGCCTCGATGGTGAGATTTGGCAGTGCCCAGTTGTTCTGCTCGCCGATGTTCGCTCAGTTGGCGTTCAGGGCGACGGTCGAAGCTACGGTCATCCAATTGTTCTGCGTCCAGTTTCAAGCGAGGACGCCATGACCGCTGACTGGACCAGGCTCGACTACGACGTACTCGCAAGAATTTCAAATCGGATAACAAACGAAGTTGAAGGCGTCAACCGAGTTGTTTTAGACGTTACTTCAAAGCCACCCGGCACCATCGAGTGGGAGTAACTGCTTGCGCCCGCTTGTTCTAGGTCACCGCGGTGCTTGTGGTTATCGCCCTGAAAACACTCTCGAGTCTTTTGAGCTGGCCATTGCCCAAGGAGCAGACGGGGTCGAGTGCGATTTAGTTCCCACCAAAGATGGCGAACTTATTCTCAGACATGAAAACTGGCTGAACGGAACAACAGATATCGAGTCTCACTCGCAGTTCAGTGATCGTTCCCGAGCTGGATACTCTGACGGCATCACCGAAAATGGCTTCTTCAGTGAAGACTTCGATCTAGCTGAACTGGAGTCGGTTCGTGCCCGGGAGCGACTTCCAGAAACCAGGCCTGGCAGCGCCAAATTTGATGGCCAGTTCAAGATTCCCACCGTTGACCAGCTTCTGGCCGCTAGCTTCATGGATGGAAAAACCCTCGTGATTGAGATTAAGCACGGCATGCATTTCACCAGGAAAGGCATGGACATTGCAGGGGCTGTGAGCCGCAAACTGAATGAGTCCAACTGGAAGAAGCGGGGAATCAACATCGTGCTCGAAAGCTTTGATTACGAGATGATGACGCTTCTCAAGGCTGAATGCGGCGCAGACAAAAAGTATGTGTTTCTAACTGAGAAAGACAGACTTCCAAATGGTGAGAACACACTAACCAGAAGCTACCTGGAGCAAATCATGAACGATTTCGATGGCGTCAGTCTTGACTTTGATATGTTGTTCAATCAGCACGACTCTGGCTGTTACACAGTCTCAAATGGTTCAATTGAGCTTGCCAAAGAAGTAGGTCTTGCCGTTTTTGGATGGACACTCAAGGCCGAAGACGCAACCCAAAGTGTCGATGAGTACTTCGCAAAGATTGCACTTTCTGGCCTTGATGGCATCTTCGTTGATCAGCCTGATCTTTTGCGCAGTATTGTCGATGGCACCGCCTAGGCTAGGCAGGTCATGAACCAGAATCTCCTTGAAGGTCTAAACCCGCAGCAGGTAGCCGCGGTGACTCACCGCGGTCCAGGACTACTAATTGTTGCCGGCGCAGGTTCTGGAAAGACGAAAGTACTTACTCATCGAATCGCCCACCTGCTAGACAACAAAGAGGCCTGGCCCTCGCAAATTCTTGCCATCACTTTCACAAACAAAGCCGCCAGCGAAATGAAAGAGCGAGTTCATGCGCTGCTTGGGAGTGTTGCAGATGGAATGTGGATCAAGACTTTCCACTCTGCTTGCCTACAGATTCTTCGTCGTGAGGCTGGCCTTTTGGGCCACGACTCAAACTTCACCGTCTATGACACCGGAGATACTAGAGCGCTAATCAAGAGACTTATTCGCGAGTCGGGCAGTGACATAGAGGGGCTAAAGCCCCAAAGTGTCGCGGCACGAATATCAAATGCCAAAAACGAGCTTAAAGACTCAGAAGATTTTTACTCAATGATTGACTCAACCAATCCCAAAGACCGAGCCATCGCTGAGATCTTCACTCGATACGCCCAAGAGCTGCGCAAAAACAACGCCTTTGATTTTGATGACCTCATCGCTGAGACGGTGTACTTGTTCCGTTCTTTTCCTAACATCGCCGCTCAGTACCAGAGGCGCTTTAGGCACATTTTGGTTGACGAGTATCAGGACACCAATCACGCCCAGTACTCGCTGATTCGAGAGCTGACCAAGCCGATATCTGATGCTCATAACGAGCCAGACCCCTCAACTGGAGAGCTTCCTGGCCCATCCGCCATAACCGTGGTGGGTGACTCGGATCAGTCGATTTATGCCTTCCGTGGTGCTGATATGCGAAACATCGCAGAGTTTGCCAAGGACTTTCCTGGATCTACAACAATTTTGCTTGAGCAAAACTACCGCTCCACCCAGAACATCCTTTCTGCTGCTAACTCAGTCATCTACAAAAACTTTGATCGGCCAGAAAAAAACCTCTGGACCGACGCTGGTGATGGTGAGAAGATTATTTCCTTCACGGGCCTCGATGAAAGATCAGAGGCAGCATATGTTGTTGATCAAATCACTGAACTTCGAGAGTCGTCGGTTGCTTACCGAGACATGGCGATTTTGTACCGCACAAATGCACTATCTCCTTCCCTTGAAGCGGAGCTCAAGAACCAGCGGGTACCTTACGCAGTTATTGGGGGACTTAAGTTCTACGAGCGTAAGGAAATCAAGGACGCCCTTGCCTACCTGACTGCAATTGCCAACCCGAGGGATGATGAGGCAATCCGAAGAATCCTGAATGAACCATCCAGGGGAATCGGCGAGAAGACCGAACTCAAGATCGCCGAGCTTTCTCGTCGCGAGGATATTTCATTCCGCCAGGGAATTGGAAGAACTGACGCTTTAGGACTTGGCCCAAAGCTCACAAACTCCTTAACTGCTTTTTCGAAATTGCTCAATGACCTGGATGCCATGGCCGTTGAGTCCAAGATCGCTGATGTGTTGTCAGCTGCCTTGAATCTTTCTGGGTACCGAGCAGCACTAGAGGAAAGCCGCGATCCTCAGGACGAAGCACGAGTGGACAACCTTGATGCTTTGATCGGACAGGTATTTGAATATCAAAGGCAAAATCCAGATGCCACCATCGCAGAGTATCTTGCTGACATCACTCTGGCTGCAGCTGCAGATGAGATTGACGATGACTCAGGAAGCGTTTCGCTAATGACCCTTCATACCGCCAAAGGTTTGGAGTACGAGGTCATTTTTCTTGTGGGTCTTGAGCAGGGAACACTGCCGCACGTGCGTTCATTCGATGAGCCTGGTGGGGTAGCAGAAGAGCGAAGACTTCTTTATGTGGGCATGACCAGAGCACGGACAAGGTTGTATTTGACCTCTGCGCTACAAAGAACGCTCTTTGGTTCAACAACTGCCTTTTTACCAAGTAGTTTCCTTGCCGACATACCGCCAGAACTACTGCAGACCGAAGGGACCCAACGAGCATCCGGTGGCTTCATCGCCGGTGGTTTCAGGGGCATGGGATCCTCAGCCCCATCGCCTTCAACAAAGCCCAAGACGGCAATAGCCGGTGCTATAAGAGAGGTAAGGGACAATAGCTCCCTTCAGTTGGAAGTTGGAGATCGCATCAAGCACGCCGATTATGGACTTGGTACCGTGGCATCAACCCGAGGCGAAGGACCTAAGCAGGTTGCCGAGGTGAAATTTGATGAGGGGCCAACCAAGTCCCTGGTGGTCAAGATAGCACCTATCGAAAAGCTCTAAACTTGGCTCATAAGGCATAAGCCATTTCTTCTAATTCGAATCGGGACAAAAGTTGGATTTATTTGAGTATCAAGCACGCGATCTTTTCGAGAAGTATCAAGTTCCTGTTCTACAGGGCATGATTGCAGACACCCCAGAAGAAGCGGAAGCGGCCGCAGCCAAGATCGGCGGCACTGTTGTTGTAAAGGCCCAAGTCAAAACCGGTGGTCGCGGTAAAGCCGGAGGAGTTAAGGTCGCTCACTCGCCAGCCGAAGCCAAAGAAGCAGCAGCCAGAATTCTTGGACTGGATATCAAAGGTCACGTTGTTAAGCGAGTGATGATTGCCGAGGGAGCAAAAATAGCCAAGGAGTTTTACTTCTCCGTTTTGCTTGATAGATCAAACCGCACCTTTTTGTCTCTTTGCTCCGTTGAAGGCGGAATGGACATCGAGCAGCTAGCCGAAGAGCGCCCAGAGGCGCTCGCAAGAATCCCAATTGACGCTGTCAAGGGTATTGATTCGGCGAAAGCTCTAGAAATTGCCAAAGCCGGGGGCTTTGACGACGAGATGGCCGCTAAGGTCGCACCGATTTTTGTAAAGCTATATGAAGTATTCAAGAAAGAAGACACCACGCTTGTTGAAGTGAACCCGCTGGTGTTAACAGAAGACGGAAAGATTCTTGCACTTGATGGCAAGGTATCATTTGACGACAATGCGGAGTTCCGCCACGAGCGAGAGGACCTTGAGCGCGATGCTCTGGATCCACTCGAAGCCAAAGCCAAGGCCATGGATTTGAACTACGTCAAGCTCGATGGCGAAGTTGGAATCATAGGAAACGGTGCAGGTCTGGTTATGTCGACTTTGGACGTTGTTGCCTACGCAGGTCAGCGTCACGGGGGAGTAAAGCCAGCCAACTTCCTGGATATCGGCGGCGGAGCCTCAGCAGAGGTTATGGCTGCGGGACTTGATGTCATCTTGAATGACCCACAGGTCAAGAGCGTGTTTGTCAACGTGTTTGGTGGAATCACCGCTTGTGACGCAGTGGCTAACGGAATTGTCGGAGCCCTTGCCAAACTTGGTTCGGCAGCATCAAAGCCACTGGTTGTTCGCCTAGATGGCAACAATGTGACTGAGGGAAGAAAGATTCTGGCGGATGCCAATCACCCGCTTGTAACCGTTGTCGAGACCATGGACGAGGCTGCCGACAAGGCAGCTGAGCTAGCTAGCAAGTAGGGAAACAACTAATGGCAATTTTTCTAGATCAGAATTCAAAAATCATCGTCCAGGGTATGACCGGATCAGAAGGTATGAAGCACACTCAGCGCATGTTGAAAGGTGGCTCCAACATAGTTGGTGGAGTAAACCCGCGTAAGGCTGGCGAAACTGTTGAAGTTGAGGGAAAGACCCTTCCAATCTTTGGGAGCGTAGCCGATGCAATTAGGGAAACCGGCGCAAACGTCACCGTAATGTTTGTGCCACCTGCTTTTGCTAAAGCCGCGATGATTGAGGCAATCGATGCAGAAATAGAGCTGGCCGTTGCAATCACCGAAGGAATCCCCGTTCACGACTCAGCAGAGGCTTGGGCTTACAACGTTTCCAAAGGGTTAAAGACTCGAATCATCGGCCCTAACTGCCCGGGAATCATTAGCCCAGGAAAATCAAATGCTGGAATCACACCCAGCGACATCACAGGCCCTGGTCCTATCGGGCTTGTCTCTAAATCTGGAACCCTTACCTATCAGATGATGTTTGAACTGAGAGACATCGGAATGTCCACCGCCATTGGAATCGGTGGCGACCCAGTAATTGGAACTACGCATATTGATGCTTTAGAAGCTTTTCAGGATGATCCAGACACCAAGGCAATTGTTTTGATAGGCGAGATCGGCGGCGACTCAGAAGAAAAGGCTGCTGCCTACATCAAAGAGCATGTAACTAAGCCAGTGGTTGCATATGTAGCTGGGTTCACAGCTCCAGAGGGTAAGACAATGGGCCACGCTGGTGCGATTGTTTCAGGTTCGGCCGGAACTGCCCAAGCTAAGAAGGAAGCTTTTGAAGCAGTTGGCGTAAAGGTTGGCAAAACCCCAAGCGAGACCGCGGCGCTTATGCGCGAGGTAATCAGTTCTTTGTAAAGAACGTTTGTAAGTGAATAAACCACAGACATTCTTCATCGCGGCATTTGACGCCGTAATTCGGATAATCATCGGGCTGGGAGTTCTACTGGCCCCGCTGACTCTTGTCTGGATTTTTGAGAACAATCCAAATGTCGACTGGGTTGTGGCCTTTAGGGCAGCTTCTGACTTTTGGCTTCTGTCTCACGGCACCAGGCTGGTGGTTCCAGCCGGTGAAATCCTGGGTGTGGATGTTCCAACATTTGTTATCTCCCTAATCCCGCTAGGAATGACGATCTGGTTTGCTCGAATGTACTACAACGCTGGCAAAAGATTTGTTGCAGCAAGCTCTTTATGGCCCGGGTGGCTAGGCGGCACTTTAGTTATGGGGGCTGCATCACTTGGAATCAGCACATTAGCTTTTGATGAGGCTATCTATCCTGTGACTTGGCAGGGCGTAATCTTTCCGACTGCCTTGTTTTTCTTTTTTCAGTTTCTAGGTTCAGTATTTGGAAGACCCGACGAACTGTTTGATGGTGATGTTCTAGATCAAGCTCCTGAGCGTGACCGAATCCGCAGAGCGCTAAATGATTTGAGACTGCGTATGCACTGGAGCATTCGTTCGCTGATTGGGCCTGCGCTTCGCGCTGGAACTTCAATAACAGTCATGCTGCTAATGGTTTCTTCTTTTGTGATTGCAGTCTTGATTGGAGTTAGTTGGATTGACATCACTAGGCTCTACGAGAGCGTTCAGGTCAGCGTGCTGGGAGCGATTGTCCTAACCGCTGGTCAGTTGGCTGTCCTTCCAAACTTGATCATCTTTGGTGCAACATGGTTTACCGGAGTCGGTTTCTCAATTGGAACCGGTTCATTGATTTCTCCCTTGGGCTCTCAAGTTGGACCACTGCCGGCAGTTCCGCTTTTGGGAGCACTTCCGGTTGGAAGACTTGAATTTGGGATGATTGCAATTGCGGTGGTGTTGCTCGCCTCATTTATCGCAACCCTTTCAATTCGCCGCTCAGCTGATGAAATCAGATTTGAGTTTGCAACCGCCTGGTCCGCGGCAGTTTCCCTGGGGCTGTCGATCGCTTTGGTCACATCTTTACAGTTGGGGCTTTTGGCCTTTCTAGCCTCTGGGGGAGCCGGGCCAGGCAGACTAGGCCAGGTCGGCACCAATCCCTGGGTTTTGATGCTGGTGACATTCATAGAGGTGTTCGTAGTTGCGACCTTGGCAGCGTTTTTTAGTGCACGGCCTTCTGACTCAGCCGAGCCAAAACCCCGACCAGTAAACTAGCGGCATGCTGTCGGTCGTGGTCTTGATTTCAGGTACCGGATCGAACCTGTTGGCTCTGCTCAAGGCTGCTGATAACCCGCTTTACCCTGTGAGAATTCTGGCGGTCGGATCAGATAAGGCAGCTGAAGGGTTGGCCCACGCTGATTTGTACGGGGTGCCTTCCTTTGTTCTGGAGCGCCAAAGATTCTTAGATGTTGAGGCATGGGCTGCAAAACTTCAGGAAACTATTGAGTACTTCAACCCCGACTTAGTTGTTCTTGCCGGGTTTATGAAAATTCTTCCTCCCTCATTCGTGGCTAGATTCAGCCCTAACCTGATCAATATCCATCCTTCGCTTCTTCCTGCATTTCCCGGCGCACACGCAGTGCGCGACGCTCTTGCTGCAGGGGCCCGCGAAACTGGAGTCACCATCCATGTGGTTGATGCCGGTGTAGACACCGGGCCAGTAATTGCTCAGAGATCCGTCACCGTGATGCCAGCTGATGACGAAGCGTCTTTGCATGAGCGAATAAAGATTCAAGAGCGTGAACTTCTTGTTGAAACAGTTTTGTCAATTGCACAGCAGCACACTGAGCCGGCAAGCAGGTAGGTAAAGAGCATGGATAGCAAATACAGTGCGGCGGATTATCGCCACTATGACAAAGTTCTCATTAAGCGCGCCCTAATATCGGTATCCGACAAGAGCGGGGTTGTTGAACTTGCTAAGGCCCTATCTGTAGCAGGTGTCGAAATCGTTTCCACCGGCTCTACTGCCAAGGTGATTTCCGACTCTGGAGTTAAAGTCACGGAAGTTTCAAAGGTCACCGGCTTTGACGAAACTCTGGATGGTCGAGTAAAGACTCTGCACCCTTCGATCCATGCCGGTCTACTAGCCGATCTAAGGTTGGTGTCTCACCAGGCGGAGCTAAAGGCTATGAACATTGAGCCATTCCAGCTGGTGGTTGTAAACCTCTACCCATTCATTGAGGCAATATCTGCTGGTGCTACAGGAGAAGCGGCTATAGATCAAATAGACATTGGGGGACCAGCCATGGTGCGGGCCGCTGCCAAAAACCACGCCAATGTTGCCATTGTTGTGGAGCCGAGCAAGTATTCAGAAATCATCTCGGCACTTGAATCTGGCGGAACTACCCTCAAGCAGCGAAAAGAACTTGCTCTCGTGGCTTTTTCACACACTGCAAAGTACGACACGGCTGTGTCGAATTGGATGGCCACTGCAGCAGAAGAAGCTTGGAAATTAGAAGCTGGAAGGTCAACCGAGGATGCCAGCAAAAATCCTGGTTTTGCCAAGAGCTTAGAAATCGACGCCACCTTGGCCACTGTCCTTCGTTACGGTGAAAACTCCCATCAGTCTGCCGCCCTATACAAGACCGGGGGTTTGCAATCATCTCTTGGAATTGCTCAAGCAAAACAATTTGGCGGTAAGGACATGTCATACAACAACTACGTGGATGCTGACGCCGCACTTCGCGCTGCTTACGATTTTGTCGAGCCAGCAGTTGCAATAATCAAGCACGCAAATCCTTGTGGAATTGCGATTGGTGCAGCATCATCTCCTGATCCAATCGCTGACGCTCACGCCAAGGCCCACTTTTGTGATTCGATTTCCGCCTACGGCGGAGTTATCGCATCCAACAGGGCCGTCACTTTAGAAATGGCGAGACAAGTTGCCGAAATCTTCACCGAGGTAATTGTTGCTCCTGGATATGAAATCGATGCTTTGCAGCTTTTGCTGACAAAAAAGAATCTCCGAGTTCTTCAGATTCCACCAAACTACTCCAGAGAAGCATTTGAGATAAAGCAAGTATCCGGTGGTATTTTGATGCAGGAAACCGACAACTTCGACACTTTCTCAAGCAAGAACTGGAAACTCGTTTCGGGCGTCAAAGCTGATCCACAAACTCGAGCAGATCTTGAATTTGCTTGGCGAGCAGTTCGCTCAGTAAAGTCGAATGCAATTTTGCTGGCGAAAGATGGAGCTTCTATCGGAATAGGAATGGGTCAAGTAAACCGAGTTGACGCTTGTGAGCTTGCTGTTTCACGCGCTGGCTCCCGAGTCAGGGGCACCGTTGCCGCAAGTGACGCATTCTTCCCTTTCGCTGATGGACTCGAGATTTTGATTCGGGCCGGCGTAAAGGCCGTTGTTCAGCCCGGAGGTTCAGTTCGCGATGACGAAGTTATTGCTGCTGCTAGTGCTGCCGGCGTGAGCATGTACTTCACAGAAGAACGCCACTTCTTCCACTAGGCGCGACACTTTTGGCTCTGGCTGGGAATTATCTGAGCCTGGCGGTGTTAGCCTAAGAGGCTGTCTCGCAAAGTCAGAATTAGGCATCTACGAGGAATCATGAATCAGGCGAAAACCGTGGCCACACTGCTGCGAATTTTCCCCTACGCGAAAAAAGCTCTTCCTCGAATCGCACTTGGAATTGTCGCTGCAGTTGCTGCCAGTGTCTTCGCACTTGCAATTCCTCAGGTTCTAAGAGAGCTTATAAACGACCTTGAATCTGTCAGAACTCTGGACGCACTTTACTTCTCGGTGATTCTTATATTGATAATGGGAATTCTGGAAGCTGTGATGGTGCTTCTTCGCCGGTGGTTGGTTCTAACTCCAGGAACGTTCGTTGAAGCCGGACTTAGGAGCACCCTTTATGCGAAACTGCAAGATCTACCGGTAAGTTTTCACGATCGCTGGCCTTCTGGTCAGTTGCTCTCGCGCGCAACTCAAGATCTCAGTTTGATTCGTCGCTGGTTATCTTTCGGTGTGGTGTTGCTTGTTGCCAATGGAATTACAATAATCGTCGGGCTGGTTATCCTGTTTACTTTCCACTGGCTCTTAGGTCTAATCTTTTTTGTAGTTTCAGTTCCCATCTGGATTCAGGGTTATCGTTTTGAGGCCAAATATGGAACAACCGCACGACTGTCTCAGGATCAGGCTGGAGATCTTGCGACATCTGTTGAAGAGTCGGTGCACGGCATTCGCGTTCTAAAGGCATTTGGTCGCGGCGATCACGCTGCCAGTAAGTTTGCAAAGGAAGCCAGAGATCTCCGATCTACTGAGCTGAAAAAAGCTGGACTGATTGCAAACATTTGGGTCTATTTACTTCTAATTCCTGAATCGGCAATTGCTCTATCGATGCTGGTTGGTGTGTTTCTTGTTGCTGATGGCTCTTTGACCGTCGGTGCCTTAGTAGCCTTTTTCGCAACGGCAACTGTCCTTCGCTGGCCGACAGAATCAATTGGGTTCCTACTCTCGATGACACTTGATGCCAAAACTGCTGTGCAGCGGTTTTTTGAGGTTATCGACGAACCAGTTGGCATCGAAGACCCGGAAAACCCAAAGAGCATCAAAGAGCCCAAGGGCAGGCTCGAGTTCAGGGATGTTCACTTCCGATATCCGGATTCACCTGCAGAGCAGCCGGATATAGTCAACGGTGTCAATCTGGTTCTTGAGCCTGGCGAATCGGTTGCACTTATCGGAATCACTGGATGTGGAAAAACCACCCTGACCGCATTGACTTCTAGGCTGTATGACGTCACCTCCGGTGTTATTGAAATTGATGGGGTGGACATCAAGGATCTGACTCGAACAGAACTTAGATCGCATGTTGCAATGGCTTTTGAAGATGCAACTTTGTTCTCGGCATCGGTTCGAGACAACATCTTGCTCGGTAGAGAAGAGTCCACCGAGGAAGAACTGAATGAAGCAATTTCGGTTGCCCAGGCCCAGTTTGTATACGATCTACCCGAAGGCCTAGAAACCAAGATTGGTGAAGAGGGACTTTCGCTCTCCGGCGGTCAGCGCCAGCGGCTTGCACTAGCTCGAGCAGTGGCTGCCAAGCCTGCGATCTTGGTTTTAGATGACCCGCTATCAGCCCTAGACGTTGCAACGGAAGCCTTGGTTGAGGAGGCCCTCCGAAATGTTCTGAAGAACACGACGGCTTTGATTGTGGCTCACCGACCATCAACCGTTCAGCTAGCTGACAAGGTTGCTCTCATGCAATTTGGAAAAATAGTTGCCATTGGAAAGCATTCAGAACTTCTTGCAAGCAACGACCACTACCGCTATGTGATTTCGTCTCTTGATTCCCACGGAAATCAAATCGAGGTGGAGCGATGAGCATGCAGGGTGTTTCCGGTGAAGACAAAATTGAGCTCAACAAAGAAGAGGCAAAGGCCGTAAAGCTTCGCTCTCGTAAACTCCTTTTCTCTCTCATCTACCCCGTTCGAGGAAGACTACTTTTTAGTCTGCTAATTGTTGTTTTGTCACAGGCTCTTCGTGTTGCAGGACCTGCTCTAATCGCACTCGCAATCGACTGGGCGCTTCCTGCTGCCCTCAAGGATGACAACACACCGCTGTTTTTGGTTGTCGGAGGTTACTTGTTTGCAGCTGTAGCCACAGCCTCTCTAATCAGCTGGTTCCTGCGCTTTGCGGCCAAGATAAACCAGGATGTACTGCTAGATCTTCGCCAACGCATCTTCACGCACACTCAGAAACTCTCACTCGAGTTCCATGAGAAATACACCTCAGGTCGGGTGATTTCAAGGCAGACCAGCGACCTAGATGCAATCAAGGAGCTGCTCGATACCGGTGGTAACGAGATGATCGCCGGTCTTTTGTTCATGGTCTTTACCGCCACCGCTTTGGTCTTTCTAGACCCCGTTAGCTTTTGGATTCTGATGGTGAGCTGGATTCCACTTATCTTGATCACGCGCTGGTTTCAGGTTAACTCGCGTCTTATGTTCCGCGAGTCAAGAGTGTCTTCCGCCAAGCTGATTGTTCACTTTGTTGAAACCATGACTGGCATCAGAGCGGTGAAGGCTTTCCGCAAGGAAAAGCGCAACGAGTCCATCTACGGAGTTCTGGTTGAGGACTATCGTCACATCAACGCCCGCGTGATTCAACTTTTTGGTATTTACGACCCAGGACTAATCATGATTGGAAACATCACGGTCGCTGCGATTTTGCTCTCTGGAGGAATCAGAGTACTCGAAGGATCTCTGGGAATCGGTGTAATGACGGCCGCAATTTTGTATGCCAGAAGGTTCTATGACCCGATGGAAGATCTCGCGATGTTCTATAACTCGTACCAGTCTGCTAACTCTGCTCTTGAAAAAATCTCCGGAGTTCTCGAAGAGCAGCCATCAGTACCAGAAGCCGTAGGCTTCAAACCACTTAAAGACGCGAAGGGACTGGTTAGATTCGAGGGAGTTTCTTTCCATTATTCGAACGGCATAGAGGTCATTCCAAAGCTTGAACTCGAGATTCCTGCTGGGCAAACTATCGCCTTGGTTGGAACTACCGGCGCTGGTAAATCAACCATTGCCAAATTAGTCTCTAGGTTTTATGACCCAACTTCTGGAAACATCACTCTCGACTCTATTGATCTAAAAAGCATTGGTAGCAAGGATTTGAGGAGGGCTGTCGTGATGGTAACTCAGGAGGCCTACTTATTCTCAGGCTCGGTTGCTGACAATATTGCCTTAGGACGACCCAGTGCCACTCCAGATGAAATCGAGCAGGCAGCCAAGGCAGTTGGCGCTCACGATTTCATCATGAGTTTGCCCGATGGCTACTCAACTGATGTAAACAAGCGCGGAGGCCGGGTAAGTTCGGGACAGCGTCAACTGATTTCATTTGCTAGAGCTTTCATAGCCGATCCTGCCGTCTTGATTCTGGATGAGGCAACCAGTTCCCTTGATGTTCCATCCGAACGACTGGTTCAACACGGCCTCAAGACGCTGTTGGCCAACAGGACGGCTATCATCATTGCGCACCGTCTTTCAACGGTTGCAATAGCTGACCGAGTGTTGGTTATGGAGCACGGCAAAATCATTGAAGACGATACACCAAAGAACCTGATATCAGGCTCGGGCAAATTCTCAAAGATGCATAAGGCCTGGCGCGAATCATTGGTCTAGTGACCTGATGGGCTAGGCCCTCTGAAGTAGTTGAAATTCTTCAGTAGTCTAGTGGGGGCCTAAACAAACAAACACAAGAGAGAAACTGACATGGAAAAAATCAAGGTTGTTGGCAAAGTTGTAGAACTTGACGGCGATGAAATGACTCGCATCATCTGGCAAAACATCAAGGATTCCTTGATTTTGCCATTTCTCGATGTTGACCTTGAGTACTACGACCTGTCGGTCCAGAACCGAGATGCTACCGACGACCAGGTCACTATTGATGCAGCTCACGCTATTCGGGAACACGGAGTGGGAGTTAAGTGCGCAACTATTACACCTGATGAGGCGCGAGTCACCGAGTTTGGCCTGAAGAAGATGTGGAAATCGCCAAACGGGACAATCCGAAACATTCTTGACGGTGTTGTGTTTCGAGAGCCAATTATCATCTCTAACGTTCCACGTCTGGTGCCAGGTTGGACTAAGCCGATTGTTATTGGCCGTCATGCTCACGGCGATCAGTACAAAGCAACTGATGTTAAGATTCCCGGCAAGGGAACAGTCACTATGACCTACACCCCAGAAACAGGAGAGCCACAGACTTGGACAATTGCTGACTACCCTGCTGCTGGTGGAGTGGCTATGGGGATGTACAACTATATGGAATCGATTCGCGATTTCGCAAGGGCATCATTTAACTATGGACTTGCAAGAAACTACCCGGTTTACCTGTCAACAAAGAACACTATTTTGAAAGCCTACGATGGTGCGTTCAAGGATGCTTTCCAGGAAGTATTCGACGCTGAGTATGCTGACAGATTCAAGGCAGCTGGAATCACCTACGAGCACCGCCTAATCGATGACATGGTAGCTGCCTCCCTAAAATGGGAAGGCGGCTACGTTTGGGCCTGCAAGAACTACGATGGCGACGTGCAATCAGACACCGTAGCTCAGGGCTTTGGATCTTTAGGCCTTATGACTTCTGTTCTGACCACCCCAGACGGCAAGACTGCTCTGGCTGAGGCAGCTCACGGGACTGTAACTCGTCACTACCGGGAACATCAGGCTGGCAAAAAGACATCGACCAACCCAATTGCTTCCATTTACGCGTGGACTCGAGCTCTCATGCACCGCGCGAAGCTAGATGGTACTCCAGAGGTTGCACAGTTTGCCGAGACTCTAGAAGACGTCGTAATCAAGACTGTCGAGTCAGGCAAGATGACCAAGGACCTATCTGCCCTAGTTGGCGGCGGACAGCCCTACCAGAGCACTGAAGAATTCATGGCTTCGCTAGCAGAAAATCTCACAGCACGCCTAAAGTAATCCACCCTGTGTAAAACCCCTGACCAAGATTGGTTGGGGGTTTTACATTTACGCCATGAAAAAATGGCAACCAAAAATACTAATTTATACACTCCCAGTTCTGGCTATAACCCTTGGAGCACTTGCTCCAATGCCAGCAAGTGCAGCCATCGCTGAAGAGTGCTTCAGTGATCAGTGCACGATTACCTTTGGGTATACCGGTCAAATCGAACAACTAACCTTTCCCGCGAATGCCATCAATGTTCGCTTTGAAGTTTTTGGGGCGCAGGGAGGAAAAAGTGGTGGAGCTGGAGGGCTTGTAGTCGGAGAGTTTGTTGAAGTGCCCTCAATCATCTACATCACAGTAGGTGGAGCTGGTGGATCAAGCGCTTTTGCAGAAGGAGGTTTCAACGGCGGTGGAACCTCAGGAGGCTCGGCCGGAGTCGAAGGCTCCGGCGGAGGCGCAAGCGATATTCGACTCGGTCTTTCGCTGTCTTCGAGAATTGTAGTTGCCGGCGGAGGCGGTGGTCGTGGATCAGGCCTGGGGTCAGCTGGTGGAGCCGGTGGTGGTTTGGTCGGTGTTGCCGGCAGGACCGGTCAGGCTACAGGAGGCTCTGGAGGTTCGCAGGATGCTGGCGGTGCCGGAGGTTTGCCAAATGGCGAGGGTGTCTCAGGCACAGCTGGGGACTGGGGAGTTGGTGGAGCCGGAGGTTTTGGACCACTCCACGGCGGTGGCGGTGGCGGTGGCGGCTATTACGGAGGTGGCGGTGGCGGACCAGATGCAGAAGAGTGCTGCACTGACTCAGGTGGCGGTGGAGGTGGCTCGTCTTACACAGACGCCGCTCTGATCTCTAATGTGGTTCACTCCCAGGGCGTAAGGGCAGGTGCGGGGCAGATCACATTCAGTTATCAGCTAATTGTGCCTCTAGAACCCACCCCACCTAACGAGGATCTTCTAACTCCACCGATTGATCCCACGAATCCCCCCACGGAGGAGACGGTGGTGACTCCAACCGCCCCCGCCAATCCGACTGAGAATTCGGTGCGTCCGCCGGATGTTTTGTCGCCAGCGCCTGAAGCATTAGCCAATCATGGGCAAGCTCAAGTCATGACTGAGGTGGTCTCTCCCAAGGTTGCTTCCAATCAGTCGAACCAGGCTGGACCTCGAGGCATTGCAGAGCCCCCAAAGGAAACCGATTCCGACACAGAGACAAGTGCGGTGGATGAGATTCTGCAGCGGCCATCTGATCTGCAACAAGCAGCACAGTCGGTTGTGGTTCCAGTTCAGAATAAGAAGCAGCCATTTAGTTCGAGCACTCTGTTTGCGGGACTAATCGGTCTTGGTTTGTTTGCTCTAATTGCTGGGTTGGTAGTAGCAAGGCGAGGGGTGCCGGGGGCTATCTCTAGCTAAAGATGATTGTTCTGGCTCCATCGAGTAGGACACGGCGTTCTGCAAACCACCGCACCGCTTGGCTGAGAGTCTTTGACTCGATGTCTTGGCCGATAGCGACCAAGTGGTTTCTAGAATCGCCGTGCTCTACTCGAACCACATTTTGCTCAATGATTGGACCTTCATCTAAATCACTTGTTACAAAATGAGCGGTAGCACCGATTAGCTTTACACCTCGAGCGTGTGCCTGAGCATAAGGATCGGCACCTTTAAATCCCGGAAGGAAAGAGTGGTGAATGTTTACAATCTTTCCAGCAAATTCTTCGCAAAACTCAGGACTAAGAATTTGCATAAACCTTGCCAGCACAATCAGCTCTATACCCTCGGCTTCAATAACCGCTCGAAGATTATCTTCAAATGTCTTCTTCTGGGAACCAGAGGTGATGGCGTGAGACTCAAATCCGATTCCATAAAAGGCAGCAAGATCTGAAAGAGTGTCATGGTTTGCCAGGACTTTAGAAATCACAATTGGCAATTGACCAGAACGCTGACGAAACAGTATGTCGTTGAGGCAATGAGCAGCCTTGGATACCAGTACTATGGTTTTCATATTGCGGCCAACCGTATCTAGCTGCCAGTTCATTCCAAACTCTTTTGTAACTGGAAGAATTTTGGATTCAAAGTCTGCTTGCGTAGCTGGGGATTCGATTTGGAGTCTCATAAAAAAGCGACCGGTATCCTCCGAGGTGAATTGGTGAGACTCGGTAATGTTTCCTTGGGCCTGAACTATAGCCCCAGAAATAGCGTGAACAATGCCGGGGCGGTCCTCGCAGACCAGAGTCAGAACCCAGTGCGTAAGGTCAGTCTTGTTCATAAGACTTCCTAGCTTAATCGGGGAAGGATTGGTCCTTGCGGCTTTGTCTCACGATGCTGACCACTATCCATACGGCTACGGCTGTTCCCAAAAGGATCATTCCCGCTCCAATAAGGACAGCTACTGGTGTTTCCCCCATGTGAAAAGCTCATTTCTTGTGATTCGGACAACTTTCTAATTCTAAGCCAGAGCTTCGTTTTAGCGAATGCCTTTTAGCGAACGTGTTGAAAAAGGGCTTGTTTTGTAGCCTGATAGGCTCTGAATATCGCAACTGGCGCTAAAAGATGGGGTTCCATCGGGGAGCGAAGAGTCAATTGGTCGTGCGCCTGGGCCAATCTCAGCTGTCTACACCTTTAGGAGCCCCGAATGACCCAGAGCAAGCTACCGTCCACCTTTAGCAAACCGCTCAGCGAGACAGATCCAGAAATTGCGGCGGTGCTAGAGCAAGAGCTAGACCGTCAGCGCCACACTCTAGAGATGATTGCCAGTGAGAACTTTGTTTCGCGAGGCGTTCTAGAAGCTCAAGGATCAGTTCTTACAAACAAGTACGCTGAAGGATATCCGGGAAAACGCTACTACGGTGGTTGTGAAGCGGTAGACATCGCAGAAAACTTAGCGCGTGATCGTGCAAAAGAGTTGTTCGGCGCTGATCACGCGAACGTACAGCCACACTCCGGTGCCACAGCAAACGCAGCACTGATAATGGCAATTGCAAAACCAGGCGATCGAATCCTGGGGCTAGAGTTAGCACACGGTGGGCACCTAACTCACGGCATGCGCTTGAACTTTTCTGGACAGATGTATGACGCGCATTCGTACGAGTTGCATCCAGACACCAACTTGATTGACATGGACATCGTCCGAGCTCGAGCAATCGAAACCAAGCCAGCAGTTTTGATTGCCGGCTGGTCCGCATATTCGCGTCACTTGGATTTTGCAGCTTTTAGATCAATTGCTGATGAAGTGGGCGCAAAGCTTTGGGTTGATATGGCTCACTTCGCAGGTTTGGTCGCGGCTGGTGTTCACCCGTCACCAGTTCCTTACGCTGACGTAGTTTCCACAACAGTTCACAAAACTCTTGCGGGTCCTAGATCAGGTTTGATTCTTTGCAAAGCAGAGCTTGCGAAAAAAGTAGACACAGGAGTTTTCCCAGGTCAGCAGGGTGGGCCACTAATGCACGTTATTGCCGCAAAGGCCGTTGCATTCAAAGCGGCAATGGGCGAGGAGTTTAAGGAGCGTCAGCGCCGGACAATTGAAGGTGCAAGAATCATCGCTGAGCGTCTTGTGGCGGCAGATCTAAAGGCAAATGGAGTTTCAATTCTGACCGGTGGAACGGATGTCCATCTTGTCCTGGTTGACCTTCGAAATGCCCCCATCGATGGAATCACCACCGAAAACCTGCTTCACGAGGTTGGCATTACTGTAAATCGCAACTCAGTTCCAAATGACCCGCGCCCACCAATGGTCACCTCCGGTGTCCGCATTGGCACGCCAGCACTGGCCACCAGAGGTTTTGGAGCAACGGAGTTTACCGAGGTTGCCGAGATAATCGCTCAGACTCTTCTTCCTAGTCCAGACGTTGCTGCTCTCAAGGCTAGGGTTCGAAAGCTCACCGACCAGTTCCCGCTTTATTCGGGTCTTGAGAACTGGTAGCTCTTGAACGCGATCATTCTTGATGGGCGAGCAACAGCTAAGACCATTAAGTCAGAACTAGCTGCTGCGGTAACAAAGCTTAAGCAAGCTGGAGTCAATCCGGGGCTTGGAACATTGTTGATTGGCGACGATGCGGGTTCACATTCTTATGTGGCTGGAAAGCATCGAGACTGCGCCGAAGTTGGAGTTAATTCGATCCGAATCGATTTACCCGCTAGCGCTTCCAAGGCTGACATTTTCAAGGCGGTAGCTGAGCTGAATCAAGCGCCGGAGGTAACCGGATACATTGTCCAGCTTCCTCTGCCAATAGGAATCAACACCAACGAGCTCTTAGAGGCAATTGATCCTGACAAGGATGCCGATGGCCTTCACCCCATAAATCTTGGAAAACTTGTCTTGAATGTTTCAGGTGAAATTACTTCGCCGCTGCCTTGCACGCCAACTGGAATCATTGAGCTACTGAAGCGCTACGGATATGAGCTTGCAGGCAAGGAAGTTGCGGTTATTGGTCGCGGCATAACGGTTGGAAGACCTCTTGGGCTTTTGCTTTCCCGCAAGAATATAGACGCGACAGTGACGCTTTTGCATTCCGGAAGTAAAGGCATTCCAGAGGCTGTAAGGCGCGCTGATGTCGTGGTGGCCGCTGTTGGAGTTAAACACTTTGTGAAGCCTGATTGGATCAAACCCGGTGCAGCTGTTTTAGATGTTGGAATCACAAGAACTGAATCGAATGGAGTAGTTGCTTTAGTTGGCGATATTGATCCAAGGGTCGAGGCGGTAGCAGGATACCTTTCTCCAAACCCAGGCGGGGTAGGCCCGATGACTCGGGCCATGCTGGTGAAAAACGTGGTCGATAGGGCCGCGTCTAAAATCTAGAGCGAATAGCCCAAAGGTCAGCAAAGACGGGGCGAAATAGGGTGCTCGAGAGGTACCCAGCACCAGATGATCCCCCGGATCCAATCTTTGCGCCAATGGTTCGTTCAACCATTTTTACGTGTCTGTAGCGCCACTCCTGCAGTCCTTCATCCAGATCAACTAGTGACTCACCAACCATGTTAGCTTCTGGGTCATGCCTGTGAGCATCCAACAGGGCATCTTGAACCTCCTGGTTTGCTTCGTAACCTTGAGTGATGTCTCGGTTCAAAACTTCGACGGGGATTGCATGTCCGCGGATTGAAAAATACTTGAGGGCTGAGTCATACAAACTGGGTCTGCTCATAGCATTCTCGACGCGGACTCTTGGCGCAGATCCTGGAACAAGATGAGCCGCCATCGCCATACCGGTGCCCGGGGTGGCGTCGGCCCCTGCTTGATCGCGCCTTCCTAGAACTGCTTCTAGTTCGCGAAACTGCGCTGACTGAAAACCGGAAGCCGAGCTTAGCCTTCCACGGAAGGAGTTGAACTGGAGTGGCGTCATAGTTTCCAGAATGTCTAACTGCGCAACACAGGTTTTCATAATTGTCCTGATTCGACCCAGTAGCGCAAGAGATCGATGAGTGTTTCCTACCTCGAGAGTATCTTGCAGCGCCGCGCACTCGTGAAGTATCTGCTTAAACCAAAGTTCATACACCTGATGAATAGTGATAAACAGTAGTTCATCATGCTCCGGTCCATCAGAGAGTGGTTGCTGAAGCTCAAGCAGCTCATCGACTTTCAGGTAGCTGGTGTAAGTAACTGCTTTATCGTGATCTTGACTCATTTATGTGACCCTGTTTCCGCTGTCTTGGATTTTCTCAAAATCTTTTCGCTCAACTGACTCCTTGATTCTTGCGAATCCGTCGTAAACCTCAACAAAACTTGTTGGCAAAGGAGAGATGGCCAAACGAATCGAGTTAGGCATCCGGTAGTCGGGGATCACTTTTGCGAACTGCCTCAAGGCAGCGGCGATTCTCTTGGCTTCAGGGTGTCCAATGGTTATATGCCCACCGCGCAAAGACGCATTTCTTGGGGTCAAAAGGGTAAAGCCCAAAGGCGCAAGCCAGGCATCGAACAAGGCAATCATTAGCTCAGTCCCAAGGGCCGCCTTGTTGGCAATCTTGGTTATCCCAGCCCGCTCAATCATTTCGTAGCTGACCTGAACGGCGCGGATACCGATGATTGAGGGGCTTGCAATCTGAAAACCTCGAATCGCGTTGTTCTTGTCAAACACGGGCCCCATCGCAAACTGATCATCCTGAGCGAACCAGCCTTGGATTGGAACCTGAAGTTCTGACTGCAGCTCCTTGCGCACATACAACCACGCAGGGGAGCCGGGGCCGGCGTTGCCGTATTTATATGTACAGCCAATGGCCAAGTCAACACCGTTGGCATCAAAGTTTAACTCAACGGATCCGCCAGCATGCGATGCATCCCAAACCACAAGACCCCCAAAAGATCTAACGAGATCAGTGATGGCTTTGATGTTTGGCCTAGCTCCAGACCGGTAGTTCACGGCTTGAAGTGTGACTAGGGCAACATCATCACTTAGTAGAGGGGCCAAAAGCTCAGGAGTTACAAGTTCATTCTCAGAGCCGATCTTTACAGCTCCCGGACCGCCCGAGCCATCGTTATCAATTGTCACGAGCTTTAACCCAAACTGCTTAGCGATACCTTGAATGACATATCGATCGGTTGGGAAATTTGCAGAGTCAATTATTACTGTCTTGCGATCTGGTCTTGACTTTATTGCGGCTACGCAAAGCTGATAGAAGTTAACACTTGTTGTATCGCAAACCAAAACCTGCCCAGCTTTAGCTCCTAGTGTTGCGCGAGCTAGCAAATCTCCCGCGGGTTGAGCTTCGTCAATCCAATGACTCCAGCCATCAACTAACTCTGTACCCCACTCATCAGTGAGGAAGGAGCTGACTCGCTCAATAGTTTTTAGCGGGAGGCGGCCCAATGAATTTCCATCCAAGTAGCAGATGCTATCGTCCTTGATGAAAAACTCAGCGCGGAAAGAGGCAAGCTCATCTGCTTTATCTAGGGCAAGAGCTGTATCGCGGTTCAGCGGATCGCCTAGACCTTCAAGGAGTGGGTAGTTCATAAAATCAGCCTAGCTCCTTGTCTAACTTAAAGAACTAGACGAGAAGCTGCTGCTTGGCTAGTTGCCTGTAAAGCGGTGTTGATTTGACCAGTTGGCTGTGAGTGCCGGAGCCCACCACCTTGCCCTGGTCGAGCACAATAATCAGGTCACTATCGACCACCGTGGATAGTCGGTGAGCGATCACAATCATGGTTCGTCCTTGAGCAACAGCATCAATGGCTTCGCGCATTCGTTGCTCATTTATTCCATCCAATGCAGAGGTTGACTCATCAAGCAGCAAGATGGGAGGAGCCTCCAGAAGAGCTCTGGCAATAGCCAAGCGCTGACGCTCTCCTCCGGAAAGCATGATCCCAGCCTCTCCGACCTCAGCGTCCAGTCCGCGCTTGTCACGTTTCAAGACCGAAGTTAGATTGACCTGAGCCAACACCGCCTTCAGCTCGGTATCGGTGGCATCGGGAGAACCAATTAGTAAGTTGTCTCTGATTGAACCAGCCAGCACAGGTGCTTCCTGTTCAACGTAGCCAATTTGAGACCTGAGGGTATCTCTTGATAGCTGACGAACTGGAACACCTTCCAGCAGAATCTCCCCTGAGTCTGGTTCATAAAATCTTTCAATCAGCGACAGAATTGTGGACTTACCGGCACCCGATGGACCAACTAATGCAACTCGGTCACCTTTTTGAATCTTGAAGCTCACTGAGTTCAAGACCGGTTTACCGTCTCGGTACGCCTCAGAAACTGGATAACCAAAAGTTACTTTCTTGAATTCGATTGCGTTTAGAGTCTTTTTTGTTTTTGCCGTCTGAGCGGATTCAGATGCCGATTCCTCGAGGGGCAACTGAAGAATTTCTTCAATACGTGCAAGAGCACCCAGTGCACTCATCACTGAGCTATAAGCACCGAAAGCTTGACCAAGTGGCCGAATCATCAAGAACATCAAAAGAATAAATGTGACCAGATCCGCAACGTCTGTTTGCCCGGCAGCCACCCGATAGCCTCCCACGCCAATTACCACAATGAATGCGGCGTTTGATGCAACTCCAGCTATCGGAGATATCAAGGCATTGATTTTTGCAATCTTTACACCCTGGACGTATGCCTCTTTGGCATCACCACTAATGCTGGCGGTTTCTCGCGCCTCAGCTCGAGCTGCGCGGATAGTTCTGACCGCAGATAGAGCGCGCTCAACCGCCGCTGCCATCTCGCCGACTCTTTGCTGGGCTTTGGTGGTTGCTGATCGAATTTGTCTTGCAGAAATGGTTATGGAAACAACAGCTACTGAGATCATCGCAAGAGTTAACAGGAGGAGGAACGGATCTATAAAAGCCATCGCGATGATTGCACCGACAAAGATAAGCACACCACCGGCCGCATCGATTAGACCTTGGGTTAGTACCGCACGAAGCAAAGTGGTATCTGAACCAACTCGAGAAACTAGGTCACCAGTTCTTCTTAGGTCGTATTCCAAGATTGGTAGCTTCAGAAGCCGCACTGCAAGTTTATTTCGGGCGGATAGAACTACCCCTTCCCCCGCTTTGGCAAGCACGTAGTACATAAGGCCAGAGGCCACGCCTGCGGCAAAGATAATCACCACCAAAAAAGCTGCCAGTTGGCCAACATCCTGGCCTTCCTGCACGGCGGTAATGACCTGCCCCACGACCAAAGGTTGAGCCAGGCTCACTACCGCTCCAATTAGAGACAGCACCACCGCAATTGCAAGAGCGGGTTTGTGCTCAAGCAGGTAAGGGGTCAGTTGGCTAAATTTAGCCTTGGGCCCTGTGTCTTTGGGGCTAAGTTGCCTACCGCGGCCTGCCATGCTCATTTAGATCTGCTTTCAATCATTGGATTCCCGAATATTTCTTCGTTCAAAAGGTAATTGATTTCCTGAAGAGACAAGGCTTCGGTGTATGCAGTGCTCTTGTAAAACTTTGAGAAATCAACACTCTCTAGCGCCGCTAGTGCCTTTGGGTGATTTAGCTTCAAGAATAGCTGAGTTGTATTTGGCACTGGCTCAAACGTCCGCTTTAGGTTCCCACAGCCATATCCGAAGATTGTCAGTGAAACATCAGCTTGCTCAGGCGAGACCTTTTCAATTACCCCCATATCTTTGACTTTTATAAGGGTTCTTGGCGTTGCCGTTCTTTTCCATATTTGAAAGCAAGTAGCAAGGCGAGATTTGTCTGAAATCAAGTCTCCCGCTGCGTCGACGTAGTCGATGTCTAGGTCTTGATCGAAAATCAATTCAAAGTTTAGATCCAGCCGATTCGTCACCGACCACTTACGCCATGATCGTGGCACGATAAAGCAAATAGCATCACTTACATCTGCCGCATGATTAAAAAATGGAACACTGAGTGCGTTGTTGCGACCAAAGGGGGGATTGGAAATAGTTATCAAATTCTGAGCTTCTAGTTGCTGGTCCAAAAAGCTTCCGAGCGCTACTCCTTCGTGCAAAGGTTCGATGTCGAAACTTATTACTTCCTTTGCTCCCTTTGCTCGAACAGCATCAATAAATGAGCCCGTACCGCCAGCTGGCTCGAGCACAACTTTTCCCCGAAGCGAACCAAGAACGCTCTCAACATCTCCAACTAGGGTGTGTGCCAATTTGATCGGTGTGTAGAACTGCTCTTTTCCAGTGACTCTAGTGTTACCAGGTCGTGACATGAGCTTGGTTTCTGCTGGCATTACTCAAGGCTAACAACCATTCAACCTTGCCCAGGACTTTGTTGTGTCTTGGTTGCCTACCCGGCGGCGATTACTCTTTGGAAACTGTTGCGCATTGTTTTTGAAGTGGTTACCAGAAAACGGCTAGAACCACATTCAAGAAGGTAAGTGCTCCAATGGCTCCTAGAACACTTCCCGAAACAGGCTTCTTCTTGCGGTGAATCATCACAAGGGTTAGAACGATTAAGACCACAACTGTCTTGATTGCAATCTTGGCGTGGTCGAGATCTTCCCCGCCACCCATAGCAAGTTCCCATTCCCGAACTCCAACCAAAAGCAATCCGGTGATGAATGAAGTCCAAGCTCCATGAACCATGGCTGGAAGGATCTCTGCAGTCTTGGCCTTAAGTGCCTTGATCTGAACTAGGAATCCGCCCAACAAAGCAGCCATTCCAACTAGATGAAGTACAACTAGGAACATTTTTACAATTCCGGCAAGTT
>ERZ1022756.139-NODE-139-length-25611-cov-5.471983_pt1 | contig 25611 bp, 7 predicted proteins | sample MGYA00520902_ERZ1022756 | MGnify/ENA primary metagenome ERZ1022756 (study PRJEB33162, sample SAMN09537601) | freshwater metagenome | isolation source: freshwater | place: Canada:Alberta | collected 2017-07 | study: EMG produced TPA metagenomics assembly of the...
AAAAGGACGGAAAACCCTATTTTGCTGAGAAGAAAAAAGAAGAGGACGATAAAGAGGAGGATCCAACCGGAACTGGGGTTGGCGCTGGTTTTGCAATTAACGTTATTGTGAATGACCGTGCCGAGGCGAATGTTCTTTCTGGAAAAAATATCTCAGGAAATGCAGGTAGTTTGGGAGTGATTTCTGGATCTAAGACTGCCTTTAATACCACCGCTGAAGCAGGTACCGCACCTGATGAGGATTCCCCTGGGCAGGTCAATGCGCTTGATGCCGCTGTCGCAGTCAATATTGGCATCAAGAATACCAATGCCAGCATTCAAAGTGGTGCTGAGCTCCAATTATTCGGCAGTAAAGGCCTGATTATTAGGAGCAATACCTCGACCGACGCCAAAACTACTGCAAAGGGCGATGCTGTTGCTGACAAGGTAGCTGTCGGTGCCGCTGTGGGCGTGTCAGTGATTATCGATAAAGCTAGTGCACTGCTCTCACGCGATGCAACAGTTGTAGGCGATGTGGCGATTGGTGTGAAATCGGAATCGACTGATATGGTGCTCGCAGATGCAACTGCTAAGGGTACTTTTGTTCAAAAGATTGCAGATAAGACAGGCGTTTTAAATCAAGACCTTGATAGCATCATTGATGGCGGCACTGACAAGGTGAACGATCTGGCAGCATCTGCGAAGACTAAATTCGGAAAGGTTGCTGATGGAGCGGGCAAGATGAGCGCGACTAAAACGACCAGTCAGCGCGCTTTATCTGGCGACTTTAGTACTGCCGAGGGTGAGGATCCCGTAACTGCCCAAGTCGGTGATGCCGTCAAGGGCGCAGATACCAGCGAGGGTGAAACCCAAAAGCAAGAGAAGAAATCGATTAATTTTGCTGGTGCAGTTGCTGTCAATTTTGCAACCCATCGTGCTGACGCTGGAATTGCCAATGGGGTGCGTCTCAAAACAGCAGGTAATATAAACGTCACTACGTCAAACGATGTCAATAGCAATACCCGTGGATCGGGATTGACGGTCTTCTCGGATAAAGGAATTGCCGTCGGTGTAGCTATTAATGTCAGCAAGCGTGAGAACAATGCTTGGATTGGCGATAACGTCACGATTTCAGGATTAAGTAACCTCGAAGGAAGTGGCAAGCTTACGGTGAAGTCAACATACACCGAGAATGCAAAAGGAGCAGATTTAACCTATTCCGAGATGGATGACATCTTTGATAACTCCAAGAGCTTCGTGCGCAAAGTCAATGCAGAAGCGATTGCCGGCGCGGGTGCTGGTAAATTGGGTATCGCGGGATCCTTGGCCTTAAACGTCTCTCTCGATAAAAACTATGCCGATATAGGCGCCAATGCCACGATTGAGTCTGCAGGGGTGGATGTCGAGGCTTCTGGTAATGACAAATTAGCGGCGCGTGCATGGGCAGCTGCAGTTGCCTCTCGTTATACAGCCTCCGACCCCACCAAGGCAAAAGACGATGGTGATAGAACCGCAGTTGGAGCTGCCTTTGCGATTAATTTTGTCAAGGATGAGAACCGCGCTCGTATCCGTGATTCGTCAACGATTAATGCGCGTTTTAACATTGGCGGCATATCCGGCTTTTTATTTAATCCGAGTGGAATTGGCACGGTCAACGATTATTTTTACTATCCCGTCAATGTCGTCGCCCAGATTAAGCCTCCCGTTGCGGCAACGGCAATAGCCATTATTAATAGTTCCAATGTGGACGGGATGAATGCGGATGCATTTGCACGTGCAAATTACACCGCAGTCTTGCAAGGTAGCGCTCTGTACGCAGAAGCAATCGCCGGCGCTGCTTCCGATAATGGAAATGCTGGCGGTGGCTCATTGGGTACAACGATTTCGTTAACGAAGAATCATGCCTTAATTGGTAGTGGCGTAATGATTACCGCATCCAATGTCAATGTATTAGCCGACACACAACGTGACTCCCGCGTTTTGGTGGGTGCTTTGGCAATTGGCCAGAAGAAAGCAATCGGCGCCTCAATTGGAGCAACTGTTTTCAAAGACGAGATTTATGCTCGCATTGGCGATGATTTGGTTGATCAGGCATGGACCGCAAACAAAAACTTAATACTGGGGCAACTGGTTACCAATAACAACAATATTTACCGCGTGATTACTGCAGGAACCTCAGGAACATCTGGACCAACAACCCAGGGGGGTACGATTACCGTCGCTGGCGGAACCGCACAATATGCCTATATCAAAGCGATACCAACCGTTGGTCAAATTACGGTTAATGCTTCCTCCCCAGTCGTTTTATCTCCTTGGGGTAATACTGCCGATAAAGCCCCCATTTTTGTCGATGGCTTGGCACAACGAACGTATCTAAGAGCTGCCAATGGCGATATGTATTTAGTGGGAACCTCGGGTAGAGTTGGAGGTCCAAACTTCAATGTATGGAGACAAAACTACCCAGTCGCCCTTAGTGGGGATATCCAGTATTTCCGTTCATGGCTAGATTTTGCTCAGGGAACTGCGGTTCCTTGGATTGCCTTTATCAAGAATGTGCCAACTTTGCCAGTAAACACTATTGCTGACAATCAGAAGGGTACGGTCTCCGTTGTTGCTAATTCCAACCAGTTTGTTACGACCTTGATGGCTGCTGGTGGTATTAGCGCGAAAGAGAATGCCTTAGCTGGCGCCCTGGCAGTTAATGTGATGGATGCCAATACATTTGCCGCGATTACCAAAAATATGCAAATCCTCACCGTGGGATCACAAAGCTCTGGCGGTAATGTGATTGTTCAGGCCAGCGGCAACTCGAAGATTATCAATGCAGCTGCGGCATTAGGCATTGGTAGCAAGACGAGTGCTGGTGGAGCATTGGCACTCAATATCATGCTGAACGATCGGCGGGCAACGATTGGTGAGAGCACGGTAGCATCGAACACAATTTCGATTGATGCTTCCGGTCAAGTGCGAACTCTAGCCAGCAATACCGAAGATATTTTGAATGCGGCTGTCGCTGGGGTAGTTTCATCCTCGGGAAGTGCTATAGGTGGCGTAGTCACGGTGAATCTAGTCAAGGGATCGACCATTTCTGAGATTAACCGAGGTGTCGAGATTAATCGCCGTACCCAAGCCTTTGATAACACAACGCCCTTATCGTTGGGAAATAATCAATCGGTCAGTGTTCTGGCTAATGACGAGGTTGATATTTTTGATCTGGGTGGACAACTTGCCGCTGGATCAAAAACCAGCTTTGGTGTTGTCCTGGGCGGTAATGTGTTCTGGAAAACAGTTCGCGCATCGCTTGATGCCAGCGTTCTTGCAGATACCGATGTTCAAGTGAAGTCAAATGTATCGCATGACCTCACAATGCTCGGGCTCAATTTCAGTGCCTCAACAAGTAATAGTGCTGGCGGCGCTGCATTGGGCTTAGCACTAGTCAAAGATGAAACGATTGCCACAATTGGATCGAATGCTCGAGTGATTTCTGATGGCAATGTCGAGATTTCTGCGATCAATAATACCAATACCTTCCTATTAGAGGGTGGTGGCGCTGCTGCATCGCAGAGTGCGGGTACCGGATCAATTGGAGTTAGCGTCTTCGTTGGCACCACGCGCGCTGAAATTGCTGATGATGCTCAAGTGACGGGCCGGGGTAACAGTGCAACCAGCATGAACCTTCCTGCAAAAGATGTGCTTTATACCCCGTTTGGGATTGGTGCAAAAACCCCGTCTAATAATGGAGATGGCGTAGGTAGCGATACAGGCGATACCAATATTGCCAATACCCTTGATGCAGAAATGACGAGCTTTACCGGTGGAAACCTGAGCGCCAGTACGCTAAATGGCCTTAAAGCAAAAATTGTGGGAGCTAATCGTCAAGCTGAATTGCATAAAGGGGTAGCTGTTATTGCCTTAAATGACAATATGTTTGTTTCAGTGACCCCAGGTGCCGCTGGCGCAGGTCAAACCGCAATTTCAGTGCAGTTATCTGCTGGCGTTGGGGTGAGCACAACGGAAGCTAAAATCGGTCAACGGGCCAAAGTGAACGTAGATCCTGATGGTGGCAGCTGGAAAAAAACGGGTTCTGCTAATGCATTACAAAACCTCGTAGTCCGCGCGATTGCCGATAGTAAATGGATTGCATTATCCGGTGGCGCAGCGGTAGGTGGTAAGAACTCTGTTGGTGTGGGTGCATCCCTTTTAATTGGCATCAAAAATACCTTAGCGCATATTGATTCAGGGGCGATTGTTTCGGCTCGCAACGACATTCTCGTGGAAGCTGCAAATAAAGACACTACCGTTGGTCTGGGAATGTCCTTGGGCGGCGGTGGCAGTGTAGGTATTGGTGGTGCTGCGGCGATCAATGTTCGCCTTAACCAAACGAAAGCTTGGATTGGGCGGGAAACCGAGACCCCATCTTCAACTCAATTGGCTGTACCGATGGATACCTTTGTTACCAGCGGCGGAAATATTTGGGTTGTGGCGGATGATAAGAACTGGAATCTTTTGATTTCGGGTGGTTTGGGAGCCGGTAAAGTTGGCGTTGGCGCGTCGATCAATGTTGGGGTTGAGCAAGGCTTAACTCAGGCTCATATTGCTCAAAATGTCGATGTTCAGGCCCTAAAAGCCATCGAGGTTCTCGCAAACGCAGTGCAAGAAAATTATTCAGTTTCGGTAGCCGGCGCAGCAGGTAAGGTAGCCATTGGAGGCTCTATCGCTGTACATATCTATACCAATACGGCGGATGCTCACATAAATGGACGTGTCAATTACCGCGACGCTGATTTATTGCAATACGCTAGCAGCTATATTCCTGGTGATGAACAAAGGGTATTAGTGAGGGCAATCAATGATGTCTATACCTTGAACTTTGCTGGAGGATTAGCAGGTGGAAAAGTGGGTGTGGGTGCAGGTGTCAATATCCATATTGCACGGGCAAAGGCAAGCGCCTATATTGGGATTGGCAACACAACGACTGAGGTTTCTGCCTTTGGAAACATTCGAGTTGAAGCGCGGTCAACGCGAGAGACGGATGATTATGTAATGGCTCTTGGCGCGGGCTTGGCCGGAGTTGGTGGTGCGATCAATATTATTGTGATTGGTGCTGAAGTCGATAGCGATGCTCAATCTCGTTTGCAGTACACGAGAGAGACGGGTGACACCTCTTCTGGCAATATGGTGACTGAAATTGATAGCAAAATTGCTGATTTGAGCCTAGGAAATGCATTAACGCGCATCAATCCCGATAGCAGCAATAACGGTGATCGTGGAAATTTATCTACTAATACGATCACCGAGGTTCGCACAAATACGGATCGTAATAACTCAATTAGCGGCCATTTCTCGGGCACACAACCCGGTAACTACACCCAGGCTTATATTGGTACCAATGCCCGTGTCATCTCTCGGCGTGGCGATATCCGAATCATTGCTAATGACGTGCTAACCGCCCGATTCTTCAGCGTGGGCGCAGGCTTTGGAATTGTGGGTGTTGGCGCTTCGTTTACTACGATTGTGGCCAATACTACGGCCGAGGCATTTATTGGCGCAGGGTCAAGAGTTGACGCTTGGAAAACGATCGAAGTATCAAGTTCCACCCGTGAAAATATTAAAGGTGGCGGTGGATCAGCCGCCGGTGGTAAGGTTGGAATCAATGGAACCTTAGCTGTTGAGGTGATTCGTTCCAAGGCATGGGCAAAGATTCATCAAAATGTCGCTGTTAATCAAACGGCTGGAATGCTCAATACATCCACTACCGCTGGTCAAACCCAAAATGTGATTGTGAGCGCCCAAGGTGTTACCGATATTGGTGTTGGTGTTGGCGGTGGTGGCGGCGGTTTAGTTGGGGTTGGCTTGGTAGGCAATATGGTATTCATGGATAAAGAGGTTCATGCTGCCGTTGGAGCTAATACAACGATTACCGTGGGTCGAGATCTTCTAGTAGACGCCGTTAATCGGGAGCGCTTAACCAATATTGCATTTGGCGTCAATGGTGGCGTAGTTGCCGTTACTGGTGTGGCAGCTACTACTACCTCAGAGAGCAGCACTTTAGCTTGGATTGACCGGGCGAGCACCATTATGACCGAAGGTAACATTCGGGTTCAAGCTCTTCTCGATAATCAAGTCTGGGGTGTATTAGTAGCTGCGGGTGGTGGCGCAGCTGCTGTCAGCGGCGGATTTGGATTTACATTCTTAAATACCGAGACCCGCGCATTTATTGAAGAGGCCGGCACCATTATTGTCAAAGGCAATAGCCCTCCCATTGCTGTCGCTACCGGTAGTTTTACAAGTAGTGATTTAGCTGCAGTCACGTATGACAGTTTTGATAGTAGTGGTGCGCGGGGTACCACGAATACTCAGTTTAAAAATATCTCGTTTGACACCATCAACTTCAATGGGTTGGCTGTAAATGCCGTTTCCCGTGAAAGCGTCAACAATGTGCCTGTGGGCGGTGCTGCAGGCGGTACTGCAATTGCCGGATCGATCGGGGTTGTTCTCTTTGGCAGTACCACTAGTGCAGAAATTCGTTCTGATAATTTAACTACCGATGGTGATGCAGTTGCAATCACCACAATTAATTCAGGGCATACGATTGGTGGCGTTGGATTGAACGCCAATCAAGCGATTCGTGTGACTGCAGTGAGTGATTCATCAATTACTACCTTTACCACTGGACTTGGATTGGGAATGGCTGGCGCAGTAGCGCTGGGTATTGATACAGTTATTTTTGATAAGACGGTTAAGGCAGAAGCCTCCGGAAATTTACTGGCTCAGCAGGATATATTGGTCAGCGCTCAAAATCGTGATGCAATTGAGCAAAAAGCCGCGAGCCTTGCAGCAGATTTTGGCGGTGGGGCCCTGGCAGGTACGGTTAGTGTTCTAGTTGCCAGCAGCAATATCTATGCTGGAATTGCCAACACCTCAACGCTGCGCGTTGGTAACAATCTCTCTGTATTGGCGTACCAAGATTTGAATGTACTCCAGATTTCTGGTGTTCTATCGACCAGTTTGACTGGAGGGGCCCTTGGGGGTGGTATTGGGGTTCTTAAAAATACAACCATTACCCAAGCAATCATTGAAGATAACGTCATTGCGGATGTCTTTTTAGACACCCTGGTATCGGCAAGCTCAACGGTCAATATTTCACAGAACACTGTCGGTTTTGCGGGCGGCGGTTTAGCTGCGTTCTCGGGCAGTGTGGGCGTTAACATTTTTGAAGCAACGACACGTGCGGCAATTGGTGCAAACGCCAGAATTAATCAACTGATCACAGCGACTGGTGATCAGGACATCTCTGTAATTGCATTTGATGATCTTCGTTTGAGTGTGAATACGGGCGCTGGTGCACTCAGTGTGCTTGGTGGCGCCGGTATCGCAGTGGGCGTTATCACAGTTAAGAACACCACGGAAGCCGTTGTGAAGTCGGGAGCTATTTTATCGGCGCTTGATGATATTACGATCCGTGCAACCGCTTATAAGGATGTTGGCAGTATCAACATCGCAGCCGCTGGTGGCATCGGCCTTGGTTTGGCTGGATCCGTCGGTATTTTGCAAATTGGCGGTGAGATTGGTGCAGATGCAAAGAATGGTGGTTTGAAGAGTAATCAGCAGGATTTGGTGGCGGTTGTCAACACACGCTCCGCTTACAACAGTTCAGCATCTACGAATAATAGCAACGGTAGCAGTGTTCATACCTCTAGTTCGACAGCAACAAATCGTTCGCGAGTTGCCAATGCGACTGCCAATTTTGCATCGAGTCTGAATTGCGTGGGAGGTGCCTGTGCAACAAATTCCACCTCAGCGCGAGTAGAAACAAATGCTCAATTGCATGCACGTGGTCGTGTTGACGTCATTAGTAATGAGTTTTTACGGATTCAATTGGATTCGAGCGGTGGTGCGATTGGTGCTGTTGGTGTCGGTGGCTGGATTGCATATGCTAACTATCAAGGCACAGCCCTTGCTACAGTAGGTAATGGTGTAACACTGAGTGCCGGCGAAGCCGTCAACATTAATAGTGGTTTAGATAATTGGCAGGCCCCCTGGACTGCACGCATCGTCAAAGTAGATGATTACATCGTTTACGACAATCATTTGTATCGCGTTACCACCGCTGGACGCCTATCTTCAACGGCTCCTATTTGGAATGCAAGCGCAAGCAGCTTCAATTCCGGAACAGCAGTCCTGGCACCAGCAGATTGGAATGCGGGCGCCACCGTAACTGCTAACAGCTTTGTTTTATCCAATGGAAGACTCTACCGAATCACTGGCGCAGGTACCCTGGGTTCGAATGCTCCGACTCATTTAGAGGGTGAGGCATTCAATAACACTGCAAAACTTAGTTTCTATGGCAATACCAATGGATCGATTGTTCGTAGCATTGGCGTGTCTGCGAGTTTGGCGGGCTTTGCAGGAACTTTTGCTTCATTTAACTTAACAGGTAATAGTCTAGCAACGGTAGGCAATAACGTTACGATTCGTCGTCATACCAGCTTAAGTTCTGGCGCCCCTACTCTCAATGTCAGCGCGACTCGTGGTGTTGATGGATCCATCATTTCTGTGGGCGCTGCGGTTGCCGGAATTGGTGCGATCGGAATTGCTCAGGCCAACATGATTTCTAGTGGCAATGTGACTGCATCGTTAGGCGCAACGAATACAGTTGGAGCGATAGCTACTCGTATGGGGGCTGTTTCAGTATCGGCTACTAACACTTCCGATTGGTCTGGCGTGGCAATTGCTGGGGCAGGAGCGCCTGGGTTGGCGGCTGCAGGGGCCCTCGTAAGTGTTGCGAACTCTAGCCAAACAACTGCCCTTGTTAATTCTAACTCCAGCGTGTTCTCATCAGGAAATGTAGTCATTGAAGCCTTCGATCGCCAAACCATGCGTGCTAATTCCAATGGAGTTGCCGTTGCTGGCGGTATTGGTATTGCTGGTATCACCAATACCCTTACCTCAACACGTTCCGTATCGGCCTCTACGGGTAGTGGCGTGACTTTAAATGCCGGTACGATCACTGTAAGAACTGAGCTTGGCCTCCCTGAAGAGCCTGAGCATATTAGTTCAATTTCGAATGCTATCGCTGGTGGCGCCCTCGTTGGTGCCAATGGGGTAAGTTCAACCGTGACGGTTACCGATGCCATCGCCAGTGAGCTAGGTGCTAGCAATACTGTTACTGGCTCTGGTCAAATGACGATAAGTGCGATCAATAACAACCGTATTCGTTCTGAGTCTTTGGGCGTCTCGGTTGGTGGCATCGGATCCGTCGGAATTAGTAACAACCTAATTCAGAGATCAGCCGATGTGAGAAGTATTGTGGGCGCTGGTAGCTCGTTGATTGGCACTGGACTCACTGTTCATGCTGTAAATGGCGGATCCAATACGCTCCTCACGCGCTCAGGTTCGGGAGGCATTGGTTTGGCGGCGGTAGGAGTAGTTAGTCGAATTATTGATGGTCACGCAACAGCCGATAGTGATGCAGCAATGTCTGACACGATTGCGCGGGTTGGTGGCGCTATCAATTTAGGCAATGGAATATTAACAATCAATGCCATTGCTCGACCATCAAATTTGAATACGATTCAGGGAATCTCATTTGCCGGTCTTGGAGGTATTGCAGGGGTTACTGCAGTCACTCAAGTATTGCATGATGCTGTTCTAACTCTTGATAATGCAACAGTCGTTCATGCTGGAGGGGTTAACTTGAACTCCAGTATCGGTGCAGATGATCTATTTACTGCGCGCATGAGCGTTACTTCGATTGCAGGTGCTCTCGGCTTAGGGGTCCAGGGATCAAGCTCTAGAATATTTGTGGGTAGTACTGAATCAGGTCTAGTCCGAGCAGCCGATGCGATTATTCAATTAGGTAATGATCTTCGCTTCAATATTGGCGGCGTTGGCATGATGATAACTGTCATTAATAAAACCAAAACACAAAATGAGATTACCGGCGTATCGGCTGGATTAATTGCATCGGGATTAACAGATGCAAGCACGATTAATCGAGGCTCATCCGCTGTTCGCGCTGGCACCGGATTTCAATTAGTAGGCAATGGTGGTGAGGACGGAACAGGCTCTTCAACCGATTTAGTCATTACAGCCCAATCACAAAAAGATGACCGTGCGCGCACTCTTGCAGGATCGGGCGGGGCTTTATCAGCGATTGCTGCTCGCGCCTACGTACTCAGTGATTCCAATACAGAAATTGTGTTTGCAGGCACCTCTAGCGGTAACACATTAACTGCAACCAATAATTTACGCTTAACCGGACTTCGCAATATCAATGTATTTGCAATTAATAATGATGGTGCCGATACCTATTTGGACTCAACAAACGTCAGTATTGCTGGAACGCAAGGCGGTCTGTCACAAACCAATCTGAGTACAGCGGTCAGAGTGGAGTTAGGCGACCGCACATATTTGCGCGCTGTAGGGAGCGTTCGCTTTATTTCGGAGAACCGCAGCCAGAAATTTACAGACGGAGATGTTCTGAACTTCAATGCAAATGGGATTGGAGCACTATCGGTTGGAGTGGGTACCAGTGAGCACTATCTGAATCAAAGAACATCAACTCGTATTGGTGACTTTAGCGATTTCTATATCAGTGGCGATGGAGGGCAGGGTGTAAGCCGCTTAGCTCCTGTACAGATAAGCGCCTACGCAAAATCGACCATGAAGGATCAGTCAAAGGTCTCTACGGGTGGTCTCGTTGCAACCCCAGTATCGATTTCGGATCAAATTGCAACTAGCGAATCCCACGTACGAATTGGTGCCAATTCGAATATCGAAACATGGGATCGTGATTTACTTGTCTTTTCTAAAACAGAAGAAAGTATCCGTTCTCAAGCACTAACTGATGTTTATGGCCTTGTCAGTGGCGGCGCAAGTGCGAGATCGCTAGCGCAGCAAACTTCAAGCGATATGATTAGCTTTGGTAAGTTATCCACTATGCGCATCTGGGGCGATATCATCATTACTGCTGGTGGTATTAATGGCGATACGGCAACGCAATCAAATCATGATCTTTCTTCAGTAGCTGTTATTTTTAACGCTACTCCAATACCCATTAGCTCTGGAAAGCGCTCTGACGCGGTTCTGAATTACAACTCAATCATTCGCTTAGAAAAGGGAACAGAAAGTACTGATAATCCAGATAATTCTGGCGCAATGTTACTAGCGCAAGGCGATATTGGCTTGTATGCACGCAAAGGACAACGCAGTATTCGTCAAATTGGCACTAATAATTTTACTGTTCTAGGTATTCCAGTTAGTGAAGACTTTGGGTCATCAACAATTACTGGCACTGCGGCCATTCAAAACGAAGGTATTGTAGAAACAGGCTACGGTAAAGATGCTTGGCTATATTTGGATGCGGATGCGCTTTCCAGCGGCGCCATCGAAACGGCAATTCCAGTGACGGCAAACAAGCCAGCATCAACCTTAGCCGATTCTCGTTCTAGGCGTTTGAAGTTCGTAGTCGTTGGTGAAAACCCAGTTAGCTCATTACATGCACAAATTACTATCTTGGAGATATTGCGAGATAGTTACGTCAATGCGACTGTTACAAATTCAGATGTTATGTCGTATTCCACAACCATTAATACGAAGTACACCACCTCTGCTACAAATACGCGAGCAACCCAGATTGATGGGTCTGCAACCTATTACTTGTATCGCGACAACTCGACGGGTGAATTATTTAGAAATGCTGCATTGCCTTGTGCATGCTGGATTCCAAATGGCTGGCAGCAAATTAGCATTGATGATAGTGGTAATGTCTCATATAACAATATTTCTGCTAGAGGTGGATTCTCCGCATTATTTGTGAATAACGGTTGGAATGAGTCAACGGTTTCTTCGCGATTGTCCGCCCCCGGAATTGCAATCCAGCAGCAAATTGATTTTATTAATCTAAAAATTGCCACATCAAATACATCTGGCACTGTTCAAACTATAAATGTTCAACCTATCGATGTACGCTCTGGAAACATTAATTTAGCGGGCGATTATATTAATGGCTCAGGTCGATTGACAGCCAAAACAGATCCAACCATCAGTATTGTGAGTGCTGCTCCAAATCCGATTCGATTGCTTGGTTCTTTAACGAAGCCTGGGCTCTCAATTACAGAGAGCTTATCAGGAGCGGTTTATCTTAATGGCGACTATTTAATTAATACTGAAGATTTGCGCTCTAAGAATAACTTCCGACTTGCGCCTGCGGGAACGATAACAACAGCTCCAGCGGTAATTAGCAATCGATCTTATGAGCCAAAAATACAGGTTAACTTAACCTATTCTGGTAGTAAAAACCCAGAGTTATATATCGACGGTAGTATTGAGAATTTATCGGGCACTGTCAGTATTGAGAATGCAAATGGTGCTATTTATAGTAACAACACAATCAATGCGGGTGCTGTTAAGGTTGCCGCAGGCGGCGATTTCTTTGTTAACGCAGCCGTCAAAAATTTATATAACGTAGGATCAAATCCTGCTTCTACATTGGCTGGCGCTGATTTGGCTGACGAAATTGGGGAGTTAAGGAATTTATTAGGATATCGGGAGTCAGTCTCGGGTAATTTGGTCTTAAATACACTGATTAGTCAGGCCTCGCCATATCAAAATTCAAGAGTATTGCCGCGAGGTTTGACATTTGGTAGCTCACTTAACCCAAATTTTGGTACAAGCGCTGATACATCAGCATTGCAGTCAGCCACGATTGCTGGAGGCAATATTTATATCGTTGCCCAAACAATTAATTTAAATGGCTTGATTCAATCTGGAATGCCGAATCGAAGTTTAACCATTACTGATGCGATTATTGCTGCCTTAAATTCTGGAAGTGGTGCTGGTAGCTGGTCACTTAACTCTGGCTCTGTGTTTGCCCCTCTTTCAAACAGCGAATACACCAAAAAAATTACTGCTAGTTATAAGCGAGATAATAGTGGCCAAGATTGGATTGAAGTTGATCCAGTCTCACTGAAGGGTGGCTCCGTTTATATCAGTGGAAAACTTGCCAGTACAGGCGGTGGAAATATTAGCGTTCAGGATGGTTTTGGCTCAATTTCAATTGATAATCAGACTTCTAAAAAGTTAGTCATTAATTCGATTAATAATCCAGAAATTGAAGGCAAGATTACTTTAGTAGACTACTTTAAGTCTGGAATTTCTAACGGCATTCCCAATATTCCATTGGTAACGGAATATTCCCGCATAGGCACTAATGTTGAAATACGACGCTATTTCAGCAATCAAGCTCGGCCAGTCCAACCTACAGCTGTTGTAAGCGAGGGGAACATCAATTACCTCCCTGAAAGTAATCTTTACTATAAATTCATGCTTGGTAAAACGTATTCAATTAGCGGAAGTGTTACCGATACCTACGTATTGTTTGCTAATAATCCAAACTTAATTACAACTCGTTCGGTAACTACCCAAGAATTTGATGCATCTGCTGGATCGCCTATTTCACTTGCTGACCTACCTTTGGCGGCAACGATTGTTAAGGAAAATACGTCACAGCCAGGAGCCTTAGTCGCGTCGCGCGATAATATTTTGATCGGGACAGCCACTACTAATGAAAAGTGGGGTGCTGGTTATGACTGGGGTGCAGCAGGATGGCGGTATTACAACAAAACATCCTGGACTAGATTTTTCCGTCAATACGATCTTTTCTCTTTGAGTGCAAGTTCTCCAGTGGCCATTAATTTCGTAGGCCGAAATGGCGTTAGCTCAGCTGGACTTACTCAAATAATAAGTAAGGGGTCTATTGAGTTAAAGGGCCCTATAAGTAGTGAAGCGTGGGGCTCGAATGACAGTGTTTCATTAATTACGGTCAAAGCTGGTATCGGCAGTACCTCGGGGACATTCTCGATTCTGCCTGGAACTGGCAATGGCGCTGGTCAAATTGCCGCATCTAATGTCCAATTAAGCGCTCCGCTCGGTTCAATTGGTTATGTTGCTGGCACATCAACTGCAAATGTAGATTTAAACCCTATTGAAATTACATACAAACAGTTATTTGATCGAACTTATACATTCCGTGGTTTGCCTCTTGGCTTAAATTTTGTTGCACGTGATAATGTTGCGGTTAAAGCCTCTGGAAGTGCTGCATACATTAGCGCCACACCAAATTCAAGCGGAAACGTTGTTAATGGGTATTTGAGCCTGCAGGTTCAGGGGGACTTTAATTTTGATCCTCTAACTGAGGCTGGTGGAAGCGCCAATATCATTAAAGCCGGCGGCATTCGCTTAATTTCAGACTATGGCTCATTAAAGTTGGGCTTACCCAATGCATCGCCAGTACCAATTAAGGTCAGCACTAATCCAAGCTATGCTCTTGGAACCGTCACCATTTCAGTTGCTAGCGGGCTTATTCCATTAATGCAGGAGAGTCCTGCCAATTCACCCAAGGACTTAGCAATCTATAGCTTATCCACTCCGGATGATGTGATGGTCTATGTTATCAATGGGTCTATTCGCGATGGAAATTCTGTCCAACGGGCCGATACCCTCGCGATCGATGCCCTTGAGAAAATCTGGGATAGCATGCAACTCTTGGCTGATCCAACGGTGCTAACGTCACGTTATAGCGGATCGGTATCGTATGCCGGTGGAGTGGCGCCAAGCAACAATGGGTCTGTACTTGCAAATGCGAGTGTAAGTTCGAGTGCAGTGAACGCAAGTAATGTCACTGTCAATGGCACGGCTGTCCAAACCTCAGCTAATAAGCTTGCCCAGCAAAAGGCGAACTATAACGCGGGTCAGAATCAACTTTATGCAGACTATTGGATGATGCGCCGGGTCAACCCCCAAAACCAAACGGTCGATGCTTATAATCCATTCTTCTACTACTTTGCCTCAAATGCGGAAAAGGCTGCGCTCGGTAATAATGCATCGGCCATCACAAACTTTGAGAACACCCAAACGGCTCGTTATCAACAAGCCCATCAGTTCTTTGTAGTAGAGCGTGGATTAAATAGCTACTCCCCAAGTTATCGCTATACCATTGAGCAAGATACGAGCCTTGTTTCTCGCGCTGTACTGCGTGCCGATGTGCGCGAGGGTAGTACGATTGTGGGCCAATCGGGTACGCAAGCCAACGATACCGTTCAGATTAGTACGGCCCGAAATGTGTTGATTGGGGAGGGTGCCTCCTGGAATATTGATGCGCTGCGTTCACGGATTCCTGCCTTGGGCTTACGGGAAACAACGGATACCAAGGTCTTCATCGAAGCCAACAACATTGTAGGTCGGAACATTACCTTGCATGCCGCTCAAGGAGCAATTGGAAGTAGCCTGGCTCCTGTTTATGTCGATGTAACTAATCTCAATAACTTGGTTTATGTCAACGCCTCTGGAGCCTCGTTAATAAATTCCCCTATCGCTGAGTCTGCACGCGTATTTTTATCTCGCGTCGAGAGTGATGACATTACATTCCAGACCATTACAACGAATGGCCAAGAGAGAAAATTAATTAAGGTAGTCGATCGCGATACCTTAGATATTGCTGCGACCAGCAAGGTATCTGCTACTGCTACTGGAATCGGTGCAAATGGCGAGATTATTCTTGGTAGTGAAAACGCTATCAACTTGACGCTCGCCAAGTCTGTAGGCGGCGAGCAAGTACGCATTAAGGCCTTCGGAGCGATTAACGCTGATGCTGATAATACAGGTGCCCATGTATTCGGTGGCAGTATTGTTTTAGAGAGTGGTTCGGGTAATATCGGTTCATCGACGACTCCAATTCGGATTGACCAAGCCGTTAACTCATCGCTTACTGCACGTGCAGCTCAGGGTGTCTATATTGAAACCTTAAGCGCTGATTCAGCTCTGGGACGCGCTAGAGATATTCGCGTAAACAATATTTACTCATTAGATGCTGTTAGTCTCAATAGTCGACAAGGATCTATCTTGGATCACAGCTGGCAAGGAGCCGGATCGGTTGAGAATGGCTGGGGTACCGATATCAAAGCTAAAAACATGACGCTTTCTGCTGCAGGCTCAATTGGTTTAGTGCCGGAGAGCGGAGACTCGGTGAGCACAATGCGTGGCAAAGCGCTCGATGTAGCTAATCTTGAGGTGTACGACGCCAATAACAATCCTTTGCACTCCATCAATCTTCTAGGGACTTTGGGTACCGGCGTTAATTTAATGACGCCATTAGTTGGAACTGCTAATTACGCAAACTTTGCTACCCCGGGAGCTATCCGCTTGGATAGTGGACGCGAATTAGTTACCCGTAATGTGGTTTCAACAAATGGAAGCGTGTCACTCTATGCTGGTAATGAATATGGTGTGCCGGTATCCCTGCGTATCCTAGGTAATACCGTATCTGCAAAAAATGATCTTAGCTTGGTTTCCGCTAATGCGGGCCAATTGAGCACGGTATCTGGCACAACATTAAAGTCAACTGTAGGTTCTGTCCGTTTGTTTGGCGCTAATTTTGGTTTGGTGAACACATGGATTGAGTCACCCAATCCAACTGAGATTGGTGCGATTGGATCAAGCGCATCCCCGTTGGGTAAAAATGATTTATTTAGCTTTGGCAGTAACTTAACCATCGCTTCGCCATCAGGAAAAATTTTAATTAATGAAAACAACAACAATGGATTGGGCGCAATAAGTATTCGTTCTGAAAGTGGAAAAGACTTGGGCGTGATTGCAGGAGCTAACACCTACATCAACGGAGCTTTTCATTTAGATGCAAGGCAGGATCTTAGCTTTAATGGTCAGGTTACGGCGAATGGAGAGATCGGTTTTGCAGCCAATCGATCAATGCAGATTGGATCCGGTTCACGAGTTGAGTCATTGCAAGGATATGGTTTAAGCCTAACCAGTTATAACGCAAATGGTCAGATTAACATTGGAGCGGGAGCGACTGGTTTCTTGCGCGCTCGCAATCGCGTTGATATTCGTTCCGGTGTCTATGGCGCAAACGCGGCTGTTTCAGTGGATTCTAATATCACTGCTGCTGAGATTTTTATTCGATCATCCGGAAATCTCAGTCTTTTGGGTGATGTAAGCTCAAGTTCGGTGATGGTTATTGGGGCTGAACAAGGCAACATCCAAATCGGATCTGCCGCTCGTTCTACCCGTTTGAATGGCGCTAACGGAAACATATCAATTAGTGCAAATGGCACCTTTAATTCAGCTACTGCAGAAGATAGCCAAATTGGTAATGTCACCCTATTTCCAGGAACCACGATTACAGTCGGGACTGGACTAATTGATATCACTGCGGGCTCCATACTCCGATTTAGCGGTATTACGTCAGGTGCTCACACAAGCAATGCGATTATCTTGAACGGTTTTGACATTATTGATAACAATGATCAGGTGGCAGATATTCAGATGAATGGTAATGGATCTATTTCGTTGAAAGCCCATCGATATATTGATGTAAACAACATTGCTAAGAGTAATTTAGGTCCACTTCTAATTGAGGCAACTGGAGTCAATGCGGGCACGCCTGCAGCTGCCATTGGCTTAGGACTCAACGGCTCCCGTGGCGTAGAGTTATCTAAGCTATATGCAGCATATGCAGCAATTGCAGCGCCGGATGCGGCTTATCTGTATATTGCTGATGGTCGGGTAACTCGTACCGCTTTTATTGAAGCTAAAAATGTTATTGGGCGTGTCGGCGATAACGATATAACTAGTATTAATTACGACAATTGGACGGGCTCTAATACGCTGACGTCGGCATTTAAGTTAGCAAATGCCGTTTTACCAGGTACTCGTAATTTAGATTTTGATATAAGTGAGCCACCATCACCTCAAAATGTGTTGGCATTGAGCCTCATCATTGACTTTACAAGTGGTGCCCCACGATTTGCTTCGAATGCGCAATCCCTGACCTTTGATCAGGCACGCTATTCGTATGCAAATCTCACTATCAATCAAATTCGCCTGTTAGATAATGCTGCTGTGGGTCAGCAGATACTCAACATCCTAGATCAATCGATGCTGACTATTACTGCCAGAATTCAGAGTCTGCATCAACAAAACATGAAAGAATTTGACGATCGGGCTGCGATTAGTCGCGCTAGCATCACTTCGCTTGATCAAGCTAGCTTTAATACTGGCTATCTTAATGTTCTCAATGAATTAAGCGGCGGATTACAGAGTGCTCAAGATGGCGTTGGTAATGCATTAACTTTATCGCGTGCAAATGTAAATACAGCTATTAATACAATTGGTAGCGTACTGGATGCTAATTCCACACGGTCTACATTTGAAGCAAGCCTTAATACAGCAGAAAATTTATTAAATGCCGCATCTCTGCGTGCTCAAGGTATTTATGATGCATTGCTTGCAGGCATTGCTAATACCGCTCGAGTACGCCAAGCACGTATTGTTGCCGAGGCATCGCGTTTTGCTCCACCATCAGTATTAATGGTCAAGGCGGTTAATCAAGTAAATCCACCATCGTTAAGCATTGAGGCTATTTCGGCTCTTGCAAAACCGCTGATTGTTATTTCTCCAGCGGTCGCTGAAAGAGCCGCATCTGCAGTTTTAAATGCGCAAAGGCAAATAACATTCGCCACTAGTGATATTTCTGCTGCAAGTGGCGCAGCTACTTTCACTCCTCCTAGCGTTTCAGGTGCAATAGCTGCGGCAGGAAACGCAGTAAGCGCTGTTGCAAATAACCGAAATTCAGGCGTCCTAGTTCCCCCTGTTGTGCAGTCAGTCAAGCCTACAAATCCAGTCCCTGCAGTAGCAACAACAGCTCCTGCGCAAGTAGCTGCGAATGAGGTCACATCAGTTCAGAGTCCGGTGCAGGTAGCGACGACCGCCGTTCGTGAAGCCGCTCAGAAGGTTACCTCGGCTGTAAAAAATGCAGTTGAAAGTGTGCGTAATACTGTTAACAATGCGGTTCAAAATGCACGCAATATACTGAGTCGTCTTTTCCCAACTGTAGTTCCTGCGCGCTAATATTCTTTTTGATTTCTTATATATTTTTGTTTGCAAGAGATTTTTCTTGCATATACCCAATCTATAGCCTCTTGAAATCCTAGTGATTTTCTTTTGATGCTTGCTCTCATAATCCGTTTGCACCTGGTTCAAGTACTGGTGGGCAGGTTGATATGTTTATTACCACTCCAGCTGGCGTTGTCAGCCAAATTCAAGCCGGAAGGTTGCGTGGTTTAGCCGTCACTGGAAAGAAGCGCCTTAGCGCTTTTCCCCAAATGCCAACAACAGATGAGGCTGGCCTACCCAATTATGAAGTGGATTCGTGGTTTGCTATGTATGCTCCTGCAGGCACTAATCCAGAGATCATCCAAAAACTGAATCAGGCCTTGGGGTCAGCCCTGAGTACACCAGAAGCACAGACCAAGGCAGAAAATGCAGGAACAACCATTAAAACGATGACGCCTGCTGAGCTAGGTGAGTACACACGCAAAGAGTTGGATCGCTGGGGTAAAGTAATTCAAAATTCCTTAATGATTGTTGATTAAAGCGGAGGTTATTTCCGCCACTCTATGTTGATTTATCGACCTCTCTGCCTCAATCGTTAATTTGTTACCAAAGAAGTTACCAATGGTTAACTTTGCAGTACATCGCACCCCTGATAATTGAAAGCAATCGGAGCAGCGGGGTGACCCCCGCCTTGTTTATATCTCGATACCCCAATTTTCTAGCCGGGCCTTACCACCCATACGGTGGCTCCAAGACCTCAAGCCTAGTAATTTTTTGACAGAATTACTCAAAGACGCCAAGTTGTTCACAAATGCGCTCTGTTGCCTCTTTTGTCAAAAACGCATTTGGTTGTGGGGCACTTAACTCTTCACCTAGAGACTTTGCTTGGTTAAGCATCCATTGCACGTGCCTGGCGATTTGTAGTCGATAGGCAGCGGGCATGTTGATTTGAGAGATTGTTAACCTGAGCCGGTTTGCTGATATGTGTAATGAATAGGCAAGCTGAGCAATTTCTGCATTTGTTGTGAGTTTGTTACGTTTTTTTGTACGTTTCTGAATCATTTTTCTACCTTTTTATGTGTTTATTGCCAGTTTTAAGTCATTTTTAGACCGTAATTTTTCTAGCAATTTTTCATTTTTTAAAAGTTGGCAGCTTACCCAATCAACTTTTGAGAACATTGTTGGGTTAGCTATGTGCCTGGTTCTGAACAATTGGTGCGAGGGGCTAAAAATCATGATCAAACTAGACCTAGCCCCTCATAGCCCGCGTAGCCTATTCAGTAGTTGTATGAGGAAAGAGTAGGTAGGCATTAGAAATGCCGTATATATACGAGTCTTTAATAAACCTGATGGCAGCTAACATCCCATTGTTAAATCCATCCTCCCATTCTCCGCAGCAGTCACACTGCAAGGTATCGGTCTCATCTGGATAGTCCTTGCTGATATTTTCTGCATATTCACGTTTGCCAGGATGATCAAGTCCCCACCCAGAGTTCTGTGCAAACCAAACAAGCTGTCTGTATTTGAATTCTAGTTCGTCTAATTCATTCCTTATGTCGTGTGTATTGCTCATTTGTATTTCCTTTCAATGTGGATAATGTTTTTGATATTTCTTAAACGACTTCCTGTTTTTGATGCACTCTCTAAGGCATGGCGAATAGGGTAAGTGCCATCGCGATATATATCTGCGGTAGCCTTAGCCATTACCTGCACCATTTCTTCCCCATAGCACTCCCTTAAAAATGTCTCAGAGTCTGGTTTTTGGTATTCCAGAAGAATCGAGCAGGCCCGTTCACTGGGAAGCATTAATTGGTCTGTAACGTCCTTGTGAAGCGGGCATACGGACGCACTACAGGATTCAAACTTCGGGCAATCAAAGTCCTCCATCATTGACCTCCGTTTGTTCTGGTCTGTTCTGTGCAGAACATGAAAAATGGAAAGCGTGTCGGGCAGGCAGTAAACCTCCGGTTACTACCGCCCCCGATCGGAGGTATGGTTTTGTCTGTTCGTTCGGTCTTTTTCCTAAGGTGAGAATGGACGGGAATCATGTTTTCTCACCAATCTTTCTGGCTACCTTCAATGCCTTTTTTTGATTGTTATTGCACTTATCGGTACGTTCATATTCAATAAGAGTGCCTTCTTCGATCATTGTTCCGATCATTTGGGTCACTGATGCGGCTGCGCCCTTGACTATGTCTCTTACTGCTGAACGATTGATAGGCTGGTCCTTGTCATTGGCATCGAGGACTGCATAGTAAATATTTTTTCTAAGGGTGGACTCTTTTGCAGTTACTGCTGCCTCGATACGTTCTTTGATGGAGCTCTTTCTTAAGTCTCCATACATATAAGGGATTTCAACAGCTTCACCAAGCTCGTCCTCAACCAATGTCAAATCAAACTTGGCGTCAAATGCAATTGCATCAAAGGATGGGACAAAGCGTCTTTTCCCCAGCCAAAAGTATCGAATATTGCTATCCCCATCATCTTTGCCAATAAATGCAGTTCCGTTGACGTCTCCAGTCCATGCGCCTGCGCCACGGGCTGTTACCCCTTTTAGTTGATCGCCGGAAATAGCCTTAGGGATGTGAGCAACTATCCACAACGGCGTTCTGGTACTTAGACATGCCTTTTTGCAAATTGAGATTGCGGCACTTACCTCGGAGTTATCGTTTTCGGACTCAAGCGAAAAAGTAGCTGCAGCGGTATCAAAGACGAATAGGGCGGGCACATCCACTGAACCTTTTTTTCCAACTTGCTTTCTACCTTTTATAGCGCTGTACTCGGAGATGAGCTCGCCTAATACTTCTTTTTTTGACCGATGAACCGGAATAACCGTAAATCGCTCACGAACTTGCTCGTCACTTAAATCAGTCTTCCAGTGCTTCTGAATGGCAAATAGGATTCGCTCAACCTGTTCAGGGTCCTCGGTCATATAAACGATATTCCTGCGTAGCTTAGGCTTTAGCTCATGCTCGGGGGGGCAGATATGTGCAGCAATGGCTGCTAGAGAAACTAGTATTGAGCTCTTACCAACACCAGCTTCGCCCGCAATCGTAAAAATTTCAGCCGAAATTATTCCATCTATTACATAACGAGGAGCAGTTAGCTTAGTTGTTGTGTAATAAAAAGGCTTGAATTCCTCTAGAATGCTGATTGGCTCCCCGGTTTCCTCATTAATCGGCCTATTTGGGTCAAACTTCTTGGCTGCCCCGACGACCATGTCATTAATTAAGTCATAGTAGTTTTTCCAGTCTTTCGGCTTGCCCTCTACCGCCTGCATGATGCCTTGAACAGTCGCAATAACTGCTGAGGGCCTCATGCCTGAGCCTATTAAGTGGCTTGTCAGTTTTAGACAAGGTTCATAGTAGCGTTCACTATTGAGAATCTGCCTTGTCATCTCAGCAACGTCAACTCCAACTCCAAAGCCTTCAAATGAGTCGTAGGTGTTGTTAGTTTCTTTTGGATAAAGAATCTTGTTCTTATCTAACTTAAGCCCGGCAATCAATTCATCTAATGAGTAGCGCAGAGCGGGCTTCCAGACATGCATTACATGCTCAAAGGGCTGGCTATATTTTTCCTTATTATTTAAGCCAACTGGTAGGCGGGCATAGCGCACAATATTGTTACCAGAAGGATCGTTCTGGTTGATTAGGGCGGCATCCCGGATAGCCTCCAGAAGTCTTTTGGCTAGTTCAGGGTCCGTAATTGGGTCTATGAGTATGAATCCATGCTGAAAGTTATTGGGGCTAGTTTCAAGCGCCCAGCTAGGCGATAAATTACCGTTCTTTACGTCGTCTAGAACAATGCAATTCATACTGTGAAAGCAATCTACAGTTCTCCCAATTGGCTTCTTGGTTACATCAAACTCAGAAATTGAGAAATACGCATTGGCTTGAGGAAAGTCCGCACAATCCCGAGCCTCAATTGCCTGTCCTGTCCACTTAGACTTATTTTTGCTTGTTGGAGCACCCGAAAATGCTGCTACCCAGCATCTAAGGTTATCTAAACCTTCTGGGAATATGGCAGCTAAGAATTCTCTGTTTGAGACCAATATGCCCATATTCTTTTCCGGTTTTTCTCTTGGCTTTACCGCATTAACTCTATGGATAGCTTTGGAGCCCATGAGTAATTTGGGTTTTTGGTTGCTGCTTGTGCGTCGATAAATCATGTATTACCTCTTGAAGATAAAGTTATGGATCCAATGGCTAGGCCATCAGGTTTCTTATTTGGATTTGTTTTTGGTAATCTGGTGACCGGCTATCCTGCTGTGGTCCGCACCACTAGACGTATCTAGTTTTTGCTGCGTTCTTCTATCCAAGCCTCAATGTCTGATTGCCTCCAGACACTTATGGCGGGGGATAGCTTTATTGGCTTTGGGAATTGCCCTTGAGCAATCTTGAGCCATAAAGTACTTTTAGCAAGTGTCGTTTTTTTAGACACATCACTAATTCTTAAAAGCTGTACACCTGTGTTCATATACTCTCCTATGTGTTTGATTGAACATAGGTAGAGTTTCTTTCGAGTGACTACATTTCAGCGGTTATCACTGAAGTGTTCCTTCGATAGTTTTGCAGCTAATTTTTTGGAATATTTTGGTTTTAAACCGGTACTTTTAGCAAAGTAGTTGCCTACTGTTTTTTTGGCCCATTCTTCGCCTCCAAATTCAGAATTTTCTGGGGCTGGCGGTACTTTAAAGTAGTGCTCTAAGACTACAAAATATAGAGTGAAATCCTCGGCCACAATGGATCTTCCTAGCATTTTTTTAAACTTATCAAAAGCAGCTTTTAGGCAGTCATTATTAGCTTTAAAACGCTCCTCCTTGCCTTTAGCTTGGCTATCAACCGCAGACTTTCTGCCACTATGAAATGAGTGAAATTTATCTGCCAAAAAGGAAATTTCCTCGGCCTGACTTGCGTTGTACTGGTTCAGCTCTTCAATCCTAGTAGCGGCAAAAGCTAGTTCAGTTGCCAACCAGTCTTTAGTATTTTTTATAAGCTCGGGCTTGAGTTGATCGATTACTTTTTGCCTGCCAGATTCTGTGGAGTATTTTTTGATTGGACCATCAGGGTCAAATTCAAGTTGCTTGCTCTTGATAATCCATTCTTTGTATGCATTATCAATTTTTTCTTGAAGGCTTATTCGGCCCTGTTTGACTCTAGGGGCTGTTACTTTCTTTTTCAGATCCGTGACGGCTACCTCGAGAATTGCATTTGCTCCGCCTAATTTACCAGCTTTAATGACTGACTCTAGATGGATGCATTCAGGATCCTCATTTGCTTTTTTACCAAGCCCCTTTTTCGTGTCCTGTAATATTTTTTCAAGTTTTTTTAAGGATTCATATAGTTCTTGCTTGAGTTCTTTTTCATTCATAGTTATGCCGCCTTTAATTCAATAACATTTTGGTTCGTCGTATTGCAGTACTCTTCCCAGTCATTTAATAACACTCGCCTTTTCTCAAGCAAGTCTTTTCTGCGGTAAGCGGCTTCTACCTTATTGCTAATTACGTGAGCTAGGGCCATTTCGGCTACCTCAGAAGGATGATTTGTATCCTCGCTAACCCAATCTCTAAACGATGATCTAAATCCATGGACGGTTGCTTCTAGATCAAATCTTCTAAGTGCCATAGGCATTGCCATATTGCTTAGTTTTTTGCCATTGTGTGAGAACAAGTATTGACTATCCTCATCTTTGACCTTTGCAATTGCCAGTATTTCTAAAGACCTTTGGCAAAGTGGTACACGATGTTCTTTCTTGGCCTTCATACGACTTCCTGGAATGATCCAAATGTCACCATGAATTTCATTTCTTAATCCGCCAATGACCTCGCCCGTCCTTGAGGCGTTCAAGATGGTAAATTCCAAAGCTAAGGCGCCCATTGTGTCCATTTCTCGTAGTTGGGCTACTAAGTCCGGCACTAGGCGATAGGGAAGGGCTTTGTGATGCTCAACGGTCTTAATCTTATTGGGGGCCGGTAGGATGGTTTGTAAAAAACCTCTCCAAAGAGCGGGGTTAATCCCAGACCGTAACTTCCTCGTTGTAGCTGAGGCGAGGATCCATTCGAGCCTGCCGCGCAGCCTTGAGGCAGTCTCAGTTTTTGTAGTCCAAATAGGCGTCAGGATTTCAAGTATGTCTTCCATGGTGATCTCATCGAGATGTTTATTGCCAATGATGGGATATGCAAACTCCTCTAATGTGTATTCCCATTGGTCCCCATGCTTTTGATTTGTCCACTCAGCCCGCTTAGTTTGGATACAGGAGTGCGCGAACTCTTTAAAGCGTATCTTTTCAGCTTTTGGAGCTTCTTTTAGGGCCTTGGAGGCATTTTTTGTTGTTACTGGGTTTTTTCCCTTATCGAGCTCATCACGGGCTTGCTGAGCCCGGATACGGGCCTCAGATATGGTTAGGGTAGGGAAGGACCCTAGGCTAATGTTGTGCTGCTTGCTTTGGTGTGTGTATCGAAAGATCCAATACTTATTGAGATTGGGTTTTACCCAAATGTGCAGGCCTTTTACCAGCGCATCGGTATAGCGGCCAGGTTGCTTAAGGTTTTTGACTGTTTGAAAGTCGAGCTTGATTGTCATTTAATACTCCATTAGTTACCAAAGTTTGTTACCAAGATTTGCCTCTGTAATGAGGTAAACCGCTTTAGATTCCAATGTATGACTTCAAGCCTTTTTAGGGCATTTATCACTTAAGTGATAAATATTTCTTTATTTAAGAC
>ERZ1022756.140-NODE-140-length-25400-cov-7.358059_pt1 | contig 25400 bp, 21 predicted proteins | sample MGYA00520902_ERZ1022756 | MGnify/ENA primary metagenome ERZ1022756 (study PRJEB33162, sample SAMN09537601) | freshwater metagenome | isolation source: freshwater | place: Canada:Alberta | collected 2017-07 | study: EMG produced TPA metagenomics assembly of the...
AGATTTCTGCCTGTCTCGTGGGCTCGGAGATGTGTATAAGAGACAGGTTCGAGGTAGTCCTTGCCATCCCATGCGTTGAACGGTTGCAACAACTGCAAGCGATCAGATGTGGGGCTGACTTCAACAACGACATTGCTGCCGTCTGCTGGCGGGGCAGTGAAGGTGTCGACGCCTGGGTCGTAACCCTTCGCAGGAAGAATGTCACCACGTGGAGCATCAAGTGTCACTTCGGTGCCGTCGGGTGCAGTAAGCGTGTCAACGCGTGGGTCGAAGTCGAGGCGACCAGAGAGCGCAACGGCCATCACGGTGTCAGGGCTTGTCACGAACGACAAAGTATTTGCTGATCCGTCTGCGCGCTTCGGGAAGTTGCGGTTAAACGAGTTCACAATGGTGTTGGGCTGTGCAGTTTTGTCTGCTGCACGTTCCCATTGACCGATGCAAGGACCACATGCGTTCGCAAGAACAGTTGCGCCAATTGCCTCAAGGTCTGCAAGCAAACCGTCACGCTCGATAGTGGCACGAATCTGCTCGCTTCCCGGAGAGATAAGCAGTTCAGTCTTCGCCTTAAGGCCCTTTGCAGCGGCCTGACGTGCGATGGATGCTGCACGTGTGATGTCTTCGTATGAAGAGTTGGTGCATGAACCAATGAGTGTTGCGGATACTTCGAGTGGCCAGTTGTTCTCGCGAGCCGCTGCACCAACGCCGCTTGCACCAATCTTGTGCGCACGGTCAGGAGAGTGTGGGCCATTGATCAGTGGCGTGAGCTTCGACAAGTCGATCTCAAGAACCTGGTCGTAGTGAGCGCCATCGTCAGGGCGAAGGTCTGCGGCAACTTTGTCGGCGGCAGCAGCAATTGCTTCGCGGCCTGTTGCGCGCAAGTAGTCACTCATGTTGCTGTCGTAACCGAATACGGAACACGTTGCACCAATTTCTGCACCCATGTTGCAGATAGTTGCCTTACCCGTTGCAGAAATGCTGTCGGCGCCAGGTCCGAAGTATTCAGCAATCGCGCCAGTGCCACCTTCAACAGTGAGCTGACGAGCAACTTCCAAGATGACGTCCTTCGGGCTGCTCCAACCAGAAAGTGTTCCGGTGAGTTTGATGCCGATGACTTTTGGCCAACGCACGTTGAAAGGAAAACCAGTCATGACGTCAACAGCGTCTGCGCCACCAACACCAATGGCGACCATGCCGAGTCCGCCTGCATTTGGTGTGTGGCTATCGGTACCAATCATCATTCCGCCGGGGAAGGCGTAGTTCTCAAGAACGACTTGGTGGATGATTCCGCTGCCAGGGCCCCAGAAGCCAACGCCAAACTTCGCACTCACGCTGCGAAGGAAGTCGTAGACCTCGCGGTTGACGTCGTTTGCATCCTTGAGGTCGAGCTTTGCGCCGACCTTGGCCAAAATAAGGTGGTCACAGTGCACTGTTGACGGAACAGCAGTGGTGGGAAGACCAGCGGTCATGAACTGCAACAAAGCCATCTGTGCGGTGGCGTCTTGCATCGCGACACGGTCTGGATTGAAGTCGGCGTAGCTGCGGCCTCGTTCCATCTCTTGTGTCTTCGGGTCGACGAGGTGGTTGATGAGAATCTTTTCGGCCAAGGACAATGGACGTCCAAGACGCTCGCGGCCAAGCGCAGCGTTTGCGGAAAGCTTGGAGTAGACGCCTTCAACAAGTTCGATGGGGGTTCCGGCGGAAACAGCCATGGGGGCAACCTTTCGTCGTGCAAGACAGATGGGGCTTGCTTTTTCTCTCTGTGTATACAACTCTAATACAAGTGAGAACTATCCGCTATCACCAAATCGCCGAAGAGTTGAAGGGCCGCATTCTCAGTGGCACCTATGCGGCAGGTCGTTTGATGCCTAGCGAGTCCGATCTCTCTGCAGAGTTTGATGTCAGTCGAGTCACGGTGCGCAAGGCGCTTGAAGTGTTGCGAGAAGACGGTCTTGTTGATTCGCGCCAAGGGTTTGGCTGGTTTGTGGCGGGGGAGACAGTGCGTCAGCCACTGGCCAGGCTCGCCACCATTGAGGAACAAATGCGTGATTCGGGGGCTGCCCCTGAGCGTCGAGTTTTGGAGTTTGCATTCGAGAAGGCACCAAAGGATGTTGCTACTTCTTTAGGAACATCGCAGGTGTTGCGCGTGCGTCGTGTGAACTTGGCAGACGGTGAACCATTTGCGATTGTCACCGTGTGGTGCTCTGCAGAACTGGGGCAGAACCTGTCTCGTGCTGATGTGGAACGTTCGCCGTTCTATGAACTGTTAGATATTCCTCTTGCCGGTGCAACGCAAACGATTGGTGCAGATGCTGCAACGACTGATGAAGCAGAACTGCTGAAGGTTCCTGTTGGTTCGCCGGTGTTGCGCTGTTTGCGCACGACATCAAGCGTGGAAGGCAAGACAGTGTTGTTCTCGCGTCACGTGTTCCCGGCGCACCGCACAGAATTTGTTGTCGACTTGCCGTTTGTCGATCAGTCGATTGCACCCAGCGGCCTTCGTCTCGTTGAGTAACTCAACTCATCGATTAGGCGAGGAACTGCTTCGTCCAGCCGGCGTGGTCTTTTGCTAAACCATCACGCATTGCAGTGATGAGTTCAGCACGCAAGCGCTTCTTGCTGTGTGCATGCGCATCCATGTTGAGTGTGAGATAGGACTTCGCCAAGTTCATCGCAGTGTCCATAAGTTCGGACTCTTCGACAACAAGGTCAAGAAAACCGGTTTCAACGGCATTCTCTGGCGTGAAGACTTCAGCCATCAAGACCGAACGGCTGAGGGCTGCTGGCGTGACGCGATGACGAAGAATCTCAATCGTGGAGAACGGCATTGTCATACCGATTGCAACTTCGTTCGCGGTGTATCGATAGTTGCCCTTGATTCCGATGCGGTAGTCGCAGCTTTCAAGAAAGAACACACCCATCGCAATCGCATGACCAGGACATGCCGCTATCACCGGTGTGGGAAATGAGAGCAAACGGATTGCTAACTCAAGTCCGCCATTCAACATGTCGACTGCAGGTTGACCGCTGGCTGCAAGAATTTTGAGATCAAAGCCTGCAGACAAGATGCCGGGACGTCCTGTGAGAACAACCGGCGCTTTGTCTTTTTCTGCTTGGTCTAATGCAGCATTAAGTGCAGCCTGCAATGTTGGTGACACTGCATTGGCTTTGCCATCGTCCATGGTGATGACAGCGACGCCATCGATGAGTGCATACGTAACGGGGGAAGTCACGGAACTACCACTTGTCCCAGTGAAGAACCTTGCTGAGTGGTTCGCGCTTTGCAGGCTTGAATTCTGTGCCGATGGTGTACGCGATAGGGAAGAGTCCGCCTTGCGTGACTTTCTCGTATGGAATACCGAGAAGTTCAGCAGCTTCCTTTTCGCCATCGTTCATGAGGTGGATGGTTGTCCACGCGGAACCCATTGCGCGCTCACGCAATGCAAGCATGAAGCTCCACACTGCGGGAAGAAGTGAACCCCAAGCACCGGCGCTTGCAAAAGCTGGCAAGTTGTCGAGACGTCCGTCGATGCACGGAATCATGAGAAGTGGTGCCTTCTCAAAGTTGTCGGCGAGGTAACCAGCAGAGTCACGAACGAGGTCCATGCGCTCGCCGCGTGTGTCACCGCTGCCGTATTCGCGACCGGGCATGTTTGCGTAGAGTGCCCAGTTCTTGCGGTAGATGTCGGCGAGCGCCTTCTTCTTCGCAGCGTCTTCAATGATGATCCAGTGCCAGCCCTGGCTGTTTGAACCTGTGGGGGCCTGCAATGCAATCTCAAGGCACTCCTCGACGATCTCGCGCTCGACTGGCTTGTCGAAATCGAGGCGCTTACGCACACTGCGGGTTGTCTTAAGGACTTCGTCTGCTGAAAGGTTCAAATGCATAGGGGCAGTCTGCCACGCGTTCGCTTCCTATAGTCACTTGAAGGCGTGGCAAGATGACGAGATGAGCGACAGAGTCACTATCTCCATTTCCGACGGCATTGCAGACGTTCGTTTCAATCGTGCCGACAAGCGCAATGCACTTGACGGCGAGCAGTTCCAAGCAATCGTTGACGCTGGAGAGTCGCTGAAGACCAACAAAAAGATTCGAGTCGTTGTGGTCTCGGGTGAAGGCGCATCGTTCTGTGCGGGTCTTGACCTTGCCTCAATGGGAGCCATGGCCGGGGGAGGAGATCGCACCGAAGGTGAACGCCAGCCGTCAGCCTCCGATATGTCCGGAGACCGCATCACCCACTTGGGTCAGCAATCTGCCTGGGTATGGCAAGAAGTCCCTGTGCCTGTCATCGCGGCTGTGCATGGTCACGCCCTGGGTGGCGGTTGCCAGATTGCATTGGGCGCCGACATTCGTATCGCTCACCCCGACACCAAGTTCTCCGTGCGTGAGACCTATTGGGGCCTCGTGCCTGACATGGCCGGAACTGTCCTTATGCAAGGCCTCGTTCGCCCGGACATCATGAAGGACATCGTGTTGTCTGCTCGCATCTTTGATGGCCGAGAGGCTGCTGAGATTGGCATCGTTACCCGTTTGTCAGAGACTCCTCGCGAAGATGCCTTCGCCTATGCCGAAGAGATCTGTAAGCGCAGCCCCGATGCCGTGCGTGGAGCAAAGGAGCTCCTGAATCGCCTGACAATGGACTTCGCAGCTGCCCAATTCGCAGCAGAGCGCCGCATTATTGGCAGTCTCATTGGCGGCCACAACCAGCGCGAGGCCGTGATGAGCGACTTCGAAAAGCGGGCACCGGCCTACATCGACCCGAAATAGGGGCCGGTTCAGAGGTCACACCTCTTATTCCTTTGTAAGCCAGGGCGGGCATGGGTAGCCTTGCACTGCTCGGGTCAGCGTCGCCCCGGGAGAACAATCTCATTCTCCGCCGTGTTCGACACGGTTCCTGAAGGACTAGACGCTCATGAACCCAGATCTCCCCGCTGCCCACGGTCTCTACGACCCTCGGTTTGAACACGACGCATGTGGCGTTTCCTTCGTTGCCAATATCAAAGGTGTCCGTAGTCGCGACATCGTCACGCTTGGTCTCACAGCCCTCACAAACATGGAGCACCGCGGTGCGACAGGTGCAGAGCCAGACACTGGTGATGGTGCAGGCATCCTCATTCAGGTCCCTGATGCATTCCTTCGTGCAGTTGCTGGTTTTGACCTTCCCGCCGCCGGCGCGTATGCCGTTGGTATCGCGTTTCTTCCGCAGGCACCAGCCGATGCCGCAACAGCAGTCGCCACGGTTGAAAAGATTGTGACCGAAGAAGGTTTGCGCCCACTTGGTTGGCGCGATGTGCCGGTGAACCCTGATTGCTTGGGTGCATCAGCTCGTGCCGTGATGCCGACAGTGCGTCAGTTCTTCCTCGACGACCCCGCAGGTGCTGCAGGTATTGATCTTGACCGCAAGATTTTCATCGCTCGCAAGCGCATTGAACATGAACTCACTGGCACGATGCGCACGTACTTCTCGTCGTTGTCTGCACGCACGATTGTGTACAAGGGAATGCTCACCACACCAGAGCTTGAGCAGTTCTTCCCCGACCTGTCCGATGAGCGCATGGACTCTGCACTTGCATTGGTGCACAGCCGTTTCTCGACGAACACTTTCCCATCGTGGCCATTGGCTCACCCATACCGATTTATTGCGCACAACGGTGAAATCAACACTGTGCAGGGCAACCGCAACTGGATGCGGACGCGTGAAGCACTTCTCGCAAGCAACTTGATTCCTGGTCTTGAGCGTGCGTTCCCCATCTGCACACCAGGCATGTCGGACTCCGCAAGCTTTGACGAAGTGCTCGAGCTCTTGCATCTCGCCGGCCGTTCTCTGCCTCATGCATTGCTCATGATGATTCCTGAAGCTTGGGAAAACAACGATCGCATGGATCCGAAGAAGCGCGCCTTCTATCAATTCCATTCGTCAATGATGGAACCATGGGACGGCCCGGCCGACGTGTGTTTCACTGATGGAACTCTCATTGGTGCAGTGTTGGACCGCAACGGTCTTCGTCCAGGTCGCTATTGGATCACGAACGATGACCTCGTGGTTCTTGCCTCTGAAGCAGGCGTCTTAAACATTGATCAATCACGGATCATTCGCAAGGGCCGTTTGCAGCCTGGCCGTATGTTCCTGATCGACACAGCGCAAGGTCGCCTCATAGATGACGACGAAGTGAAGATGGAACTCGCATCAGAACATCCATATGAAGAGTGGCTCGAGCAGGGTGTGACGCATCTTGATGAGTTGCCAGCACGTGAGCACATTGTTCATAGTCGTGACAGCGTTGCTCGCCGGCAGCAAATGTTCGGTTACACCGAAGAAGAACTCAAGATCATTCTTGCGCCCACCGCAAAGAATGCAATGGAACCACTTGGGTCGATGGGTACTGATACTCCGATTGCTGTGTTGTCAGCACGTTCACGGTTGTTGTTCGATTACTTCCAGCAGTTGTTTGCACAGGTCACCAACCCACCACTTGACGCGATTCGCGAAGAAGTTGTGACAGCAGTTGGAACAAGCGTTGGCCCTGAAGCAAACCTTTTGTCGCCTGGTCCAGACAGTTGCCGTCAGTTGTCGTTGCCATTCCCCATCATCGACAACGATGATCTCGCCAAGATCATCCACATCAATGATGATGCAACACATCCTCAGCTCGCAGCGGTTGTTGTCAGCGGTTTGTATCGCGTCGCTGATGGTGGTGCGGGTCTTCGTACCGCACTGGACAAACTGCGTACAGATGTCAGCAGCGCGATTGCAAATGGTGCTCGCATCATTGTGTTGTCTGACCGCAACTCAGACGAAGTGTTTGCACCGATTCCTTCATTGCTGATGACGAGTGCAGTGCATCATCACCTCATTCGTGAAAAGACACGCACCCAGGTTGGTCTTGTTGTCGAGTGTGGCGACGCACGCGAAGTGCATCACATGGCTCTGCTTATCGGTTTCGGTGCTGGTGCAGTGAACCCGTACCTTGCCTTCGAAACCATCGAAGCAATGATTGCGGCCGACAACGACACCGGCATGTATGGCCTCGGTGGAGTCGACCCGCACAAGGCTGTGAAGAACTACATCAAGGCGTCTGGCAAGGGCGTGTTGAAGGTCATGTCCAAGATGGGCGTCTCAACGGTCGCGTCATACACCGGCGCACAAATCTTCGAAGCAATTGGTTTGGCAACAGACCTCGTTGAAGAATTCTTCACGGGAACTGTTTCACGTCTCGGTGGTATTGGTCTTGATGAGATCGCAGCAGAGGTTGCTACCCGTCACGCCACAGCACACCCGAAGCGCCCAGATCTTCGTGCACACCGCAAGTTAGAAGTGGGTGGCGAATACCAGTGGCGTCGTGAAGGGGAGTATCACCTCTTCAACCCAGACACTGTGTATCGCTTGCAGCACTCCACACGTTCGGGTCGGTACGACATCTTTAAGCAGTACACAGCCGATGTTGATGACCAGTCAAAGCGTCTCGCGACATTGCGTGGTCTCTTCGAGTTGCGTACCAATGCACGCCCAGCAATTTCAATTGATGAAGTCGAGCCTGTTTCTGAGATCGTCAAGCGATTCTCGACAGGTGCGATGAGTTATGGCTCCATCTCTGCAGAGGCACACGAAACACTGGCTATTGCAATGAACCGCTTGGGCGCAAAGAGCAACACCGGTGAAGGTGGCGAAGACCCTGAGCGTTTCACTCCGATGGCAAACGGCGACTCCAAGCGCTCGGCAATTAAGCAAGTCGCATCAGGCCGCTTTGGCGTTACCAGCGAATACTTGGTGAATGCCGACGATATTCAGATCAAGATGGCTCAAGGTGCAAAGCCTGGCGAGGGTGGACAGTTGCCTGGCCACAAGGTGTACCCATGGGTGGCTAAGACACGTCACTCCACTCCTGGAGTTGGTCTCATCAGCCCACCTCCACACCACGACATCTATTCCATTGAAGACCTCAAGCAATTGATTCACGACTTGAAGAACGCAAACCCATTGGCACGCGTTCATGTGAAGTTGGTCGCTGAAGTTGGAGTGGGCACAGTTGCTGCTGGTGTCAGCAAGGCAAAGGCAGATGTTGTCCTCATCTCTGGTCACGACGGTGGTACTGGTGCATCACCATTGACATCGTTGAAGCACGCTGGTGCACCATGGGAACTCGGGCTCGCTGAAGCACAGCAGACACTCATGTTGAATGGTCTTCGTGACCGCATCGTGGTGCAGGCAGATGGTCAGATGAAGACCGGTCGCGACGTTGTCATCGCTGCGTTACTCGGTGCAGAGGAATTCGGATTCGCAACTGCGCCGTTGGTTGTGAGCGGATGCGTCATGATGCGCGTGTGTCACCTCGACACATGTCCAGTCGGCATCGCCACTCAGAATCCAACGCTTCGTGCTCGTTTCTCGGGTCAGCCAGAATTTGTTGTGAACTTCTTTGAGTTCATCGCAGAAGAAGTTCGCGAACATCTCGCTGCTTTGGGTTTCCGCACTCTGCAAGAAGCAATTGGTCAAGTTGAAATGATCGACTCGAAGAAAGCAGTGGATCACTGGAAGGCCAAGGGTCTTGACATCGCTCCAATTCTTGAGACACCTCAGAACCCATATGGTCAGACACCGTTCAGTTCTGTTGGTCAAGAGCATGGTCTCGAAGAGGCTCTCGATAATCAGTTGATTGCATTGTCGAAAGATGCGATTGCAGATGCACGTCCTGTGAAGATCGAGTTGCCGATCATCAACGTGAATCGCACAACCGGCACGATGCTCGGGTACGAAGTCACGAAGGCGTGGGGTGGCGCTGGTCTCCCTGACGGAACAATCGATATCCACTTCACTGGCGCTGCGGGTCAGAGCTTCGGAGCATTTGTTCCAGCAGGTATTCAGATGCGCCTTGAAGGTGACGGCAACGACTTCGTTGGCAAGGGTCTCTCTGGTGGTCGTCTCATCTTGCATCCTCACCGTGAAGCAACGTTTGCGGCAGAAGAAAATGTCATCGCAGGAAACGTTGTCGGTTACGGCGCAACGGGTGGAGAAATCTTCATTCGCGGTGTCGTCGGCGAGCGCTTTGCAGTTCGTAACTCTGGTGCAACCTTGGTTGTTGAAGGAGTAGGCGATCACGGGTGTGAGTACATGACCGGTGGACGAGTCGTTGTGCTCGGCGCGACAGGTCGCAACTTTGCTGCAGGCATGTCGGGTGGCATCGCATATGTGTATGACCCTGATGGCTTGTTCGCATCGAATGTCAACTATGACATGGTCGAACTTGAACCCGTCACGGGCGAGGACGACGAATGGTTGCGTGCGGCCATTGTGCGTCATGGTGAATTCACCGGTTCTGCCGTTGCAGAACGCGTCTTGAACGCTTGGACAGTTGAAGTGGCAAAGTTCCGCAAGGTGATGCCACGTGACTACAAGAAAGTTCTCGCGGTGATGGCAACTGCAAAAGCAGAAGGCTTGAACGAAGCAGATACAGCAAATCGAGTAATGGAGGCTTCACGTGGGTGAGACAACCGGATTTCTACAGTGGGGCCGCTCTGGTCCAACACGTCGCCCTGTTGCGTTGCGACTCAAAGACTGGAAAGAGGTCTACGAACCATTCGATGCAGCAAAGCTGAATCATCAGGCGGGTCGTTGCATGGACTGCGGTATTCCGTTTTGCAATAACGGTTGCCCGCTTGGCAACCTCATTCCTGATTGGAATGACTTGGTGTACCGCGGACATTGGCAAGAGGCAATCGAGCGCTTGCACGCCACGAATAACTTCCCTGAGTTCACTGGTCGGTTGTGTCCAGCTCCCTGCGAATCAGCATGTGTTCTCGGCGTGAACCAAGACCCCGTTGCAATCAAGCAGGTTGAAGTAGAGATCATCGATCACGCCTTCCGTGAAGGGTGGGTTGTTCCTCAGATCCCATCCATCAAAACCGGGAAGCGTGTTGCAGTGATCGGAAGTGGCCCTGCAGGTCTTGCTGTTGCACAACAGCTCACACGCGCAGGCCATGACGTAGTGGTGTTGGAGCGTGCAGATCGCATTGGCGGTCTTTTGCGGTACGGCATTCCTGAATTCAAGATGGAGAAGGTGCATCTCGACCGTCGACTTGAGCAGATGCGTGGCGAGGGAACAGAGTTCCGTACCAATGCAGATGTTGGTGGCAGTATCGACATTGAAGTGCTTCGTGCATCACATGACGCGATTGTCCTGGCCTGTGGTGCAACAGCACCTCGTGATTTGAATGTTCCTGGTCGCGAACTCAATGGGATCCATCAGGCAATGGGGTATTTGCCCATCGCGAACAGAGTGCAAGAAGGTGATTCCACCACGTACGACATCGATGCCAAAGGTAAGAACGTTGTCATCATCGGTGGCGGTGACACTGGTGCTGACTGTCTCGGAACTGCACTGCGTCAGGGTGCCAAGCAGGTTATTCAGTTGGAGATCATGCCTCGTCCGAGTGATGCGCGAGCAACCGGCAACCCATGGCCACAGTTTGCATTCGTCTACAAGGTGACATCAGCTCATGAAGAGGGTGGTGAGCGCATGTACAGCGTGAACACCGAGCGCTTCATTGATGATGGAAACGGCAACGTGCGCGCACTGCTTCTTCATGAAGTGGAAATGGTTAATGGCAAGTTCGAGAAGAAGGAGGGATCTGATCTTGAGATTCCTGCTGATCTTGTGTTCTTGGCAATGGGGTTCACTGGTCCAGAAAAGGGCTCATGGTTGGAACAACTCGGCGTTGCATTCGATGAGCGTGGCAATGTAATTCGCAATGACAGTTACGAATCCACTGTGCCGGGCGTTTTCGTTGCAGGCGACATGGGCCGTGGTCAAAGCCTCATCGTGTGGGCAATCGCAGAAGGTCGCGCTTGTGCAGCCGGAGTGGATACTGCACTGATGGGCGAAACGTCACTTCCAGCGCCAATTCCACCAACGGCCCGTCCACTGGTGTGACTCGGTCGACCTGATGCGCCACCATTCAGGTGGCCTCAGGCTCTACTGTTAGTACGTGTTGAAAAGCCCCTCTCAGCAATCAGTCGGTCGTATGGTCGCTGTTGCTGCATGTGTTCTCGGCGCCGCTGTCTTTGGCGCAGCGTGCGGAGGAGACACCCTCGGCGTTGCCACAACGGTTGTGAATGTCACCCCCACGAACTTCGCCACGATTCCGCCAGTTGCCAGCACCGCACCAGGTACCACGACTACGTTGCCCGCAAACGCAGTGGGTCAAGAGTCCAGTTACACGGTTCAGGCCGGAGATTCTCCAATCTCCGTGGCATCGAAATACAACATTTCAGTGACAACTTTGCTTGCGTACAACGCATGGGTTGATCCGAGCCAGTTTCCATATCCAGGAACAGTCATCAAAATTCCTGCTAGCGCAATCGTGAATCCGACTCCGAGTAACCCAGCAGCTGGTGGAACCCCGACTCCTGGAGTGAAGGTGAAGGCAGGTTGCGAAAACCACACAGCTGGTTCGTACACCATCCAATCGGGTGACTCACTGTGGTTGATTCAGAACAAGTTCAAGTCGTGCTTCACGATCGCTGCATTGTTAAACGCCAATAACTGGCCAGATCAACAGTCTGTGGTGTTGCTGCAGGGTCAAGCAATCAACATTCCCGCTGCGGGATAACTGTTAGCGCGCGGTATTGCGCTTGCGACGAGAGTGTCGCTCTTGAGCATGCTCGATCAATTCGTCGATCAATGCGGAATACGAGAGTCCGCTTGCTTCCCACATTTTTGGATACATCGAAATTGGTGTGAAGCCTGGAATCGTGTTGATTTCGTTGCACAAGAAACCGCGACCGTTCTCTTCGTAGAAGAAATCCACTCTGGCCATTCCCTCGCAACGTAATGATTCATACGCGCGTATGGCGAGTGCACGAAGTTCGTCGCTTTCTGCTGCAGTGAGCGGAGCGGGAATCATCAATGTTGCAGAATCGCTGACGTACTTGTCTTCGTAGTCGTAGAACTCTTTGCCGGGCTTAATCTCTCCGACAACTGATGCACGTGGTGAACGGTTGCCAATAACCGCAACTTCAAGCTCGCGTGCTGTGACGGACTCTTCGAAGACGATCCACTGGTCGTACGTGATTGCTAGTGCTGCAGCTGCTTGCAGTTCGGCAGCATCATGAGCTTTGGTGACTCCGACTGACGATCCCATGTTCGCGGGCTTCACAAAGATTGGAAAGCCGAGTTCGTTGGCAATCTCTTCAAGAGCCGAGGGCGAAGCTTTGTCTTCTCGCAGCACACGATGGCGGACCTGTGGGATGCCTGCGTGTGAGAACACTTCCTTGGCCATTCCCTTATCCATCGCTACAGCGCTGGCGAGAACGCCACTTCCGACATACGGGAGATCGAGAAGTTCGAGCAACCCCTGAATGGTGCCGTCTTCGCCCATGGGGCCGTGCATTAGTGGCATCACAACTGTTGGTCCGTTGGCTGCGAGATGAGAAATCGCACTCGCAGATATTGGTTCTCCCGATGCGGTGAGGCGCTCTGGAATAGCGGTTGGGTTCGCGCCGCCAGTCGGCAGCTGTGGCAACTGCGGAGTGGACCAAGCACCATCTCTGCTGATGGCGATTGCCACTGTGTTGTACTTGCCTGGGTCTGCAGCACGAAGAACATGCGCCGCAGTGACACAACTGACATCATGCTCGGCTGATTGACCGCCATAAATCACGACAAGAGTTGTTCTCTGTGAGGCGGTGTCCATCGTTAAGACGGTACTCGCCACTAGGGTCGAATCATGCGCATCAAGGCCTCTCACGTAGCGCTCGTCACGAGCGGAACCCTTGTGGGCAACGATGTTGAAGCATCAGGGCTCTCGTTTGACTCTCGTGCAATCAAGCCAGGTGTTGGCTTTGTGGCCATCGTGGCAGAGCGCGATGGCAATGATTTTGTTGACTCCGCTGCGTCGAAAGGTGCTGCCTTCGCCATCGTCTCTCGCGGACGTTCTTCGGACGCGCTGCCATGTATTGAGGTTGATGACACAACTGCAGCGCTTGCAGTATTGGGTCGTGCGTTGCAAGACCAACTTCGTGCACAGTCTTTGAAGCACGTTGTTGGCATCACTGGTTCTGCTGGAAAAACAACAACGAAGAACTTTGTCCGCGCTGTTCTGCAAGCTGGATTTTCCTCTGTGTATGCCTCCGAGGCATCGCTTAACAACGACATCGGAGTGCCCGTCACGATTGCCGACGCACCTGATGATGTTGAGGCGCTTGTCATTGAGATGGGCATGCGTGGCTTTCATGAAATTGACCGTCTCTGCGGCATTGCTGCACCCAACATCGGCATTGTTACAAATGTCGGGGACGCCCATGGCGACCGTGTCGGAGGGCCAGATGGCATCGCAGTGGCGAAAGGTGAATTGATTGCCTCCTTGCCAGCAGACGGCATCGCTGTTCTTAATGCTGATGACTTCCGAGTGAATGCGATGGCTTCTCTGACAGCAGCGCGCGTGATCACGTTTGGTGCTGGCGAGAACGCCAATGTCCGCTACGAGATTGCTGAAACTGATGAAGATGGCCGCTGCACGGCAGTTTTTACTTTTGAGAATCAGACTGCAACGGGTACGCCGATGTTGCCGGGTGAGCACATGGTTGTTAATGCCGCGGCTGCTCTCGCTGCTGGGTTGGCATGCGGCATGTCTCTTGCGACTGCCGCGAAGGGAATCGGTAGAGAAGAGCTTGAGACAGGACGCATGTGCTGGCTAGAAGCCGTGAATGGTCTTCGTATTCTTGATGACTCGTACAACGCCAACGAACACTCAATGCTTGCAGCATTGCAGGTCATCGCAGATCTTCAGGTGCGTACACGCTTTGCTGTATTGGGAGCGATGGCTGAAGTGGCCGATTCTGAACAAGCGCATCGACGTGTTGCTGACTTTGCTACAGCTCACAAGATCACCGTGATTGGTCTTGAGACCGACTTGTACGGAACACCCGCATTGTCGCTTGAAGAAGTGCTCAAAGAGCTCGCATTCCATCATCCGCACGTTGTTCTCGTGAAGGGTTCTCGTTCTGCAAAGACAGAGCGAGTCGTACACGAACTGATTTAGTGCGGGGTTAGTCGGCTGTCGGTAGCGGGTGCTGACGATCGAGTTTCTCAATGTTGCACCACCACGACAGGAAGAGTGCCCACACAGCGCCGAGATAGAGCACTGGTCGAGATCCGAACGCGTCCATGAATGGTCCGAAGATGACGTTGCCGATGGGAATGGTGCCGCCAAATGCCATGAACCAGAGAGACATCACGCGGGCGCGAATCTGTAGTTCCAGGCGGCTTTGCAGAACTGTCATGAGAGATGTTGTCGTGCCGAAGTATGCGATGCCAAGGAAGAATGCGGTGATGAATGCGAGAGGTACTCCGCGAACTGTGGCGAATGCAGTCATGGCGATTGCAAATGAAAGAAAACCACGTCGAACCAGGAGTCGCTTATCCATTGACGCAAAGACGGTGCCGATGGCGAGTGCGCCAAGTAGCGCTCCGGTTCCCCATGTTGCATAGAGCCATTTGTAAGCGACGGACTCTGGCTTGATGCCAAAGGTGAGGTCAGCAACGGCAGGGAATAGACCAACGTAGGCAAGGCTGAGTAGTGAGAACGAAGACATTGTCAAAAGAATGCGACCGATTGATTTTCTTTCGCGGGCAACACGGAATCCACCCGTGAGCGCTTTCATTCCCTCTTCCTTCTTGCTGTTGTTTGGCGGCAAGGTGATACGCATCACTGCCCATGTCACAAACAAGTACGTCGCTGCATTGAAGATAAACACTTGGCCAGTGGTGGCGCCCCAACTCACAAGCAGTGCGACAAGGATCGGGCCTGTCACCCGCGATCCGTTGACAGAAGCGGAACTCAAACTGATAGAGCCCCCTAGGTCTTCGGGGCGTACCAAGCTAGGAAGTACGGCTGAGAATGCTGGTGCATTGATGGCATTGCCGATACCGACAGTCATCTGAGCGAGGAAAAGAGTCCAAATAGGCGAGTCTGCGATTGCAAAAATTCCTAACGCAACAGAACCTGTCATCTGAATTACTTGAGCAAAGATCAACCACTTGCGTCGATCGAATCTGTCTGCCATGACTCCGGCGGGGATGGAAAGCAGGAGCATTGGTCCCAGCTGAGCAAAAATAAAAATGCCGACGACTGAAGCACTGCGAGTGCGTTCGTACACATAAGCGGGCAGCAGAACGTTCTGCATCCACGTGCCGATACTCGACAAAAAGTTTGATGTCCACATGATGCGGAAATCGGGATAGGAGAACGCAGCGCGAGCTGTGCCGGGGCGTGGCCGTTTCTTTTCAGGCTGGGAGGAGTTCTCGTCGTTCATAAAGGGGCGTTGTGAAACTAGTGCCCAGGGTCAAAGCGAACAGGGAGTGATGCTGGACCAAAGATTCCGACTCCTGTCGGCTTGTACTCAACTGGTCCATTGAGTGCAAGATTCGGCATTCGCTGAGCAAGAAGAACAAATGCCTCTTGCAGTTCTGCGCGGGCAAGAGACGCGCCGAGGCAATAGTGGATGCCGGCACCAAAAGAAAGTTGTGGTTGTCCGACTGGCTCACGGGTGATGTCGAACTTTTCTGGTGTTGGGAACACTGCTGTATCGAAGTTGCCAGTTGCCATTGATGTACTCATGAATGTCCCTTTGGGGAACAGCACGCCGTTGTACTCAATGTCTTCGGAAGCAAAGCGAATGGTTCCGCCAACGGCGCCGTGGTATCGCATGACTTCTTCTACTGCTCGAGGAGCCAGTGTTGGGTCGTTTGCCAACATCTCCCATTGCTGTGGATGTTCAGCGAAGATTGCAAGTGCGAGGCCTAACTGATTACGAGTGGTATCGGTGCCACCAACGATGACTGCTTCCACCATCATTTCAAGTTCATCGGTGGTCAGTTTGTCTCCGGCCTCTTCTGATTTGATGAGGTCAGTGAGAAGGTCATCAAGGGGAACGTTGCGCCGCTGTTCAATCAATCCACGTGTGTACTCGTTGAGTTCATCCTGTGCCGCAATAATCATCGGCATGATCTCAATGAGGTTGTCACTGAAGATACGAAGAATGTCTGTGGCGAGACGGCTAAAGAGTTGCCAGTCCTCTTTCGGTGCGCCTAGAAGTTCGCAGATGATGGGAATGGGGTAGGGCTCACAGATATCGGCGACAATTTCTGCCTCACCCTTCGCTGCGATGGGGTCAACAAGGTTGTTGACGACATCGCGCATGAAAGGTCGCAAGCGGTCTGCGCTTCGTGGAGAGAAGGCGGGGGCAACCAGGCGACGCAAGCGAACGTGAACGTCGCCCTCGGCGTTGAGGATTGATACTCGGCGACGGCGACCAAAGTCTTCGTCGCGAATGCCCTGCATCTGTGCCACAAGGCCAGTGGCTGAGTGCCAGCGCTTGTCGCGGAGTATCCCCATCACTGACTCATAGTTGAGGACCGTGAAGCCAATCTCATTGCGAGCTATCCAGCTTTGCTTGGCGGCCGAACGCAGTTGTTCTTGCCGTTCAGCCCTGCTCTGGCCCATTAAGAGATCAAGTTTGGGGATATCAAGGCTGTTCGCTGATGTTGGCACACTACAAACTTATGTCTGAGGAGGCTCAGCCTGGCTACCGAGGCAATCTGTCGCTCGAGTGAACTTCAGAAGAATTATGGCGAACCCGCGAGTAGGACGGCTCCATCGTCTCCACCGGTGTTAGCCTTTCCTCCGTTTCAAAAGGAGGTGGGATGGACGTCGGGGATCCCGTTGTAAAGCTCGTAAATGTTCGCAAGCAATACGGATCGTTTGTCGCCGTCCATGAAGCCGACTTCGCTATAGGTCGTGGTGAGTTCTTCGCCATGTTGGGACCTTCCGGATGTGGCAAGACCACCACACTCAAAATGATCGCTGGGTTTGAACAACCCACCGCAGGTCAAGTCTTCCTCGAGGGTGAAGACGTTTCTCATACCCCGCCTCATAAGCGCAATGTCAACACTGTTTTTCAGCAGTATGCGCTCTTTCCCCACATGTCAGTTTTTGACAATGTCGCTTTCGGTCCTCGCAGTAAGAAGATTGCCGAGGCCGAAGTAAAGACTCGTGTTACCGAGATGCTCGATGTTGTTCGTCTCGGAGATTTCGCCCAGCGTCGTCCATCGCAATTGTCGGGTGGCCAGCAGCAACGCGTTGCATTGGCGAGAGCCTTGGTGAATTACCCATCGGCACTATTGCTCGACGAGCCACTTGCCGCACTTGACCTCAAACTCCGCGAGGCAATGCAGATTGAACTCAAGCGCATCCAGCGAGAGGTGGGCATCACTTTTGTCTTTGTGACCCATGACCAGGGCGAGGCGCTCACCATGAGTGATCGCATCGCGGTGATGAGCGAAGGCCGAGTCGAGCAAGTCGGCGCACCAGTTGATATTTATGCCCGCCCCGAGTCTTTGTTTGTCGCTGGGTTCATTGGTTCTGCAAACTTGCTACCAGGCACGGTGATTTCTTCTGACGGAGCGGGCACACGTGTCCAGCTCCTCGACGGCACACAAGTAGTTGTCGAGGCCGGCAACAGCGCCCCCTCAGCGATGTTGTCTCAAGGTCATCAAGTGACAGTGATGCTTCGACCAGAGCAGGTCGTGCTCGATGGTGAAGGCCAGATGAAGGTATTCATCACCGACACTGTCTTCCAGGGTTCTTCAGTTCGCGTCGTTGGTCGAACAGCAAATGACACTGAAGTATCAGCGCTTGTGCCTGCTGGTTCAAATCACAGAGCGCCTTCAGCAGGTGAAACAGTTTCTATGCAGTGGCACGCCTCTGCACCGTATTTGTTGGAAGGGTGGCCAGAAACTGCTGGGTCCACCGCTACCAATGTCGATTCCATTGAGGCAGCGCTGTAGCAATCGCTACAGCAGGCATCACCCTTCTCACCAATTACCTACTTAAGGAGACACATCATGGGAACACAAAACAACATGCCCGCTTGGCGCGGACCAAAATATTCGCGCCGCGATTTCCTTGTGCGCTCAAGTCTTGTCGGTGCGGGTGCATTGTCGCTTCCTGCGTTGCTCGCTGCATGCGGTGGTGGGTCATCCACCCCGGCAGACACAAAGACGTTGTTCTTCGAGAACTGGACCGGATACATGGATGAAGAGACAGTTGGTCTCTTTGCTAAGGAAACAGGAATCGACTTCAAGTACACCGAAGCTTTCAACGACAACAACGAGTACTTCGCCAAGATTCAGCCCGCACTTGCGAAGGGCGACAAGATTGCACCTGATCTGATTGCTCCCACCTTCTGGATGGCAGCTCGTCTCATTCAGTTGGGCTGGGTACAGAAGCTCGATAAGTCGAGCATTCCTAACTTCGCAAACTTGCGCGATGACCTGAAGGACCCATCATGGGACAAGGGCAATGAGTACAGCCTCCCGTACCAAACAGGAATCGCTGGTATCGCCTACAACCAGAAGGTCACAGGTCGTGAGTTGAAGTCAGTCGAGGATCTCTTTGATACGGCGTTCAAGGGAAAGATTGGTGTGCTCACTGAGATGCGCGACACCATCGGTCTTATCTTGATGGCAGAAGGCAAGGACATCTCGAAGGTGTCGACGTTCAACGAAGCAGCAAATGCTTTCGATCGTTTGGAGAAGGCGAAGAATGACGGCCAGATTCGTTCGTTCACCGGAAACGATTATGTGGATGATCTTGCTGCCGGAAACTTTGCTGCATGTGTTGGCTGGTCCGGAGACGTCTTGCAGTTGAGTAAGGACAATCCTGATATCAAGTTCATTGTCCCTGAAGAGGGCGGAACAAGCTGGTACGACACGATGGTGTGGATGAAGGGTTCCGAGAACGGAAACTCCGTTTCTCAGTGGATGAACTACTTGTATGACCCAGTGAATGCTGCGCGCCTCACCACATTTGTTCAGTACATGTCGCCAGTGAAGGGTGTACGCGAAGAGCTCGTGAAGATGGGCGGCGAGAGTGCTGCTCTTGCAGAAAACCCATTGCTGTTCCCAGATGATGCAACCATCAAGAAGTTGCAGACATGGGGCGGATTGTCCGAGACCGAAGAAGCAAAGTTCGATGAGCGCTTTGCATCTATTGCTGGCGCCTAGCGTTCAGAACAAATAGCTCCGTCAGTGACTAAGCCACACAAGCGTTTTGCTTCCCGTCCCGAGTGGATGGGACTTGGCGTCATGGTGTTTGTCGCACTCGGCGTCGTGGCGCTTGCGGCGCAGTGGGTGACAGGCGCTCCGGCAATAGGGCTACTTGCTCTGCTGCTTTCGTCAGTGGTAGCGATCATTTGGACAGCCTTCATGGGTGGACTTGACACTCGTCGAGCGCTGGCACCTTACGGTTTGTTGAATCCAGGAATTTTATGGCTCAGCTTGTTTTTCCTGGCCCCGTTGTGGTCGATGCTGGAGATGTCACTGTCGAGCAAGAAGAGTCGATTCGATTTCTTTCCAGCATTCTCGTGGGAGTGGAGTAACTACTCAAAAGCTCTGACTGATTTTGGTCCGCAGTTTGGTCGCAGTTTCTTATACGCCGGTATCGCCACAATTTTGACTTTGTTAATTGGTTATCCACTGGCTTATGTCATTGCTTTCCGTGGTGGTAAGTACCGCTCTGTGCTGCTTGGTCTGATTGCTGTTCCATTCTTTACGTCGTACCTCATTAGAACGCTTGCGTGGCAGAACTTGTTGTCCGACTCAGGCCCAGTTGTCTCTGTGCTGGAAACTCTCCGGCTTGAGAACATCATGGAGTGGCTGCACATCATGGATAATGGGCGACTGATCAACACACCGGCGGCTGTCATCGGTGGTCTTACATACAACTTCCTGCCGTTCATGATCTTGCCGATTTATGTCAGTCTCGAAAAGATTGATGTACGTCTTATGGACGCGTCGATGGACCTCTACACAACAGCCACAGGAGCCTTTCGTCGTGTGGTGCTTCCATTGTCGTTGCCGGGCATTTTTGCGGGCAGTCTGCTGGTGTTCATTCCTGCTGCTGGCGACTTCGTTAACGCAAAGTTCTTGGGTAGTCCACAAACAACAATGATTGGTAGTTCTATTCAGGACCAATTCCTTGTTCAACTGAACTACCCATTAGCTGCGGCGATGTCTTTCGTTCTGATGGCGATTATCACCGCGTCAGTTCTTGTGTATGCCAAGTTCATGGGAACAGAGGACTTGACATGACGCGTGCACATGATTCGAAGCAGAAGTGGGGCCGTGGTGCCATCAATGGCTTCGCTGTGGCGGGAATGTTGTATCTCTTTGCCCCAATCTTCATGATTGTGCTGTTCTCGTTTAACAATCCAAAGGGCAGATTCAACATTGTGTGGAATGGATTCACGCTCAAGAACTGGGCTAATCCCTTCTCTCATCCCGAACTCACTGATGCCTTGATCGTCAGTCTCGAAATCGCTTTCATCTCCACGTTGATCGCAAGCGTTCTTGGTACGTGCATTGCATTGGCGTTAAGCCGATACAAGTTCAAGGGCAGCGGGGGAGTGAACCTTTTCTTGGTTTTGCCACTGACATCGCCCGAGGTTGTTCTTGGTTCTTCTCTGGCGACGCTGTTTCTTGCTCGTGGCGTCTCGTTTGGAATCGTTACGGTGATTATTGCCCATGTCATGTTCCAGGTCTCGTTTGTTGCTGTCACATTGCGTGCCCGTATCCGAGGTTTCGACTGGTCCCTCGAACAAGCCGCGATGGATCTTGGCGCATCGCCTCGCCGGGCATTTTGGAAAATCACTTTCCCGCTCATCCTTCCTGGGATTCTTGCGGCGGCACTTTTGTCGTTTGCCCTCTCGATCGATGACTTCATCATCACCTTCTTCAATGCGGGTTCTTTGGTGACATTCCCACTGCAAATCTTCGGTGCTTCTCGTGTTGCAATTCCGCCTCAGATCAATGTGCTTGCCACTATGTTGCTGATGGCGAGCATCGCCATCTTGGTGGGAAGCCTCATCATTGAGTCACGTCGTCGACGGCTGAATGCAGGACCAGAAAGCAAAAGGTAGTCAATGTCGAAGGAAGGCCGAATAGCCGTCGCGCCACAGACATCTCCTGCATGGATCTCTGAAGCGGTACTCGCTGGCGGTGGCATTCTTTCTGAACCATCCGAAGCGACTGCTGCTGTGTGGACTGCGGCGCGAGATGCAGATGGGTTACGAGCGTTTCTCGAAGCCCATTCCCATCTGGAGTGGGTGCAGGTTCCTTTTGCTGGGGTCGAACGTTTTCTGCCGGTCATTGATGATTCTCGAATTTGGACATGTGGCAAGGGCGTGTACGCCGAGCCCGTTGCCGAGCACGCACTAGCTCTCGCCCTCGCTGGATTACGTAATGTCGCAGAGTACGCGCGTGCTAAGACGTGGACAGGTCCTGTCGGTCGCAATCTGCTCGGCGCATCTGTCACCATCGTGGGTGGTGGCGGCATCACTGAATCGCTGATTCGGTTACTGACACCTTTTCACTGCAGTATCACAGTTGTGCGCCGGACCGTTGAGCATGTTGAAGGTGCCGACATAGTTGTTGGCACGGACAACTTGGTTGATGCATTGGTTGGTGCAGATGTCGTTTTCCTTGCCTTGTCTCTCACGCCAGAAACAGTTGGCCTGATCGGTCGTCCTGAATTTGAGCTGATGGAATCGCATGCGTGGATCATCAATGTGGCCAGAGGTGGACACATCGTGATGGATGATCTTGTGTGGGCATTGCAGAATGGCATTATCGGAGGGGCAGCTATTGATGTGACTGATCCTGTTGAGCCTTTGCCTGAGGATCACCCACTGTGGGAGTTGTCGAATTGCATCATCACGCCTCACGTCGGCAACACGCCAGAGATGGCTGTGCCTCTTTTGTCGGAACGCATCACGACAAATGTGCAGCGATATATCGCTGGTGAAGAGCTCATTGGTCTTGTGGATGTGCGCCATGGCTACTAACAAGACTCACTACGAAGTCCTTGGGGTTGCGCCGTCCGCTTCAACGGAAGTCATTCGTTCGGCCTATCGCACTCTTGCTCGACTACATCACCCTGATGTTTCGCAATCGGAGAGCTCTCCGCGAGAGATGGCAGACATCAATAATGCGTGGTCTGTGTTGTCTGATCCGGTGGCGCGCTTCAACTACGACCGACAACAGCGTGTGTCGTCTGATGACATGCACGTTGTGCGTGAAGAGAAGGAAAGAGTCAACGATGTCACCCGTGTGATGAGGACTAGCCCGGTTCGGATTCCGTGGCGCGGGTTTCTTTTCTTTTCGTTGCTTGGCGTAGCTGGTGTCTTCACTCTTCATGCGTTCTCCAAGCCGACTGGACCAGTTCCGCCCGACCTTCTGTTGGTTGCTGGATCCTGTGTAGACATTGACCGTGAACAGTTCGCAACGGAAGTGTCTTGTGACGGTCCGCATGATGGCAGCGTGCGCCAATTGGTTGCCTTCGACCGTGATTGCCCGTCCGACACAATGGGTCATCTGGACAGACAGGGCATGGGAAAGGCTTGTGTTGACTACTCACCTGGGGCTCAGGGGTGGGGGACACAGGGTTCCGTGGGTATTGTGACAGTCCCGTAAGGGCGCGTAGCTCAGTTGGTTAGAGCACCACGTTCACATCGTGGGGGTCATGGGTTCGAGTCCCGTCGTGCCTACCAATCATTCTTTGGCCACCATCTCTTTGTGGTCAGCACTCTTTCCCCCGTTCGGAACTAGTTTCTACGGCGTGCGGAGATTATGTGAGCGTCCAGGGTGTTCCGCACCTGCTGAGGTTTCATACGGAATCGACAACAGCGCCCTGCTGGTCTGGATTGATAATCGTCCTCTTCCCGAGCGCGAACTTGCGGGTCGTCTTTGCCGTCGTCATGCCGATGCCATCTCTGTGCCGCGCGGTTGGACTGTCGATGACCGACGTCAAGCAATTCCGCAATTGTTTCGCCCTTCCGATATCCCTGCTGCTGAACCGGCGAAAAAGGAAAAGAAGCCCGCGAAGTCCACAAAGTCAGTCGAGCAGAACGACAAGAAGCTTTCTCTGTTTGAGACAATCGCGGAAGAACTTGCTGAGATTGAAAAAGTCCAAGTCACGCCAGACCCCGATGAGACGCGTGCAATTCCGTGGTCTCCTCGTTTGTCGGGTTCCTACGAAGAAGACGACGAACAAGATGCTCCGGTGCTGGGTCGCCTCATGGGTCGTGCATTTGGTCAACGACGAGACGAGGATCAATGAAGTATTCATCGTCGGTTGATGTTCCTGTTCCTAGCGAAGTGATTCGTCCATTCGTCGAAGATCTTGAGGCATATTCATCGTGGATGCCCATGGTGCATCACGTGGACCCGATATCTGACGATGTGTGGTCTGTTGAACTGCGGGCAAAGGTCGGAGTGTTTGCCCGCTCGAAGGCATTGCGCATGCGTCGTACGATGAACGAAGACAATGTGATTGTTTTTGAGCGCGATGAAAACGATGGTCGTCAACATTCGCCTTGGGTGATGCGTGTGTTGCTGAGCCCATCTGCCAGTGGCACCAACGTCACGATTGATCTTTCGTATGGCGGCTCCTTGTGGTCCGCAGGAATCCTTGATCGTGTTCTTGCATCTCAGGTTGATGCGGGGAAAGCCGGACTTGTCCGCGCTGTTCAGGGGGCGTAAGCGCCAAGTCGTCCATTCGGACGACGCTCAACCACAAGGTTCATGCCGAATGTTGCGGTGAGATTCTCTGACGTCAAGGTCTCGTTGAGTGGACCTGAGGCGATAAGTACTCCATCGCGCATGAGTGCACAGTGAGTTGTTGAAGCGGGTATTTCATCCACATGGTGTGTGACAACAACTGAAGGGAGTGTCTGATTCTCCCGAGAAAACTCATCAAGTATTTGCACGAGTTGTTCTCGTCCGCCTAAGTCGAGTCGTGCGCTTGGCTCGTCAAGCAAAATTGCGATCGGGTCTGTCATCAATGCTCGGCCAAGAAGAACTCGTTGTTGCTCTCCTGAGGACAATGCACCAAGTGGAGTGTCCGCATGTTGCGAGACGCCCATACGGGCAAGGCACTCACGAGCCTTTTGTTTGTCGGCTTCGTCGTAGTCGTGCCACCACACCTCTAGTGCACCGTTCTTTGCGCTCATCACAATTTCTAATGCAGTAAGAGCAGGTCGCAGTTCTGATGCCAATGATGCTGAGACGTAGGCAAGACGAGGCCGAATAGGACGGATGTCGAATGTGCCGAGTGCCTGGCTATTGATACGGACATCTCCCTGTGAGGGGTGGAGATACAGCGACATCACACGAAGAAGAGTGGTCTTGCCACAACCGTTGGGGCCAAGAATGACCCACCGATCATGGGGCTGCACAGTGATGGATGCATTGTCCACGGTGGCTCGTGTGCCGTGAATGATTGAGACACCATCAATCTCGATCACAGGTGAAGCGTCATCGTGCGGCATGACAAACACGGTAGTGGTCAGTAGTGCTGGACATGGCAAAGTTGGGCATGGCTGGTGGGGGCATGGGCGAACTAGAAGAGGGCATCGCGCGGGTGATGAATGCGTCGCATGTCAGCAATCTTCGCCGTCTCTCTGGTGGAGCATCTCGTGAGACATGGATGTTGTCTGCCGACGGCAACGACTATGTCATGCAGCGAGTACGTGCTGGCCGCCCCGATGGCCTTGGTCTCGAGCCACAGGTTTTGCAAGCAGCCCATCAAGCTGGAGTGCCAGTGGCTGAACTAGTTGTCGACGGGTCAGATTCGAGTGACCTGCAACGTCCATTCATGATTGTTCGCGCAGTCGAAGGTGAATCCATTGCACGAAAGATTCAACGTGATGATGTGTTTGCAGATGCACGTGAGGTATTGGCTGCACAGTTGGGGACAGCAGCGGCACGGACTCATCGTGTGCCAGCGGATGCAATTCTTGGTTTGAATCAGTCAGATCAGTTAACGATGTATCGCAATGTGATGGATGAATTGGGTGAACCACATCCGGTCTTTGAAATTGCTTTTCGATGGCTTGATGCGCATCGTCCGGTACAAGCACGGCACACTCTGGTGCACGGTGATTTGCGCCTTGGCAATGTTCTGGTTGGGCCCCATGGTCTCACTGCTGTCCTCGACTGGGAGCTCGCGCATGTCGGAGACCCAATGGAAGATCTCGGATGGCTGTGTGTGCGGGCCTGGCGATTCGGCGGCTCGCAACCAGTTGCAGGCATTGGCACATACGAACAGCTTTTTGATGCGTATGAAGCCGAGTCTGGCATCCGACCCGATTTTGATGCTGTGCGCTGGTGGGAAGTCCTCGGCACTTTGAAGTGGGGCATCATCTGCATCAATCAGGCAACAACTCATCTTCGCGGCATTGCCCGCAGTCATGAGCTTGCTGCAATTGGTCGCCGCGTATGCGAAAACGAATATGACCTCATCGAGTACTTGACGGAGATGGTGAGATGACAGCGCCACATGATCGGCCGAC
>ERZ1022756.141-NODE-141-length-25171-cov-9.445573_pt1 | contig 25171 bp, 25 predicted proteins | sample MGYA00520902_ERZ1022756 | MGnify/ENA primary metagenome ERZ1022756 (study PRJEB33162, sample SAMN09537601) | freshwater metagenome | isolation source: freshwater | place: Canada:Alberta | collected 2017-07 | study: EMG produced TPA metagenomics assembly of the...
CTGGCAGGAGCGATTCCCAAAGTTGTGAAAGCTAAAGCAAAAGTAGTCGCGGCAACTAGGAAAATTGATCGCCGAGGACGCACGTAGCGATCCTGTAATTCCGCGGTCATTTAATAACTCCCTAGACTCCTTAAGTTTACTGAAAGTCCGATTTCCAGGAATCCTGCAATTGGATAGGAAACTCCAAGTTTCATACAAGATTCACCAGGCTGATGACCAGGCAAACCCAACCTCTAGGCTCAAGGTATGACTCCTCGCATCGCAGTAGTTGGCAGCATAAATGCCGACTTAGTTGTCCAGATGCCAAAGCTCCCAGGCCGCGGAGAAACCGTAAGTAGTGCAGAACCCGCTTGGTTCCCTGGAGGCAAGGGTGCGAATCAAGCAGTTGCTGCCGCCCGCATGGGTGGAAACGTATCTATGTTTGGCGCAATCGGTGATGATGAGCCTGGTCAGATGTGTCTTTCAGCATTGGCCCAAAGCGGAGTGATCGTCGATTCTGTAACTAAGGTTTCATCACCAACAAGCACTGCGCTAGTAATGGTTGAACACTCAGGTGAAAACCAAATTGTGGTTGCAGATGGCGCGAATCAACATGCCTCATTTGATGCATCTCAAGTTTCAACTGCTGATGCAGTAATTGTTCAGTTTGAAATACCTGAATCTGTGATTCTAGAAGTCGGAAAAGCTGCCCAGGGAATCTTTTGCGTAAATGCAGCTCCAGTTCGAAAGCTATCCGAGGAATTGGCTGCGCTCATAGATGTTTTAATCGTCAATGAACACGAGTTTGCACAACTTGGAGAACCAAAATCAGGACTCGTAATCGTAACCGCAGGCGCAAAAGAGGTAGTCGCTTACCAAAATGGGGAAGCAGTCGCTAAGTCACAACCACCAACAGTTGACGCTCTTGACACTGTTGGCGCAGGTGACACATTTGTTGGTGCATTTGTAGTTGCTTATGCATCTGGCAAATCGATTGCTGAGTCACTAGACATAGCTTGCGCAGCATCTGCACTTTCAACGCTAAAGCTTGGCGCCCAATCTGGAATGCCAACCATAGATGAAGTTGAGAATTTTTTAACAACTAGAGAACAGAAGTAAAGAGGAATCATGACCCGCGCACTACTAATTGATACTGACCCTGGCATCGACGATGCTGTTGCTATTGCTCTGGCTTTAGCATCTCCGGAAGTTGATGTCATTGGCATTACAACAGTGGGTGGAAACTCTGGACTAGCAGCAACAACTCGCAATGCCTTGCGCCTGCTTGAGTTCATGGGAAGAACCGACATACCTGTTGCATCTGGATACGACGAACCGTATGCCCGAGCCAAAATGGAAACAGGATACGAGCCAGTTCATGGACATGATGGTCTGGCAGGAGTCGATCTTCCTGAGCCAACAACAGAAGTAGTCTCAACCGATGCGCCAGCATTCTTAGCAGACATGATCAGAAATTCTCCCGATCCGGTAACGCTTGTCGCAATTGGGCCATTAACAAACATCGCTCACTTGGTGGACAGGTTCCCGGAAGTAATTCCAATGATTGATCGTTTCGTGATTATGGGTGGCGCCGCACGAACTGGAAACGTAACTCCGGTTGCTGAGTTCAATATCTGGCATGACCCCGAAGCTGCCAAGCGAGTATTCGCAAGTGGAATCAATACCGTGATGGTCGGCTTAGATGTAACACATTCAGTAAAGACGTTTGAGACCCTATGGGGTTGGTTAAAGGATGACAGCAAGTTTGGAAAAGTGTTCGATCACATTCTGACTTCTTACACTAACTTCTACGAGATTTTCTACGGCGAGCGCATGACTCACCAACATGACGCACTAGCAATGGCAGAGGCGATTTGGCCGAACATCATGGAACTTGAGCCAGCCTTCATTGACGTTGAATGTCAGGGTGAATTAACAACTGGAATGACAGTTACTGACACCCGATTGCGCAACGATGTGAAGCCAAATGGTTATGTGGCTTGGACTATTGATGGGGATGACTTCCACAAAAAGCTAATGTCAGCACTCTCAAAAATGAGCGCTGACATTGGCCAATAGTTAAGACGTACTTAGCGGGTACTTCCTGGCTTCCAAAGAACGTCGCCTACTTCTTTGTTTGCAACGCGGGAAAGAATAAAGAGTAAATCGGAAAGACGATTCAAGTAGTTTGCCGCAAGTACATTCATGCCGCCGTGATACATGTCAATCGCACCCCAAGTACTGCGCTCAGCACGTCGAGTAACTGTGCGAGCCACGTGTAGGTGTGCCGCGCCAACCGTTCCGCCAGGCAAAATAAATGACCGAAGCGCTTCAACTTCTTCGTTGTACTTATCGCAGGCAGTTTCTAGGCGCTCGATGTAGTCCTGGGTTACGCGAAGTGGCTCATAAGGGGGATTATCAATTACTGGCGTGCAAAGATCTGCACCAACATCGAACAATTCATTTTGGATCATGGTTAGAAGTTCAACGATGTCACTTCTTAGTTCACCAGCTGCAATTGCTACACCGATCGAGCTATTTGCTTCATCGACGTCGGCGTAAGCCTTCAGGCGCGGATCATTCTTACCAGTTCGGCTCATGTCGCCAAGATTGGTAGTGCCATCGTCGCCGGTGCGGGTGTAAATCCTTGTTAAATTGACCATGCCCTAAGCCTAGGGCGCATTGGGTTTATCTGCCTTTTCTTGGGTTAGAAATTAAATTGGTAAAAGCACGTTATTCTGCTTAATCGTGGACGTTTTTCGGATTCAAGGGGGCACCCGCCTAGTAGGTGAGGTGCACGTAACTGGCGCCAAAAACAGCAGTTTGAAACTTATGGCTGTTGCTTTGCTAGCTCCTGGAAAAACAATCATTCATGCAGTTCCAAATATTCTTGATGTAACGATCATGGCGGAACTACTTCGCCGACTTGGTTGCACAGTTCACTACAGAGCAGATACCGAGACTGTCGAGATAGATGTCCCTGAATCAATCGAGCACCGCGCAGACTATGACTTAGTTCGACGTATGCGTGCGTCCATTGCGGTGCTTGGACCCTTGGTCGCCCGAACTGGCGCCGCTGATGTGGCTTTGCCAGGTGGCGATGCCATTGGATCGCGAGGACTAGATATGCATACTGCAGGTCTAGAACGCATGGGTGCGACAGTTGCCAATGAACACGGTTACCTTGTAGTCCATGCTCCCGATGGGGGATTAGTGGGAACACATGTCTATTTAGATTTCCCAAGTGTTGGTGCAACTGAAACTTTATTGATGGCTGCAGTTACTGCAAATGGTGTGACCGTAATTGACAACGCGGCACGTGAACCGGAGATTGTAGATATCTGCAACATGTTAATTGCAATGGGCGCTCAGATTGATGGCGTCAGCACTTCACTACTAACGATTACGGGTGTCTCGTCACTACGAGCAGTTGAACACACAACTGTTTCTGATCGCATCGTTGCTGGAACCTGGGCAGTTGCTGCGGCAATAACTGGTGGCGACATCACAGTTCGCAATGCCAACAGCGAACACCTGTCGATTGCGCTTGAAAAACTTGTAACTTCTGGCGCTGAAGTTGAACTAACTTCTGACGGATTCCGAATTCAAATGAATAAGCGTCCAACAGCGATCGATGTAGTTACGCTTCCGTATCCAGGATTCCCAACCGACTTACAGCCGCAATTCATCGCTCTTAACTCCATTGCTGAGGGATCTGCAATGGTTACCGAAAACTTGTTTGAAGCGCGTTTTAGATTTGTTCAGGAGCTTTCTCGATTGGGTGCTGAAGTTAGAACCGATGGACACCATGCGCTGATTAGAGGCCGCTCACATTTGTCTGGTGCGCCAGTTGAAGCAACTGATATTCGAGCAGGAGCTGGATTGATTTTGGCTGGACTAGTTGCCGATGGTGAAACGACAATTCATGCCGTTGAACATGTGGATCGTGGATACGTTGATTTTGAAAAGCAATTGAGCGCACTTGGGGCAAACATAGTGCGCGAGGCTAGCCCGCAGCTCTCTTAAGAATCTTTTTTGCAGCTTCGACATCTTTAGGCCAGACCATGATTCGAGGCCCATCATTTGTTTGCGCCAAACTTGCTCTAATCCCGGCATCAACTAATGACCGTCGTAAAACTTCACCTTCGATGTAGTTACTTGGTGATGCGATTGGCTCTAACATTCCGTACTCATCTGGATTTCCAGACTTTGCGGTGCGTTCAACAACCGATCCACCACGAGCAAATGCCCAGCGCAGAATCAGGATCATGATTCCCAATCCTGAAAATGCCACAAGGGGACCAAAGAAGTATGAATATGAACTCCAAGCAGGCACGACTTAAGTCTGTCGTAATCCGCTAAATACTGCAGAGTAAGTCCGGCCAACTATCGGTGGAAATCAACGTCTGCCAGACTAGCCATATGAGCTTTTCGCAAATTGGTGTTGTTGGTCTTGGAATCATGGGAGCTGGCATTGTCGAAGTTTTTGCTCGCGCCGGTTATCAAGTCGTTGGAGTCGCAGAGTCAGCACCAGCTGTTGAGGCAGGCAAATCTAATCTGTCGAAATCACTTTCCAGGGCAGTTGCAAAAGGCAAATTGAGCCAAGCGGAAAGTGACGAGATAACTGCAAGAGTTTCATTCGGCGAACCTTTCGAGCTGCTTGCAAACTGCGACCTAGTAATTGAAGCAGCTCCCGAGATACTTCCATTGAAAATTGAAATCTTTTCTAAGTTAGATGCCGCAGTTAAGTCATCTGGAATCTTGGCTACAAACACTTCGAGCTTGTCAGTCACAGACATAGCAAATGCAACTTCACGTCCAGCCCAAGTGATTGGAATGCATTTCTTTAATCCAGCACCGGTCCAGAAATTTGTTGAAGTGATTTCAACTGCGCATTCAGACCAACAGGTAGTCGCGCAAATTGTTGAACTTGGAAACTCACTTGGAAAACATCTAGCTCAGATTTCAGATCAACCAGGATTCATCGTAAACAAACTTTTGCTTCGCTATTTGAATCATGCAGTGCAAGTTCTTGATGCTGGCCAGGCTTCCAAAGAACAGATGGATGCAGCAATGCGCGAGCTTTCGGGCTACCCAATGGGACCGTGTGAACTCCTTGATTTAATTGGCATCGATACTTGCGTTGAGATCTTGAAAACAATTCACGCTGATACCAAATTAGAAATTGATGAGCCGGCAGCGGGAATGGTCAAGCTAGTTGCCGCTGGACATAAAGGTCGCAAATCTGGAGCTGGCTTCTATGACTACTCCGAGAAACTGGATGCCCCAACTGATTCAAATGAAAATGTTAAGAGCCAGGTTCACAATGACCTGCTGATCGCGTATCTTGGCGATTGCATTGCAATGGAAGCTACTGGCTATGCATCTAAGGCAGATATTGATTCTGGAATGAAACTAGGCTGCGGTCTGCCTAAGGGTCCGTTTGAAGTTATCGAAAGTATGGGCATCGAAAATGTCAGAGTTGCGCAAGCAGAATTGGCGCAGCGAACTGGAATCTCTGCTTACCAACCTTTGCCGCTCTAGCTAATTCTGAATTCAACTTAGAATTAGATCATGGGGCGCCGAAACCGAAGAGAGCCAAATCAAGAGCCACCTGAGCTCAAACTTGGCAGTTTTGGTCGCACCGAAAATCATGCCGATGGCGAATGGCAAGTCACCTCATTAACTGGAGAAACTTCAGTAAAGGTTTATCGCTGCCCTGGCTGCCAAGGAGATATTCAACCCGGCACTGCACACATCGTTGCCTGGAATATGGATTACTCAGCAGATGAAAGACGACATTGGCATACCGCCTGCTGGAAACGTAGAACGCCGAGGAAGTTCTAATGGCTGAAATTGTTTCCAATAGCGTTTTACCAGCTCAACGCGAATCAATAACTTTGGTAACCGAAGATAACTTACGGTTAGTTGGGGAGCTAGCACTTCCAGTTTCGGGCAAACCAAAAGCAACAATTTTGCTCTTGCACCCAAATCCAACTGGTGGCGGAATGATGGACAGTCACTTGTTCAAAAAAGCAGCTTGGCGACTACCTGCGTTAGCTGATGTCGCAATCCTGCGCTGGAACACTCGGGGAACTACTAGCGCTGCTGGCACAAGTGAAGGCGAATACGACCAAGGTGTTTTAGAAGGATTGGACTTTAAGGCTGCATTGCAGTTCGCACAGAATCGTGGCCTAGAAAATATTTGGCTTGTTGGTTGGTCATTTGGAACTGACGTCACTTTGATGCATGGAAATGTAGACCCAGTGCAGGGCGCTGTTTTGTTTAGTCCACCATTGATGTGGAGTACTGAAGAGCACTTAAAGTCTTGGGCAGATTCTGGTCGTCCAGTTACTGCATTAGTTCCAGAACTCGATGATTACCTGAAGCCACCTGAAGCAATAGAAAAGTTTTCTATCGTTCCGCAATGTGAAGTAATTGCCATTCCGGAATGTCGCCACCTTTGGGTTGGTGAAAAGTTTGTGCGGATTGCTTGGAATCAAGCATTGCAGCGGATCAGACCAGACATGCCTGAGTTAACTTGGACTTGGGATGGCGAAATGTCGCGTTGGAACGATCTATTAAACAAGTCGGAATAATTTGAGTTAGTGCTCAACCGGCTGAACAAGTTCGATTAGAACTCCGCCAACATCTTTTGGGTGCACAAAGTTAATCAAAGATCCTGCGGTGCCGATACGAGATTCTGGATAAATCAATCGCATTCCAGCCTTTAACACATTTGCCATAGCTTCTTCAATGTCTGTTACGCGAAATGCAAGTTGTTGCATGCCTTCACCGCTACGATCCAAAAATTTAGCGATTGTTGAATCTGCATTCAGTGGCGCAAGAAGTTGTAGGCGAGTGCCGTCTGCTAAATCCAACATGGCTTCTTCAATTGCCTGTGATTCATTGATTTCGCGATGGGAAACTTCTAGACCAAAAGTCTTAGACCAACGCTCGATTGCCTCATCTAAATCTCTAACGGCAAGCCCGACATGATCGATACCAAGCAATGTTCCGCCAAGTGCGGCGCTTAAGTTGACCATCAGAATCCTCGCATTCATTGGGCGGATTCCTGTTGTTGGCAAGAACATCGCTAAGGTGACAGTAAGGGATTTTGCACATCACGCGCAATTTTCCGCACTTTCCAGACCTGAAAGGCCTTTAATGTCCGTCATTGTTGGTGGAGCTCGAACCGGAATCGGTCGACTGCTCGGCTCTCTAAAAGATGTATCCGCTGTTGAACTTGGTGCCACTGCGATTCGTGGCGCTTTGGATAAGTCGGGTGTATCAGCATCTGATGTTGATTACGTAATCATGGGACATGTATTGCAGGCTGGCGCTGGCCAGATGCCGGCTCGACAAGCTGCAATCAAGGCGGGAATTGGACTAGATGTTCCGGCCATCAGCATCAACAAAGTTTGCCTTTCTGGAATCAACGCCATCGCAATGGCTGATCAGCTAATTCGTTCTGGCGAAGCCGATGTAGTTGTTGCCGGCGGCATGGAAAGCATGACAAATGCACCGCATGTTTTAGTTGGAAGTCGCGAAGGCATGAAGTATGGCGACTGGACTCTTAAAGACACTATGGCTTTCGACGGACTTTTCTGTGCAATCGATCAACTTGGTATGGGCGAAGCAACAGATAAGTACACAGCTGTTGAAAAGATTTCACGCGAACGTCAGGATGATTTTTCTGCCAAGTCACACCAAAGAGCCGCAGCCGCTCATGCTGCAGGATTGTTCGCTGACGAAATTGTTCCAGTAGCAATCCCGCAACGAAAAGGCGATCCAATCATGTTTGCAGCGGATGAAGGCGTGCGAACTGAAACAACTGCTGAGTCACTTTCAAAATTGCGTCCAGCGTTTGATCCAAACGGCACAATTACTGCTGGATCCGCATCACAAATTAGCGATGGCGCTGCTGCGGTAATTGTGATGAGTGAAAAGAAGGCAGCCGAACTTGGCTTAACAGTGCTGGCAGAAATTCTGGCGCATGGCATGGTGGCAGGACCGGACGCGTCACTAGTTGCTCAGCCTGCACGTGCAATCAAAAAGGCTGCTGAAAAAGCAGGACTTGATCCAGCTGGTTTAGATCTTTACGAGATGAATGAAGCGTTTGCTTCAGTTGCACTTGTCAGCATGGACCAACTTGGTATTGATGATTCCAAAGTCAACGTAAATGGTGGCGCAATTGCATTAGGTCATCCAATCGGAATGTCTGGCGCTCGAATCGTGCTTCACCTAGCTAATGAATTGAAGCGTCGTGGCGGTGGTACTGGCGCTGCTGCACTTTGTGGCGGTGGCGGTCAAGGTGACGCACTGATCATTAGAGTTCCTTAAGGTATTTAGCAATGCACTCTTTACTTGAAGCAGCCGTCGCAGGTGACGTGCGTGCCTTAGGTAAGGCATTGAGCGTCATTGAAGATGGCACGCCGGAAGTAACAGAACTGCTAAGTGATCTATCTGATTCCAACTCCGCTTTACTTATTGGCGTAACTGGACCGCCAGGAGTTGGCAAGTCCACAACCACTGGCGCATTGATTGCCGAATACCGCAAGCAAAGTTTGCGGGTAGCCGTGCTTGCAGTTGATCCGTCGTCTCCAGTTACTGGCGGCGCACTCCTTGGCGATCGAATTCGCATGCAGGAACATGCGCTAGATGAAGGCGTGTTCATTAGATCAATGTCTTCTAGGGGTCAGCTCGGTGGGCTATCAAGTGCGACGCAATCTGCAGCAAAAGTGCTCGGCGCTGTTGGGTTTGATGTGATCATTGTCGAAACTGTCGGTGTTGGCCAGTCTGAAGTTGATGTTGTAAATGCCGTTGACACTGTGGTGCTGGTACTGGCACCTGGCGCTGGTGATGGCGTTCAAGCAGCTAAAGCGGGAATTCTAGAAATCGCTGATATCTATGTAGTTAACAAAGCAGATCGTGATGGCGCCGAAGGAGTTGTTCGCGAGTTGCGTTCAATGATTGGTTTGGGTTCCCAGAGTAAAACTTCCTGGACTCCTGAGATTGTCACAACAGTTGCAACCACTGGACAAGGCTTAGGCGAACTAGTTACTGCAATCACAAAGCATCATGACTGGGCCATAGCATCAGGTGATCGCGCAGCACGTTCAATTGAACGAGCCAGACTGAATCTTCGCCGAGCTGTATTAAATGCAATCAATGAACGTCTGGATTTAAACGCCGGAACACTTAATGCACTGAGCAGCCAGGTTGCCAGCGGTGAGATTTCGACAGAATTAGCGGTCCAACAGATTTTGCAGGACTTGAGTAAGTCCTAGGTTCTTGAATGCGCCACAATAGAGGCGTGACTCAGTCAAACATGAATTTGCAAGGTGCCATTGATCTTGGCGCGGTTGCCGCAGCGCGTGAAGCGCAAGCAAAGGCTGCGCAGGCAGCAGCTCAACGAGCAGCAGATCCAGTTGCCAGCAATCTGATAATTGATGTCACCACTACAAGTTTTGAAGCTGACGTCATTACGCAATCTATGACCGTTCCTGTAGTTGTTGATTTATGGGCAACCTGGTGTGAACCGTGTAAACAACTTTCGCCAATTCTTGAAAAGCTAGCAATTGAGTACGACGGTCGTTGGGTTCTTGCCAAAGTTGATGTTGATGCTGAGCAACAAATAGCTGCCGCATTCCAAGTGCAATCTATTCCAACTGTTTATGTCGTGATCGGCGGTCAAGTTGCTCCGATGTTCCAGGGCGCTATGCCGGAATCACAAGTACGCCAAGTTTTAGAAGCCGTACTTGCGGAAGCGGAAAAAGCCGGCATAACTGGTCGGATTGGAACTGGTCAGAGCGAAGCAACGAACGCTGGCGAAGAAAGTTCGGTAAAGGAACCGCCTAGTGACCCAAGATTCGATGCAGCCGAAGCCGCTCTTGAATCTGGTGACTGGGATAGCGCAGCAGCAGCCTACAAAGAAATACTTTCTGTTACGCCTGGTGACGCAATTGCAAAAATTGGTTTGCTTAATGTAAATCTTTTGAAGCGAACTGATGGCCGGGATTTCTCAGCAGATATTGATAACTTGAATACAGATACTGAATCAGTGCTACGTGCAGCAGATGCAATATTCTTGACAGGCGAGTTTGCTGAGAGCTTTGCGTTACTGATCGAACATTTGAAGAATGTAGCTGGTACTGAGCGAGATCAAACCCGGGAACGTGTTCTAGAGCTGTTTGAAATTGCTGGACCCACAGATGATTCAGTTGTGAAGGCAAGAATTGCTTTAACTAACGCACTTTTCTAAATGTTGATTTTAAGTTTTGTTGGCTCACCAACCATAGATAGGCTAATTACGTGTCGGAATTTATCAGAGTTGAGCGCCAAGAGCGTATTGCAATTATTCATCTAGAGCGTCCAAAGATGAACGTCCTAAACCGGGCAATGCAGGAAGAAATCAAAGCGGTTGCGCTAGAAGTTTCAAGTTCCGATGAAGTTCGCGCAGTCGTTATTTATGGTGGCGATCGTACTTTTGCTGCTGGCGCTGACATTAAAGAAATGATTGACTGGGATGGCGAAGTCGCCCGAAAAGAAACTCCAGGGCTCCAGGCTTGCTTCAACGCAGTTGGTGACATTCCAGTTCCAACAATTGCGGCGATCACAGGGTATGCACTTGGCGGTGGCCTTGAACTTGCACTCAGCTGTGATTTTAGAATCGCAGCATCGAATGCAGTTATGGGTCAACCAGAAATTTTGCTTGGAATTATTCCTGGTGGAGGTGGCACCCAGCGTCTAGCTCGATTGATCGGTCCATCTCGAGCTAAAGATTTGATTTTCACAGGTCGCCGCGTCAATGCTGACGAAGCCTTAATGCTTGGCTTAGTAAATGAAGTTGTTGACTCAAGTGATGTTCTCAAAAGATCTATGGAGCTAGCAAACCTTTATTCCACTGGACCAGTTACTGCGCTGAAGGCTGCCAAGCGCGGAATCGATAAAGGTGGTGAACAGCTTCTTGCCGATGGTCTGGTTATGGAGCAGGGTCTGTTTGCCGGCCAGTTTGATACCAATGACCAAAAGGTCGGCATGAAGTCGTTCGTGGAAAATGGCCCAGGTAAGGCAGATTTCTCCTAATAAATCTGGCCTTTAGTCCAAGCCAGCCCTGAACTAGCGCCTTTTCATTAAGCGATTAGGCTTATCTTTACGGATTGTATCCAATCTTGAAGTCACCAAAATTGTGGCTTGAGATCCTGGTTTCAGAATTCGTATCGGCGCTAAAGGAGTTGGCATGAAGATTTGTGTATGCGTAAAGCAGGTTCCAGATAGTTGGGCTGAAAAGAAGTTGACTGCAAGTGACAGCACTTTGGATCGCGCAGCTGCAGATCGAGTCGTAAACGAACTCGATGAATATGCCGTTGAAGAGGCACTTCGAATTGTTGAAGCCGGCGAAGGTGAAGTAACCATTCTTTCCATGGGCCCAGACGAAGCTGCCGATAGCGTCCGTAAAGCAATCTCAATGGGTGCACATGCTGGAATTCACATCAGCGATCCTGCGCTGCATGGATCAGATGCGCTTGCGACATCACTAGTTCTTGCCAAAGCACTTGAAGGCCGTGGCTTTGATTTGATTATCTTCGGTTCAGAATCAACTGATGCCCGTATGAGCGTTGTACCTGCGATGGTTTCCGCTCGACTTGGTTTGCCACAAATGACATTTGCAAACAAAGTTGAAGTAAACGGTTCAAACTTAACTATCCACCGCGTTACCGATTACGGTTACGACGAAGTTCAATCAAGCTTGCCAGCGGTAGTTTCAGTTGTTGAAAAGACAAACGAACCGCGCTATCCATCATTCAAGAACATCATGGCTGCAAAGAAAGCGCCTATGGAAACCTTGAGCCTTGCAGACATCGGTCTAGATGCAGCAACAGTTGGTCTAGCAAATGCTTGGAGTGAAGTAAAAGATTTCGCCGAGCGCCCAGCTAAGGCAAAAGGAACTGTCATTACCGATGAAGGTAATGGCGCAGAAAAAATTGAAGAATTCCTTGTCACACAGAAGTTCATCTAGGAGCATCCATGTCTGAAGTATTAGTACTAATTGAACACACTGAAGGAAACATCAAAAAGGTTTCCCTAGAACTGCTAGCAATGGCTGCAGGAATCGGTGAACCAAGTGCGGTTTTTGTTGGACCAGGCGCGGACGCTGTTCTTGCAACACTTGGTGACCATGGCGCAAAGACCGTCTATGTTGCAGATGGTCAAGCCTTCTTGGATCACGTTGTAGTTCCAACTGTTGATGTGCTTGCCAAGTTAGTTTCTGAAAAGTCTCCAGCCGCTGTTTTGATTCCATCATCAGCTGATGGCAAGGAAATTGCCGGCCGCTTAGCTGTTGCAATTGACTCTGGAGTTATCACAGATGCAGTTGCAGTTTCTTCCGATGTTGTGGCAACACAAAACGTTTTTGGTGGCGCAACTATCGTTCATTCAAAGGTTTCAAAGGGCACACCAGTAATCACAGTGCGCACGAACTCAATTGCTCCAGTGCAATCAGGTGGCTCAGCAACTCGCGTTGATGTTTCGGTAGAAGTTAGTGCTGCAGCAAGTGCAACCAAGGTTGTAAACCGAGTTTCTGTAGAGAAGAGTGGTCGTCCCGATCTTTCGGAAGCTGCAATCGTAGTTTCAGGTGGACGTGGCGTTGGAAGCGATGAAGGCTTCGCAAGTGTCATCGAACCGCTTGCTGATTCACTTGGCGCAGCAGTAGGAGCATCCCGCGCTGCAACTGATGCTGGCTGGTATCCCCACCAGTTCCAGGTTGGCCAGACTGGAAAGACTGTTTCACCTCAGCTTTATGTTGCAAACGGAATTTCTGGTGCGATTCAGCATCGCGCTGGCATGCAAACTTCAAAGACTGTCGTAGTTGTTAATAAAGATGCAGATGCACCAATCTTTGATTTGGCTGACTTCGGCGTTGTTGGCGACCTACATTCGGTAGTTCCTGATTTAACTGCGCGCGTAAAAGCCCGTAAGTAGTCACTAAATCGTGGATTTCACGCAAAACTGAAAAATCCATGACCTAGTGTTCTCATCTAGAATAGGCACGTGGCTTATTTAGATAATGCTGCTACGACCCCAATGCTTCCGGAGGCCGTTGCGGCCATGACGAAGTTGCTAAGCGAACCCGGCAACCCTTCATCTCTGCATGCCTCTGGCCGGAAAGCCAGACGAGCGGTCGAAGAATCTCGGGAACGGGTAGCCCGCGCAGTTGGTTGCGGATCAGCCGAAGTTGTCTTTACTGCTGGTGGAACCGAAGCAAACAACATTGCCGTCAAGGGAATTGCCTGGGATCAAAGAAGCAAAGATCCTCGCCGAATACGAGTGGTTGCGGGTAGCACTGAACACCACGCAGTTCTTGATCCAGTTCAGTGGCTTGGTGACTCAGAAGGTTTTGAAGTTACTTGGATCAAATCAGATAGCGAAGGCAGAATCACCCCAGAAGCTCTTCGCGAGGCTTTAGGCGATGACCCAACTGATGTTGGCGTTGTGAGCGTAATTCTGGCTAACAACGAGGTCGGAACAGTTAACGACATTGCTGCGTTAACTGAAGTCACCAGAGAGTTTGGCATTCGTTTTCACACTGATGCTGTTCAAGCTCCAGCTTGGTTAGACCTTAACTTTTCTGAACTAGGCGTTTGTGCAATGAGTATCTCAGGACACAAAGTTGGTGGCCCACATGGAATCGGTGCACTAATCATTAGTCGTGACTGCCATGTCACCCCTTTGATTCATGGCGGTGGTCAAGAGCGCGATGTTCGATCTGGAACTCTTGATGCACCAGCCATTGTTGCCTTCGCTACCGCACTTGAGATTTCTTCAGAGCGTCGCGCTGAAACTGTTGCACGAGTCAGCGCTCTGCGCGATGACTTAGTTACCCGAGTTATACAGATCGCACCTGATGCGATCTATACCGGCGCAAAAAAAGACCGCCTTGCCAATAACGCTCACTTTATTTTTCCTGGCTGCCTTGGTGACTCTTTGCTGATGTTGCTGGATGCACAAGGTGTGGAATGTTCCGTTGGCTCAGCCTGCAATGCCGGCGTTCCACAGCCTTCGCATGTTTTGCTTGCCATGGGAGCCGATGATGATGCCGCTCGCAGCACATTGCGGTTTTCACTTGGTAGTACGACTACGCAAAGCGACATCGACAAACTTATTGAAGTTTTGCCCAGCGCAATTGAAAGAGCGAAACGTGCAGGCGTTCCAAAGTTAACTACGGCTCCGGTGCGTGCCTGATGCGTGTGTTAGCAGCCCTTTCAGGTGGTGTGGATTCTGCAGTTGCAGCTGCGCGAGCGGTTGATGCTGGACACGATGTCACCGCAGTTCACTTAGCGCTTTCCAGGAATCCGCAATCTCATCGAACTGGTGCGCGAGGCTGCTGCACTATTGAAGATTCCAACGATGCATTCCGGGCAGCTGACATGCTTGGCGCTCCGTTTTACGTATGGGACTTATCTTCTGAATTCCAAGAAAAAGTTATTGAAGATTTCATATCTGAGTATGCAGCTGGTCGCACACCAAACCCTTGCTTGCGCTGCAATGAAAGCATCAAGTTCGAGGCTGTATTAGAGCGAGCTATGGCACTTGGTTTCGACGCGGTCGTCACAGGTCACTATGCCCAAATCTTCCAAGGCGAAAACGGACCAGAACTTCATCGTGCGGTTGATCCGCTTAAAGACCAGTCTTATGTTCTGGGCGTATTAACCGCCGACCAAATTGCGCATTCAATGTTCCCGCTAGGGGACAGCACAAAAGTCGAAGTTCGAGCCGAAGCAGATCGACGTGGAATTTTGGTTGCAGCAAAACCTGACAGTCATGACATTTGCTTTATTCCAGATGGCGACACTGCAGGATGGTTATCCAGGCAAATTGATTCCGTGCCAGGTGTTGTGGTTGATGCCGAAACAGGTAACAAAGTTGGCACACATGCCGGAGCACACGCATTTACGGTCGGACAGCGACGGGGATTAGCACTGGGTAATCCAACTGGTGATGGCGAACGTCGTTATGTTGTTGACGTGGACGTAAAGAACAACGTTGTAATGGTTGGTCCACCAGTGCTACTAGATATTGATTTGATTGAAACGATAAAGCCAAGATGGGCAGGTCCAGTCCCAGCATCTGGCTCACGAATCCATGTTCAGATTCGAGCACATGGCGATGCATTGCCAGCAACACTTCACATTGGTGATGACGGCTCAATAACTATTCAGCTTGATGAGTATTTACGTGGCCTAGCTGCTGGACAAGCTGCTGTTCTATATGACGGAACTCGCGTGATCGGAAGCGCAACTGTTTCTCGTTCACGTCGATCGGCATCCGTTTAGTGCAACCTGCAACCGTAACTGGTGTCGGAGCGTGGCCAGGAACTGACGTTCATGAAGTTGCGGTAACTATCCGCGATGTTTGTCCTGACTTTCCACACTTAGCCGAACTTCCAGAGCGTGGTCCCGGCGCCGAAATGATCGGGCGCACTATGGGATTGATTTCGCAAATTGCCAGTGACTTTTCGGTTTCAACGGTTCCTACTGGCTGGCGCCTAACAAGTGCTCGCGGCAAAGATATGTTGCGAGCTGCATCTTTTATGAGCAATGACTTAGATGAAATCGAAGCCGTTTACGAAGGGTACGAAGGCGATTTCAAGATTCAAGTTGTTGGACCATGGACATTAGCAGCAAGTATTGAAATTCGATCTGGGGAAAAGTTACTTCGCGACTTAGGTGCAGTTGCTGACTTAGCACAAGCTCTGGGTAGCGCAGTTGAAAGCCACGTTGCCGATGTTGCTCGAAGGCTTCCGCAGGCACGTATTGCACTTCAGTTTGATGAACCATTACTGCGAGATGTGTTACGTGGCTCAGTTCCAACACAAAGTGGTTGGGCTGCTTATTCCGCAGTAGAACCAACGACAGTTGGCGAGACTTTGAAATCTGTTCGAAGCGCCCATTCCGGCATAACTATTGTTCATAGTTGCGCAGATGAAATCCCATTTGATCTCATTCGCCAGTCTGGATTTTCGGCAATTTCATATGACGTGGCCTTAGTTGGTGACATGGCAACGGATTATCTGGGCGAACAAATTGAAGCCGGTGGTTTCGTGATTTTGGGAATTGAGCCGTCAACAACTGCCAGAGCTGTAGCCGGGGTTCGTCGCCTTGGCGGACGGATTGGGTACTCCGATGAAGATTGGAATTCCCACCTAGTTTTATCGCCACCATGTGACCTAATTGACATGCCACTGTCACAGGCTCGCGAGAGAATGGAATCATTAAGCGAGGTTTCGCGCGCATTAGTGGAGGTAGATCAGTGAGCATTCCGGCCGCTGTGCGCAAACGCCGCGACGAACTTGTCGAGCTAATCGAGCAAGCTCGAACCCAGTACTACAGCCATGACAAACCAACTATTTCTGATGCTGACTACGACAAGTACTTTGCAGAGCTCGTTGATATTGAAGCCAAGCACCCGGAATTGGTTAGTGCGGATTCACCAACGCAAAGTGTTGGTGGTGAAGCAACGGAGGGATTTGGCGAATTTGAGCACCCGACAAAAATGTGGAGCCTGGACAACGTATTTGATGATTCAGAACTAGATGCTTGGTTTGCCCGAGTTGGGAATCATAATTTTCTCTGCGAACTAAAGATTGATGGTTTGGCCATTAATGCGGTGTATCGCAATGGTGAACTGGAAACAATTGCAACACGGGGTAGTGGCAGTGTTGGTGAAAATGTAACTGCGAGCCTGGAATATCTAACTTGTATTCCAAGAAAACTAAAGGCGGTTAAGGGCACAAAGTTCCCAGAACTACTTGAAGTTCGTGGTGAAGTTTATTTCTCCCTTGCTGAGTTTGATCAAATCAACTTAGAAGTAACGGCAACTGGCCGAACTGCATTCGCTAACCCACGAAATGCTGCAGCGGGAACCTTGCGCCAGAGAATTGATAATCGATTAGAAGCAGTTGCTGAGGCAACAAAGCGAGCCGAAGGAAAATCTGCAGATTCCAAGCAGGCTGCATCACTTGCAAAACACGTTGAAGAACTTGATCGAGCAAAGAGTGCACTATCTCGACTTGGATTGATTGTGCATGGCATCGGCGCTCATGAAGGCCTGGAAATTTCTGCCCAGTCGCACGCATATGAATTGTTAAAGAGTTGGGGATTGCCAACTTCGGATCGCGTAAAAGTTGTTAAGAGCGTTAAAGAAGTCAAGGAATACATAACGCATCACGGTGAGCATCGTCATGACATCGAACATGACATCGATGGTGTTGTAATCAAGATCGACAGCTTGAATGAGCAGCAAGAGCTCGGATACACCGCAAGGGCGCCAAGATGGGCAATTGCATTCAAGTATCCGCCAACAGTGGTCCGCACTCGACTAATTGATATAGGTGTCCAGGTTGGTCGAACCGGCCGAATCACACCACGCGCTGCCGTTGAACCAGTTTTGGTTGCTGGCTCAACCGTTTCGTTCGCAACCTTGCACAATGGTTATGAAGTAAAGCGCAAGGGCGTATTGCTCGGTGACATGATCTTTCTGCGTAAAGCTGGAGATGTAATTCCAGAAATCCTTGGTCCAGTAGTCGAGCTGCGTGATGGCAGTGAGCGCGAATTTGCAATGCCAACTAAATGCCCGGAATGTGGCAGCAAGTTAGCAACTGAAAAAGAAGATGACAAGGATTTACGGTGCTTAAACACCAGAAGCTGTCCAGCACAACTTCGCGGCCGGCTCGAGCACTTAGGCTCCCGCAGCGTTCTTGACATTGAAGGTCTTGGTGAAAAAGCAGCCCGTGCACTTCTTGAAGAAAAAGTTATTTCAGATGAAGGCGATCTGTTTGCGCTAACTGCTGAGGATCTGCAGCGCAGCGATTTCTTTGTTAAGGGCGCGAATCGAGAATTAGCTGAGAATGCGAAATTGCTTCTTGCTCAGCTCGAGCTTGCAAAGACAAAACCACTATGGCGATTCATTTGTGCACTATCGATGCGTCATATCGGACCACCAACCGCGCAGGCCCTTACTCGCGAATTTAACAGCCTTGATGAGATTGCAAATGCACCAGCGGATCAGTTGGCACGGGTTGAAGGAATTGGACAAACGATTGCCGATTCAATTGCACAGTGGTTTGCTGAACCTTGGCACCTGGACATCATTGCGAAGTGGAAAGCATCTGGCGTTGTACTTGAACAGGCACAAGTTGAGTCTGGACCGATGCCACTTGCTGGACTAACAATTGTTGTAACGGGTACCTTGGTTGACTTCACGCGAGATGGAGCGGCAGAAGAGATAACTAGTCGTGGCGGTAAAGCATCGGGTTCAGTATCAAAAAATACCGACTTTGTGGTCGTGGGACCAGGGGCAGGCTCGAAAGAAGCAAAGGCTTTGGAACTGGGACGCCCAATTTTGGATGAAGCTGGATTCAAGATCTTGCTCTCAGATGGACCAGAAGCAGCCCGAGCCCACTTGGGCTTGAACTAGCGCGAAATTTAGGCAACGGTAGTTGCCAATAGAATTGAGCCATGTCCGGAATTTCACAAGAAGATGTAGCTCATTTAGCTAATCTGGCACGCATCAATATCCCTACTGATGAATTGGGTCATTACGCCAAACAACTGGACGCAATTCTCAATGCCGTAGCTGAAGTATCGAGCCTTGATACTGCAAATGTTGTTGCCATGAGCCATCCAGTTCCGATGACCAACGTTTTCCGTGAAGACATTCCAGGCGTTTCCTTAACTGCCGAGCAAGCCCTATCCGGCGCACCTGCAGTTGAAGACGAACGCTTCCGAGTGCCGCGCATTTTGGACGAGGAGTAAAAATGTCTGAACTCATTCGTAAAGACGCCTCCGTTCTTGCTGGTCTTGTTTCTTCGGGAGAAGTTTCAGCTGTCGAAGTAGCGCAAGCTCACCTGGATCGCATCGCTGTTGTTGATGGCGATGTACATGCGTTTTTGCACGTTGATACTGAAGGCGCGCTAGCAAGTGCTGCTGCAGTAGATGCCAAGGTTAAAGCCGGCGAGAAACTTTCAGTTCTTGCAGGTGTCCCACTTGGCCTAAAAGATATCTTGGCAACGAACGGACTTCCAACAACCTGTGGTTCAAGAGTGCTTGATGGTTGGATTCCGCCATACGATGCAACTGTTGTCACTAAGTTACGTGAAGCTGGCGTAGTAATTCTTGGCAAAACAAACATGGATGAATTCGCGATGGGTTCATCAACAGAACATTCAGCTTTTGGTCCAACTCATAACCCATGGGACTTGGAACGAATTCCAGGTGGCTCCGGCGGCGGCTCTTCAGCTTGCGTAGCGTCATTTGAAGCACCGCTTGCTATCGGTACCGACACTGGCGGTTCGATTCGTCAGCCAGCAGCGGTTACGGGATCTGTTGGTGTTAAGCCAACTTATGGTGGCGTAAGTCGCTACGGAATCGTTGCCTTGGCTTCATCACTTGATCAAGCTGGACCTTGCGCTCGAAATGTTTTGGATACAGCGCTATTACATAGCGTTATTGCCGGACACGATCCAATGGATGCGACTTCAATCAACGCTCCAGTCCCAGATGTGATTGCCGCAGCAAAGCGCGCTGACATCAAGGGCATGAAAGTGGGCATTGTTAAGGAACTTGGTGGCGAAGGTTACCAAGCAGGAGTGCGCACCCGGTTTGAAGAGAGTGTGGCTTTGATCGAGAGTTTGGGAGCGGAAGTTGTTGAAGTTTCTTGCCCAAGTTTCCCAGCCGCTCTTGCCGCTTATTACTTGATCTTGCCTAGTGAGGCTTCAAGCAACTTAGCTAAGTTTGACGGAATTCGTTTCGGAAACCGCGTTGGCGATGATGGCACGAAGTCGGTTGAGCAGGTTATGAGTGAAACTCGCGCTGCTGGATTTGGTTCGGAAGTAATTCGCCGAATCATTTTGGGAACTTATGCACTATCGGCTGGTTATTACGACGCGTACTACGGTCAGGCGCAAAAGGTTCGTACCTTGATTAAGCAAGATTTCGATGCTGCGTTTGCCAAGGTGGATGTATTGATTTCACCGACAGCGCCAACTACTGCCTTCAAGATTGGCGAGAAGCTAGATGATCCGTTAGCGATGTACTTAAACGATGTTGCGACGATTCCGGTAAACATGGCTGGCTTGCCAGGTATGTCACTACCAATCGGTCTGGCTCCGGAAGATAACTTGCCAGTTGGATTGCAGATCATTGCGCCAGCTATGGCCGACGATCGCCTCTATAACGTTGGTGCTGCAATTGAACGTGAATTGCTAGCAAAGTGGGGTGGCCCAATCCTGGGTATGGCTCCAGAGTTGGCAGGTGCGTAATGGCTGAAGCAACAATGAATTACGACGAGGCTATCTCCAAGTTTGATCCAGTACTGGGTCTAGAAGTTCACGTTGAACTAGGCACAAACACCAAAATGTTCTGTGGCTGTTCTACTGTCTTCGGCGCTCCACCGAACACACAAGTTTGCCCAGTGTGCCTTGGTCTTCCTGGTGCATTGCCAACACTTAACAAAATTGGTGTTGAGTCAGCAATTCGTATTGGTCTAGCGCTGAACTGTGAAATTGCAGAGTGGTGTCGATTCGCTCGTAAAAACTATTTCTATCCAGACATGCCAAAGAACTTTCAAACTTCGCAATATGACGAACCGATTGCATTTGAAGGTTACTTAGACGTAGAGATCGACACTGATGAAGGTCGCAAGACTTTCCGAGTTCCAATTGAGCGCGCTCACATGGAAGAAGACACTGGCAAGAACTCACACGTTGGTGGTGCAACTGGTCGCATCCATGGTGCTGACTACTCATTAGTTGATTACAACCGTGCTGGAATTCCGCTGATTGAAATTGTCACTAAGCCAATTACTGGAACTGGAAAGTATGCGCCAGAAGTTGCTAAGGCTTACGTAGCCGCGCTTCGCGATATTCTTCGTGGGCTTGGAGTTTCAGATGTAAAGATGGAACAAGGCTCACTTCGCTGTGACGTTAACCTTTCACTTCGCGAAACTCCAGAATCAAAACTTGGTACTCGTTCTGAAACTAAGAATGTGAACTCACTTCGATCAGTCGAGCGCGCAGTCCGTTATGAGGTAACGCGTCATGCTGCCAGACTTGCTGCCGGCGACTCTGTTGTCCAAGAAACTCGTCACTGGCATGAAGACACTGGCATTTCAACATCTGGTCGGGCAAAGTCAGATGCTGAAGATTACCGATACTTCCCAGAACCTGATTTGCTACCAATCGCACCATCTCGCGAATGGGTTGAAGAACTTCGTGCCGCACTTCCAGAGAATCCTGCAGTTCGCCGGGCTCGCTTGGTTGCAGACTGGGGCTTAAGCGAAATCGATATGAATACTGTCGTTAACTCGGGAGCTTTGGATCTAATCGTCGAAGCCGTTGATGCTGGTGTTGAACCTGCAGCTGCTCGCAAGTGGTGGACTGGTGAATTGTCACGAATTGCAAACGATCGTGGAATTGAACTTGAAGAACTTCCAGTAACACCCGCACATCTAAAGCGTCTTGAAGAATTGATTTCCGCTGGATCATTAAATGACAAGTTGGCACGCCAGGCACTCGAAGGTGTAATTGCTGGCGAAGGCGACATTGACGCCATAGTCGCAGCGCGTGGTTTAGCAGTTGTCTCTGATGACGGTCCATTGCTGGCAGCAATTGATGAAGCATTAGCTGCAGATCCAGCAGTCGCTGAAACCATTAAGTCAGGCAAACTTGCAGCAGCTGGTTCAGTAGTTGGCGCTGTTATGAAGGCAACACGGGGCCAAGCTGATGCAGCTCGCGTCCGCGAATTGCTATTCGAAAAACTTGGCGTTTCTGAGTAAGAACTAGACATGAAAGCATCCGAAGTTTTTGACGGCGCAGATGATGCCCAGCAAGAAAAGTGGGAGCAAGAGTTAGCTGCAAAGCATCCGGAAGCCGCAAGTCATATTGCCGATTCAAAGCAACTAATGTCTGGTTGGACTAAAGAAGATGGCTCACTTATTCAAAAAGAATTGGCTGAGATAGATGCCCGCTTAGTTGAGCTAATTGAAGCGGGTGTTGAACCAGGTGATGCTCGCACCCAATCTGTAATTGCTGATCACTTTCACTGGGTATCTCAGTTTTGGACTCCTAATGCCGAGTCATACTTGGCGCTAGGCGAAATGTATAACGAAAGCCCAGAATTTCTCGAGCGGTTTAATGGAATTCATCCAAAGTTGGCCCCATTTCAGCGAGACGCAATGTCTCATTATGCGTTGACTGACCTTATTAACGAGTAACGCTAACGAACAAAGCTGGGACGGAAATCTCTCAAGTCCAGAACTCGCTCGGTAATTGTGGTGACACAACTCAAAGAGTTTGCAGCTGTCTTGACCTAATTCTTCGAGTGAACAAAACCAAGTACAAAGCGATAATGATTTCAAATGTGTATCCGGCCATTGGATCCATCCAGTGGCCCATGAGTGAACTGCTGGACATGACATGATCCCGAGGAACCAGATTCCACACAGCGTGTAATGTCCAGGCAATCACCCAGTAGAAAGCGTTGACCCTAAACCCAGCGATAGCCAGGGCAATCATTGCGAAGAAGACCAAGATTTCAAGTAACTCACCAGAGTGCGCGAAAGTCATACCAGTCCAAATTGTGAAGGCCATCCAGAATATTCTCTGAACATCTATTGGTAGCCACAGCAATGCAGCAATCAAGGAAATTGAAACAATCACTGCAGCAATTTGCGAATAGCTTTCCATACTTACCATTCCTACGACAGTTATCTCAATTGCAATAACTATGAGTACGTAGGCAGAAACAAAAAGTCGCGACCAACCCGTGGAGATGAATCGGGTCTCTTTATTAGGTTGGACAACTGCATCCTTGAAGAAGCCAGAGCGAATTCTCCATGCCAGGTAGATGGCAACAACTAAGTCATACATCAAGCATGCAAGCGGAAGGTCATGTTGGTGTTCTGGTAAGTCTCTAGGAATTAGATCCCAGATCGGATGCAGGAACCAGATTCCGGCCAGGAACCATGGTGACCATACAACTCCAGCTATTGCGGCCAGAATAACAATGAGCAAAGCTCCGTACTCTAGATCTGAGGTTCCTAGGTAAACCGAAGACAACAACCATCCCGTTGTAACGCTCCACGCAATCAATTGCGCCTTTGGATTAAGCCATGCAAATGAGATTACTAGCAGGATGCCAAGCGGTATTGCTGCAATCAAAAGTGCATCAGCTTTTGTGGCAAGCCCAATTAGATAACTAAAGCCAATTGCTATGAAACCCGAGTAAAGCACCTGGAGAAGGACAATCTGATCTTTTTTCGTTATCTTCACTTAGGCTCCAATTCAGGCTTTACTGCAATCTTCAATATCCTATGAGAAGTTTTGGGTGTGTTTTTCGAAATCTTTCAAAATACGAAAGAATGAACGTGTGACTCGCCACATTATTGCTCCGGACTGGATCGTCAATGGCTATGCATTTCCAGCGGATGTTCAGGTTACTGAATGCGATGATCTTGCTGATTTAGCTGAGTCTGAAATTGCCAGTGCAGATTTTGTAGTTCTTCCTTATGAAGGATCTGCAATCTCGATCGAGGAAGCAATTTCTCGCATGACAAACGTCAAAGTCATTCAAACCTTGACTGCAGGTTTCGATAATGTTCAGTCTTATGTGCCTGCGCATGTAACCCTTTGCAACGCTGCTGGAGTTCATGATGATGCAACTTCAGAACTTGCAGTCCTACTAACACTAAGTGTGCTGCGAGACATGCCAAGATCCTTCAAAGCTCAGCAAGATCGCCACTGGGAAACATATTTCGCTCGCTCACTTGCTGATAAAACAGTTTTGCTAATCGGGTACGGAAATGTTGGCAAAGCTGCCGAGAAGCGATTACTGGGCTTTGGCTGCAAAGTTATCCCAGTTGCCCGAACCGCTCGAGATCATGTTCATGCGATCAGCGATCTCCCCAATCTGATTCCAACTGCTGATGTTGTGATGTTGATCGTTCCGAACAATCCAGGAACTGTGAATCTTGTGGATGCAAAATTCCTAGCCAGCATGAAAGACGATTCTGTTCTAGTAAATGTGGCTCGTGGCGTGGTCGTTGATACTGATGCATTGCTAGCCGAGCTTAAGACTGGACGCATTAGTGCTGCCCTAGATGTAACTGAGCCCGAACCGCTTCCAGCAGATCATCCTCTTTGGTCGTTACCAAATGTGATCATTACTTCCCATAACGGGGGAGAAGGCGACGTATTCTGGGACCGAGCTCGGACCAGAATCCATAGTCAGTTTGACCTTTGGTTGGCTGGAAAGCCTCTGGAGTGCGTGATCACTTAATAATTGAGTTAGATTTATTACATGCCTAATATGAAGCCTCGCAGCCATGATGTAACCGACGGACTTGAGCGATCGCCAGCGCGCGGAATGCTCCGCGCAGTTGGTATGGGTGATGAAGATTGGGTTAAGCCCCAGATTGGAATTGCCTCGTCTTGGAATGAAATCACTCCCTGCAATCTTTCGCTTGAGCGCCTAGCCAAAGCATCCAAAGAAGGTGTCTTTAAAGCTGGTGGCTTCCCAATGCAGTTTGGCACCATCTCAGTTTCAGATGGCATTTCCATGGGTCATGAAGGAATGCACTTCTCGCTGGTAAGCCGCGAAATCATCGCTGACTCGGTAGAAGCGGTTATGCAAGCTGAGCGCTTTGACGGAATGGTGAACTTTGCTGGCTGTGACAAGTCACTACCTGGCATGTTGATGGCTGCAGCTCGACTTGATGTGGCTAGCGTTTTCGTTTACGCCGGATCTATCTTGCCTGGAAACGTGACCCTAACTGACGGCAGTAATCGCGACGTCACAATCATCGATGCTTTTGAAGCAGTAGGTGCGTGCGCTCGTGGACTTATGAGCGAAGAAGATGTTGATCGAATTGAACGCGCGATTTGTCCAGGCGAAGGTGCTTGTGGCGGTATGTACACCGCCAACACAATGGCATCGGCCGCAGAAGCTATGGGTATGTCATTGCCAGGTTCTGCAGCGCCACCAGCAGTAGATCGTCGTCGCGATGGGTTTGCCATTGCATCCGGTGAGGCTGTTGTCAATCTGATTGCGCAAGGAATTACTACTCGCGACATCATCACTAAGCAGTCCCTTGAAAATGCCATTGCAATTCTGATGGCTTTTGGTGGGTCGACTAA
>ERZ1022756.142-NODE-142-length-24798-cov-9.493392_pt1 | contig 24798 bp, 24 predicted proteins | sample MGYA00520902_ERZ1022756 | MGnify/ENA primary metagenome ERZ1022756 (study PRJEB33162, sample SAMN09537601) | freshwater metagenome | isolation source: freshwater | place: Canada:Alberta | collected 2017-07 | study: EMG produced TPA metagenomics assembly of the...
CACCACTCCTATATCATCGTCCTCCACTGGTGGATGGTGATCGCTGTCGGTCTGGCCACAGCCGTGATCGCGCAAGCCGGCGATTTCTTCGAAAGCTGGATGAAGCGCCGCGCGGGCGTCAAGGATTCGGGCAATCTCATCCCCGGGCACGGCGGATTGTTTGACCGGGTGGACGGCCTGCTCGCCGTGTTGTTCGTTGGCGGAATGCTCTGGCTGGTGCTGTCATGACCCGCACCCTTTCTGTCTTCGGCGCGACCGGCTCGGTCGGGGCATCGACGCTTGATCTCGTACGGCGCAATCGAGATGCGTGGGAGATTGTCGCGCTGACCGCGCACAGTGACGCGGCCGGGCTGGCCGCACTTGCCAAGGAATTCCGGCCGCATGTCGCGGTGATCGGTGATGCGCTCTACGCCGGCGATCTCAGGAATGCGCTGGCGGGGGAAGGCATCCTCGTCGCCGCAGGGCCCGATGCGCTGATCGAGGCGGCGAAGATGGGGGCGGAAGTCACCATGGCGGCGATTGTCGGCTGCGCTGGCCTTGCCCCCACCATGGCGGCGATCGAATGCGGCAAGACTGTTGCTCTCGCCAATAAGGAAAGCCTGGTTGCGGCCGGCGCGCTGATGATGGCGGCAGCCCGTGCCTCCGGCGCGACGATCCTGCCGGTCGACAGCGAGCATAACGCTATTTTCCAATGTCTTGCGGGTGATATTTCCCGCGTCGCGAAAATCACCCTGACCGCGAGCGGTGGCCCCTTCCGCACCCGATCGAGTGACGAGATGCGGGTGATGACCCCCGATCAGGCTGTCGCGCACCCGAACTGGTCGATGGGCGCGAAGATCAGCGTCGATTCGGCGACGATGATGAACAAGGGCCTTGAACTGATTGAGGCCTATCATCTGTTCCCGGTCGGGCTCGACCGGCTCGACATCCTTGTCCATCCGCAATCGATCATCCACTCGATGGTCAGCTACGTCGATGGCTCGACCCTGGCGCAGCTCGGGCCGCCGGACATGCGCGTGCCGATCGCCAGCGCGCTTGCTTGGCCCGACCGCATGGCAACGCCCTGCGCGCCGCTCGATCTCGCTGCCATTGGCAAGCTCGAATTCGAAGCGCCGGACGAGGTGCGCTTTCCCGCGACCCGCCTGTGCCGCGATGCCATCCGCGAAGGTGGTGGCCGGCCGGCGCAGCTCAACGCTGCAAACGAGATTGCTGTTGCGGCCTTCCTTGGCGGAAAGATCGGTTTCCTTGATATTGCCGCATTGGTCGAAAGAGTGATGGACGCGCACGCCCCGATTGCGCCACAAACGCTTCATGACGTGTTCACCATCGACGCGCAAAGTCGCGTGCAGGCGGCGGACTTGATTTCGGCGCTCGTCGCCTGACCGGAGCAGCATGATCGAAAACCCCGGATTCCTGTTTACCGTCCTCGCCTTTCTGGCTGTGTTGGGCCCGCTCGTGTTCATCCACGAGCTGGGTCATTATCTGGTCGGGCGCTGGTGCGGCATTCGTGCTGAAACCTTCTCGATCGGCTTTGGCCGCGAAGTTCTTGGCTGGACCGACAAGCGCGGCACGCGCTGGAAAGTCGGTTGGATGCCGCTCGGCGGCTATGTCCAGTTCGCAGGAGACGAGGATGCAGTCTCGACCCCGCATGCGGTGACGGCGAGCGAGCCCGAAGGCAGCTTTGCCAGCGCGGCGCTGTGGAAACGCTCGCTGACCGTTGCGGCAGGACCGGCAGCCAATTTCCTGCTGGCGATCATCATTTTGGCTGGTTTCGCGCTGGCCTATGGCCGGGTTGAAACGCCGCCTGTCGCTGGAACGGTGCAGGCAGGTAGTGCCGCTGCTGCGGCCGGTATCGAAGCCGGTGACCGCATCGTATCGATCGATGGGCGGGCGATGCAGACGTTCGTCGATATTCCGATGGCGGTTATCCATCGCGCCGGAGAGCCGATGCAGCTGGTTATCGAGCGTCAGGGCAATATCAGCAGCATCACCGTCACCCCGCGCCTTGCCGAAGAGACTGACCGTTTCGGCAACCGCATTGAACGTGGCCTCCTCGGCATCACCTCGGGTCCAGCGGCGATACGGGAGGTCTCTGTCATGGAGGCGCCGGTGGTCGGCGCGCAGCAGGCCTGGGCAATCACCCGGCAGATGGCGGAAGTCATCTGGCAGCTGCTGACCGGGCGGCGTGGGATTGAGGATTTGGGCGGCCCGCTCAAAATCGCGGATTCGGCGGGCGAGCAGGCCTCGCTCGGCATTCTCGCCTTCGTCAGCTTCGCGGCGATGATCTCGCTCAACCTCGGTTTCGTGAACCTGCTGCCGCTGCCCATGCTTGATGGCGGCCATCTCATGTTCAACGCGGTGGAGGCTGTTCGCCGCCGTCCCGTCAGTGTCGCGACCCAGCAGATTGCCTATCGGGCGGGCTTTGCGGTGCTGGCGACGCTGATGATTGTCGTAACTTTCAATGATCTCGGCGCTTTTGGGCTCTGGGAACGGCTCGCCGGGTTGATTGGCTGACGCGCTTGGGGCAGAGGAGCGCAACCGCTGGGGGCAGTGGCCCGGTCCGGATGAAGCGTGCAGGGGGCCCGCTTTGCAAATGACAAGAAGAGGTAGGATGCCCGTGAAGGCCCAACGCCACGTTTCCCGCCAGATCGTGGCTTCGCTGATGGCAGGCTCAATGCTCGCCACTCAGAGCATAGCTGCGGTTGCGCAAACTGTTCCTGTGGCGCAGCCCCCTGCCGCGCCCGCCGCAACCACGCCGCCGCCGGCACTTGCGCCAGCCCAGCGCCAGATCCGTTCAATCACCGTGGTCGGCAACCAGCGGTTGGAGTCGGATACGGTTCGTTCCTACGCCAATCTGCGCGTTGGCCAGAATTATGACCGCGCCACGCTGGATGCGGCGCTGCGTGCGCTCTCGCAAACAGAGCTGTTCTCTGATTTCCAGATCACCGACAATGAAGGCGCTCTCGTCATTCAGGTGACCGAGAATCCGGTGATCAATCGCATCATCCTCGAAGGCAATCGCCGGCTGGATGATGACAAGATTCAGCCTGAACTGCGGCTCGCGCCGCGCCAGATCTATACCCGTAGCCGGGTACGCGCCGACGTTGCGCGCATCATCGAGCTTTACAAGCGGCAGGGCCGCTATGCCGCGACGGTCGAACCGCAGCTGGTCCGGCTTGACCAGAACCGCGTCGATATCGTGTTCGAGATCAGCGAGGGTGATCGCAGCCGCGTCCGCCAGATCAACATTCTCGGCAACGAGGCTTTCTCGGACGGCGACCTCAAGGATGAGATGGCGACGCGCGAACGGCGCCTGACTACGGTCCTTTCATCGAATACCACCTATGATCCCGATCGTCTGGCCTATGACCAGCAGAAGTTGCGCCAATTCTATCTGACGCAGGGGTATGCCGACTTCCGCGTGGTTTCGGCCGTTGCCGAACTGACCAGCGACCGACAGGATTTCATCATCACCTATGTGGTGGAAGAGGGTGAGCGCTACCGCTTCGGGCCTGTCACCATCGAAAGCCAGCTGCGCGATTTCACGCCTGAACTCCTGCAGGGTTCGCTGCCGATGCGCGAAGGCGACTGGTACAATGCCAAGCAGGTCGAAGACACCGTCGAATCGCTGAGCGAGAGCGCAGGGCTGTTCGGCTATGCCTTTGCCGACATCCGTCCGCGCTTTACCCGTGATCCTGAAACGCGGACGATGAGCATCGTTTTCCAGGTCGCGGAATCGCCCCGCGTCTATGTCGAAAACATAGCGGTCAACGGCAATACGCTGACGCAGGACAAGGTGATCCGGCGCGAATTCCGTCTGAACGAAGGGGACGCGTTCAACAGTTTCCTCGTCCGTCGCTCGCAGGACCGCATCAACAGCCTCGGCTATTTCCAGGAAAATCTGGAGATTGCGCAGAACCCTGGTTCCGCGCCTGATCGTGTTGTCCTGGAAACCAATGTGGAAGAACGCCCGACGGGCGAACTTTCGCTGTCTGCCGGCTTCTCCTCGATCGAGAATTTCATCCTTCAGGGCTCGATCCGCCAGCGCAACTTCCGCGGTTTGGGCCAGACGATTGGCGCCTCGGTCAACTATTCGAGCTTCTCGAAATCGGTCGAGCTCAGCTTCACCGAACCTTATGTGTTTGACCGGAACATCAGCTTCTCTGGCTCTGTTTACCGGCGCGATCTCAACAGCTTCAACTTCATCAACAACAACCGCGAAACGACGTTCCAGCAAATTACAACCGGTCTGTCGTTGCGTGCGGGTGTTGCGCTGAACGAATATCTCTCGTTGTTGATGACCTACAGCCTCAACCATGACGATGTTACGCTGGATCGGAACATCTACTTCTTCAACGGGCAGTGCGATCCCCTGATTGCCGGACGCTATCTGTGCGATGCCATTGGCAAGCGTACGACCAGCCTCGCCGGCTACTCCCTCATTTATGATGATCGCGACAACCGCTTGCGCCCGACGCGGGGGCAGAGCTTTGCGCTGAGTCAGGAATTTGCCGGGCTCGGTGGTTCGGTTAGTTATCTGCGTACCCGCGTCAATGCGACCAAGCATTTCCGTCTGTTCGGGGATTTCATCCTCTCGGCATATGCGGAGGGCGGATATATCCTTCCGTTCGGTGATAATGGCGTGGCCGCCGGATCCGACCGTATTCGTCTGACCGACCGCTTCTTCCTCGGCGAGCCGCAGATGCGCGGGTTCGATATTCGCGGGGTCGGCCCGCGCGTGATCCGCTATACCGACGTCAACCTTACCGACACCCGCAATCCGGTTGTCTCTACCGACCGTCGCTCGCGGATTGACGACGCGCTGGGCGGCCGGGCCTATTATCAGGGCCGGCTCGAGGTTGATATTCCGCTGGGCAGCGGCGCGCGCGAACTGGGTCTTCGCCCGTCAATCTTCATGGACGTGGGCTCGGTGTTCAACGTCCGGACGCCGCCGCTGACCACGCTCAACAGCTTCCGTGACACGGATGGCAACTTCAAGACCCTGTGCCGCAACCAAACGACTGGTGCCACGCAGTTTGGCACACAGGCGATCGTCAACAATGTGCCCACGGGCGAATTTAACGAGTGTCCCGCCGGCTTTGGCGGCATCCGACCGTTCGACGAACGCTTCCTGGGCGATTCTATCAGCCCCCGCCTTTCGGTGGGTGCGGGCGTCAATTGGAACTCGCCCTTCGGCCCATTCCGCATCGACCTCGCCTATGCCCTCCTGCGTGAGGAAGGCGACGATACCAAACTTCTGACATTCAACGTAGGAACCCAATTCTGATGATCACCAAGTTCAAGTCGGCGGCGCTTGTCGCCGCACTCGCCGCTGCGACAGCGTTCACGACTCCGGCACTGGCCCAACGTGGCGGTGCGGCGCCTGCTGCTCCGGTTGTTGTGGTGGCGGATATTGACGCTGCTGTGCAGCAGTCGGCCGCTTTCACCACGGCCGTTACCCAGATCCAGACGACCTATGCGCCGCAGATCCAGAATCTGAACGTCCGTCGTCAGGCGCTGCAGACCGAGCTGCAGACGCTGTTCCAGGCTGCTCAGACGGCCCAGGCAGCGACGCCGCCCAACGAACAGAATGTGCAGAATGCGATCCGTGCATTCCAGACCGCACAGCAGGCAGCAGAACGCGAGATCGCCACGCTCAACGCACCGATCGAACTCGCCGTGTCCTATGTGCAGGAACAGATCACGCTGCGCATGAATGAGGCCGTGACAGCCGCCCGCACCGCGCGTCGCGCCGACATCGTGCTGACCCGCGGTGCCGCTATCCAGGTTGCTGACAGCGCCAACATCACGCCCGCGATTGTTGTCGAACTCAACCGGCTGGTGCCGAATGTCCAGATCGTGCCGCCGCAGGGTTATGAACCGGGCAGCCTGATGCGCGCCCAGCAGCAGCAGGCCGCTGCCGCTGCTGCTGGCACGCCTGCTCCCGCCGCCACGCCTGAAACGCGCTGAGGCTGGACAGATGAGCGAGGCGGAAGCAGCCGGCGAAGCGTTGCCGGGGTTTGACGTCCGGCGCGTGCTCGCGCTGCTTCCGCACCGCTACCCCATGCTGCTGGTCGACCGGGTGGTCGATTATGTGCCGAACCGCACGATCCACGCGATCAAGGCGGTGAGCATGAATGAGCCATTCTTCCAGGGCCATTTCCCTGGTCGGCCGATCATGCCCGGCGTGTTGATTGTCGAGGCGCTGGCGCAGGCGGCCGGTGTGCTGGCTATCGAATCGATGGGCCTCGCCGATTCCGGCAAGCTCGTCTATTTCATGGCGATTGACGGTGCGAAGTTCAGGAAACCGGTTGAACCCGGCTGCCTCCTCCACCTTCATGCGGACATCATCCAGGCCAAGCGCACCATCTGCCGTTTTGAAGGCCGTGCGTTGTTTGACGACGGCAGCCTTGCCGCGGAGTGCAGTTTCACCGCGATGATCGCAGACGCCCCGGCCTGAGCGCCGGCACGTCTTGCATTCCCCGGCGTCCGCCGCTATCGGGCGCGTCTTCCCGCTTTCGGGTAACCCCTCCGGCTGGTCGGAAACCAGCCCTCATGGAGCGCGCAATGAAGCAGAATATTCACCCCGACTATCACATGATCAAGGTGCAGATGACCAACGGCACCGTGTTCGAAACGCGCTCCACTTGGGGCAATGAAGGCGATACGCTGCAGCTCGACATTGATCCGAGCGCGCACCCCGCATGGACCGGCGGCACGGGCCGTCTGCTCGATGCCGGTGGTCAGGTCGCCAAGTTCAACAAGCGCTTCGGCGGGCTCAGCCTCAAGAAGTAAGCGCGGCAGTCTTGCCGGTTACAAAAAAGGGCTCCGCATCAGCGGAGCCCTTTTTCGTTCCAGCGATCTGACCCTTACAGACGGTGCATCGCGCAGATCTTGTTGCCTGCCGGATCGCGCAGATAGGAAAGGTACAGCTTCATACCGGCCCCTTCGCGCACGCCGGGCGGGTCTTCGATGGCGGTGCCGCCATGCGCAAGGCCAGCGGCGTGGAATGCATCAGCTTCCTCTGCCGATGCGGCTGCAAAGCCGAGGGTGCTGCCATTGCCGCAGGTCGCTTCTGCGCCGTCGATCGGCTTGGTGAGCAAGAACAGGCCGCCATTATGCATGTAAATGACCCGGCCCTTGGGATCGACGAAACCGGGCTTTACGCCCAGCGCGCCAAGGGCTGCGTCGTAAAAGGCTTTTGACGCTTCGATATCATTGGCGCCGAGCATGACGTGTGAAAACATGATTCCTCCCTCGTGGGTTGCACGATGCAACCTATCACTCCGCAGAGCCCGGTCAATCGGACGTCAACGGAATACGACGGTCTTGTTCCCGTCGATAAGGACGCGTTGCTCGCCCACCATATGTACCGCACGGGCAAGCACGCTGGCTTCGATGTCTCTGCCGATGCGGATCATGTCGGCGACACTGTGGCGATGATCGACGCGTTCAACCGCTTGCTCGATGATGGGTCCTTCATCGAGATCGGCGGTCACGAAATGGGCGGTCGCGCCGATCAGCTTGACGCCGCGCGCATGCGCCCGGTGATAGGGGCGCGCGCCGGTGAACCCGGGAAGGAAGCTGTGATGGATGTTGATCGCCCGCCCGGCCAGCGTCTGTGACAATTGCGGCGAGAGAATCTGCATATAACGCGCCAGCACCAGATAGTCGGCACCGCTGTCAGCCATGAGGCTGACAATGGCGCCTTCCTGCTCCGCACGGTTGCTGTCATCGACCGGCAGATGATGGAATGGAACGCCATGCCACTCGCTCATCGCGCGCAGCGTGTCATGGTTGGATACCACCCCGACGATATCGACGGAGTGGGTGCCAGTTGACCAGCGATGGAGCTGATCATTGAGGCAGTGGCCACCCTTGGACACAGCAATCAACATTTTCGGCCGAACCGACTGCGCACGCAGCTGCCAGTCCATTGCATAATCGGCGGCAACCGGGTGCAGCGCGTTGCGGATCAGATCGATGTTGGCAGGGAAAGCCGGCCCGTCACCGCGAAAGACGATGCGCATGAAGAAGCGCATGCTGTCAGGATCCGCATATTGCTGACTGTCAAGAATGAACCCGTCGATTGATGCCAGCGTGCCGGCGACCGCGGCGACAATCCCGGTCCTGTCAGCGCAGGAAATGGTGAGGATATAGGCCATGGGCTATCCCAAAACGGTCAATAGACCACAACGCTCCGGATACTCTCTCCGGCGTGCATCAGGTCGAAGCCCTTGTTGATCTCGTCGAGCGTCAGGATGTGGGTGATCATCGGATCGATGGCGATCTGGCCGTCCATGTACATATCGACGATTTTGGGCACATCCGTCCGGCCCTTTGCTCCGCCAAAGGCGGTTCCCTTCCACACGCGGCCGGTGACCAGCTGGAACGGACGGGTGGCGATTTCCTTGCCCGCTTCCGCGACGCCGATGATGATCGACTGGCCCCAGCCGCGGTGGCAACATTCGAGCGCGGTGCGCATAACTTCGGTGTTGCCGGTGCAATCGAAACTGTGATCGGCCCCGCCGTCAGTCAGCACGGCGATGGCGGCAATCGTTTCCTCGCGCGATTTTTCGCGGGCGTCGATGAAATGGGTCATGCCGAACTGCCGGCCCCATTCCTCACGCGCGGGATTGATGTCGATGCCGACAATGGCGCTCGCACCGGCCAGTCGCGCACCCTGGATGACGTTGAGGCCGATTCCGCCCAGCCCGAACACGACGACTGTATCGCCGGCCTGTACCTTGGCTGTGTTGAGGACCGCGCCAACGCCTGTGGTCACGCCGCAGCCGATATAGCAGCTGGTTTGGAACGGGGCATCGCTGCGGATCTTCGCCACCGCAATCTCGGGCAGTACCGTGAAGTTCGAGAATGTGGAGCAGCCCATATAATGGTAGATCGGCTGACCTTTGTAGGAAAAGCGGGTCGTTCCGTCGGGCATCAATCCCTTGCCCTGCGTCGCGCGGATCGCAGTGCACAGGTTGGTCTTGCCGGACCGGCAGCTTTTGCAACTGCCGCATTCGGGGGTGTAGAGCGGGATGACATGGTCCCCCGGCACGACGCTGGTAACACCGGGACCGACTTCTCGGACGATACCTGCGCCTTCATGGCCGAGGATGCTGGGGAACAGCCCCTCGCTATCGAGCCCGTCGAGCGTGTAGGCGTCAGTATGGCAAATGCCGGTCGCCATGATTTCGACGAGCACTTCGCCCGCTTTCGGACCTTCGAGGTCGAGTTCGACAATCTCGAGCGGCTGCTTGGCGGCAAAGGCGACTGCGGCGCGGGTTTTCATTGGTACGGTCCCCCATGGATATGGTTCTGCCACCCTTATCCGGACAGGGTAGCAGTGCAAGGGCAGGCGATGCCTTGCCATCCCATCAGACTATTGACATAAGATGTGCCAATAGTCTGATGGGGAGAGCAGTGTGCGCAAGCGCTGGATAGCAGCAATGGTCGTTGCAGCGGCTGCCGTCGGAGGTCTCTGGTTCGGGCAACGTCCGCTAGGCGAGGCGCTCTACACCCGTATGGCGGAAGCGCGTGCTGGTGGTGACGCTGTGGCAGGATTGCCTGACGGGCTGCATCTCTTTCTCTGCGGCACAGGCTCCCCCTTGCCCGATCCCGCAAGGGCAGGGCCGTGCGCGGCGGTGATCGCCGGCGATCGCCTCTATGTGATCGACGCTGGGGAGGGCGCATCGCGGACGCTCGCACGGGCCCAGTTCCCGCTCGGGCAACTCGACGGCCTGTTCCTCACCCATTTCCACTCCGACCATATCGACGGTCTGGGTCCGTTGATGCTGTTTCGCTGGACGCAGTCTTCGGCGCGTGAGCCGCTGCCGGTGCATGCGCCGGGAGGGGTGGAGGCCGTCATCGCGGGTTTCAATGCGGCCTATGCGACCGACAATGGCTATCGCGTCGCGCACCATGGCGAAGCTATCGTTCCGCCCGCTGGTGCAGGTACGCGCGCTGTCCCGTTCGCATTGCCGCCAGCGGACGGATCACCCGTCGTGGTGCTGCGCGATGGGGAACTCACTGTCTCCGCGTTCCGCGTCGATCATGATCCGGTCAGCACTGCTGTCGGCTACCGCTTTGATTATAAGGGGCGCTCGATCGTCATCAGTGGCGACACGGCAGCCAGTAGCGCGGTCACGCGCAACGCGCGGGGTGCGGACTTGCTGCTGCATGATGCATTGCAGCCGCGCCTCGTCGCCGCGCTGACCCGCGGTCTGGCGGCGCGCGGCGCTGCAGGCACAGCAAAGATCACCCGCGACATCCTTGATTATCATGCAACGCCGGAGGAGGCTGCGGAGAGAGCGCGCGCTGCTGGTGTCGACATGTTGATCCTGACCCATATCGTCCCGCCATTGCCGTCGCGCGCTTTCCACGCCGCCTTCCTTGGCGATGCGCCGTCGCGCTATGCCGGGCCGATTGTGGTGGGAGAGGATGGCCAGTTCTTCAGCTTGCCGGCGGGGAGCAATGCCATCGAGCGGGAGGATATTTTGTGACCGGCCAGCCCTATATCGTCCACGGCGCGCTCGGCTCGCCCTATTCGCTTAAGATCCGCGCGGTGATGCGCTACCGGCGCCTGCCGCACATCTGGATGCACGGGCTCGCGACCCACGGTGCCGCCCTCACGCAGGTGAAGGCGCCTGTCATCCCTGTCGTCCAGTTCCCTGACGGCAGCTGGCACAATGATTCCACGCCGCTGATCTATGCGCTTGAAGCCGCGCACAGCGCACGCAGCATCGTCCCCGAGGATTCCGGTCAGGCGTTCCTCGCGCACCTGATCGAGGATTTTGCCGACGAATGGCTGACCAAGGCGATGTTTGGCTGGCGCTGGCTGGCCGAGGCTGATCAGGAGCAGATGAGCCGCTGGCTCGCCTTTGATGCGTTCAAGGGCGGGGGGCTGGAACGCAGCCTGGGCCACGCCGCGATGTTCCGCGACCGACAGGTCGGGCGCATGGCGATCGTCGGCTGCACGGCGGAGAATTTCCCGCTGATCGAGCGCAGCGCCCGTGATGTGCTGGCGGCGCTGGAAGGGCTGGTGGTTGACCGGCATTGCCTGTTCGGCACACGGCCGTCGCTCGCGGAATTCGGCCTTTTCGGGCAAATTTCCCAATTCGGCGTCGATCCGACCCCACAGGCGATCATGCGCGGCGACTATCCCTACACCTATCGCTGGCTTGAGCATGTCGACGACATGAGCGGGGTGGAGGGCGAATGGGATGCACCCGAAGCCGCGCTGCCCGATGCCGTCGCGTCCATCCTCAAGGTGATAGGTTCCGTCTATCTGCCTTTCCTGATCGCCAACGCGAAAGCCCTTGCGGCGGGCGAGGAAAGCGTGCGCCTGACCGCACTCGGCCATGACTATCGCCAGGGTGTGTTCAAATATCAGGCGAAATGCCTCGCGGACCTGCGCGCACGCTATGCTGCGCTCCCGGACGCAGCGCGTGTCCGCATCGAACCGTTGCTGGCAGACGCCGGCTGCCTTGAGCCGATGGTGACGTCATGAAGCTACACAGCATCCTTGCCGGGCTTGCGGGCGCGGCTGTGCTTGTTGGTGTTGTTATGGCTATCCCGCCAGCTGCGCCGCCCATGCTCGGACCCGTGCCTGTCGGCACTCTGACCGAGCCGGTGCCGCCGGAGGTTTCGGACAAGCCAAACATCGTTATCCTGCTGGCTGACGATTGGGGTTTCACCGATGTCGGCGCATTCGGCGGCGAAATGGCAACCCCGCACCTCGATGCCCTTGCGGCGGACGGCGTGCGGTTCAGCAATTTCCATGTGGCGGGTAGTTGCTCCCCCACCCGGGCGATGCTGCAGACCGGGGTCATCAATCACCGCGCTGGCCTGGGCAACATGCCCGAGACCATCCCGCCCGAACATCTCGGCCAGCCGGGCTATGATGCGCAACTCAACGATCGGGTGGTGACGATTGCCGATCAACTGGGCGCCATCGGCTATCGCACATACCTGACTGGCAAATGGCATTTGGGTTACACGCCCGACACAATGCCAACGGCGCGGGGCTATGATCGCGCCTTCGCCCTGTCGCAATCGGGGGCGGACAATTTCGAGGATAAGCCGAACCTCCTCCTCTACGATTATGCCGACTGGACGGAGGATGGACAGCGCGTGAGCCTGCCGGAACCCTTTTATTCCTCGACGCTGATCGTCGATCGCATGATCGGATATATTGATGCTGACCGCACGAGCGCGCGGCGCCCGTTCCTTGCCTCGGTCAACTTCATCGCCAACCATATTCCCGTGCAGGCCAGTGATGCGGACATCGCCGCATATGATGGTCGCTATGATGCCGGCTGGGATGCGCTGCGGGAGGCCCGCCGTCAGGGCGCGATCCGCGCTGGCGTGATGCCGGAGGGGGTGCCGATGGTGCGCATGTCCACCACCGGCGATTGGGCCCGCCTGAGCCCGGAGGAGCGCGCGCAGCGCGCCGGGGCGATGGAGGCCTATGGCGCGATGGCGACGGCCATGGACCGGGAGGTCGGCCGGCTGGTCGATCATCTGAAAGCCATCGGCGAATATGAGCGCACGATTTTCGTCTTTTTCTCCGACAATGGCGGGGAGGCGACCGATCCCATGTCGGCCGGGGGGTTCACCACCTTCAACACCCGCCTGCTTTATGACCAGAGCATCGCGCAGCAGGGGCGTCCCGGGTCGTTCACGTCTATCGGTGCGGCCTGGGCGAGCGCGGTGTCCGCGCCGCTCAACGGCTATAAGTTCACCGCGAGCGAAGGCGGCCTGCGCGTGCCGTTGATCATGGCCTGGCCGGGCAATCCTGCATTCCGGCAGGGCAGTGTTGCGGCCGGATTCTCCCATGTCACCGATGTGACCCCGACCCTCCTGTCACTCGCCGGCGTGGCTGGCCATCGCGGCGAATGGCAGGGCAGGGCGGTGGAGCCGATGATCGGGCGCGATCTCACGCCGATGCTGACCGGCAGCGCCGAAGATGTTCACCCCGATGATGCGCCCTTCGGTTACGAGCTCTCCGGCAATGCCGTATTGTTCAAAGGTGACTGGAAGATGGTCCGCAACCTGCCACCCTATGGCAGCGGGGAATGGGAACTCTACAATATCGCCCGTGATCCAGGCGAAACGACCAACCTCGCCAGCACCGAAACGGCGCGTCTGGCCGAGATGCAGGCCGATTACGCCCGTTTTGCAGCCGAAAATGGCGTGCTCGATATGCCCGAAGGCTACACAGCACCCGACCAGATCTTCGACAACGCAATCAACAATCTGTTGCTGCCGCGACTGATGGTCATCGCGCCATGGATTGCCGCGCTGTTGCTCGGGCTCGCCGCATTGTTCGCCTGGTGGCGGAACCGGCGGCGTGCCCGCGCGGTTCCGGCCTGATCCTTAGCGGATCGGCGAGTTGGGGCTCAGCCGCATATCGAGATAATTGTCGACCGACTTCATCAACTGGTCGAGCTCATGCTCAAAGAAATGGTTCGCCCGCGGGATCTCATCATGGTGGATGGTGATGCCCTTTTGCGAGCGCAGCTTTTCAACCAGCTTGGCCACCGATGCCGAGGAGACGATTTCGTCACCCAGACCGTTGACCATGATGCCGCTGGCCGGGCAGGGCGCAAGGAAGGTGAAATCATACATGTTCGCCGGCGGCGCGACGGAGATGAAGCCGCGGATTTCAGGACGCCGCATCAACAGCTGCATTCCGATCCAGGCACCAAAGCTGAAACCGGCGACCCAGGTTGTCTGCGCCTCTGGATGGATTGATTGCACCCAGTCGAGAGCAGAGGCGGCATCGCTCAGCTCTCCGATGCCATTGTCGAACACGCCCTGCGAACGGCCGACGCCCCGAAAGTTGAAGCGCAGCGTTGCAAAGCCCCGGCGAACAAAGGTCTTGTACAGCGCCTGCGTAATGCGGTCGTTCATTGTGCCGCCGCCCTGCGGGTGCGGATGAAGGATCAGGGCAACCGGCGCGCGCGGACGGGGCGGGGGGCTGAAACGGCCTTCAAGGCGACCTTCGGGTCCGGGAAAGATGACGTCGGGCATGGGTGCGGCGCTTTCATATCATTGGCCGGCCGGCGGGCTGGCGACTGCAAGCTGCGCCCTATATAGACATGGGTTGCAATCCGCAACTTTTGCGAATCGTTCGCAAGATACGGCTGCGCAATATCAGAAGTGCCCATGATCTACCTCGACTATCAGGCAACGACCCCGCTGGCGCCCGAAGCGCGTGAAGCAATGCTCGCCTGGCTCGGCGGGCCGGATAGCGATGGCGGCTTTGCCAATCCGGCTGCGCCCTATCGCATCGGTCGGGCTGCCTCGGTTGCGGTCGAAATGGCGCGGGATGAGGTTGCGGCGCTGCTGCCAAAGGGCGGCCGTGTGATTTTCACTTCGGGCGCGACAGAAGCGATCAACTGGGCGCTCCGTTCGGCTGCCAAGCTTAAACCGGGCGGCGTCACCGCCAGCGCGATCGAGCATGCCGCTGTTCTGCAATGTGTTGAGGCAATGGCCGGTGCACTTGTGCCGGTCAGCAGTGACGGGATTGCCGTTGTGCCTGATGCATTTCCCGAAAACGGCATTGCCGCGCTGATGCTGGTCAACAATGAAATCGGCACCATCCAGCCGGTCACCCAATGGGTTGAGCGGGTGCACGCTGCCGGGGGCTTGCTGCTGTGTGACGCGGTGCAGGGGTTCGGGCGCATCGCCATTCCCGAGGGGCCGGACCTGATCGCCGTCACTGCGCACAAAATCCACGGGCCAAAGGGCATTGGTGCCTTGTGGATCAGGGACGGGATTGATTTGCCGCCGATGATGCTGGGCGGGGCACAGGAAATGGGTATGCGAGCCGGAACTGTCTCGCCCGCGCTCGTCGCCGGCTTCGGTGCGGCGGCGCGAGTGGCGCGCGAACGCATGGCTGCCGATGCGGCCCATGCCGAACGCCTGTGGGCCATTGCGCAAGCGGAAATGGCAGGCTGGAACATCAACGGCTCCATGCAGGCGCGTTGGCATGGCAACCTGAACCTGCGGCTGGAGGGCGTGAATGCCACGCGGCTCCTCTCCGATGCGCGCGGCGTCGCCTTCACGCTCGGCAGCGCCTGCGGCAGTGGCTCGGGCCGGTCGAGCCATGTGTTGAGGGCGATCGGACTGTCGGAAACCGAAGCGCGCGCCTCGATCCGCCTTGGGTGGGGGCGGTTCACCAGTGAAGCGGACTTGCGCGAAGGGCTTGGCGCTATCAAGTCTGCAGCTGAACTGCAAAAGGTGCCCGCATGATCCGCGCGACATTCATCCATGCTGACGGGGAGGGACGCACCGAGGCATCCGGGGCTGCCGATGAAACGCTGCTCTCGGTCGCGCAGGCGGCAGGCATGCCGCTCGAAGGAACGTGCGAAGGCCAGATGGCCTGCTCGACCTGCCATGTGATCGTGACTGCAGAGGATTTCGCGAAACTTCCGCGCGCCAGCGAGTCCGAGGAGGATATGCTCGATCTCGCGGCCGGTGCCTGCCGGACCAGCCGCCTTGCCTGTCAGATCCGCATGGGTGAAATGCCGGACGGCATCACGGTACGGATCCCGTCAGAGAGCATCGATATGCAGGGCGTCTGAGGGCGCGCTGCGCGCTAGGGCTTGCATGGTTGTAGCGACTGCTACATAAATCGCGTCTCATCCTAAGTGGGCGACGCCTCCATGTTGCTGTTCCGACTGTTCTTGGCTGCCTGTTTTCTGGTGCTCGTCGGCTATACCGTCGTCACTATCAGCATTGATGGCTGGAACCTGCTGCCGGTTTTCTTCGGGGACATTGCCGAGATGCGCTGGCCGGGCCAGTTCAACGCCGATTTCTTCACCTTCCTCCTGCTGTCCGGTCTGTGGGTGTCATGGCGCCACGGCTTCAGCGCCGGCGGTCTGGCACTGGGGCTGGTTGCGGTGTTCGGCGGTATGGTTTTCCTTTCCGTCTATCTCATTTTCCACAGCTATCGGTGTCAGGGGAATATGGCTGCCCTGCTTCTCGGCCCTCAGCGCGTAGCGGCGTGATCCGGCCGTGGTTGGCGGCTTGCCTTGCCAAAGCCGCTGACCGGGGCCATATGCGCGGCGGGAGTCGGGCGGACGTCGTCTTCGCCAACCCGGTCAGGTCCGGAAGGAAGCAGCCGCAACGAATTCGCGGCGGGTCGTTCCGGCTCCCACCCTCGCCATTGTTACGCTGGACGCCGCTACGCTAGACGTGCGGCATGATCAGCCGAATCTGGAACTGGCTTGGCCCGGCAGGGCGGCCTTTGGCAGCAATCATGCTGCTTTGCGCGGCCGGTACGCTTGGCGCCATGCTCACCGCACCGCTCGGCCCGATCCCGCTGGTCGGCCTCATCGCCGTGCTTTTCCTGCCGTTCCCGACCGGCCTTCTCTACAGCGCAGCCATGCTCGCGCTCTATTTGGTCCTGCGCCTGATCGGCGGCTGGTTCCTGACGAAGGGGAGGGGGTTGGACGTCGGTGCGGGGCTGCTGGCTGTGGTCGCCATCCTCTGCGTCGGCTGGGCGGTGCCCTCGCGACTCAATGCTGCAGCAGGTGTCGGGAACGGATCGGTTGCGCCGATAACGCCGGTGGCGTTGCCCGAAAGCGGGCGGATCGCGCTGGTCAGTCAGGGCACAACCCACCAATGGGTCGGTTGCCAATCCTTCTGCATCGCGTTGCTGTTGTCGGGAAAGCTGCAGGCGGTCGATATCGCGCTCAGTGAGGGCGTGCCTGCCCCTCTTGCCAGGCTGCAAGGCTGGCGGATCACTGCGCGCGGTCCTGCTGGGGCTGAAAGCCGCGCCTGCCTGCGCGGCCGGCGTGACTATAGCAGCATCATTCGCCGTGAACGCGAGATGCGCCGTGACGATTTCAAGGGCGGTACCTCGATCATCTGGGATGATTATGTCGAGCCCTGTTTCGACGTTCAGCCGGTGGAGGTCGATCCCGCAGCGCAGCTGACGCTGGTCAACTATTCCCGCCGCGATCTGGAAGCGCGGGATGACCGGACCGGGCTCAATGACGACATCGAACTGCGCCGCATCATTGTGCCGCGCGGGAACGCTGCGCCGCTGGTGCGCGAAGCGGTCGGGCGCACTGGCCTTGGCTATGCCGTCCCGTTGATGATCTGGCCGTTTGGCGGAACTGCGGCTAGCGGTGGCACATTCACGCCCGGCCTGTGGCAGACGCGTACCATGACCATGACCTATCAATGGGAAGTCGAGGCCAATTGGTGGCCGATGGTCGACGGCGGCGACGCGCTGCTCGACCGGACGGTTGATGAACTCGATGCCTTGCTCGCTGCTCGTTAGCGAATGTTCGACAGCGGCGGCAGCAGCGCCTAATCTGGATGAATGATGGGTGATTCCGGCGAGATAAACGGCGAGCAGCCGGACATGGATGAGGTTCCGAACGCTGCCGAGCTTGAGGCGGCGGGCCAGTCGGCGCTGTTTGGCGCGCCGGAACTGCCACCGGCCGCTCCGGCAACGGGCAGCGCGTCTGCCTATCGCGTCCTTGCCCGCAAATATCGTCCGCAAACCTTTGCCGAGCTGATCGGCCAGGATGCGATGGTGCAGACGCTGGCCAATGCTATCCGGCGCGACCGCTTGGCCCATGCCTTTCTCATGACAGGTGTTCGCGGGGTCGGGAAAACCTCGACTGCGCGGCTCATTGCCAAGGGGCTCAACTGCACAGGCCCTGACGGCACCGGCGGTCCCACCATCGAACCATGCGGTGTGTGTGATGCGTGCACCGCCATCGCCGAAGGGCGCCATATAGACGTTATAGAAATGGACGCCGCCAGCCACACCGGCGTCGACGATGTGCGTGAAATCATTGAGGCGGTTCGCTACGCCGCCGTGTCAGCGCGCTACAAAATTTATATCATCGACGAAGTCCACATGCTGTCCAAGAACGCGTTCAACGCGCTTCTGAAGACGCTCGAGGAACCGCCGCCACACGTCAAATTCCTGTTCGCCACGACAGAGGTGAATAAGGTCCCGGTGACAGTCCTGTCGCGGTGCCAGCGTTTTGACCTCAGGCGCATAACACCTGATCTTTTGTTCGATCATTTCCGCCGCATCTGTGAAGCGGAGAAAGTCTCGGCGGACGATGTCGCGCTGCGCATGATAGCGACAGCAGCGGAAGGCTCTGTCCGGGACGGTCTGTCCATTCTCGATCAGGCCATTGCGCATGCCGATCTCGACGGCGGCGGGCTGGTCACTGCGGCGCAGGTCGAAGACATGCTCGGGCTATCCGATGGCGGCGCGACGCGGCGGCTGTTCGCAGCGCTGCTCGGTGGGGAGCCGGGGGGCGCGATTGACGAGGTGCGCTTGCAATATGCGCTCGGCAATGATCCTGCCGCCATCGTCCGCGGTCTGATGCGCCTTGCTCATGGCGTGGCGCTCCATCGCGCCAGCCGAGCCGATGACCCCGGCATGATTCCAGAGGATGCGGCAGCTGTCGCCGACTGGGCAGGGCAGATGGGCATGGCCCGCATCCAGCGGCTTTGGCAGCTATTGCTCCGCGCGCATGATGAGGTCGCCCGGGCAGGCGATGCACTAGCCGCGCTCGAAATGGCAGTCTTACGCATCGTGCATGCCGGAACCATGCCCGATCCCGACGATCTGGCCCGGTTGCTGCACGAGCGCGGCGACGCGGCCCCGACGACGCTTGCCGCGCCGGCACCTGCCCCCCCTGCGCAACCACCGGCTGGGGATGACCCCGCTGCAATCGCGCCGAAGGCTGATCCGGCCGAGGTCACGCCTGTCGCTCTGGCGGCCGCCCCAAATCAGGTCGGGCCTGTTGCGATTACCGACATTGCCGAATGGCTATCGGGTTCGGGAGAGCTTGTCCTGGCATCGCTGGTGCGGCGCGAAGCACGGGTTGTCTCGCTGGAGCATGGCGCTTTGGTGCTTCAGGCCGTGCCAGCCATCAGTGATGGCGACGCCTCTGCCATCGCATCTGCGCTGGCCCGCGCTACGCAGCAGCCATGGCGCGTGTCGCTGGCGCAAGAACAAGGCGCACCCAGCCTCCACGAACAGACCCAAGCCGCAGAGGCTAATCGCGAGGCCGAGCTGTTGCGCCATCCGTTGGTCGTAGCCACATTCGCAGCCTTCCCCGAAGCCGAGCTGGTGCGCATGCCGCGCGCAGCCGGCAACGGGTAGGCCAAATTTCGAGGAGTAATCGCATGAAATCGATGGAAGAAATGCTTGCAGCCGCTCAGCAGGCCGCAGCGACCATCCAGCAGCAGATGAGCGACGCGCAGGCGAAGCTCGACGCCATCGAGGTCGAGGGTGTGGCTGGCGGCGGGCTCGTGCGCGTCACTGCGACGGCCAAGGGACGCATTCGCCGCGTCAGCATCGACGAGAGCCTGCTTGCCCCTTCGGAAAAGCAGATGGTCGAGGATTTGGTAGCCGCCGCGTTCAATGACGCCCGCACCAAAGCGGATTCTGTGAGCAATACCGAAATGTCCAAGATGACGCAGGGTCTGCCGCTGCCGCCGGGCTTCAAGCTGCCATTCGGCTAAGCCATTGAAGCACTGACGCCCGAGCGCCATATCCTTGGCAAGAATGCGCAGCGCATCGTGCGCTGCCCGGAGTATCGATGACCCAGTCTTTCCCTCTGCTGCCGCTGCGAGACATCGTCGTTTTCCCGCAGATGGTGGTCCCCTTGTTCGTCGGTCGCGATCGTTCGGTCGCTGCGCTGGAGCGTGCGATGGCGGGCGACAAGGATATCTTCCTCGTCGCGCAGCTTGATCCTGCTGAGGATGATCCGGGGTCGGACGATCTCTTTGATCTTGGCGTCATCGCCAGCGTACTGCAGTTGCTGAAGCTGCCCGATGGAACCGTGCGGGTGCTGGTTGAGGGCAAGGGACGCGCACGCCTGACTTCGCTCGAGTCGCATGAAGGCTGGACCGAGGCCCATGTCGAGGCGTTAGCGGAACCGGGCGAGGACAGCCCCGAGCTGACTGCGCTAATGCGCACCACCATCAGCCAGTTTGGCGATTATGCAAAGCTCAACAAGCGCTTGCCGGCCGAGACGGTGACGCAGCTCGAACAGCTCGAGCGTGCCTCTCAGGTGGCGGACACCATCGCTGCCAACCTCAACGTCAAGGTCGCCGACAAGCAGGCCATGCTGTCCGAAGCTGACGTAGCCAAGCGGCTCGAAATGGTGCTTGCCTTCATGGAGGGAGAGCTCGGCGCGCTTCAGGTTGAAAAGCGCATCCGCGGCCGTGTGAAGCGGCAGATGGAAAAGACCCAGCGGGAATATTATCTCAACGAGCAGCTAAAGGCGATCCAACGCGAACTTGGCGGTGCCGGGGATGACGAGGGCGGCGAAGGGGAGATTGCAGAGCTCCAAGCCAAGATCGACAAAGCAAAGATGCCCAAGGAAGCGCGCACCCGTGCGCTCGCGGAGCTAAAGAAACTCAAGGGCATGGCGCCGATGTCCGCCGAAGCGACGGTCGTGCGCAATTATCTCGACGTCATGCTGGGTGTGCCCTGGGGCAAGGCGAGCAAGATCAAGTCGGACATCGGGGCGGCACAGGCCGTGCTCGATGAGGATCATTTCGGTCTCGAAAAGGTCAAGGAACGCATCGTCGAATATCTCGCGGTGCAGGCCCGCACCCGCAAGCTCAAGGGCCCGATCCTGTGCCTTGTCGGCCCGCCGGGCGTCGGCAAAACAAGCCTCGGCCGCTCGATCGCTCGTGCGACGGGCCGCAAGTTCGTTCGGCAGAGCCTCGGCGGTGTCCGTGACGAAGCTGAAATCCGCGGTCACCGCCGCACCTACATCGGCTCCATGCCTGGGAAGATTGTCGCCAATCTGAAAAAGGCGGAGACGATGAACCCGCTGTTTTTGCTCGATGAAATCGACAAACTAGGACAGGATTTCCGCGGTGATCCAGCCTCCGCGCTGCTTGAGGTCCTTGATCCCGAACAGAACAGCAAGTTCAACGATCATTATCTCGAGCTCGATCTCGACCTTTCCAACGTGATGTTCGTGACCACTGCGAACAGCCTCAACCTTCCGCAGCCACTGCTCGACCGTATGGAGATCATCCGGCTCGAGGGGTATACCGAAGACGAGAAGGTCGAGATTGCTAAACGCCACCTATTGCCAAAGCAGGTCGAGGCGCATGGCCTGAAGGCTGGCGAGTTCGTGCTGGAGGAGGACGCTCTGCGCGATCTCATCCGCTTTTACACCCGCGAAGCTGGCGTGCGCACGCTCGAGCGCGAGATTGCCAAGCTCGCCCGCAAGTCGCTGCGCCGTATTCTCGAAAAGCAGACTGAAGCCGTAACCGTCACCACGGCGAACCTCCACGAGTTTGCGGGTGTCAGGAAGTATCGCTTCGGCGTGGGTGAGGAAGAGGATCAGGTGGGCGCCGTGACGGGCCTTGCCTGGACTGAGGTCGGCGGCGAGCTGCTGACAATCGAAGCTGTCACTGTTCCCGGCAAGGGGCAGGTGAAAACCACCGGCAAGCTTGGCGACGTCATGACCGAATCCGTTCAGGCGGCGATGAGCTATGTGAAGGCGCGCGCACCCGCCTATGGCATCAAACCCAGCCTATTCCAGCGCAAGGACATCCATATCCACTTGCCGGAAGGCGCGGTTCCGAAAGATGGCCCTTCCGCCGGCATTGGTATGGTGACGGCGATGGTTTCCACGCTGACGGGTATTGCTGTGCGCCGCGATGTTGCCATGACAGGGGAAGTGACGCTGCGGGGGCGTGTTCTCCCGATCGGCGGTCTCAAGGAAAAGTTGCTCGCTGCCCAACGCGGCAACATCAGGACAGTGCTGATTCCGGAAGAGAATGAGAAGGATCTGGCCGAAATCCCTGATAGCGTGAAGGGCGCGCTGGAAATCGTGCCGGTACGCCATGTCGACGAGGTACTGGAGCGCGCGCTTGTTCGTGCTCCAGAGGCGATCGAATGGACAGACGCTGACGAGTTGGCCGTTGCTCCGGTCGGTGGCGCCTCAGCCGGCGAGGCCGCTGTGCGACATTGATCAAATTGGCAGTTTCCCTTCTTTTTGCCTTTGACAAGCCGCAGGAAAGCGTCCTTACTCAACCTTGGCTTTGCCAAGAATCAACACAAGAACAATATCTCAACGAAGGGGAAACCTGGAACATGAACAAGCAGGAACTGGTAGGAGCTGTCGCTGACGCTGCAGGCCTCGCAAAGACCGATGCAGCTAAGGCTGTCGACGCAGTGTTCGACGCCATCACCGGCGAACTGAAGAAGGGCGGCGACGTCCGTCTCGTTGGCTTCGGCACCTTCTCGGTCACCAAGCGTAAGGCTTCGACTGGCCGTAACCCGCGCACCGGCGAAACGATGACCATCAAGGCATCGTCGCAGCCGAAGTTCAAGGCCGGCAAGGGCCTGAAGGACGCGGTCAACTAAGCCGACCTCGACTGACAGAAACAGGCGGTGCCGCGTTATATCGCGGCGCCGCCTTTTCTTTTGGAGGCCAGCGGCACAGGGCAGGCAGCGATGACGGGTTACCGCCGAACAGGGCGCGACGGCAGCGCCGGAGATGTCGATTACGGCGCTATCGAGGCCGACTATGCCCGCTATCGCCAGCCGGAGCCGTTGATCATGGACCGCATCGACCGCGCGCTCGGGACTGCACGCACGGTGCTGAATGTCGGCGCGGGGGCAGGGTCGTATGAGCCCGTCGATCGGCACGTAACGGCCGTGGAGCCTTCAGCAGCGATGCGCGCCCAGCGTCCCCCGCACCTTGTCGCGGCGATCGATGCGGCGGCTGAGGCCTTGCCATTTGCTGATGACAGTTTCGATGCTGCCATGGCCACGGTGACCGTGCACCAGTGGCAGGATCTGGAATTGGGACTTGCCGAAATGCGCCGGGTGGCCACCGGCCCCGTCGTCATCCTGACTTGTGACCCCGCAGCGATGACCGACTATTGGCTGAACGATTATGCACCGGGCGTCCGTGCCAACGAGGCACGACGTTTCCCCGCCATCTACCGCATCGTCAGCGTACTCGGTCCGGCGACGCGCGTTGAGCATGTGCCTGTCCCGTTCGATTGCCGTGACGGGTTCAACGAGGCCTATTACGGTCGCCCGGAGAAGTTCCTCGATCGTGCTGCTCGGCTGGCATGTTCGAGCTGGAGTTTCCTCTCCTCAGAGGAAACTGCACAATTCGAGATGCGCCTCGCTGCCGATCTCGCCAGTGGCGAATGGGACCGGAGGTACGGCCATTGGCGAGAGGAGCCCCTATACGATGGGCCGCTACGTCTGGTGATCGGCTGACGCTCGCGGTGGCTTGCCAAGCGCAGCATGTCGCACTATCGCGCGCCACACCGCACGGCCTGCTGGGCCGCGAGCGGGCGCGTAGCTCAGTGGTAGAGCACACCCTTCACACGGGTGGGGTCGTAGGTTCAATCCCTACCGCGCCCACCATTATCCCATCGCCTCAGGGCTCTCACACAAACGAAATGTCGCCTCCATCTGCCTGATGGCGGCGCGTCAACCTTGCGGCTTGCCGAAGAAGGTGTTCATGGCGCATTAAATGGCGTGGGCTTAAATCCGGCACAACCTTCGGGCCCAAGAGGATTTATCGTGGTGAATCAGCTTTCTGCATGGTGGCGAAAAGGAAGGGCATGCGCCCTGGCCGCGCTTGCCATGCTCATGCTGGTCGCGCCCACACTGGCTGATGCCCAGCAGCGCAGTCGCGCGCCGCGAGCCGATCAGGGCGATATGGAAGACCGCCCGCCGCCACAGGCGACGCGCCCGCTACCGGAATTGGTTGCACGCGTTCAGGCAACGCCGCCCTATGATGCGATGGACTATATCGGCGTCGCCGCCTTCGAAACGCGCACTATGGTTTATGTTCTGCGTTTTCTCGATGGTCGGCAGGTGGTCGTTGTGCGCGTCGATGCGCGTACCGGGCGGATCATCCGCTGAGACAAAATGTCCGCAATCGCTGCTTGCAGCGGCCTTCCGGCGCTGCCAGATCAGCGAGTGAGGAGAGTTTAGGCTGATGCGCATCCTGATAGTCGAAGACGAACCCACTCTTGGCCGCCAGCTGAAGGCAACGCTGGAAGGCGCAGGCTACGCCATCGATCTCGCCACCGATGGCGAGGAGGGGCATTATCTAGGCTCCAACGAGAGTTATGACGCTGTCATCCTCGACCTCGGCCTGCCGGAGGTTGACGGCCTCACTGTGCTCGACCGCTGGCGGCGCGAAAAGCGCAACTTCCCGGTGCTTGTCCTGACAGCGCGTGACAGCTGGTCGGACAAGGTTGCCGGGCTCGATGCCGGCGCGGATGATTATCTCGCCAAGCCGTTCCAGACCGAAGAATTGATCGCGCGCCTTCGCGCACTCATCCGCCGTTCGAGCGGCAATGCCTCGTCCGAGCTCGTCGCCGGCGACGTGCGGCTGGACACACGCTCAGGCAAGGTGACATTGGCTGGCGACCCGGTGAAACTGACCGCACAGGAATATAAGCTCCTGTCCTATCTCCTGCATCACAAGGGTAAGGTCGTCAGCCGGACGGAGTTGATCGAACATATCTACGATCAGGATTTTGACCGTGATTCCAACACGATAGAAGTGTTTGTGACGCGTATTCGTAAAAAGCTCGGTGCCGATGTGATCACCACTATCCGGGGGCTAGGCTACCAGCTGGATGACCCGGCGGCGTGAGGCGCGCGGGCACGGCCTGAACCATGGCTGATCCGCCGCCTGATCCATCCGTGCCGCAGACAAAGCGGAGCAGTGTCACTGCGCGTCCGCACAGCACGGGTTCGCTTGGCCGGCGCATGATCGGCGTTGCGGCAGCGTGGATCCT